>Ga0335075_10012440_pt1 | contig 12855 bp, 14 predicted proteins | sample Lox_Sample_24_FD_206723 | JGI IMG/M metagenome (GOLD analysis project Ga0335075, IMG submission 206723) | Soil microbial communities from Loxahatchee National Wildlife Refuge, Florida, United States - Lox_Sample_2.4 | ecosystem: Environmental > Terrestrial > Soil > Wetlands | place: USA... | reverse complement strand
AAGGAGGCGTGTCGAGCACGATCGTGTCGAATCGACCCGAGACCACAAGCTCATACAGCTTGGCCACGGCCGTGAACTCCTGCGAGCCGGCCACCGCGCTCGACAGCTCCTGGTAGACGCGATTGGCCAGGATCTCATCCCGGACGCCGACATCCGGCGCGAGCAGCGCGATGAGGTCATCGAAGGTGCGCTTGGCGTCGAGCATCATCGCCCACAGCTCGCCGCGCATGGCTATACCGTGGCGCGCGAATAGCTCTCTCTCGACCGGGCGCGGCTCGTTGCCGAGCTGCTCGAGGCCGAGCGCGCTCGCCAGCCTCCGCGCCGGGTCGATCGTCACCACGGCGACCCGCTGGCCGCGTGCCGCCAGACCGATGGCGATCGCCGCCGCTGTGGTCGTCTTGCCCACCCCCCCAGAGCCCGTGCAGATGCAGATGCGCTTGCCCGCCACGCGTTCGAAGATGCTCATCGCTCGAGCTCGCGCGAAAGTCCGTCGATCGCCGCGGCGTCGAGCGCCGACTCGATCACCAGCGGTAGCGTCAGCACCGGCACGCCCCCCACCCCGCGACGCAGCTGTGCGATATGGGCGCGCTGACGGCGCGCCCACGAGGCGACGAACAGCGCCGCGTGCTGTGCGGGCGACGGTGGCGCGGCGCGCAGCGTTAGCTCGTCCGCGCGCGTGAAGCGTTGCGATACCACCGCATTGACGACGACGAGCGAGAGACCAAGACCGACCTGCTCGCGCAGCTGCGGCTGAAGCTCGAGCGCTTCGGTGACCGCCATCTCCTCCGCGGTACAGACCGCCACCACCGCCGTCCGGCCCGCGTCACTGAGGAAGCCTGCTACCGCCCGGCCCTGCGTGGCGACCGGCCCGACGCGGGCCACTGAGGCAAACGTCGCCGGGGCGCGCAACGTCGCCAGTGCGTGCCCGGTGGCAGGAGCATCGAGCACGACCAGATCGTAGGGTTGCGTACCGTGGGCGCGCCTGTGAGGCTGCGCCAGCTCCCACACCTTGCCGACCGTCAGCAGCTCGCGCAGGCCCGGTGTCGCCGCGCTCAGGCTGGCGAAGATGCGGCTGCGGGCCAGCAGGGTCCCCAGAGCGCCCACCGGCAATCGTTGGCGCAGGTACTCCTCCATGGCGCGTTGGGGATCGATCGAGATGTGATGGAGGCGCTCGGAGATCGCCCGCTCGCCGTGGTTCACCGTGTCCACGGTTCCCAGCACGCGAGAGACATCCTCACGAGCGGCCACCTCCACCACGATGGTCCGCAGCCCTCGCCGAGCCGCGGCCAGACCCAGCGCGGCAGCCACCGTGGACTTGCCCACGCCACCCTTGCCGGCGACGACCAACAGAGCATGGGCGAACAGGTCGTCCAACCGCCGCGCTCCCGGACCTGAGCTGTCGCGCGCCCCGACGCGGTCACGCTCCGGCATCTCGATGGGGTGACCCACGGGCGTCATCTCCTGATAGCGACCAATTCGCTCGACGCTCGAGCACGCTACGCGAGCCAGGTTCGGAGCCGCATCGGGGTTTCCCCCTCGCCGTCACCGTGCCAGCCACGGATGTTCACGACCGTCGCTGGATGTGAGTTCATCGTCTTTGCGGCGCCGGCCCGTCCGGGATTTGTCCCGGACGGGTGCGGCAATCAAGCGCTTAGGCGAGCACGGTGTCGGCGACCCGCGCGACGGCAGCGCCGTGGCGTTCGGGGCTGCTCAGCACGACTTTGAGCGCGCCAGTGTTGGCGGCGTCCGCGAACGTGTCGTACGCGTCCATGGTCTCGCCCAAGGCGAAGCGATGCGTGGCGAACAGCGACGGATCGAGACGACCGCTCGCTATCAACCTCATCAGCTGAGGGATGCTGAACGTGTCCACCAGCCCGGTGGTCACCGTCACGTCGCGGATCCACAGCTTCTCCAGATGCAGCGTCGCGGGCTTGCCGTGTACGCCGATGTTCGCCAGCCGACCGCCCGGGCGGATCAGGTCGGCCGCCAGCTCGAAAGTCGCCGGAACGCCCACCGCCTCAAACGCGGCGTCGGCGCCCAGGCCATCGGTCATCTCCATGACCTCTTTCACCGCGTCCATCCGGCCGTTGTTGATCGTCACGTCGGCGCCGAATCTGCGTGCGCTCTCCAGGCGGCTGTCGGCGAGGTCAATCGCGACGATCCGCCCGGGCGTGTAGAGCCTCGCGGTGAGGATCGCGGCCAAGCCGATCGGGCCGGCACCCACGATCGCAACCACGTCACCGGGCGACACCATGCCGTTGAGCACCCCCACCTCGTAGGCAGTGGGAAGGATGTCAGCAAGAAAGAGAACCTGTTCGTCGGTGAGCTGGTCAGGGACCTTGTACACCGAGTTGTCCGCGAACGGCACCCGCGCGTACTCGGCCTGCAAGCCGTTGATCAGGTGCCCGAAGATCCACCCGCCGCCACCCAGGCATTGCCCGTATCGGCCTTCCTTGCAAAAGCGGCAGCGCCCGCAGGAGCTCACGCAGGAGACGAGTACCCGATCGCCAGGAACGACCGTGGTGACACTCGCCCCGATCTCCTGGACCGTGCCCACGGCCTCGTGGCCGAGGATCGTCCCCGGCGTCGTCTCGGGGACGTCGCCTTTGAGGATGTGCAGGTCGGTACCGCAGATCGTGCTGGTGTCGATGCGGACGATGATGTCCGTCGGCTCCAGGATCGTCGGGTCCTCGACGGAGTCCCAACCGCGCTCACCGGGCCCGTGGTAGACGAGAGCTTTCATGATCGGCCTCCAATCGCTTGTGGTGAGCGCGAGCGTAGGAGCGCCGGAGCATCCGAGCATCGGTGTTTTCCCGCGCTGTTGACGCCGTTTCTCCTGATGCACGGCTGACGCCAAACCCGTAGCGTCACTTGCCCTGCGGGCGCGCTCCGAGCTATCCGCCGGGGCCGTGGCACGTGGCCAATGAGCGCACGGCGCGCGACATCGCCGCCGTCATCGGCGTCCTAACGACAAAGGACATGCCGGGGACGATCAGTAGTCCTCACGCCGCTACGCACGGCTTTGTGCCGGTGAGCGGCCGGCCCACCGGACCTACAGTGACGACATGACAGGCACACCGCGAACCGAGCCTTTACACGACGGGGGCGACTCATCCTCCAGCGCTTCGACCGTCCGCGGCGGCGTCGCGAGCATGGTCGAGCTCTCTCGGGACGACTGTCTGGATCTCCTGGCCTCGCAACGCTTTGGCCGACTCGCGGTCGTTCTCGACGGCGCACCGCTGATCCGCCCGGTCAACTACGTCTTTGACCGCCAGACCCAGTCGGTGGTCTTCCGCACTGCCAGAGGCTCTAAGTTGCACGCGCTGCTGCATGCCGGCAAGGCATCATTCGAGATCGACGGGATCGATGGATGCACGCGCACGGGGTGGAGCGTCCTCATCCAGGGCGTTACCGCCGAAGTGAGCAGGCCCCATGACATCCGCCATCTCAATTCGCTCGGACTCGCGCCGTGGGCACCGGGGTCACGACCCCATTGGGTGCGCATTCGTGCTTGGACTGTCTCGGGACGGCAGATCCCGCTCCCGGTCGAATCGGCGCCCGGCCGCTACCTGGGCTGACCAGTTACTGCCGGATCCGACCGCCACGTCAGCCAGTGGTGCCGCAGGATCTCGTGGCTCCGCACGCCGCATCCGCCGCGCTCCCCACCAGGGCTGCGATCGCTCAGGCGGATCGATCGCGGTACTAGGCCCCGCTGAGATCGGCGAAGCGCTCCCACTCCCCGGGTACCTGGTCCTCGGCGAAGATGGCGTCCGCCGGGGCGCACCTCTACACACGCGTCGCAGTCGATGCGCCACAGTGCCGGCCCGCCGACGGGATCAGGCGCCGTATGGGCAGCCCGCCTGGCATCGGTGGCGCACCGCCTGGAGCGCCGGGGTCGCGCGCCTGAGGATCAGAGAGTGAAAGTTGGACTCGATCTCGCGGTGATCGGATAGCGCGAGTCGGCTGACTTCTGCGGCGAGCAGGAGGCCCGCGGTCGCCGAGAGAAACGGGAGCGCGGCGTCCGGTTGGCGTGGTGCGAGTTCGCCCGTGCTGCAGGTCATGCGAGCGAGCGGCTCCGGGATCCGGCACAGGATGCAGTCGTCGACACCGAGGATGTGCCGGTGCAGCTGGGCCTGCCAGGACCGGCTGGTCGTCGCGTGCAAGAGCAGCGCGTCGCCGCGAGCCTGCAGCGCGGCCCGGACCCCGTATTCGTTGGCGAGCGCGAGCACCAGGTCATAGGACCCTTCGACGGTGACGTCGGTGGTGCCATACCAGTGCGGATCGGCCTCGGCGACCGGCCCCATCCGCGCCGCCACGGTCTGCGCTTTGTTGCGCGCGCTGCCGGCGTACACGGTGTCGCTGGCCAGGAAGTAGACCTGCCGATTGAGGTTGTCGATCGACACGCTGTCGCCGTCAACCATGAGCCAGGTGCCCGCCACACCGACGAGCGCCAGCCAGTAGTCCACTGCAGAGCCGACGCCGCCGACGCCGGCCTGAAGCACGCGCCCCACGTCGACTGGGGCCGGGGCCGGGCCCTGCGCACCACCGGGTGCGCCGCGCTCCCAGAGGTTGAAGGTGCCGTCGATCGCTGCCGGCCTGTCCAGTTGCCGCTGGAATGCGCAGTTGGCGGCGAGGCAGGCGGCCAGTGCCGCTCCCCACAAGGCATCGGGCTCGATGGTCTCGGCCGCGGTGCCGAAGTCCGCCATCCAGCCGCGCGCTCCGACGCGAACATCCCACGAGCCCGCGACGCGTCCAAGGCCGATGCGCAGGAGGAGATCGCAGTCGGCTACGCGATCGGTGACCACCACATCGCGGAACGGATGGATCGCGGTGATCAGGCCCGCGGTTGCCGCCTCCAGCCTCCGGCTCGAGAAGGCGTCGCCGCAGAGCAGACCTCCCGTAAGGTCCCCGACGAGGGCGATCCTCCGGTGGGCGCGGGCGAGCAGGTTGCACAGCGCCGTCAGCAGCAGGTGCCCGGCGGGCGTGTGGATGTCAGACCCGAACCCGATGACAACCGGCCGCGGGTCGGGCGTATAGGTGTCGGTGTAGAGCAGGGTCCGGGAGTCGAACTGTCGCTCGAACTCGTCGCGGGTCATCGCAGATCGATGGCGGCCGGGAGCACCGTCATGTCCTCCGAGACGCTCTCGGGATCGATCAACACCCATCGGCCGTCCTGGAACTGGTGGACGCCGAGGGTGGCGATTGGCGTCAGCCCCGTGTGACCGTAGTGGGGCGCGACGATGCTGATCATCAACTCGCGTGGCATAAACACGAGTTGGTCGTCACCTGGGGAGTGCTCGGTCCAGCCGCTGGGATGTGAGTGCAACTCGCCGAGCAGGGCGATGTGGTGCGCGCGGCCGGCGAGGGTGATGGCGAGCATCTGCTCCTCGTTGCACATCACGTACTCGGGGCCGTGGTCGGCCTCGGGCGCCACCGCCGTGGTGATGACGAGCGTCTGAGGCGACGGCCGGACGCCGAGCAGGAAGACGATCCCCTCGTGGTCTCCGCGCCGGCCGCGGTAGGTGCGTAGCAGAGCGGCCGCCTGGGTCCACGCGGCCTCGGCGATCAGGACCTGCCCGCGCAGCGCCCCGGTCGGGAGCACTCTCTCCTTCGGCCAGCCACGGACCGAGCGCCGTGGCTCCGAGCGGCTCACGTTGCCACGGGCGCCCGACGCCCCCGGGTGTAGGCCATGTCGCGGTAGATCCGGTCCAGCATCGAGCCGATGTTCGTGGCGTAGGTCTGGCCGGGGCGGCGGGTCAACCAGCTCGTCGTCTCGCCCCAGTCGCCGTGGACGCCACCGTGGCTCGCGTAGGCCAAGCGGTTGAAGTGGGCGCAAATCAGGACCCGGGAGTTGTTCTGGATGAACAGTGAGGCGCCGAATGCGCCCACTCCCGGCGGGGCGGGGAAGGCGTCCGCGCCGATCTCCTTGCGGGTCTCTGGGTCGACGAACAGCCACTCAGGGGCGATGGCGCGGTAGTCGTCAAAGCGGCCGCGCAGGAGGTAGCCCTCGACCGTGTCCGGCTCCGCGCCGGGGCCGGTCAACGCCAGCCACAGTGTGAGCGCGTCCTCGTCGTGATCGAGCGTCAGGCCGTGGCGCCGAGCCCAGGCGATGGCCGCCGGGAGCTCGGCCGCCATCGCCTGGACCGACGCACGCCGTGGCACGGCGAGCATCACACGCCCCCGCCGGTGTCGATCAGCTCGAGGGCGTCGCCGTCGCGGACTCCCTCGGCGACGAGCTGCTTCTGGCGATCGAGCACGTCCTTGCCCTTCGCGAACGTGGGATCGCCGCCGGAGAAGCCGAACGCGGTGGCGGCCACCCTGGCGGCCTCCCCCACCCGACTGTGCTTCTCGAACTCGAAGGTCCTGCTCTCGGTTTCGCCGGGCACGAACACGGTCACCGTGATCGTGTTGTGCCGAGCCTCTACAGGTTCAATGCTCACTTCAATCAGTCCTCGCTTCTTTGCCACACGGATTTCGGCTGATGCGCGCCGGCAGGGCGTGCGCCGCTCTGCAGCAAAGATCGCCGGACCTCCCGCGGGTGACCAGCTATGGAGGACAGATCCGCGCCGACGCCGGTGACAAGGCGGATCTGTCGGAGGGGCTAGTGCGCGAGGAGCTCGTGCTCGCTCGTGTCGGGGCGCTCCTCGGCGCTCTCGGCCCGGCGGCCAGGAGGCGCCTGGCGAGCGAGCGCCTGACGACACGCGTCGCAGGTGCGTAGCAGCTGTCGTCTACGGACGCGCAGCCAGCGATACACATCCACCCCCGCGTAGTAGGCGCGCTCGAGACGGCTCTCGACCTGGTTCCAGATCTCCTCCGCGCGCGCCGGGTCCGGGAAGTCGATGCGTTGCAGCAGCGCGTCCACCGTCGTCGGGATCGCTGGGACCTCTGGCTCGTCGGAGGCGTGCCACGCCTCGCCGGCGAACGCGTCACGGCATTCGCGCCGCAGGCGGTCACGAAGGTCAGCGACGTCATGGGCGCGCTGGTCGTGGCCGTGCCCGGTCGCGGGCGCGCTCCACAGCTCGAGCTGCTGCAGCTGCCGGGCGCAGGATGCCCGCACCCAGGACCGCTCCTCGTCGGGGAGCAGCCTCACCACAGCCGTCACGGTGATGAACTGCCGGCTGGCCGCGTCCCATGGCCGGCCCCGCTCGTCGGCAGACCAGACCAGTTTACGCCAGGCGGTCTGGTCGCGCAGCGGCTCGTCGACGCTCGCCGGGCTACCGGGAGGCACGACCGCGATGACGGTGTACGAGCTCGACCCGAGCATCCAATCTCCGGAGCACAGCGGAGACGGGACACGCTCCCAGACGACGGGGGGGTTGCCTACCCGGTCGTGCATCACGGACGGTGTGAGCGGGCGGGCCGAGATGTCTCGTGCTGGGCGCCGGCGCAGTGAACGCGGTCGAGATGGCCAGCGCGCCGCCTCGCCCCCGTACCCTGCGTAGAGGGTCGTGCTCGTCGCGGGTGCGAATGCACGATGGCGTCGACTGGGGGTGAGAGGAGCGCTGCGATGGTCGGTCGTTGATACACGATGGGGACCTCGTCATTCGTGTTCGACGAAGACATCTCTATTAACTCTTCCCGGATCCCGTCCAGGACCTCCCCGGGAACATATCCGCAAAGTTGATGCTTGGCGTGCGGATGCGTCCGAACCCCAGTCCAGCGACCGCCACACCTCTTAAACTTCACAATAAGAGGTGAATCACGACGTCGACGCGCAAGGTTCAGGCCCAGCAGCGCCCGTACCGGTCCGGCCGGCTCGTCGTCGTCCCGCGTGCAGACCTCGCCGAAACCGCCGAGCTCGTAGCGCAGAGCCGCGTCGAGGCCGCGGTCTCACTGCTGGATGAAGACCGCCGGCGCTCGTCAGCGAACGGGGATTCCGAGAGCGAACTTGAGGCGATCGCCGGGGATGTAGCCGCGTTAGCCCGGTTTCGGTTTGAGCCGGACTACGCGTCGGCTCGGCTGACGACGCAATCATCCGTCTCGCGCATCATCGGCCACAGCCGCGGCCACCTTCTTCACCAGATCACCCCCGACGCGCAGCTCATCGCACCGCTGCTCTGCGCGATGCTCGCCAGCGACGGCTACCTCGGCTTCCCGCAGGCCTACCTTCTGCACGAACTCTCCGGTCGGCCGGGCAAAGACAGTCAGACCTACGGAATCCACAAGCAGCCGAGCTGGGGGCCGGTGGAACGCCGACTCGGAGTTGCCGCTGTCGGACCCGACACGCTGCTCCCGGTGACGGGGCACGCGTTGGTCACAGCGACCCGGGACGACCCGGCGCAATCCGACCCCGACCGTGCGCGCACCGCGGTCGACGCGATGGAACGCTGGGGCTTTACACCGCCCTCGAGCATCGCCGACCACTCATCGCATCACCTGCAGCTCATCAACGACGCTCGAGGGATCGTCCAGCGGGCCGTCGAGCGTCGCTCTCCCATCTTCGAACGATTCGGGCTGAACCCGACCCGCATGCTCGCCGCGGGCTTCCCGCGCTGGTTGCTGTGTGGCCGGGTCCAATACGGGCCGCGCACCAGCAAGAGCATCGCCACCGCCGGCCTCATCCACGAACCGGGGCTTGACTCTGCGCTGATGTGGACCGCGGTGGACGCCGGGTACGTCCCCGTCTTCCGGGCCGGCGACAGCGTCAGTCACCCTGGCCCGGAGATCAGCTGCCTTGCCCTGCTCGACTCCGCGAAATCCCTCGGCGGCGCCGATCTCACCGCCGCGCTGTACCGAGGCGACACCAAGGCCATCCCAGGCATGCGGTGGCTCACCAAGCCCGAGGTCGACGTGGTCGCCGAACAGATCGACCGCCGCGAGCTGCCGATCACCCTCGGCGACGCGCGCGTCGCGCTGATCCCGCGCGGGCTGGCGATCATGGGCGGCAAGCTGTTGCCCGTGGCCGGGATCGTCATCGCCACGATCGTCAGGACTACGCTCATCGTCACGCCAGTCGACATCAGCGGTGACGCGTGGGTCGACGCGGTCGTCATGGCGCTCGTCGCCCAGCAGGTCTCAGAAAGCAGCACCTGGGCGGCTTGTCCGTCGCGCTTTCAGCAGGACTGCGCGATCTTCGAGGAACAGGCGTCCAGTTACCATGGGCGTAACGGCCTGCGTCTGATCAAGACGATGAGCAACCTCGTTGTCGCCGGCGTTGCTCGGAGCGCACAAGCCCAGTCGGGGCCGTAATCGCCGAGTACCTTTGCGCTCGACACGGCGCTGAGCGCCCCCTCGAAGAGCTGCAGGTGTTCGCGACAAGGTGCGCTGCAGGCTCACGGATGAAAGCTGGCGACCTGCCGAGCAGCGCGCACAACCGCCGCGAAGTCGGCCGTGTCGGTGGCTGCGCCGAGCACTTCAATCGGAGCGCGATCCTCGAGGCGCGTGTTGGTCCCGTACAGCCAGGCGCGCGCGGTCTTGGCGTCGTAGGCGTCGACCAGCATCCGCACGACCTTGTAGCCCTCGCGGAGTCGTCGCTCTGTCGCAGCATGAGGCTCTGGGCCATCTTGACGCGCGTACCGGCCGATCTGCTTGGCGTCGGTGAGTCCGCCAATCGCCGCGGCGACCCGCTGGCCGACAGCCTCCTGGAGGTATGCGGAGATCTCGCGGATCGAGCGGGTGGACGCCTCGTCATCAAGGCGCCGTGCTTCTTGAGGAGTCAGGGCAGGAATCGCAGGGTCACAGGGCTGTGCAGAGAAGTTGCTGATACTACCGGCTTAACCCCCCAAAACACACCCTAAAAACGCACCAGCCTCAGATCCGCGCATGGGCCGTCGTTGATCGCGGCCGCTGTCAGGCGTACCCCGCCCCAAAAACTTTTCGGCCATTTCTCTCCCAACGGGCCTCGACGACTCGTCCTGGTTTATGTGAGCGCAACATCCGCCACCCTGGTGACCGACCTGATGCGGGCACTTTTCGCCGAACTTGAACGTGATCCGCTCGCGCGCGAGCAGCTGCGATCGCTGCTCGGCGTCGAAGCCGGCCGGGAGACCACGGCCTCGGCCCCGGTCTACACGGTCCAGTCGCTGGCTGAAGAGCTCGGCCGCACACCGCGATCGATCCGTGGCGCCATCGAGCGCGGTGAGCTCGACGCTGTCAAGCGCGGGCGCGGGTACGTCATCAGCGCCGAGGCCGTGGGCCGGTGGGCGAGCGCGCCGGCGGAGGCACCGCCCCAACGATCGCGGCGTCAGCGCCCGGTGACGGCGAAAGCCGCTGCCGGCCCGATGCGCCGGGCGCTGGCGGCCGGTGCGGCGCCTAAAATCGCAACGGCATGACGCAAGTAGCCGAGCGGCGCGGGCACGCCCTCGGCCGGGCCCTGAGGAAGGACGCTCCATGAGTTCTCACAACGCTGACCGGTCGGTGACCCGATGAGCGTTCACCGCAACCGGGTCGGCGGTTGGGATGTGCGCTGGCGGGAGGGCGGCAAGTCCCGCTCAAAGACGTTTCGCCTGAAACGCGACGCTGACCGCCTCGACCTTCAGATCAAGGACGCCAAGCAGACCGGGATGCTCTCCCGCATCCACAGCGGCGCGGAGACGCTCGACGAGTACGTCGAGAACACCTGGGCGCCGATCCACGCGGCGGCGCTCGCGCCAAAGACGCGCATCGACTACACCGGCCTGTACGACACGCACATCAGCCCCACGCTGGGCGCCTACCCGCTACGCGACCTCACTCCGGAGATCATCGGCCGCTGGCAGGCCGACCGGCTTGCCGCCGGCGCCGCGCGCGAGCGCACGCGCAAGGCACTGACGCTGCTGGGCGGGATCCTTCAGCGCGCGGTGGAGGCCCAGCGGATCCCGGCCAACCCGCAGCGCCTCGTTCGTAAGGCGCCCCCGTCGCCGCGTGACGAGGTGCGTCCGCTCGCGCCGATCACGGTCGAGCGGATCCGCCAGGCACTCCTCGCCGGGGCAGGCCGCGACGGCAAGTCCACGAGACACGACGTGCTGGCGCTGCGCGATCGCGACGCCGTCATGGTCTCCCTGCTGGCCTACGCCGGACTGCGCCCGCAGGAGATGCGTGCGTTGACCTGGGGACACGTGCAGGAGCGCACGCTGGTCGTTCACGCTCCAAAGACGGTGCGCCACCGACACCAGCCGCGGACCGTGCGACTGCTCGCCCCACTCGCACAGGACCTCCGCCAGTGGCGCCTCGCTTCGCGGCGACCAGGGGACGGCGAGCCCGTCGTCCCCGCGCTCGATGGCTCGGCGATGAGCGAGAACGCGTTCGAGATGTGGCGCAGCCGCGCCTGGACGGCCGCGCTCGAGGTGGCCGGCGCTCCCTATCAGCGCCCGTATGACCTCCGTCACAGCTTCGCCTCGCTGCTGCTGCACGAAGGCCGGTCGGTCATCTACGTCGCGCGGCAGCTCGGACACGGGGCGGCGCTGACGATGAAGACCTACGGCCACGTGATCGACGAGCTCGAGGACGCCCCGCGCATCGCGGCCGAAGACGCCATCCTCGCCGCGCGTCGCGACGAGGATGTTCGGACAGAGTTCGGACGCGGCTCCTAGGCTTCACCGGCACTCCGACACGAAAGTGCCGGTTTGCAGCGATTTCCTATAGCGCCCGCGGCAGGACTCGAACCTGCGACCCACGGCTTAGAAGGCCGTCGCTCTATCCAGCTGAGCTACGCGGGCGGGGGTGCCCAGGGTATCCCCAGGACCCGGCCTCGTCGATCGAGGTGCGTCGCGGTCCCGGGCGGCCACGGCGGCGTGGGTCCTGGCGCAGAACGCACGGTGTCCGCCGCGAAAGCTGCCGACTTTCGCTCCGCTCGTACAGGACGACGAGATTGTGGCGATCTACACGATGTGATCTGGCTCATCGTGCTCAGCACCGCGCTCATCACGCTCTGGGGCTCGAGCGATCACTGGGACCTCGCGGGCCTGTGGCGGCGGCTGGGGCACGCCCTCGGTCTCGACGAGCGCACGCCCGGTGACGATCAGCGCCGCTGAGCCGGCTGGGCCTCCTCGCCGGCCGCTCGCAACCGCGCGGGCGCTGGTAGATTCATCGGTCTCACGGTGGGCGTAGCTCAGTTGGTAGAGCTCCTGGTTGTGGTCCAGGCGGTCGTGGGTTCGAGTCCCATCGCTCACCCTCTGTGATGAGTCGCGACATACGTCTCAGGTGAGTCGCGACATGCGTCACGTTGTTGGAGAGCTCGGCCGGCCGCCGGGCTCTTTGTCTTGGTCGGGCCGGGCGGGGTCGGGCCGCTCGCGGTCGAGCCGGTCGCCGTGTGCCAGATCGTCGGCCCCGGAGCCGCCGCTTTCGCGCAACCGCGACGGTGTCCGCGCTCGGTGGCGCGATCCAGGCCACGCAGCGCACCGCAACACCCGCACGGCGTCGCACGCCGCGATGCGTGGGTGAAACTCGCCCGGCGTGCTCCCGAACGAGCCGCCGCGGCGCCCCCACCGCGGCGGCGCCATGGAGCGCCATCGGTACGCGGGCCTTGCGTGGGTCCGGAGCGCCACGGGCCCCGATCAGAGGTGGCCCGGCGGGCATCGGAGCTCGCCGCGGCGGGTCCGGTCGGCGGTTTCGGAGCGCTCGACCAACCTTTCGAGATTGTGCGCGTTGTGGAGGGTTAGACGGCCCGGCGCCGCCGCCACGGGGCAAGGCGAGCGGCATCTCCGGGGATCGAGGGGGCGCAGTGCCTGAGGGGAATGATTCCCCTCAGGCACTGATTCTGAGGGGCCTCGCCCGATGCCCGTCCCCGGCCGTGGGGGGCCGTGAAAAAGTTTGGCGCAAGGGGTGGCGCTCGACGGCCCGGGGGTGCAAACTGCGCTGGGTGGGCGCAACACTCGAAGCTCCGCTTCGGCGCCCGAGTCACAGCCCCACGTGGTTGACCGGGCAGTCGGATGGCGA
>Ga0335075_10012438_pt1 | contig 12855 bp, 12 predicted proteins | sample Lox_Sample_24_FD_206723 | JGI IMG/M metagenome (GOLD analysis project Ga0335075, IMG submission 206723) | Soil microbial communities from Loxahatchee National Wildlife Refuge, Florida, United States - Lox_Sample_2.4 | ecosystem: Environmental > Terrestrial > Soil > Wetlands | place: USA... | reverse complement strand
GCTAGCGGACAGCCACCTCGCAAGTCCGACATCTATGCATACTGTTGGACCACCTCCTTTCCTGCGTTAGCACGAACGCTACGTCACCACTGCCGTCGCAGGCAAGCGCGTTACCGGCCGGGCGTCAATAGACTCGGCTTATGGTGCAGACGTGGGACGACGCGCTACGGGCCCGCGGCTACCGCGTGACCCCCCAGCGGCAGCTGGTTCTCGAGGCGGTCGCGCGGCTGGAGCACGCCACGCCCGAAGAGATTTACGGCGAAGTCAAGCAGACCGCCCGCGGCGTCAACGTCTCAACGGTGTACCGCACGCTCGAACTGCTCGAAGAGCTTGGCCTGGTGAAGCACAGTCACCTTCATCACGGAGCGCCGACCTACCACCTCGCCGAGCACGACGCCCAGCACGTGCACCTGGTCTGCCGCTCGTGCGAACGGGTGACTGAGGTGGACCAGGCCACCGTCCGGCCTCTCGTCGCGGCGCTTGAGGAGCATCAGGGATTCCTGACCGATGTCGGGCATCTCACGGTGTTCGGCCTGTGCGCCGACTGCCGGGCCTGACAGGGTTCGCCGCCCCAGGGCATAGCCTGCTACTGAACGGTCTGACTTTCCGCCGAGGAGGGAAGGGAACGTGGCCGCCTCCGCTAGCTGCACTCCGTACCGCCGATGAACGCACAGCTGCTGAGCCCGCTCCTTGCTGAGCGCGGCGCCGTCGGCGCTGACACCCCGGACGAGGGCGTCGCGGCCCATTACGGTGACCCCTACGCCGAGCAGCGCGCGCTGGCCGGTCGCTTCGGCGTGGTGGACAGGTCCAACCGGGGAGTGCTCCGCATAACTGGCCCGGACCGGCTGAGCTGGCTGCACAGCCTTACGACCCAGCACCTGGAGCGGCTCGAGCCGGGAGCGAGCGCCGAGGCGCTGGTACTCAGCCCGCAGGGTCACATTGAGCATCACCTCACCCTCACCGACGACGGCTCGGCCGTGTGGGCGCATGTCGAGCCCGGCACCATAGGCTCGCTCACTGACTTCCTGACCTCCATGCGGTTCATGCTGAGGGTGGAGCCGGAGGACGTATCGGCGGAGTACGCGGTGCTGACGCTGCACGGACCGCAGATGCCGGCGGCAGCGGGCCTGCCCGGCATCGTGGTCAGTACCGGATTCGGAACTGACCTGATAGTGCCACGCGCGGAACTGGCCGCCCGCGCCGCTGAACTCCGGTCGGCTGGCGCGGCGCTAGCCGGCCTGTGGGCGCATGAGGCGCTGCGAATCGCCGCCGCCCTGCCTCGGTTCGGCCTGGACACCGATCACCGGACGATCCCGCACGAGGTCGGCTGGATCGAAACTGCGGTTCACCTCAGCAAGGGGTGCTACCGAGGCCAGGAGACGGTGGCACGGGTACACAACCTCGGGCATCCGCCCCGGCGGCTCGTCCTGCTGCACCTGGACGGCAGCGAGGACAAGCTGCCAGGGCATGGTGACCAGGTGCTGCTCGAAGGGACCAGCGTCGGTTTCGCCGGCTCGGCGGCGCGGCACTATGAGCTTGGCCCCATCGCGCTGGCGCTGGTCAAGCGGACGACGCCAGAGACGGCCACCTTGACAGTCGACGGGGTTGCCGCCGCGCAGGAAGTCGTCGTAGCACCCGATGCTGGGGCTAACATCCAGCTTGAGCTCAAGCGCCGGCGCGCCGACCTCACGGGTCGCGCTCGCGAGTAGCCTGAGCCGCCGTGAACAATGCCGTTCCCTGGAGGTTCATCTGCCGTGCTGCGCCAAGCTCTCCTGGCCCTGTCTGATAGCAAGCAGGCCCGCGACCTGATCATGGCCACGCCGGTGACCAGGGACGTGGTAGCGAGGTTCGTCGCCGGCGAGACCGCCGACGACGCATTGACTGCCACCGAGCGGCTGATCTCCGACGGCAGGCTGGTCACCATCGATTTCCTCGGCGAGGACACCGTTGACCCGGAGCAGGCCACTGCTGTCACTGAGGAATATGTCCGTCTGCTCGGCCGTCTGTCTGAGGCCGACCTGGCCGCCCGCGCACGGGCCGAAGTGTCGGTTAAGCCCACTGCGGTCGGGCTCGGCCTCGCCGACCACGGCGAGAAGACGGCGCAGGAGAATATCGCCAGGATCGCCACGGCCGCCCGCAACGCCGGGACCACCGTGACGCTCGACATGGAGGACTTCAGCAGGATCGAGCCCACGCTGAAGCTGGTTGGCGAACTGCGGGACGATTTCCCCGACCTCGGCTGCGTGATCCAGTCCTACCTGCGCCGCAGCGCGGACGACTGCGCAGGGCTAACGGCCAGCGGCTCCCGCGTCCGGCTGTGCAAGGGTGCCTACCAGGCGCCGGACGCCGTCGCCTGGAAGACCAGGGCCGAAGTGGACCGCAGCTACGCGCGGTGCATGCGGATCTTGCTGGAAGGGCACGGCTATCCGATGATCGCGACCCACGATCCCCGGCTGATCAGAATCGCCGGGACTAAGGCCGGAGTCGTCGGGCGGGACGCCAGTAGCTTCGAGTACCAGATGCTCTATGGCATCCGGCCGGTAGAGCAGGCCAGGCTCGCGGCGGCTGGCGCGCAGCTTCGCGTCTACCTTCCCTATGGGAGCGACTGGTACGGCTATCTGGTCCGCCGGCTGGCCGAGCGGCCGGCGAACCTGGCGTTCTTCCTGCGTGCGCTGAGCTCACGCAGCTAAGTCACGCCAAAGGCAAGCGACCGGGTGCCACGGTCCCGGAACCGGCGGGATGTGCAACGCCTGGACGGCGCGCTCTTAGCTTGGCGAGGGCGAGGGCGGGGCCGACGATGGCGCGGGCGATGAGGGCGATGGCGACGAGGGCGAGGGCGACGAGGACGGCGAGGGCGACGCACTGAGGGATGTCGTAGGGGAGGGCGAACCTGGGGAGATCGTCGGAGTCGCGGACCGCGAGGGCGTCGGCTTTGGTGTCGAGCTGAAGGCGTCGGTCCCCGGCCTGGGCTGCCCCGCGACGACGGCAGAGTTATGACGGGCAGGCCCACGTTCGGCCGTGTTGTGCGATGACGCTGCCGCGGCCCTGGACGAACTCGCCGCATCCACGGGCGGAGTCGCCGAGGCTGGAGCGCCGCGAGGCGCGCTGGCAGGCGAGGGATGCGTGAGGTACAGGAATCCGGAGACGCCAGCGGCGACCGGAATGAGCGCTGTTGCCACTATCTTTAGCCGGTTACGTCCGTTAGGGGCGGACCGGGGCTGACTTTGGGAACCGGCAGGGCGTTTGGGTGCGGTGCGCGAGCCGTCGCCGCGACCAGGCAGCTCGATTCCGAAAAGAGTGGCCGTCGTTCCTCGCCAGATTGACGCCGGTAGCGTCGCAAGCGGAATTCCGGATATCTGCTCGCGCCCGAAGGCCTTGGTTTCTTCCGACCGGACAACTGCAAAGCCGGGAGCCGCACCGGCAGAGTGGCCGAGGTCCGCTTTGGCAGACTCCAATATGGCCTGAGCCTCTTCGCGCGGCACGCCGAGCACCGTCGCAAGGTCGTCCGGCAGGATGCCATGCCGGTAAACAAGATTCAGGGCCTCGCGCTGCCGCTGTGGCAACTCCCTCAGTGGTGGAGACAGCTGCTGCGCCAGATCAGACGGCTCTGCGCCACTCCCGTCAGCCCGCTCCGGGCTGGCCATCATGCACTCACGGCGTGCGAGAGCGAACAGCCAAGTGCGCATCTTTTCGCGATCTTGCAAAATCGACTGAGCCGCGATCAGGATCGCTTCAGTAGCACTGGCCGCTTCTTCTTGATCACCGAGAAGGCCGTTGCAGTAATCGAAGAGAGATGCTGCATGAGCATCGAACATCTCGATGAACGAGGTCAGATCGGCCCCGGCGATGATCGCTTTCTGATTGGGCTCCGTTGCCGTGGCAGTCTCGTCTTGATCCGACAAGGGTCCCCCAACTTCTGCCGCCCCGCTCCGTCCGCAGCGGCGCCGAAGTCCAGGCGATGCCGACGCTACCCGAAGAAGGGAAGGCCGTCGCTAGCCCTGGGGAGGGTTCCCCATCGGGGCGCGGCTAGCGGCGCTCAAGTGAGGGAGTCCGTTCCCGCCGACTGTAGGCTTCCACAGTGATCGCGATACTTGGCGCCGGCCAGATGGGCGAGGCGCTGGCGTCGGGACTGCTGCGGGCAGGTGTCGTTCCTCCCGCCGGGATCGTGGCGGCAGTGCGCCGCATCGAGCGGGCCGACCAGCTCCGGGCTACCTACGGCATCGAGACAATGTCGGCCGCGGAGGCTGCCGGGCAAGCGGAGACTCTGGTCATCGCAGTCAAGCCGCAAGATATGGGAGCGCTGCTAGACGAGATCAAGTCAGTGGTCTCCACGGACAAACTCGTCATCTCGGTGGCCGCCGGCATCACAACTGCATTCATCGGGAGCAGGCTCGCCGCGGATGTGCCGGTAGTCAGGGTGATGTCAAACACCCCTGTGCTGGTCGACGAAGCGATGAGCGTGATCTCGGCTGGCCAGTATGCGACTGAGGAGCATTTGCGGCGGGCCGAGCAGCTGCTTCGCCCCGTCGGCAAGGTGCTGCGCATCCCCGAGTCACAGCAGGACGCAGCGACTGCGCTGTCCGGCAGCGGGCCGGCCTACGTCTACTTCCTGGTCGAGGCCATGGTTGACGCTGGCATCCTGCTGGGCATGCCGCGCAACAACGCCCTTGAGATGGTGAAACAGGCGGTTTACGGCGCCGCCACGATGCTCAGGGACTCAGGCGAGCATCCGGTCCTGTTGCGTGAGGCTGTTACCTCGCCTGGCGGCACCACTATTAACGCGATCCGCGAACTCGAGCGCCACAGCGTCCGTGCCGCGATCCTGGCGGCGATCGAGGCAGCCAGGGACCGCGGCCGTGAACTAGGCGCGGGCTAGTGCCATTCCTGCACTGAACTTCAGGCATTTAGTTGCCGAACTCCGGGCGGCCCGGCAATGGCGTGGATTGGCTGTCATGCCGCCCCGGCCGGGCGGCCACGCTGTGTGACCTGCGGTGACGCAAGTCCGACCAGCGGCAATGGCTGCTGGCCCGCGCTCGCTGGCGAAATGGCAGCCCTCGCACGGGGTTGCCCTTTTCCATACAGGACTTACGCTGGATACGGGCGTGACTGATGCGCCAGATCACGTTAGGCGTAACAGTTCGGTCGGAAGAGGGCAACCAATGGCAGCAGACGCAACTCCGCTGAGCGATGTCAGATTCCTGACCGTGGCCGAGGTGGCTGCGATCATGCGCGTTTCGAAGATGACCGTTTACCGCCTCGTTCACTCTGGTGAGCTTGAGGCAATCCGTGTCGGCCGCTCGTTCCGGGTGCCGGAGCAGGCCGTAACCGGGTACCTCAGGGAGGCATACGTGGGGACGGAGTGAGCCCGCCATCAGCGCGCGACGGCTGCAGCTGACACGGCTGTAGCTATCATCTGCGCGGCGGTTGCCGGGCTATGCCAGGGCAGCCCCGCCCGCAGAGGTACGCTGTGGCGTTGGCATGTTGCCCAGCCGCCCGATGTGGCGAGCATGTGCGTGGGCATGCCCGTCAGCCAAGGAAGAAATTAAGGGTGGTGTTGTGGGTTCCGTCATCAAGAAGCGCCGCAAGCGGATGGCCAAGAAGAAGCATCGCAAGCTGCTCAGGAAGACCCGAGTTCAGCGAAGGAACAAGAAGTAACCTGCCTGCGAACGGCCAAGTAGACGGTCGCCGGCCGGGCTGGCGGCGAGGGCTGGCCGGCGCGGCCGGATTTGCCAGGCGCCGCCTGGCGGGCGACTACGAGGTTGACCAGTTCGGGTTCGACCCTGACCTCAACTCGGCGGTGTTCATGCCGGCCGCGCTCGCTCTGTACCGGAACTGGTTCCGGGTGCGCGCGCACGGGCTGGAGCACATACCCGGGGAGGGCCCGGCGCTGATTGTCGCCAATCACTCCGGCGTGGTTCCGCTCGACGCCATCATGCTGCAAGCATGCGTCTACGCCGAGCACCCGGCTGCCAGGAATGTTCGCCTGCTCACCGCTGACCTGGTGTACACGCTGCCGGTACTGGCGTCCCTGGCTCGTAGGAGCGGTCACGCCAGGGCGGATCCCGCCCGGGCGCTGGACCTCCTTGCCGCAGGCGAGCTGGTCGGGGTGTTCCCTGAAGGTTTCAAGGGGATAGGTAAGCCGTTCAGCGAGCGCTACCGGTTGCAGCGCTTTGGCCGAGGCGGTTTCGCCCGCACCGCGATTGAGGCCGGTGTGCCGCTGATTCCCTGCGCCATCGTCGGGGCCGAGGAGATTTACCCGATGATCGGTAACTCCGAGCTGCTGGCCCGGGCGTTGCGGCTGCCCTACTTTCCGCTGACCCCGCTGTTCCCCTGGCTCGGGCCCCTCGGCGCAGTGCCGCTGCCGTCGAACTGGGTCATCGAATTCTGCGCGCCGGTGCAGACCTACGAGCTCATGCCCCCCGACCTCGAGGACGAGCCCGACGACGAAGTAGTCGCCGACGTAGCCGACCAGGTGCGGGACACCATTCAGGCGAAGCTCGATGAGCTGCTGATCGAGCGTGGACCAGCGTTCAGTTAGCGCCTGCCCGACGTCGCCTGAGCGCGATTCCCGCTACCATGCCGCCCGCTACTGCGCCCGCTCCGGCGACAGGAAGGGCGATCAGCGTTGCCTTGCGGCCGGACCGGAATTCGTGTACCGGCCAGTGCCTGCTCCGGGCTTCGCGAAGCAGGCATGCGTCGGGATTGACAACGCTGGGATAGCCGACAAGCTCCAGCATCGGCAGGTCGTTGGCCGAGTCGCTGTAGGCGCTGCACCGGGAGAGGTCGAGTCCTTCTCGCTCGGCCAGAGCCTCGATCGCCGCCGCCTTGGCTTGACCGTGCAGGAGGCCGCCCACCAGCCGCCCGGTGTACAGGCCGTCTGCGGTCTCCGCCACCGTACCGAGCGCGCCGGTCAGCCCGAGCCGCTTGGCCAGGATGCTGGCAAGTTCCACCGGCGTCGCGGTCACTAGCCAGACCCGCTGACCGGCTTGCAGATGCTGCTGGGTTAGTTCCTTCGCACCTGTCCAGATCCGGTCGGCCATGGTGTCTTCGTAGATCTCCTCGCCGAGCCCGACGATATCGTCTACTCGCTGCCCGGCGACGAATGCCAGTGCCGCCTCCCGCGCCGCGTCAATGTGGTCAGCGTTCTCAATGCCGCGCAACCTGAAGGCCACCTGGCTCCAGGCCAGCCTTGTCAGATCCCGGGGACCGAACATCTTGCGGGCAGCGAGGCCACGGGCGAAGTAATAGATCGAGGCGCCACGCATCAGGGTGTTGTCGACGTCGAAGAAGGCGGCTGCCGTTGGATCCGGGACCGGTGGTGCCAGATCGACATCTGCCGCGGCGGCAGATGCCTCGCCCGCGACGATGTCCGAACTTTTCCAGACTCTGGCGAGCCTGGTGATGGCGCCAGACCGGACGGCGCCGGTGCCGCCGAACTCACCGCTCATAACGTTGAGCCTACCGGCGGACGGTCCGATTGCGGCCTGGCCGGCACGCCCTCATCTAGACGGTCACCAACCCGCCGCAGATCTGGTGCTTCCTCGTCACCGGCCGGTTACCAAAGCTGGATCTAAGCTATCAGAAGGCCTCTTATCAGTCGTTCTCCATACAGGCAGACAGTCCGTCGGCGGGCGGCTGTTCGGTCGGACCTTGGTCGCATCATTGCCCCGAGTCGTGCACGATAGGCAGCAATGATTTCATTGACCGTCTCTGGCATCGGCGCCATCCTGGCTGCGGTCGGTGGCGGCGTGCTGCTGGCACGCTGCTTCCGCCAGCCTCGTGGCGACCTGATCGCCTGGGCAATAGCGCTGCTCGGGCTACTGGTCAGCCTGGGCTGCCAGGTGCTTGGCCACCTGACTGGCTTCGACGCTGCCATGTTCCGTGGCATGGAACTGGGCGGTCAGGTCATCGCGCCGCTCGCAATGATCCTTGCTCTGTCAGAGGTAGCGGCGCGCAGCGCTGCCGTGCGGTTCTGCGCGCGGCTGTATATCCCGGCTCTCGCCATTGTGGCCGTGGTGATCTTGTCCCTGGACCAGCTCACGCAGGTGACCTTCCACAAAACCTGGCCGGATCCGTCCGCTTACTACCAGTTGCCGCCCAACTACGTTCTGATGTTCGCAATCGGTCCGCTGACGACGCTGGTGGCGATTATCGCCGTCGCTACCGTGGTGTTCCGCTCTGGCCAGCCGGGCTGGAATGCTGTCCTGCCCGCTGCGCTGATGGGCGGCGCGGCGGCAGTGGCGCTGGCCTATCCGTGCCTGGCGCAGCTAGTGACTTACGAGCTCAGGATCCACGTGCCGGTCGCTTCGGAGTTCGCTCCGGCGTGCGCGGCGGCGGCCGTACTCGGCTGGCTGGCCGCTGACCGCGCGGGGAGGGTACGGCTGTCCGCGCTGCACGGCGGGAGTGCGCCCGGCGCGTCCAGATGGGATGGGTCGCAGGGCTACGGCGGCAGCGATCTAGGTAGCGGACGGGGGCAATACGCAGCCGATCCTGAGTATGCCGACCGGGGTGACCGGGATGGGTACCGCGATGGCGGACTCTACGGGACAGAGCAGCCTGACCGGATCGGTGACCGGAGCGGGCGGGGTGAGCCGGATGCTGATGGCTACGGCTGGCAGAACGCCCGCCAGGCACGCAGCGACGACGGCGACTGGCGGTCCCGCGACCAGGACTGGGACGGCAACTTCACGAACGGCGACTTCACGAGCGGCGACTTCACGAGCGGCGACTTCGCGACCGGCGACTTCGCGACCGGCGACTTCGCGACCGGCGACTTCGCGGCCGTCGACTCGCCGCTCACAGACTCCGTACTTGGCGACCATGATCCTGGCTACCGGTCCAGCGCGCGGCGCGCTGACCGCGGCTGGGAGGAAGCGGACGCGGGCGGTCACGACCGAATCTCAGCCGACCCGCTCCGGAGTGCCGCCGAGATGGGTGCGGGCGAGTTCTTCGGCCAGATTGCCATCTACACCCTGCTCGAAGATCGCGTCGCAGAGTTCGATCAGTTGACCGAGCGGGTCGTGGAGCAGGTGCGAAGCCGCGAACCGGACACCCTGGTCTTCATCGCGCATGCGGTCCCGTCCGCTCCCATGCAGCGCATCCTGTACGAGGTCTACCGCGATCGCACGGCCTACCAGCGACATGTGCAGCAGCCATACGTCCAGCAATTCGAGGCCGACCGCCGCCCGTTCGTGCTGGCCACCAACATCATCGAGCTTGGCTTGCAGCAAGCGAAGGTCTCGCCGTTCCCGTCAGTAGCGGATCTGTTCGGAGAGCCCGGATATGACACCTCCGGCTTCGAGCGCCCCGACTTCCTGCGCGATTACGGCCGCACTTCCGGCCAGGGCGGTTCCGGCAGGCGGGAGTACCGGGAGTACCAGTGAGTACATCGCAGGCTCGCATCACGCTGTTGTTTCGTGCTGGCTGCCACCTGTGCGACGACGCGCGGGCCGTGATTGCCAGGGTTGCGGCCGACGTCGGCGTCGGCTGGGAGGAACGCGATATCACCCTGTCAGCCGACGACCTTGCGCAGTACTCGGAGATGATCCCGGTCACTTTCGTCGATGGCGTTCAGCACGACTTCTGGCGGGTGCGCGAGGACCGGCTCAGGGCCGCTCTGCTGCGGTGACCAGGCGATTGCCGTCACGTTTGGCCGACGGCGTCCCAGGTCAGGCGCTTGCACCAGGGTCGGATCCGCTGCCGCGATCGGGTGGCGGCAGCAGGCAGGCAACAGCAGTGACTTTGTGCAAACGTTCACAAGGGCGTACCGTGGTGACCGAAAATTTCGCCCGGATTCCCTGTCCTGTGCATTGCAATATCGAGTCCTCAGGAGTATCGGCGCATGCCTCGCCGCCCCTCGCCCGCCAGCCGGCCAGATCGCGCCAGGCCAGTCCGCGCTACTGACCCGGCCAGCGCGAACCACGGAATCCCGGATGCGACTGTGGCGCGGCTGCCGGTCTACTTGCGGGCCCTGTACGCGCTAGCCGACCACGGCGTGGCCACGGTATCCAGCGAGGAACTCGCCGCGGCGGCCGGAGTCAATTCAGCAAAATTGCGCAAGGACTTGTCCCACCTGGGGTCCTATGGCACCCGCGGCGTCGGGTATGACGTGGACTACCTGATCTATCAGGTTTCGCGCGAGCTTGGGCTGACCCAGGACTGGCCGGTACTTATCGTCGGAGCCGGTAACCTTGGCCGGGCGCTGGCTAACTACGGCGGATTCGCAACCAGGGGCTTCCGCATCGCCGCCCTCGTTGACGCTGACCCAGCGGTCGTAGGCACCGTCATCGCCCGGCATACGGTGCGCAGCGCAGCCGACATCGAGGATGTGATCGAGCGCTTTGATGTCTCGATCGGAGTGATCGCGACGCCTGCCGCGGTCGCCCAGAATGTCTGTGATCGGCTGGTTGCTGCGGGCGTTACGAGCATCCTCAACTTCGCTCCTGTCGTGCTCAACGTGCCATTCGGCGTCGATGTGCGTAAGGTCGACCTGTCGATTGAGTTGCAGATCCTCGCCTTCCACGCACAGCGGCGAGGAGCGGCCGCGCGGCAGGGGGACGACGGCCGCGATGCTACGCAGAACCGCCGGCGGCTCGACGGCGTGCCGGCCGGAGATTTGGGCATGGACGTCGCTGCCGAACTGGGCGTCGGCGCGAAGCTGGAGATGGCTGCCGGTCTGGCGGCCGCGGGCTCGCTCGCCGGTGACGAGGAGCGTGACTACGGGGTAACTGAACCCAATTACAGGACAGGGGCCCAGGCGGTAGGAACATGAGCGTTCTGGTCGTGGGACTGAACCACAAGGGCGCGCCGCTGGCGACGCTCGAGCGGGTCGCGTTGGTCGGAGACGCCCTGGACAAGCTGCTGCACGACGTGTCCAGGGCTGATGACGTGGCAGGTGCGCTTGTGCTGAGCACCTGCAACCGGGTCGAGATCTACGCCGAGGTGGGCAAGTTCCACGGCGCGGTGGCTGCCATCTGCGAACTGCTGTCACGCCACTCACAGGTCCCGCAGGCCGAGCTGACCCAGCATCTGTACGTGCACTACGCGGACCGGGCGCTGCAGCACATGCTGACTGTCGCGTGCGGGCTGGACTCGATGGTGGTCGGGGAAAGCCAGATACTCGGCCAGCTGCGGCAGGCCCTGCGCATCGCCAGGGAGCGGGGAACTCTCGGCCCGACGCTGTCTGCTCTCGGATCACTGGCGCTGCGGGCCGGGAAGCGGGCGCAGTCGGAGACAAGGGTCGGGCAGGCGGGCGCCAACCTGGTCAGCGTCGGTCTGCAGACTGCGGCGAGGCACCTGGGTGCCGACGGCGCGGGCGGGCCGGCAACGGCTGCCGAGCCGCCCTCACTGGCCGGGCTCGATGTTCTTGTGGTCGGTGCCGGGGCGATGAGCGGACTGACCGTGGCCAGCGTGGCCAGGGCAGGGGCTGCCAGCATTGTGGTAGCCAACCGGACGCCCCAGCGTGCTGAGCGGCTAGCCGCATCGGTAGGCGGCCGGGCGGCGGACATATCCGGCCTGGCCGACCTGATCGCGGCCGCCGACCTCGTGGTGACATGTACCGGGGCGGCCGACCATGTCGTCACGGCCGACATGGTGCGGACCGCGCTGGAGCGCCGTGCGCGGGACCGGGTCCGGCCGGCGTCCCGCTCCAGTGGCAGTCCGAGCAGTCCGACCGTGGCAATACTCGACCTGGCGATGCCGCGGGACGTCGAGCCCGCTGCCGGTGACCTGCCTGGAGTCGTGCTGACCGACCTGGCGAAGCTGGCTGACGAAGGCCAGGCTGTCGCCGAGGCCGACGATGGCGGGGTTAGCGAAGTCAGGCGGATCATCGCCGAGGAGCTTGCCGCTCACTCCTCCAAGAGTCGCGCCGCGTTGGTGTCCCCGACAGTCGTGGCGCTGCGGGCCAAGGCTGCGAGCGTGGTGGACGCGGAGCTCGCCAGGCTGGCAGGCCGGGTTCGCGGCTTGGACGCCAGGGCTATGGACGAGGTAGCCAAGTCCATGCGCCGTGTGACGGACAAGCTGCTTCATGATCCGACCGTGCGAGTAAAGGAGCTAGCTGGCGCTCCTGGCGGCGACACGTACGAGGACGCGTTGCGCGTGCTGTTTGATCTCGATCAGGCAACCGTGCAAGCTGTCGCACAGGCCGATGCTCAGCTGGCCAGCTGGCCGCCGGATGCCGGCGACCAGAGCGAAAAGGGGGACGTGCGATGAGCGGCGCTGCGCTGCGACTGGGCACCCGCCGCAGCCCGATGGCGGTTGTGCAGTCCACGCTGGTCGGCCGGGCGATCACGGCCAAGACTGGCCGCGAGATCGAGCTTGTCGGCATTGAGTCTGCCGGCGACGCCAACCGTGAGAAGTCGATGACGGAGATCGGCGGTACCGGAGTCTTCGTCAGTTCCCTGCGGGCGAGCCTGCTGGCCGGCGAGGTCGATCTGGCCGTGCACTCGCTCAAGGACCTGCCGACCGGGCCCGCTGCCGGGATTGCCCTGGCCGCAGTGCCCGGCAGGGACGACCCGCGGGACGCGCTGGCCGGCCGGGACGGGGCCAAGCTCGCTGACCTGCCACCAGGCGCAAGGGTCGGCACCGGCTCGCCACGCCGCGCGGCCCAGTTGCTCATTTTGCGGCCCGACATCCGGTCCGTTCCGGTTCGCGGCAACGCCGGCACCAGACTGGCGAAGGTGGACACCGGTGAGCTTGATGCCGTCGTGCTGGCCCATGCGGGCCTTGCGAGGATTGGCCGGCTAGATGCGGTCTCTCAGGTCTTCGATCCGGACGAGATGCTGCCGGCTGCCGGCCAGGGGGCACTGGCGGTTGAGTGCTGCGAGGGCAGGGAAGATCTCGTTGCGCTGCTCGGCT
>Ga0335075_10012437_pt1 | contig 12855 bp, 10 predicted proteins | sample Lox_Sample_24_FD_206723 | JGI IMG/M metagenome (GOLD analysis project Ga0335075, IMG submission 206723) | Soil microbial communities from Loxahatchee National Wildlife Refuge, Florida, United States - Lox_Sample_2.4 | ecosystem: Environmental > Terrestrial > Soil > Wetlands | place: USA... | reverse complement strand
GCGTCCCCGCCCGCCGGGTCTCGCACCGTGGTGAACCCGCGGGCCAGCGCCCGGCCCAGCCGCCGGGCGGCGGCCAGCGCGACGTAGCTGAGCGGCTGCGACTCAGTTGCCATCATGTCCAGGCTGATGCCGTAGGCGTGACAGTGGGCGTCGATCAGGCCGGGCAGCACCGTGCCGCCGCGCGCGTCGATGACCTGGTCGGCTGGCTGGGGCGGCCCGCCGACCGACACGATGCGGCCGTCGGCGACGTGCACGGGCCCGTCAGCCAGGCGGTCAGACACACCGTCGAACACGCCAGCATTAATGATCGACAAGGTACCCATGGCCGCAGGCTAGCCGGTTCCGGCGCGACGCCAGCGGCGGCCCCAGCCACCAAAGCACCCCGCCGGATACCAGGAAGTCCTCGAAAGAAATCCGCGACGCGGTGTCGGATCGGGGCAAGGGTGTTCGTAGCAGGGGTGAGCGGCCGCCCACGAGGGGCGCCCCGGACTACAGGAGATGACCGGAGATGCAGTACCTGCTTTCCGTGATCGACGACACGGCCGGCCTGGCCACCCCGGACGAGATGGCCGCCATCGACGCGTTCAACGACCGGCTGGTTGCGGAAGGCCACTGGGTCTTCGCCGGCGGCCTTGAGTCCCCCAGCACAGCGACCGTCATCGACAACCGGGGTGGGGAGGCGCTGTTCACCGACGGGCCGTTCCTGGAGTCGAAGGAGCACCTCGCCGGCTTCTGGGTCCTCGAGGCCGCCGACCTCGACGAGGCGCTCAAGCTCGCCGCCGAGGGGTCGAAGGCCTGCAATCGGAAGGTCGAGGTGCGGCCGTTCCGCAGCGAGTGAGCGTGATCGACGTCCGGGAGGCGATCACCCAGGTCCACCACGAGGAGTGGGCGCGGGTGGTCGCCTCCCTGACCAGGCGTTTCGGTGACCTCGACATCGCCGAGGAGGCGGCGGCCGAAGCGTTCGCGACGGCCGTCGAGCGATGGCCGGCCGACGGCGTACCCCCCAACCCGGGCGCCTGGCTGTCCACCACCGCCAACCGCAAGGCCATCGACCGGATCCGGCGCGAGAACAAGCGCGGCGACAAGCAGAAGGAGTCTCAGATGCTGTACGGCGACGGCCCGCCCGAGCCTGTCGGAGCCGTCGGCGACGAGCGGCTCCGGCTGATCTTCACCTGCTGTCACCCGGCGCTGGCCATGCAGACCCGCGTGGCGCTGACGCTGCGCATGGTCGGCGGTCTGACCGTGCCCGAGATCGCCCGTGCCTTCCTGGTGCAGGAGACCACCATGGAGAAGCGGATCACCCGCGCGAAGGCCAAGATCAAGGCGGCCCGCATCCCTTACCGGGTGCCGTCCGCGGAGGATCTCCCGGCCCGGGTCTCCGGCGTACTCACCGTCCTGTTCCTCGTCTTCAACGAGGGCTACCTGGCGACCGGCCCCGGCACCGATCCCATACGCCACGACCTGACGGCCGAGGCGATCCGGCTCACCCGCCTGATCCGTGCCCTCATGCCGCAGGACGGTGAGGTGGCCGGGCTGCTGGCGCTGATGCTCCTCACCGAGGCCCGCCGCACCGCCCGGGTTTCGGGCAGCGGCGAACTGGTGACGCTCGGCGAGCAGGACCGCGGGGCCTGGGACGCGGCACTGATCGCCGAGGGTCACCGGCTGGTACGCGAGCGCCTGGCCGCCGGGGTGGCCCCGGGTCGTTACCAGATCCTCGCGGCGATCAGCGCCGTGCACACCTCCGCACGCGACGGACGCGACACCGACTGGTCGCAGGTCGTCGCCCTCTACGACCAGCTCGTCCGCCTGGACCCATCGCCGATCATCGCCCTCAACCGGGCCATCGCGGTCGGCGAGGTTGACGGCCCGGACGTGGCACTGGCGGCCGTCGACCGTCTTGAGGACAAGCTGGCCGGCTACCACCCCTACCATGCGGCCCGCGCCGACCTGCTGCGCCGGCTGGGCCGCAGTCAAGAGTCGCGCGCGGCGTACGGCAAAGCCATCGAGCTGGCGGGCAACACCGCCGAGACCGCCTACCTGACCCGCCGCCGCGACCAGCTGGGGTAACGCCCGCGGAGCTTGGCGTCTGGCGGCCTGCCGCCGCACCGCGCATCGCCTCCGTCACCCCCTCGCGGCCAGCCCGGTACCGCTGGTGCCACAATAAGGAAGGGTGAACATGACCCAGTCCGAGAAGGTCGGGACCGGCCGCGGTTTCTTTGCTGCCCTTGACCAGAGCGGTGGCAGCACGCCCAAGGCGCTGGCCGAGTACGGCATCGAGCGGGACCGCTACAGCTCCGACGCCGAGATGTTCGACCTAGTCCACGCCATGCGGGTCCGGGTGATGACCAGCCCGGCGTTTGATGGCTCACGTGTGCTCGCCGCGATCTTGTTCGAGCAGACGATGGAACGGGAAGTCAACGGTGTCCCCACGGCGCGGTACCTGTGGGAGGAGAAAAACGTCGTCCCGTTCCTGAAAGTCGACCTGGGGCTGGCAGCCGAGCAGGACAGCGTGCAGCTCATGAAGCCCATCGACACCCTCGATGACCTGCTCGAGCGCGCGCAGCGGCACCAGATCTTCGGTACCAAGATGCGGTCGGTGATCAACGATGCCGACGAGGCCGGGATCTCCGCGATCGTGGACCAGCAGTTCGGCTACGCCAGCCGGATCGTGGCCGCGGGCCTGGTGCCGATCATCGAGCCCGAGGTCAGCATCTCCAGCCCGCACAAGGAGCAGGCTGAGACGCTGCTGCACGACGCCATCGCCAAGCACGTCGAGGCGCTGCCGCAGAGCGCGACCGTGATGCTGAAGATCACCATCCCGACCCGGCCTGGCCTGTACGGCGACCTGGCGGCTGACCCGCGCGTCCTTCGGGTCGTGGCCTTGTCGGGCGGCTACAGCCGTGATGAGGCCTGCGCCCTGCTCGCCCGCGATCCCACCCTCATCGCCAGCTTCTCGCGCGCGCTTCTCGAAGGGCTGACCGAAAGCCAGACCGACGAGCAATTCAACGCCCAGCTCGAGTCGTCGATCGAGCAGATCTACCAGGCGTCGGTACACAAGGAGCCGGTCAGCCAGGAGAAGACGGGCTCTGGGCGGCGTGGAGCTGGGTGTTGAGCCCGCCCCAGGCGGCCGTCCGCGGCCGCGCCTCCACCGTCCCGGTGACGCTGTTCCTGATGAACATCAGCCCGGATCGCCCGCTCAGCTCGCGTGCCTTGACCCGCTGGCCGGTGTCGTGCATGGTCACGATCGTGCCCGCGGTCAGGTAGAGCCCGGCCTCGACCACGCAGTCGTCGCCCAGCGAGATGCCGAGCCCGGAGTTCGAGCCGAGCAGGCACCGCTCCCCCACCGCGATGCGCTCCGTGCCGCCGCCGGACAGCGTGCCCATGATCGCGGCACCGCCGCCGACGTCGGTGCCCGCGCCGACCACCACACCGGCGCTGATCCGTCCCTCGACCATCGCCGGGCCGAGCGTTCCGGCATTGAAGTTGACGAAGCCTTCGTGCATGACCGTGGTGCCCTCAGCCAGGTGGGCGCCGAGGCGCACCCGGCTCGCGTCGGCTACCCGGACGCCGGCCGGAACCACGTAGTCGAGCATCCGCGGGAATTTGTCCACCGACTGCACCTCTACCTGGCGCCCGGCCGCCCGCGCCCGCATCTGCACCGCGACGGTCTCGGACGCGTCAACCGGCCCGCTGGACGTCCAGCAGACCGTCGGCAGCACCCCGAAGATGCCGTCGAGGTTGATGCTGTTCGGCTGGACCACCCGGTACGACAGCAGGTGGAGCCGCAGGTAGGCGTCGCCGGGATCACCGGGCGGCGCGTCGAGATCGGCGATCTCGACCCGCCGGTGGGTGGTGCGCACGGCCCGGACCGAGTCGGCGCGGTCGGGCCCCGGCGTGAACTGGCCGGCCTCGGTCGGCGGCCCGAGCCGGGGGTCGGGAAAGAAGAAGTCGAGTGGGGCGCCGGCGGTCTCACTCACGGTGACGATCGCGTCTCCCCATGCCTGTCTGGTCACGCCAAGAACCTACCGGGTCACGATGTTGGCGATGCGGCCAGGCACGACGATGAGGCGATCAACGGTGGCATCGCCGATGCAGCGGGCCAGGTCGGGGTGGCCGGTGACGATCGCGGTGATCTGCTCGGCATCGGCGTCGGCGGGCACCTCGATCCGCAGCCGGGTCTTGCCGTTGACCTGCACCGGCAGCACCACGGTCGGCTCGGCGGCCAGCGCCGGGTCGGCCTCGGGGAACGGCGCGCGGGCCAGGGACTGGCCATGGCCGAGCCGGGCCCACAGCTCCTCGGCCACGTGCGGCGCGAGCGGCGCGACCATCAGCACCAAGGGCTCGGCGATGGCCCGCGGCAGCCTTCCCCGCGCGGCCGCGATGCGCGCCGCGTGGCTGCCCAGCTCCTGCAGCCGGGCGATCGCGATGTTGAACCGCAGCGCGGCGTAGTGCCCGCGGACCGCGCCGATCGTCCGGTGCAGCAGGCGCCGGGTGTCCTCGTCGGCCGGGGCGTCGTCGACGATGAGCTCGCCGGTGCGCTCGTCGACCAGGCTGCGCCAGAGCCGCTGCAGGAACCGGTACACGCCGGCGATGTCGTCGGTCTGCCACGGCCGGTCGGCGCCCAGCGGCCCGGTGGCCATCTCATACAGGCGCAGCGTGTCCGCGCCGTACTCGGCGAACATCTCGTCGGGTGTCACGCTGTTCTTGAGGCTCTTGCCCATCTTGCCCAGCCGGCGGGTCACCGGCTCGCCGCGGTAGCGGTAGCCGCCGTCCCGCCCGGTGACCTCGCTCGCCGGGACGTACATCCCGCGCGTATCGGTGAACGCCTCGGCGGTGATGTAGCCCTGGTTGACCAGCCGCCGGAACGGCTCCCGGGTCGAGACGTGACCCAGGTCGAACAGCACCTTGTGCCAGAACCTGGCGTACAGCAGGTGCAGTACCGCGTGCTCTACGCCACCGACGTACAGGTCGACGCCGCCCTCCCCGGCCGCCGCGCCCTCCGGCACCATCCAGTAACGCTCGTTGCGCGGGTCGACGAACGCCACGTCGTTGTCCGGGTCCAGGTAGCGCAGGTAGTACCAGCACGACCCGGCCCACTGCGGCATCGTGTTCAGCTCGCGCCGGTAGGCTTGCCGGCCGTCCCCCAGGTCGAGCTCGACCCGGGCCCAGTCGCCCGCCCGGGCCAGCGGCGGCACCGGATCCTCGCTCTCCCCGCCCCCCGCCCACCGCCCCGTCCCTCTCCACTCCCCCTTCACTGGCCGGGCGGTGAAATCCTCCATTTCGGGCAGCGTGACCGGGAGCATCTCCTCGGGCAGCGCGACCGGCAGGCCATCCTGGTCATAGACAATTGGGAACGGTTCGCCCCAGTACCGCTGCCGGGAGAACAGCCAGTCCCGCAGCCGGTAGCTGCGCTGGCGCCACCCGTGGCCGGTACGCTCCAGCCAGCCGACGGGGTCATCGAGCGGGCGGTACGTGATCACCGGCAGCCCCAGGGCGCGGGCGAACTCCTCGTCCCGCTCGTCGTCGGCGGGCACCGCCATGATCGCCCCGGTTCCGTAGCCCATCAGCACGTAGTCGGCCACCAGCACCGGGATCTGCTCCCCCGTCGCCGGGTTGACCGCGTACGAGCCGGTGAACACACCGGTCTTGTCGCGGCTGGCCGCCCGCTGCCGGTCGGTGATCCTCGCCGCACGTTCCTGGTAGGCGGCTACCGCCTCGGCCGGTGACCGGCCCGCCTGCCGCCACGCCTGCGGGGTCGCCGTGGGCCAATGCTGGCCGGCCAGCGCGGCCGCCAGCGGGTGCTCGGGCGCCAGCACCAGGTAGGTGGCGCCGGGCAGGGTGTCCGGCCGGGTGGTGAACGCCTCGATGCTGGCCTGGTCCCGCCCCACCACCGGGAACGTGATGATGGCGCCGTCGCTGGGGCCGATCCAGTTCCGCTGCTGCTGTTTGATCGGCTCCGGCCAGTCCAGGTCGTCGAGGTCGGCCAGCAACCGCTCCGCGTACGCCGTGATCCGCAGCAGCCATTGCCGCAGCGGCCGCCGGTAGACCGGGTAGTTGCCGACGTCGCTGCGCCCCTCGGCGGTGACCTCCTCGTTGGCCAGCACCGTGCCCAGGCCGGGGGACCAGTTGACCATCTCCTCGGCCACGTAGGCCAGCCGCCAGCCGTCGACCACCTGCCTGCGGGTCAGCTCATCGAGTTCCGCCCAGGGCTTCCCGCCGGGGTTGGCCGCACCCGAGGGCGGCCGCGTCCCGGCCTCGAACTCGGCGACCAGCTCGCTGATGGGCCGGGCGCGCTGGCGATCCTCGTCGAACCAGCTATTGAAGATCTGCAAGAAGATCCACTGGGTCCAGCGGTAGAAGCGTGGGTCGGTGGTCGTGAACTCGCGCCGGGTGTCGTACCCGAGTCCCAGCCGGAGCAGCTGCCGCCGCATGTTGCCGATGTTGTGCTTGGTGCTGACCGCCGGGTGCTGCCCGGTGCTGATCGCGTACTGCTCGGCCGGGAGCCCGAAGGCGTCGTAGCCGAACGCGTGCAGCACCGTGTGGCCGGTCATGCGCAGGAACCGGCACAGCACATCGGTGCCGATGTACCCCAGCGGGTGCCCGACGTGCAGGCCGGCCCCGCTCGGGTACGGGAAGAAATCGAGGATGTAAGCCTTCGGCTCTCCTGCGGTCTGCTCGAATCCGGCGGCCAGCGACCCGGCCGGATTCGGTGCCTGGAACGTGCCGTCCGCGGCCCACCTGGCCTGCCAGGCGAGCTCGAGCTCGTTGGCCAGCCTCGCGTCGTACCGGAACGGTGTCTGCTCGTCTGGCTCGTGGCTGGTCATCTGTCCGTCCTGTCTGGCTCGGCTCGGGAAATGAAAAAGCCCCTCAGACATGAGGGGCTGCCGCGCGGACCGGATTGGTCAGCGCGGCACGAGGAGAAGGAGGCCGCGGTGCAGCATGACCATAAGCTACCAGTTCATGACCGACCATTTCACGACCGAGCAGATCACGGCTGAGCCCGTGACGGCCGAGCCGGGCGCCGCACCCGGGCCCGCGCAGTTGCCGCCCGGCCTGCTGGCCCGGCTGCCCACGCCCTGCCTGCTGGTCGACCTGGCCGCGGCCGACCGCAACATCGCGGCCGCGGCGCGGCTGCTGCGCGGCACCGGGGTCCGGCTGCGGCCGCACTTCAAGGCGCACAAGTGCACCGAGCTGATGCGGCGCCAGCTGCGGGCGGAGGGCTGTGCCGGGGTCACCTGCCAGACCGCCGGGGAGGCGGTGGCCCTGGCCGCGGCGGGGTTCACCGACATCCTGGTCGCGAACGAGGTGGTGGATCAGTCCGCGCTGGACGAGCTCGGGCGGGCCGCACAGACGGCCCAGATCACCGCGGCGGCCGACTGCCTGGAGCACGTGCGCTTGCTGGACCGGGCGGCGGCCGCCGCCGGGACGACCTTCGACGTGCTCGTCGAGCTCGACGTGGGCGCGGGCCGGTGCGGGCTGCCGGCCGGCAGCCCGGACCTGGTGCCGCTGGCCGCCGCGATCGCCGGCGCCGGGGCGCTGCGCCTGGCGGGCGTGCAGGCCTACGGGGGTCACGTGCAGCACAGCCCGGGGCTGCAACTGCGCCGGACGCTCTGCTACCACGCGGAGCTCCAGGTCGCGGCGGAGCTGGAGCGCCTGGCCGGGGCCGGGCTGAGCTGCCCGGTGGTCTCCGGGCACGGCACCGGCACGCTGGAGTGCCTGGCCCCGGGCACGATCTACACCGAGGCGCAGGCCGGCTCGTACGTGCTGCTCGACGCGGCCTACCAGCGGGTCACGCCGGCGTTCGAGCCCGCGCTGTACTGCGTGGCCACCGTGATCAGCCGGCCCGAGCCCGCCCGGGCGGTGCTCGACGCGGGGCTGAAGGCGCTGGCCGTCGACGACGGGCTGCCGGTTCCCGCCGGGCCGGGCCTGAGCGTGGTGCGCCTGTCCGACGAGCACGCCCAGCTCAGCGTCGCGTCCGGCGCGGACCCGGCGGTCGGGGACAAGGTCTTCCTCATCCCGTCGCACGTCGACCCGACCGTGAACCTCCACGATGCGCTGTTTGTGTACGACGGCGAGGGGCTCGCGCGGTGGCCGGTCGACGGGCGCCGGGTCACCGCGCTGCTGTGACGGAAGCTGCCGTGACGGAAGGAGAACTCATGATCGCCAGGATCTGGACCGGAGCCACCCGCGACGAGGACGCCGACGCCTATGCGGAGTACATGCGCGAGACAGCCGTGCCCGGCTACACGAACGCGGCCGGCCACCGCACGCTGCTGATGCTGCGCCGGCCACGCGGCGACGGCAGCACCGAGTTCACGATGGTCACCTGCTGGGACGACATGGAGAGCATCACCGCGTTCGCGGGCCCGGACCCGGAGCGGGCGGTGTTCCAGCCGCGCGACGAGCAGTTCCTGGTGGACCGGGAGCTCACCGTGCGGCACTACGAGGTGTACGGCAGCACCGGCCTGGCCGGATGACCGGCCGGGGCGCGCTCAGATCGCCTTGCCCGGGTTCATGATGCCGGCCGGGTCGAGGGCGTCCTTGATCGCGCGGTGCACGGCCATGGACTCCTCGCCGAGTTCCTCGGCCAGCCAGCGCCGTTTGAGGATGCCCACCCCGTGCTCGCCGGTCAGCGTGCCGCCGAGTTCCAGCGCGGCGCGGAACACCTCGTCGGCGGCCGCCCAGACATTGGCGGGCACGTCGGCCTGCCCCCGGTCGAACACGAAGACCGGATGCAGGTTGCCGTCCCCGGCGTGAGCCACCGTGGCGATCAGCACGCCGTGCCGGTCGGCGGCCCGCTCGATGCGCTCGATCATGTCCGGCAGCCGGGACCGCGGCACGCACACGTCCTCGACCAGCGTCGCGCCGAGCCGTTCGGTGGCATGAAAGGCCAGCCGGCGGATGTCGAGTAGCTGCTGGGACTCGGCCTCGCTGGCCGACACGTCGGCCAGCAGTGCCCCGTGCTCGGCGCACTTCTCCCGCATGATCTCGGCCCGGCGGGCCGCGTCGTCGGTGTCGGCCTGGGCGATGAGCAGCGCCTGCACCTCGTCGCCGAACCCGAGGTTCTTCCACTCGTCAAGCGACCGCAGCGTGACCCGGTCGAGCAGCTCGAGCAGGCTGGGCTGCAGTCTGGCCTGCACGATCGCGGTCACCGCCCGGGCCGCCGCGGCGAAGCTGGGGAAGCTCGCGGCCAGGGTCACCGGCGGCGTGGCCGGCCGGGGGCGCAGCCGCAGTGTCGCCGAGGTGATCACCCCGAGGGTGCCCTCGGAGCCGACGAACAGGCTGGTGAGGTCGTAACCGGCCACCCCCTTGATCGTCCTGCGCCCGGTGCGCAGCACCCGGCCGTCGGCCAGCACGACCTCCAGTCCGAGCACGGCGTCCCGGGTGACGCCGTACTTCACGCAGCGCAGGCCGCCGGCGTTGGTGGCCAGGTTGCCGCCGATCGTCGATATCTCGAAGCTCGACGGGTCGGGCGGGTACATCAGGCCGTGCGCGGCCGCGGCGCGGTCCAGGTCGGCGTTGATCACGCCGGCCTCGGCCACGGCCAGCTCGTCGGCCGGGTCAAGCTCCACGATCGCGTTCATCCGGGTCAGCGAGACGATCACGCAGCCGTCGATCGCGGCGGCGCCGCCCGCCAGGCCGGTCCCGCCGCCGCGCGGCACAACCGGGACGCGATGCTCGCTGGCCCAGCGCAGGGTGGCCGCCACCTCCCAGGTGCTGCGCGCGGACACCAGGCACCGGGCCTGGCCGGGCGTGACCGCCGTGGTCTGATCCCGGCGGTAGGCGTCGACGATGTCCGGGTCCGTGCTCACCCGCCCGTCGGGAAGGGCTGCGATCAGTTCGTCAAGGTCGTCGGCCATGGGGTTCCTGCTGCTGGAAGCGGATTGGGTGAGCGCCTCCGCCTTGAAAGTCTCGCACATGACCGTGACCACGGCGATGTCGTCGGATTCCTCGGTGATCCGCCCGCGCGCTGCGTTGTCCAGGTCGCGAGCCGACCGGGCTGGCCGACTCAACGCGCGGACCCGGCGCAAACCCATGCAGGGGCGGCAGAGACGCAAGGTGCGGCTGTGACTCAGAAGGTGGCTCAGAGGCCGGCCGCGCCGTCGATGGCCTCGCGGAGCAGGTCGGCGTGCCCGTTATGGCGCGCATACTCCTCCACGAGGTGCTGCCACATCCACCGCACCGAGATGGTCTTCTCCTGGAACGTGAATGTGTCGTCCAGACTCGCGCCCTCGAGCGCGGCATCGACGGCCCGGCACTCGGCCCGGTACCGCTCGAAGTCCTCCTCGGCGCCGGCCGGGCCGGCCTCTTCGAAGTCCGCGAACGGAGTATCGGGGCGGTAGTAATGGTCGGGTACCTGCTCACCGCGGAAGGTCTGCCTGACCCACCCGAGCTCGGTGTCGCTCATGTGGCGGACCAGGCCGAGCAGCGACAGGTTCGACGGCGGCACGGCGCGCGTGGCCAGCTGGCTGGCATCCAGCCCCGCGCACTTGCGCAGCAGGGTGGCCCGGTGCCAGTCCAGCCAGTCGCGGAGCATCTCCCGCTCGGGTTCGTTGCGGCGTTCCGGATAGTTCTCCGAACGCTCGACGTCGGGCGCGATCCAGGTCACCGCGGCACCCTATGCCAGGATTTGTCCCCAACGCCAGCGAATTCCTGTTGACTAACGAACGATGACCCGTCATCTGGAGGACGTGGATTTCTCTGACCTCAAGGCAAAGGCCGGAGACCGGCTGCTGCACGTCCAGGCGCCGCTTCAGGCGTGCGTGACCGAACCGGGCAGCCCAGCGGCCGAGGCGGCGCTGGCCAGCCTGCGCAGCCCGTACGCGATCCAGGACGACCCGGGGGCGTTCCAGACCACGGGCTGGTTCGGGGCCTACGGCAGCCGGCACAGCCCGCGCGCGGTCGCAGCCGAGTCGGCGGCGGACATCGCGGCCGCGGTGGAGTTCGCCGCCAGGCGCGGCATCGGCCTGGTGATCAAGGGCGCCGGGCACGACTACCTGGGCCGGTCGAGCGCGCCCGGCTCGCTGCTGATCTGGACCCACCGGATGCGCGAGATCACCGTGCACGACGCGTTCCGGCCGGCCGGGACGGACGGTCCTGGCGTCCCCGCGATCACCGTGGGCGCCGGAACCCGGTGGCTGGAGGCGTACCAGGCGGCGACCGCGCACGGCCGCTACGTGCAGGGCGGGGGCTGCGTGACCGTGGGTGCCGCAGGTGGATTCCCGCAGGGCGGCGGCTTCGGTAACTTCTCCCGGCGCTACGGGACCGCCGCGGGCAACATGCTGGAAGCCGAGGTGGTGCTCGCCTCCGGCGACGTCGTGGTGGCGAACGAGGCGCAGCACGCCGACCTGTTCTGGGCCCTGCGCGGCGGGGGCGGCGGCACGTTCGGCGTGGTCACCAGGCTGACGATGCGAACCCATCCAGTGCCGGGCACGTTCAGCTCGGTGCGGGGCACGATCCGGGCCAGCGGGGACGCGGAGTTCCGGCGACTGCTCCGGGAACTGGCCCGGTTCCTGCCGAGCCTGTGCAACGACCGCTGGGGCGAGCAGGTCACGCTGTCCGGCGACAACTCGGCCGACTTCGGGATGCTGGCCGTGGACCTGGCCGACGACGAGGCCCGAGCGGTCTGGAGGCCATTTCTTGACTGGGTCGACGGACAGCCGGGCGCGTTCACGTCAACGGTGTCCATCACTACGGTCCGGTTCGGCGCGCTGTGGGATGCCGGGCTGCGGGACCAGCTCTGGCCGGGCTCGGTAAGTCACGACGCCCGCCCCGGTGCGCCGCGCGAGCAGTTCTGGTTCGCCACGAGCCAGTTCGAGGTGTCGTGGTACCTGCATGCGTACGGCTCGCGCTGGCTGCCCCGCCGGCTGTTCGACGACCCGGACGCTCTGTCAGACGCGCTGTTCGAGGCGTCACGGCCGTGGCTGTTCCAGCTCCATCTCAACAAGGCGCTGTCCGGGGCGGCGCCCGAAGCCGTGACCCGGGACCGCGGCACGGCCATCAACCCGGCGGTGTTCGACGCGGCCGCCCTGGCGATCACCGCCTCGTGGCAGCAGTACGCGTTTCCCGGAGTGCCGGGCCACGAGCCAGACGCGGAAAACGCCGCGCTCGGCGCGCGCCTGGTGGGCCAGACCATGGATGTCCTGCGCGCGCTCACCCCGGGCGCCGGGAGCTACGTGAACGAGACCGACTACTTCGAGCCCGACTGGCAGGACAGCTTCTGGGGCCCGAACTACCCGAGGCTGCTGGAGATCAAGCGGCGCTACGATCCGCAGAACATCTTCCGCGTGCATCACGGCGTCGGCAGCGAGGCCCCGGGCTGACCCGCGCCCCAGGGCTGACATCAGGGTCTTTACGCACCTCGTGGCCCGTGGTCACCTGGAAATATGGGCGCACACGCAAGCCACAGAGGGGTCGTCGAGCACCGGGCCATCGAGTACATCCCGCTCAACGAGCGGCACGGCAAGCCGAACACGCTGTTCACGATCTGGTTCGCCAGCAACGCCCAGATCACCGCGGTGGCGACCGGCCTGCTGGCCACGATCGTGTTCGGCCTCAGCCTGCCGTGGGCGATCGCCGCGATCCTGATCGGCAACCTGGCTGGCTGCCTGTTCATGGCCTACCACTCGGTCCAGGGGCCGAGGCTCGGGATGCCGCAGATGATCCAGAGCCGGGCCCAGTTCGGCATGTTCGGCGCCGCGCTGCCGATCCTGGCCGTGGTGCTGCTGTACATCGGGTTCTTCACCTCGAGCGCGATCCTCGGCGGCGAGGCGCTGGCCCGGCTGCTGCACGTGTCCACCGACTGGGGCATCGTGATCTGCGACGCGATCACGCTGATCATGGCCTGGATCGGCT
>Ga0335075_10012435_pt1 | contig 12856 bp, 12 predicted proteins | sample Lox_Sample_24_FD_206723 | JGI IMG/M metagenome (GOLD analysis project Ga0335075, IMG submission 206723) | Soil microbial communities from Loxahatchee National Wildlife Refuge, Florida, United States - Lox_Sample_2.4 | ecosystem: Environmental > Terrestrial > Soil > Wetlands | place: USA... | reverse complement strand
TGACGTCGCTCGTGTTGATCCCGTTCTCGTTGAGCACCGACACGTCGAGCAGGTAGTCGATGTTGTCCGGCGCGTTCACCCCGAGAATCTGGCCCTTGAGATCCGCGAGCGTCTTGATCTTCGAGTTAGGCATCGTGAAGATCACCTGCGAGCCCTGCTGCATGACCGAGCCCTCGGCGATGATCTCGAGCGGCGCGTGGTGGTCCACGACCTCCTCGATGTAGGAGACGTAGTTACCGGCGCTGATGTCGAGCTGGCCCTTGAGCTGGGACTGGACCGCGGTCTCGCTGCTGACCGCGGGGGAGTAGTTGATCGTCAGGCCTTCCTTGGCGAACAGGCCCTCGTGCATCGCGACGAAGAAGCCCGCCGAGTCCATCGCGGGCACCACGCCCACGTTCAGCGTGGTCTTCTCCGCCGGGCCGAACGACATGGCGGCGGCGCCGCCGGACGCCGGCGCGCCACCGGAAGAGCAGCCGGCCGCGAGCGCCGCGACAGCCGCGATAGCCGCGCCCGCGCACGCCGCGCGGACCCACTTACCCGCCAACGGAACCCCCTAGATGAGACATGCCGTGCCCAGGAAGGATAAATCACCATCAAAGGGCGTGCTCCCAGTTGGCAGAAAATTAAGACATATGCGGCGTGCTGCACACCCCGGCCGGGCCCTCTCAGGGCCCGGCCGGGGGTTTACCGCGGGGCGCGTCAGCTGCCTATCTCGCCGGGCTCCGGCTGGATCATGCTGGTGATCGGGTAAGCCTGCTTGAGCCCCGGCTCCAGGCCGAACTCGAACATGGCGTCCGAGACCCGCTGCATCGTGGAGACGTCCATGACCAGCGGGTAGGTGTCGATCGTCATCGTGGCCGCGATGCCGGCCGGCGCACCGGTGTGCTTTTCCAGCGCCTGCTCCACCGCGGCGCGGTTGGTGTCCGCGATCTGCTGGCCCTGCTGGAACGCGCGCAGGAACGCGGCCACGGTGTTCGGGTGCTCCTTGATCCACGTCGGGTCGCCGACGACCGTGCCGATGGGGAAGTTCTGCAGCGAGCCCTGGTCGAAGTCCGCGAGCTGCACGGCGCCAAAGCCCTGTTCCGCGATCGTGCCGAACGGCTCGGGCAGCCACGCCGCGTCCAGGGCGTGGCCCTGGAGCACCTTGTGGGTCGCGAGGTCCGACGGCAGATCCGGCAGCAGGTCGGTGGCCTGGTTGACCTCGCGCATGCTGATCCCGTTCGCCTGGAACAGCGACCCGAGCAGCACCTGGCCAATGTTGTTGATCGTATTGATGCCGATCGTGGCGTGATATTTCGCGAGGTCCGCGACGGTCTTGAATTTGGAGTCAGGCATCACGTAGAGCGCCTGGTTGCCCGGCTGCATCTGCGACGTGTCCGCGATCATCGCCATGCTGATCGGCTTGCCCTCATACTTTCTGGCGATCTGAGCGAGGATGAACGAGACGTAATTGCCCTCGACCAGCTGTGCCTTGCCATCCTGCAGGTCGGCCATGCCGAGCTCGCCGCCGTTGATCGTGTTGATCTTGACGGTCAGCCCCTGCTTGGCGAAGAACCCGTCGTCAAGCGCTATGTAGATGCCGGCCGCGTCGGCGGTGGGCACCGCGTCGAGCACGATCGTGGACTGCTCCGGAGCCGGGCCCGACGAGACGCTGCTGCTGCCGCCCGGCGAACAGCTTGCCGTAGTGATTGCGATAACGACAATGAACAGGGAATATACAAGTCTGTGAATCAGCCGCATGATTCTCTCCTCGTTAGCGGAGAGAATAATCAAAATAGCCTGGCGTAGTCCTGACGTTTACCTTTTATTGCAGGAAATCCGTCATTACCGATTTGTCCGAGACGAGGGCAACGTGACGATCGGTGCAATCGGTGCCGTTGCGTTAGGCGCGGCGCTACGGTGACCTTTGGCAGGCGCGGCGATAGAGTGATCCACATGGCTGATACCGATATTGAGAACACTAACTTGCCGCCGGAAGTGCTGGTCACCCAGATCGAGAACACCCGCGCCGACCTCGCCCGGACCATTGACGAGATCGCCGACCGGGTGAGCCCGGGAAATGTGGCCCGCCGCACCGCCGACCGCGTAAAGACGAGGATCAGCCAGATCGACCCGCTCGTCGGCGGCGCGGTCGCGCTCGCCGCCGTCAGCGTCACCTGCTTCGTGATCTGGCGCCGCCTGCGTAGGTAGGAGGCTATCCCGCGCTCTTGGTGAGCTCCTCGTACTCGGCGGCGGTGAGCAGGCCGGGCGGCAGCGCCGTCTCGCCGCCGGGGCCGGCCGGGATCCGCACGCGGAACATCCACCCCGCGCCGTACGGCTCCGCGTTGACCAGGCCCGGGTCGTCGTCGAGTTCCTCGTTGACCTCGGTGACCTCGCCGTCCACGGGGGAGTACAGATCGCTCACCGATTTCGTCGACTCGACCTCGCCGCACGGCTCGCCCGCGGTCACCGCGGCGCCCGTGGCCGGCAGCGACACGTACACCACGTCGCCGAGCGACTGTGCCGCGTAGTCGGTGATCCCGACCGACGCGGTGTCGCCGTCGATCGCCACCCACTCATGCTCCTCGGTGTAGTGGAGCTCGGCGGGAACGCTCATCGTTGCTTTCTCCGATCGTAAAACGGCAGCTCTGTGACCTCGGCCGGCTCTTTATTACCACGCACATCTACCCCGAACGGGCCCGTGGCGCCTGCCCGCACGTACGCCATCGCGATCGGCGTGCCCAGCGTCGGCGAGGGGGCGCCGCTGGTCACCACGCCGACTTCGCCTGACTCGGACAACACGGCGTAGCCGTGTCGCGGTATCCGCCGCGACCTGCCGATCAGGCCGATCAGCGTGCGCCGCGGGCCTTCGGCCGCCCGCGCCGCGAGCGCCTCCCGCCCCACGAAGTCGCCCGGCTTGTCCAGCCGGACCACCCGTCCTAGCCCTGCTTCGTACGGTGTCACGTCCGGGCCGAGCTCGTTCCCGTACAGGGGCATGCCGGCCTCAAGCCGGAGCGTATCGCGAGCGGCCAGGCCGGCCGGCGGGAGGCTGGTCCCCTCGCGCTTGGCGGCCTCCTCGAGGGAAGCCCAGACCCGCTCCGCGTCGCCGGCCGCGCAGAAGATCTCGAAGCCGTCCTCGCCGGTGTACCCGGTGCGCGCCACCCACGCCGGGCAGCCGCCAACCGTGCCGTAGGCGCCCGCGTAGTAGCGCATCTCGTCGAGCGGCAGGTCGGTGACACGGGAGAGGAGCCCGGCGGCGTTCGGACCCTGGATGGCGATCAGGCCGGTGGCCTCGGTCTCGTCCTCCACGACCGCGCCCGCGCACCGCCGCTGCAGTTCCCCGAGCACCACCGCGGTGTTCGCCGCGTTCGCGACGACAAGGAACCGGTCGTCCGCCTGCCGGTAGACGACGAGGTCGTCGAGGATCCCGCCGTCCGGCGCGCACAGCATCGTGTAGCGGGCGCGGCCCGGCGCCAGCGACGAGGGCCAGCCGCAGACCGCGTAGTCGAGCGCCTCGGCGGCGCCGGGGCCGGTCACCGCGATCTCGCCCATGTGCGACAGGTCGAACAGCGCGGCGGCGGACCTGACCGCGTTGTGCTCCGCGGTCTCGCTGCCGTAGCGCAGCGGCATCAGCCAGCCGGCGAACTCCGTCATGGTCGCGCCGAGCCGCTCGTGCACCGCCCGCAGCGGGGTGTCTCTCGGTTGCCCCGTGTTTTCCGATTGACCAGTGTTTTCTGATTGAGAGGCCACCCCGGCATGGTATTCCGTACTCATGGACACGCTCACCTCGCAGCAGGTCACCGCGGAACTCGGCACGACCCCGGGCTGGGACGTGGCGGACGGGCAACTGACCCGGACGGTGACCCGCAAGGACTTCCGTGACGCGCTGCTTTACGTGAACGCGGTCGGCTACCTGGCCGAACGGGCGAACCACCACCCGGACATTTCCATTTCGTGGAACAAGGTAACGCTGAGCCTGGTCACCCACTCCGCCGGCGGCCTGACCGCGCAGGACTTCGCGCTCGCCCGCCAGATCAGCGAGCTGAGCTGACACTGGCCCGCCGGTAGACGGACCGCGCGTCGGGGCCGAGCACGGCACTGTAGAGCACGCTCATGTCGCCGCGCAGCTTGTAGGTGCTGACCGCGACGACCGTGCCGTTGCCTGACGACGCCCTGAACCCGGCGAACCACGGCCCCCCGCTGTCGCCCGCGGTCATCAGGCACGGCATGCTCGCGTTCCCGGCGGGAGCGGCCTGCGCCCGGCCGGCGCAGTAGTTGGCGTAGAGCCCGGTGTACGGCGGCTCCGCCGGATAACCGAACACGTACGTGCCCCGCCCCGGCGCGCGCCCCGTGAACGCGACCGGCACCCTGCCCGGCAGCGCCCCGGCGACCTGCACGAAGGCGAAGTCGTACTGCTCGCTCGCCGGCCAGTGACTGGACACGAAGAACCGGCGCGCGGCGTATATCCCGTACGGCGCGATCCCGTCGCGGTACCCGGGCACGAACACCCAGTTCGTCGCCCACCGGCCCGCGCCGTCGCTGACGCAGTGCGCCGCGGTCAGGACCAGGTCGGCGTGCGGGCTGTCTACTCCGACACCGGAACACACGTAGTCGGTCTTGTCGAGGGTGAAGAACACCTTGCCGACGGAGCGCGTGATCGCGCCCCCGTGCGTCCAGCGCAGCCCGCGCCCGCCGGTGTTGCCGGTGAGCCAGGCGCGCGGCGGACTCGCGGCAGGAGCAGCAGGGGCCGCACGGGCCGCGCTGGCGGCCGGGGCGGCGGCGAGCACCGTGGCGGCGACCGCCACTACCAACAGCGTTACGCATCGATTACTTAGGGTGATCATCATAGGTAACCGGAATGCTACACGGCCCCACGAGACACGCGCACCTGAAGGCTCGGTCTGCCGCGCACCGCCGAATCCATCCTTCTATCGGTTACGTGGGGATAAATCTGACAAATCAGGCGGGAAAGTGGTCATAACCGATAGGGAGATGCGCGAAGTGGTCACAACCGATAAGAAGATGACCACGCGCGGCTGAGCCGAGGCCCTGCAGAAGCCGGGGGTGGCGCAGAATGGGCGAGTGACTTCTGCGCCAGCCCCCCGCGAGGTGGCTATCCTCGGCTCGACCGGATCGATCGGCACCCAGGCGCTCGACATCGCGCGCCGCAACCCTGACCGGTTCCGCGTGACGGTGCTCGCGGCCGGCGGCGGCAACCCGGGCCTGCTCGCCAGGCAGGCGGCTGAGTTCGGGGTGGCGGCCGTGGCGGTGGCCGACCCGTCGGCTGGACCGGCTGTCGATTCGGCACTCAAAGAAGAATTTTCCCGAACGTACGGGGCTGACTCTCGCCCGCAACGTTTCCCCGAGGTGCTGGCCGGCCCGGATGCGGTCTCCCAGCTCGCCGCGTGGCCCTGCGACGTCGTGCTGAACGGGGTGACCGGCGCCGCCGGCCTCCGCGCCACGCTGGCCGCCCTCGACGCCGGGCGGACGCTCGCGCTGGCCAACAAGGAGTCGCTGATCATCGGCGGCCCGCTCGTCACGAGCCGGGCCAAGCCGGGGCAGATCGTGCCGGTGGACTCTGAGCACTCGACGATCGCCCAGTGCCTCCGAGCAGGCGCGAATTCCGAGGTCAAGCGCCTTATCCTGACCGCCAGCGGCGGCCCGTTCCGCGGCCGGCCGGCGTCGGAGCTGACGTCGGTGACCCCCGAGCAGGCCTTGGCCCACCCGACCTGGAACATGGGGCCGCTGGTCACTGTGAACTCCGCCACACTGGTGAACAAGGGCCTGGAGGTGATCGAGGCGCACCTGCTGTTCGGCTTCGGGCTCGACCGCATCGACGTGGTGGTGCACCCGCAGTCGATCGTGCACTCGATGGTCGAGTTCGCCGACGGCGCGACGATCATCCAGGCCAGCCCGCCGGACATGCGGATCCCGATCGCGCTGGGGATGGCGTGGCCGGACCGGGTGGCCGACGCCGCGCCCGGCCTCGACTGGACCACCGCCGCGTCGTGGACGTTCGAGCCGCTCGACAACGAGGCATTTCCGGCGGTGGGGCTGGCCCGCGAGGCCGCCCGCCGCGGGGGAACCGCGCCCGCGGTCTACAACGGAGCCAACGAGGCATGCGTCGCGGACTTCCTGGCGGGTAAGATCTCCTTCCCGCGGATTGTTGACACCGTGGCGCGGATACTCTCGGAACATGACACGTCCCGCACGGGGCTGACCACGCTCGATGACGTGCTCGCGGTAGACGCCTGGGCCAGGGCCCGGGCGCGCGAGCTCAACCGGTAGGAGGAACCAGGGGTGGACTGGGTCGGCTGGCTCATCTTCCTGGTCGCCTTGCTGTTCTCGGTGATGCTGCACGAGACCGGCCACTTCGTGATGGCCAAGCGGTTCGGCATGCTGGCCCCGCGGTACTTCGTCGGCTTCGGCCCGACCATATGGTCGTTTAGGCGTAACGGGACCGAGTACGGCATCAAGCTCATCCCGCTCGGCGGGTTCACGAAGATCGTCGGGATGACCTCGCTGGATGAGGTGCCCCCGGAGCAAGAGCCGTACACGTTCCGCCAGGCCCCGGCGTGGCAGCGGTTCATCGTGCTCGTCGCCGGGTCGGTCATGCACTTCGTGCTGGCGGCCGTGCTGCTCTTCGGGGTGGCGCTCGGCATCGGTGTCGAGAGCATCAACACGACCCAGCTCGGCGACGTGGCGACGTGTGTCGCGCCCTCGGTGACGGCGCTGGACAACGGGACGCCGTGCACGCCGAAAGACGCGAAGTCGCCGGCTGCCCACGCGGGCCTCAAGGTCGGTGACCAGGTGACGTCGATCAACGGCGTCAAGGTCACCAGCTGGGACCAGCTCCAGAACGTGATCCTGGCCGTCAAGCCCGGGGCGGCGGTGACGATCGGGGTCGACCGCGACGGGCGGCCGCTGACGCTGCACACGACGCTGTCCTCCGTTCCCGGGCGGCCCGGCTCCTACCTGGGGATCGGGCCAGCCACGGTGATCCAGTCGGTCGGGCTGCTCGGCGCCATCGATTACGTCGGAACCGGCTTCGCCCAGACGATCACGGGCACGGGGGACGTCGTCACGCACCTGTCGATACCGCAGCTGTTCTCCCCGAACCGCGCGCGGCTGCCGGCGGGGAACGTGAGCAGTGTGGTGGGCCTCGCCAACGACACCGGGCAGGCGGTGGCGGCGAGCGTGGGCTGGCAGTACAAGGTCAGCTTCATCCTGCTGCTGATCGCGTCGCTGAACATCGCCGTCGGCATCGCCAACCAGCTGCCGCTGCTGCCGCTGGACGGCGGGCACGAGTTCGCCGTGATCTGGGAAGTGGTCCGGCGCCGGTTCGCCCGGCTGCGCGGGCGGCCCGACCCGGGCCTGGTGGACTACCGGAAGCTGGTCCCGGTGAGCGTCAGCCTTTTCGCACTGCTTGCTATCTTCGTGCTGATCGTCACCTATGCGGACATCGTCAATCCGGTGAACATTGGGTAGCGACCTGACGTGAGGGTCAGGGTGTGCGGTTCGCCGGCTACGTGACTGGGCGAGAATGGGGACCGTGCCTAATCTCCCGACGGGATGGAATCCTCAATGAGCGTTGACCTTGGCATGCCAGCTACACCTCCGGTGCCGCTCGCCGAGCGCCGGAAGTCGCGCCAGCTGATGGTGGGCAACGTGCCCGTTGGCGGTGGCGCGCCGGTAAGCGTGCAGTCGATGACCACGACGCTGACCGCGAACGTGAACGCGACCCTCCAGCAGATCGCCGAGCTCACGGCGTCCGGCTGCCAGATCGTCCGGGTCGCGGTGCCGTCCCAGGACGACGCGGACGCGCTGCCCGCGATCGCGAGGAAGTCGCAGATCCCGGTCATCGCCGACATTCACTTCCAGCCGAAGTACGTGTTCGCGGCGATCGACGCCGGCTGCGCGGCGGTCCGCGTGAACCCGGGCAACATCAAGCAGTTCGACGACAAGGTCGCCGAGATCGCGCGGGCCGCGACCGACGCCGGCGTCCCGATCAGGATTGGCGTGAACGCGGGCTCGCTGGACAAGCGGCTGCTCGCCAAGTACGGCAAGGCCACGCCCGAGGCGCTGGTCGAGTCGGCGCTGTGGGAGTGCTCGCTGTTCGAGGAGCATGGCTTCCGCGACATCAAGATCTCGGTGAAGCACCACGACCCGGTGGTGATGATCCAGGCGTACCGGCAGCTCGCCGCCCAGTGCGACTACCCGCTGCACCTCGGCGTCACCGAGGCGGGGCCGGCCTTCCAGGGCACGATCAAGTCCGCGACCGCGTTCGGCGCGCTGCTGTCCCAGGGCATCGGCGACACGATCCGGGTGTCGCTGTCGACGCCGCCCGTCGAGGAAGTCAAGGTCGGCATCGGCATCCTGGAGTCGCTCGGCCTGCGCCAGCGCGGCCTGGAGATCGTGTCCTGCCCGTCCTGCGGCCGGGCTCAGGTCGACGTGTACAAGCTGGCCGAGGAGGTCACCGCGGGGCTGACCGGCCTCGAGGTCCCGCTGCGGGTCGCCGTGATGGGCTGCGTGGTGAACGGTCCCGGCGAGGCCCGCGAGGCGGACCTCGGCGTCGCCTCGGGCAACGGCAAGGGCCAGATCTTCGTCAAGGGCAAGGTGGTGGCCACCGTGCCCGAGTCGCGGATCGTGGAGACGCTGATCGACGAGGCGATGCGGCTGGCAGAGCAGGCCGGAGAGCAAGAGGCCGAGCCCGGCCAGCCGATCGTCACCGTTTCTTAGCGGGGCGGACCCCGCCAGCCCCGGGGGCCAGGCCCCCCGGGGGGTTCTAGACGAGGATTTCGCCCACCCGGCTGGCCACGGCCGCGTGCACGTCGGCCGACAGCACGTCGTCGGTCACGAGCACGCTGATCTCGTCGAGCGTCGCGAACGAGGCCAGGCTGACTACCCCCCACTTGGAATGGTCAGCCAGCACCACGACGCGGCGCGCCACCTTGATCAGCGACCGGTTGGTCTCCGCCTCCGCCAGGTTCGGCGTGGTGAGGCCAACCTCGGCGTCGATCCCCGTGCACCCGACGAACAGCGTGTCGAAGTGCAGCGACCGGATCGTCAAGTCGGCCACCGGGCCGACGAGCGCGTCCGAGGTGGTGCGCATGCCGCCCGTCAGCACCACGGAGGTGCCTTCCGGGCCGCGGTTGCCAGTGAACAGGTTCGCCACCCGCAGTGAGTTGGTGACGATGGTGAGCCCCGGCACGTCGAGCAGGCACTGAGCCAGCGCGAACGTGGTGGAACCCGCCGAGATCGCGATCGCGGTGCCTGGCCTGACCAGGCTCGCCGCGGCGCGGGCGATAGACGTCTTTTCCGGGCGATCGAGGACGAGCCTGTCCTCGAGGCTTGGCTCGTGGGAGTTATTCGACCCCGGCAGCACCGCGCCGCCGTGGACCTTTTCCACGAGCCCGTCCCTGGCCAGGACCTCCAGGTCACGCCTGATGGTCATGTCGGAGACGCCTAGTTGTTGTGTCAAGTCGCTAACTCTCGCGCTCCCGTCGCTTCTGACGGCTTGCAGAATCAGCGACTGGCGATGTCTAGCCAGCACTCCACTACCCCCTCCAATAGTGTCCAAACAGTTTAAAGTATGACGCTTGAGAGGGTTGTTCGGTTACGGCCATCAGTGTCGGAAATCCGTGTCGGCACAAGAAAGAACGTTCCACGCTGTGGCCCTAAACGGCGACGGGACGGCAGCGGCCCGTTAATTGGGGGCCAACGGGGATCGAATTAGCGTCGGCGAGTGTCGAATTGATGGCCGTCCGTGTCGGAAGCGGTGCGCGCCATGGGGCAAGATGGAGGTCATGCCCATCCCCCGCCGCGCCGTGACCAGAGTCGCCACGCTCTGCGCGCTGACCCTGGCAGCCGCGCTGACAGCTTGTTCCGCGGGTACCTCGAGCCCGGCGCCCGTCGCGAGCGGGAGCGCCGGAGGCGGCACCGGGACCGGGACGCCGGCGGTCGTCCCCGCGTCGAGCACGCTGCACTGGCAGCCGTGCGGCGGCCAGCTGGCCGGGATGGAGTGCACCTCACTGCAGGTCCCGCTGAACTACGCGGACCCGAATGGCCGGAAGATCTCCATCGCCCTGTCGATGGTGCCGGCGACCGCGCCGCGCAGCCAGCAGCAGGGCGTGCTGTTCGTCAATCCCGGCGGTCCCGGCGAACCCGGCCGTTCGCTGGCGGGCCTGGTCGCCACCGGCCTGAACCCCCAGGTGGCGGCGGACTACGACATCGTCGGCTTCGACCCGCGCGGGGTCGGCGGGTCGGTGCCCGCGCTGAGCTGCGACCCGAGCTTCTACAGCGGCGCCCAGCCCGACTACATCCCGGCGAACGCCGCCACCGAGCAGGTGCTCATCAACCGGGCCAAGACGTACGCGACGGACTGCGAGCAGCGGTTCGGCTGGCTGCTGCCGTACATGACCAGCGAGAACATGGCCCGCGACATGGACCAGATGCGCCAGGCCTTCGGCGTGCAGAAGATCAATTACTACGGGTTCTCCTGGGGCACCTACCTGGGTCAGGTGTACGGCACGCTGTTCCCCGGCCATGTCCGCCGGATGGTGCTCGACAGCACGGTGGACCCGACCGGGGCCTGGTACGCGGACAACATCAGCCAGGACTACGCCTTCCAGGCGCGGCTCAACGCGTTCTTCGCCTGGACCGCGAAATACGACAGCGTCTACAACCTGGGCAGCACGCCGGCCGACGTGCAGAGCGCCTTCGCCAGGGCACGCAGCCAGCTCACCGCCGATCCCGTCAGCGGGCCGGACGGGCAGCCGATCGGCCCGGACGAGTTCGACGACACGTACCTGATCGGCGGCTACCTGAACACGACGTGGCCCGGCCTGGCGCAAGCGCTCTCGCAGTACATCAACACCGGCTCATCGAGCGGGCTCGTCACCCAGTACGAGGAGTGGGGCACGCAGCAGGAGGACGAGCCGGTACAGGCCGTCTACACCGCCGTGGAGTGCGCGGACGTCAACTGGCCGCGGAACTGGTCCAAGTGGCAGGCGGACGCCACCCGCGTGTACAAGACCGCGCCGTTCATGGCCTGGGATAACACCTGGGACAACGCGTCGTGCGCGTTCTGGCCGGTCAAGGGCCCGGCGCAGCCGTTCAAGGTGAACGGCGCCGGGCTGCCCCCGGTGCTGATGCTGCAGGGCACGCTGGACGCGGCCACCCCGTACGCGGGCGCGCAGAACGCGCACAAGCTGCTGCCGAGCGCGCGGATGGTCGTCGTGGAGGGCGGCGGCAACCACGGCCAGTCGATGGAGTCACCGTCGAACACCTGCATCCAGAACTACCTGAACAACTACCTCGCCACCGGCGCGGTCCCGAACGCGCCCGGGCTGGTGAACGCGACCTGCGCGGCCGTCCCCGACCCGACCCCCGGCAGCTAGGGGTGTCGCTGCTGCGGTGAGCGTCGTTTCTGACGCCGCCGGGTCGTACCGGCGGCTGCTCGCGGTGCCCGCGCTGCGCGGGCTGGCGGTGGCGGACGTCTGCGCACGGCTGCCGCAGGGGATGGTCAGCATCACGCTGCTGCTGGTAGCGGCGGCGCACGCGTCGATGACTACGGCGGGCCTGGTGGTGGCCGGCTACACGCTCGGGCAGGCGGTGACCGGGCCGCTGCGCGGCCGGCTGGCGGACCGGTTCGGGCTGGCCCGGGTGTGCGCGACCTGCGGCGCCGGGTACGCGCTGGCGCTGCTGTGCCTGCTGGCCGGGTCGATGGCAGCGGCGCCCGCCTGGCTGCTGATCGCGGCGGCCGCCGTGGCCGGGCTCGTGGTCCCGCCGCTCAGCCCGGGGATGCGCAGCCTGTGGTCGGCCTCGGCCGCCGGAGCGCTCAGGCAGACCGCGTTCGCCCTCGATGCCATGGTGTTCGACCTGGCTTATCTCACCGGACCGGTGGTGGCGAGCTCGCTGGCGGCCGGGGTCGCCCCCGCCGCGGCCGTCGCGGTGCTGCTGCTGCTGACCGGCGTGGCGATTGTCATGATCGGCCCGCGTTCCCGGGTCGACGTCCCTGCCGCACCGGCCCGCACCGGCCCCCGGCGGCAGGCGCTGGGGCCGCTGCGCTCCGCCCGCCTCCGCCGGCTGCTCATCACCGGCGGCCTGGTCAACACCGCGTTGAGCGCGACCGAAGTAGCGCTGACCAGCTACGTGCGGGACCACCACGCGCTGTGGGCGTCGGGCCCGCTGCTCGCCGGGGTGTCGGCCGGCAGCATCATCGGCAGCCTGCTGATCGGCACCCGCGGCCCGGCGCCGGAAACAGGACGGCGGCTGCCCCGGCTGCTGGCCTGCTACGCCCTCGGCCTCGCGGCGCTGACCGCGGCGAGCCTGTTCCCCCCGCTGCTCGCCGTCGCGGCGCCGCTCGCCGGGCTGTGCCTGGGCCCGTCGCTCGCCACCCTGTTCAACCTGGCCTCCGCCAACGCGGCCGCCGGTGCGGCCGAGAGTGCGGGCGACGGTGCCGCCGGGGCGGCCGGCGGCGGCACCGAGGCGCAGGGCTGGCTGAACTCGGTGATGAACGGCGGCGCGGCGGCCGGCGCGGCGCTCGCCGGCGCCACCGCGAGCTGGCCGCTGCTGCCGCTAGCGCTAGCCGCCGCGATCGCGGCGGCCGCCGCTATCAGCGCCCTGGGGGGTCCGAAGGGGCATGAAAACGCAGCTAATACGGCTATAAGCGGATGAACGCCACTTTCATCTGGCTCCGGGGTCCCGGGTGTGAGAGCACGGGAGTTCCCGGGCAAGTTAGGCTGGCATTATGTTGCGGGTTAAGCAGCGGTCGGAGCCGACCAGGCTGCTCGACGACCGCGACCGGACCGCGGCGATCGCCTTGTGCGATGCCGACCCGGTAGCGAATGTATTCGTCGCGTCCAGGATCCGGGCT
>Ga0335075_10012434_pt1 | contig 12857 bp, 12 predicted proteins | sample Lox_Sample_24_FD_206723 | JGI IMG/M metagenome (GOLD analysis project Ga0335075, IMG submission 206723) | Soil microbial communities from Loxahatchee National Wildlife Refuge, Florida, United States - Lox_Sample_2.4 | ecosystem: Environmental > Terrestrial > Soil > Wetlands | place: USA... | reverse complement strand
ACGCCGGCTCCTGGAGCGAATGGATCCGGGACCCGAAGCGGCCCGTCGCCGTTTGCAATGATCCTGTCAACGAATAGCGGGTCCGGGCCGTTCCCGGACCCGCGGAAAACGTGTAGGGTCTCGCGACAAAATCGTCAGGAACGATTTTGGACGGCGGTAGCCGGCCCGCAGGGCTCGGCGCAGGATGGCGCCGAGCAAAATCGTCTCGACGATTTTCGCCATTGAACATACCGCCAATGAACATACCGGACTCTCGCACGTGGCAGTAGACCCCAAGAGCGCCTTGAACGGCGCTCGCAAGTTCAATCCCTCCCAGCCCTGGCGCATCGAGGATTCCCTGGAGCTCTACCACGTCAGTGCGTGGGGCAAGGGTTACTTCGGCATCAATGCCGCCGGTCACGTCGTGGTGAGCCCCGACGCGCAGCCCGGACGCGACATCGATCTCTACGAAGTCGTCGAGGGGCTGGAGGCTCGCGACCTGACGACACCGGTCGTGGTGCGCTTCTCGGATATCCTGGCGCACCGGCTGAAGCACCTGCACGCCGCCTTCGCGCAGGCGATCGCGGAGAACGATTACCACAACCAATACGCGGCGGTGTTCCCCATCAAGGTGAACCAGCAGCGTCTGGTCGTCGAGGAGGTTTACCGCTACGGGAAGGAATTCGGCTTCGGCCTCGAGGTCGGCTCGAAGCCGGAGCTGCTGGCCGTGATGGCGATGACCGAGAACGCTCCGGAGCGGCTGATCATCTGCAACGGCTTCAAGGACGACAGCTACATCGAGGCGGTGACCCTGGCCACGAAGCTCGGACGCACCATCATCCCGGTGGTGGAGAACTTCGATGAGCTCGGGCTCATCCTCAAGCACGCGGAGCGCTATCAGGTGCGGCCGCGCCTCGGGGTGCGGGTGAAGCTCTTCACCGAAGGCTCGGGCCGCTGGCGGGAGTCGGCAGGCGAGAAATCCAAGTTCGGCCTGTTCATCACCGAGATCCTGGAGCTGTTCGGGACGCTGAAGGCGCGCGGCATGCTGGATTGCCTGCAGCTCGTGCACTGCCATCCGGGCAGCCAGCTGCAGGACATCCGCCGGGTGAAAGATGCCATCAACGAGCTGGCGCACGTCTACGCGGAGCTGAAGCTCATGGGAGCGGGGCTGCAGTACATAGACGTGGGAGGGGGCCTGGGCGTCGACTACGACGGCAGCAGTACGAATTACTCCTCGTCGATGAACTACACGCTCAACGAGTACGCGAGCGATGTGGTCTACCGGATCGCGAGCGTCTGCGACGCGCGTGACATCCCGCACCCCATGATCATCAGCGAGTCCGGCAGGGCGATCGCGGCGTACCACAGCGTGCTGGTGTTCGACGCCCTGGGCTCATCCGCGCTCGACAAGTTCCGGGTGACGGGCAAGGAGGATGAGGACTACGGCGGAGAAGAGGAGCTGCCGCAGCCCGTCCGGGATCTCTTCGGAGCGTTCCGCTCGGTGACCGAGCGGCGGCTGGTGGAGTGCTATCACGACGCCCTGACGGCCCGCGACCAGGTGCTGCAGATGTTCAATCTCGGCCTGCTGTCGCTGGAGTTCCGCGCCCTGGCCGAGCGTCTCTTCTGGGCCACCTGCGCCCGTGTCCGTGATTGCTGCCGCCGCCTCGAGCGGCTGCCCGAGGAGCTCGAGGGGTTGGAATCGATTCTCTCGGATACCTATTTCTGCAACTTCTCGGTGTTCCAGTCGCTGCCCGACAGTTGGGCCATCGATCAGCTCTTCCCCATCATGCCCATCCACCGGCTGGACGAGCGGCCGTCGCGCACCGGAGTGCTGGCGGATATCACCTGCGACTCGGACGGCAAGATCGATCATTTCGTGTCGCTGCGGGACGTGAAGCGCACCCTGGAGCTGCACGAGCTGAAGCCGGGAGAGAAGTACTACCTCGCCGTCTTCCTGGTGGGCGCCTACCAGGAGACTCTCGGGGACCTGCACAACCTCTTCGGTGACACCCACGTGGTGCACGTGCGCCTGCATCCCGAGGGGGGCTGGTGGATCGAGGAGATCGTCAAGGGCGACACGGCCAACAAGGTGCTCGAATACATGGAGTATGACGTCGCGGAGCTCTACCCCGCCCTCGCCCGGGACTGCGAGCGGGCGATCCGGGACGGCCGCATGACCCTGGCGGAAAGCCAGATGCTGAAGCGGTTCTACGAAAGCGAGCTCGACGGATACGCCTACCTCGAACCGGCCGGCAGCTAGCGGGGGCAGGTGTTGCGGGGTTACTACAACTGGTGTTTGCCATCGGCAAAAACCGGGAGTAGCATGGTATCTTGTTAGTATCCGTATCCCCCCAGGGACTGAGTGCTTGAGTTCCGCTGTTTCGTTCGAAACCCCTCCCCGTCACGTAATCCACGATCACGCGGCACATGCGACCGCCTCGCGCGGCTCGCCGCTGTGCGCATTCCGAAGAGAGACTTCCGGATGACGACGATCTATGTGGGCAATCTGCCCTTCAATGCCACCGAGCAGGACGTAAAGGCGCTGTTCGAGCGTCACGGCAAGGTGGAGTCGGTCAAGCTCATCAACGATCGCGAAACCGGCCGGCCACGCGGCTTCGGTTTCGTCGACATGTCGCAGAGCGAGGCCCAGGGGGCGATCCAGGCCCTGAACGGCTTTCAGATGAACGGCCGGGCGCTGCGGGTCAACGAGGCCCAGGAGCGTGCTCCGCGCGCACGCCAAGGCGGCGGTCCATTCCGGCGCTGAAAAACCACCGTCCGCTGCACCCGTGACTCGAAACCCCGCTTCGGCGGGGTTTTTTTTGCCCGCGCGGCCCGCCAGAATCAGCCCCCGATGCGTCCGCCCCTTCACGCCACCGCCCGCGCGATTGCCCTGGCATGCCTGCTTGCGGCCGGCGCCCTGCTCTGCGGCTGCGCGACGACGGGGGGCCAGGAGACGACCGCCCGCGCCCTGGATGGGATTCTCGCAGGCAGCCAGCGCACCGAGGCCGACCGCAGCCGCGATGCGTACCGGCATCCCAAGGAGACGCTCCTCTTCTTCGGGATCCGTCCGCAAATGCGGGTTCTGCAGGTCTGGCCCGAGTCGGGCTGGTATACGGCGATCATCGCGCCGCTGCTGCGGGCCCAGGGCCGGTACATCGGCGGGGTGATCGCACCCGATCCGGGCAGCCGGTTCCTCGCGGCGCGCCTCGCCAGCTACCGCCAGCTCCTCGCCTCCCGTCCCGACGTCTACGGCAGGGTCGAGGTGGTGACCTTTCCGCTCGATGGCGGCGACGTGCTGCCGCCCCGGTCGGTGGACATGGTGCTGAGCTTCTGCGACCTGCACGAGTGGATGGCGCTCGGGGACGCTCAGCAGGCTCTCGCCACGATCTACCGGGCCCTGGCCCCGGGAGGGGTGTTCGGCGTGGTGGACAACCGCGGCAATCCGGCGCTGCCACAGGACCCGCGGGCGAAGGCCGGTTATGTCAGGCAGGACTACGCGATCGGGATGATCGAGGGGGCCGGATTCAGGCTGGTCGCAACCTCGCAGGTCAATGCCAATCCGAAGGATACGAAGGACTATCCGGCGGGTGTCTGGGCGCTGCCGCCCGATTACCGGCTGGGCAACGTCGATCGCGCGAGGTACCGGGCGATCGGCGAAAGCGACCGGTTCACCCTGAAATTCATCAAGCCCGGCCCCTAGGCCGTCACCACATTTCTTTCAGGCGCGCGCTGACGTCCAGGGCGGTGTCACCGCTCTCTTCCGGCATCAACACTTCGCCGGAGGAGCGCATGCTCTGGAAGGCGGTGGAGTCGAGGGTCTTCAGGACCTTGTCGTTGAGGAAGCGGCTGCGGCCGCCGTACACGTGCTGATCGCTCAGTCGGTGCTGCGATGTCAGGTGGAACTTCAGCGGTGCCAGCAGCAGGAGCTCGTTCTGGGCACGGGTCAGGCCGACATAGAGCAGACGCCGCTCCTCCTCGATGAGCTCGGGCTTGCCGGTGGAGAACTCCGAGGGGAAGCTGCCGTCGACCATATTGAGGATATAGACGGTGTCCCACTCCATGCCCTTGGCGGAGTGGATGGTCGATAGGACGAGGAAGTCCTCATCGAGCACCGGGCGGCCGGCGAGATCGCTGGTGGCGTTCGGCGGGTCGAGGGTGAGCTCGGTCAGGAAGCGCTCGCGGGACGGGTATTGGCCGGAGAGCACCTCGAGCTGGTCGAGATCGCCCAGGCGCGTGTGGAAATGCTCGTACTGCCGCTCGAAGTGTGGCTTGTACCACTCCCGTGCGAGATGCACCTGTCCGGTCCACGGACGCTGCGGATCGGCGAGCGCGAGGAGGAGCTCGACGAGCCTGCGCCAGTCCTGGGCGCCGCTCTGGCCCTGGGGCGGCGCAAAGCTCTGCAGGGCGCCGAGGGCGCCGCCGTTGGCCTGGAGATGCTCGAGAGCGCGGCGCGCGTTGCCGGGTCCCATGCCGGGCAGGAGCTGCAGAGTCCGGAAGCCCGCCAGGGTGTTGCGCGGATTGTCGGCCCAGCGCAGCACGGCGAGCAGATCCTTGATGTGCGCGGCCTCGAGGAACTTGAGGCCGCCATACTTCACGAACGGGATCTGGCGGCGCCCGAGCTCGATCTCGAGGGCGTCACTGTGGCTGGAAGAGCGGAAGAGCACCGCCTGCCGCCGCAGCGGCACGTTCGCCTCGCGCCGCTTCAGCACCTCGCCGCAGACACACTCCGCCTGCGCCTGCAGATCCTCCACGGTCACGAGGCGCGGGCGCGGTCCTGCGCCGCGGGTCGATAAAAGATGCTTGCGATGCTGGCGGGGCGCCTCCGCCATCACGGCGTTGGCCACGTCGAGAACCTGCTGGGTGGAGCGGTAGTTCTGCGCCAGGGTGACCACTTCCGCGCGCGGCGCGAAGCGGTCGGGGAAGCCGAGGATGTTCTCCACCGCGGCGGCACGGAAGGAATAGATCGCCTGGGCATCGTCGCCGACGACCGCCAGCCCGGCGCCATCGGGCTTGAGCGCGTGCAGGATCTCGGCCTGCAGCTTGTTGGTGTCCTGATACTCATCGACCAGCACGTGATCGAACTGATTTCCCACGTGCGCGGCGAGCCGCGGATGAGACATCATGATCTGCCAGTACAGCAGCAGATCGTCATAGTCGAGCAGGCTGTTGGCGTGCTTGCGCTCGACGTATGCCCGGTAGAGGCGTGTCAGCTCCGCCTCCCACTGCGCGCACCAGGGGAACTGCGCTTCGAGCGTTTCCTTCAGCGGCCGCTGGGTGTTGACCCGGTGGGAATAGATCTGCAGACAGGTGTCCTTGCGCGGAAAGCGCTGCTCCTTCTGCGCGAGCCCGAGCTCCTGGCGCAGGCCGTCCATGAGATCGGCCGAATCGCCGCGGTCGAGCACGCTGAACTGCGGATCGAGCTTCAGGTGGCGGGCGTAATGACGCAGCAGGCGGTTGCCGACGGAGTGGAAGGTGCCCGTCCAGCTCATGCGCTGCATGATGCTCTGGCTGAGGCCGCCGAGCGTCTCGTTGAGCGCAGACTTGGTGAGCTCGTAGGCGCGCCTGCGCATCTCGGTGGCGGCCCGCCGCGTGAAAGTCAGCATCATGATGCGCGCCGGGTCCACCCCATGGATGACGAGGTGCGCGACGCGATGCGCCAGGGTGTCGGTCTTGCCGGTGCCCGCGCCGGCCACGATCAGCAGCGGGCCGCACCTGATGCCCTTGTCGGGCAGCGGCTCGCCGTGAGTCACGGCCCGCCGTTGGGGGCCGTTGAGCTTCGCTAAGTGTGACGCCGTCGACATGACGGCGGGGGACTATACGTAATCCGGTGCGTCCCTGTCACTGAATGACGTCACGTGTTCAGCATACAGCGCCGTCGATCACCCTCCACTGGACGGGACTTTCACTCCATCGCGTGCGCCGGGGCTGAAACGGGCCCCAGGTGGGCACTGCAGGAGATGAGCCGCTGTCTGACATCCCGTTCGATGGCCGCGAAGTCCACCGGCACGAGCCCGGGATCGCGGCTCGGCAGCCGGCAGTCATTGAAATCGACGCCGAGGCCGACATCCGCGAGGATGCGGGTACCCACGGTCTCGCGATACCGCCCGCAGCGGGCCAACCGGTCGACATCGAGCACCAGGTCGGCGGCGGACTCCGCCGCTGCATGGGACAGGAGGGAGACGGCTGTGAAGGCGCGGTACGACAGCTCCTCGCTCCACGGGTACAGCGCGGCGTGCAGGCATTTGTACTGCCGCTCCAAGCCGCCCGGAAGGCGCGGCAGGCCGAGCATGCCGGCGAAGCGGCGCGCGGGGCTGCCGCTCGGAGCCAGCGCCAGGATGAGGAAGTGACACAGCTCGAAGTAGGCGAGCGGCACCTCCTCGCGGTAGCTGCGGCAGGAGAGCCACTGCTGCAGCGGGTTGCGGCGCACGACGATGTGATAGCCGCCGAGCGCCTGCTTGAGCGCCGCCGCGCGTCCGAGCGAGCGCGAGAATCCAAACACCGGATGGGTGCCGCGGCGCCGGGCATGTCTCACGAGCCGCGCAAGATAGCGGGTCTCCAGCCGCACGCCCTCCGTGGGGAAATAGCGCGCGAGCGCAAACTCGCTGCGATATCCCGGCACACCCTTGATGAGCGGGCGCAGCAGCGCGCGGTACTCCTCGGCGTAAGGCAATGCCAGCGGCGGATGCCGCGAGTTCCATCCTTGCGGAGTTTGACGGTGAATGCGCTTCGGCGAGCAGCGCGACAATGATTCGCCGAAGGGCTCGTAGAAACTGGTCGTCGACGGATTACGGCGGAAGCGGCTCCAGACGTAGGTGCTCGCGCAGCGCCAGCCGGCGTGAAGGAAAACGGTCCGATACCGCCGCGGTGGCGTTTTCAATGCGCACGTCTCCTCTCTTTGGGACGGCACGACTATACCTCGGTCGGTGCCGCTCCCAACCTGCAGAAAAGCGCCGCAAGCGTTTCGAACTGTAAAGCGTTTCAAAGTGTAAGCGTGCTACGCTCGCCGCGTATGAAGCCGGAAAAGCGCACGACAAACTTTCAGGGCCGGATCATTTCGCTGACGACCGACGAAGTGCGGCTGCCGAACGGTCATCTCGCGTGGCACGAGATCGTGCACCATCCCGGCGGCGCCGCCGCGGTCGCGATCGATGCGCGGGAGCGTGTCTGCCTGCTGAAGCAGTATCGTTATGTTGCCGACGGCTGGCTGTGGGAATTGCCGGCGGGAAAGCTGGAGCCGCGGGAGCCGCCGCTGGTCACCGCGCAGCGCGAGCTGATCGAGGAGGCGGGAGTGAGCGCGCGCGAATGGCAAAGTCTCGGCTCCTACCTCAGCTCGCCCTCGATGTTCACCGAGGTGTTGCATCTGTTCCTCGCGACGGGCCTGGAACCGGCGGCCATCGCGCACGAGCAGGGCGAGGTGATCGAGGTGCACTGGGTGCCGTTCCACGAAGCCTGCGACTGGGCGCAGAACGGCGTGATCCGCGACGGCAAGACGGCATTGGGACTGCTGCGGGCACGTTATGTCCGATGTCGCGGCGGCACGGCCGGCACCACGGACTGATCCGTGACCTCTGTCTCGGAACGGCGACGGGCGCGCTGCTAAGGTCATTGCGTCCGCAAGCCGCGGATTGCCGTTTGCAGTGCATCCTTGGACGCCAGTACAAAAAAGATCGACGGCGCGGAGAGCCGCAAGCAGGACAGCGCAAGCGAGCGCCGACGCCTCTCTCGGGTCCGCCACGACGACCGCGGAAACGCCTACGTGGAATGGGTGGATGCGCCCGCGGAACTGGTCAAGCGCCCGAAGCTCGAGATCCAGGACGAGCCGGTCGAGCTGCAGCTGGAAACGCCGCCGGAATCAGGCGATCCCTACTCGAACCGCTCCGGCGCCGCCCGCAAGAGCACGGGCAACACGACCCGCACCGACCTGCGCAAGCTCTCGGAGTGGATCAAGATGATGCGCGAGCTCGAAGACCGCAAGCGCGAGGGCGGCGGTGAGGAATAGCGGGCCAGGGCCGTCCCTGGACCAGATAAGAGGACCTCACGCCAATTGATCTATACGCGCCTGCTTGCGCGCATTTGTTAACCTGTAGAACCGCCGCAGCTCGCTCAGCACCTCTCCTTCCGTGCCGGCGCCGCGGCGGCGCAGCGACTGCTCCAGCCGCCGGCAGAATTTCTCGGCGTACCGGCTGGCTTCGCGGTACAGATCCTCGCGCCCGTCGGCCAGGCGCGGATCGATGCGGGCGCGCTCGAACAGAATGCGGCGCAGCTCCGCCGGGAACCGGCCGGGAAGCTGCCGTCGCAGCAGCCAGTAGCTCGCGACGTACTTGTCGACTTCCGCCTGCATCTCGAGCTCGAGGATCGACACCGGCCGGCCGTGGCCGGCGTTCCAGGCGAGATAGAGAAAGTGACTGACGCCTTCCAGCGCCTTGCAGTAATCCGCGACGTTGCCGTCGTGCAGCCGCACCGTGGGATCCTCGCGCCCCAGTCTCTCCAGCAGGCCGGGATCGAGATAGAGGGAGACGCCCGCCTCGCCGCCGGCCTCCGCCGGCTGCGCGACGATGAGATCCTCCTCCGCAGCCCGGCCGCGGACCGATGCGGGCAGGTGCGCGCGATCGGTGACCAGGAAGTCATATACGTCGTGAGCGACACTCACGTCGTATATGCCGCCGATGAGCCGCTGCAGGCGTGTCAGGATCACGGGATCAATGGGCCAGCTGCGCTCCGGCGGGCGCGCTCGGATCGACGCCGAGGCGCTTCAAGAGCGCGTAGCAGCGGCGGCTGCCGGTCTTCAGCCATAGCTCGTAGAGGCGTAGGATGTCCTTGTCCGAATGGGTGTAGGCGCTCTGCGCGAGCTCGTTGAGCGCATCGACCATCGGCTGGAATTTCTCCGACAGCTCCGCGAAGACGTTGCCGAGCACCCGCCCCTTGCCGCGGGACAGCGCGTCGGCGAGGACGGCGTAGGCCCGTCCGCCCATGGCGATGTGATAGTCGATGTCGATCAGCTTGCGCGCGAAGCTCTGCGCGAAGAATCCCGCGACGAACAGCGACACGTCGCCCAGGCGCTGCAGGTTGCGATTGCGGTCGTCGGCCGAGCGCGCCTCGAGCGCTTCGGACAACATGACCACCAGCGGCCTGAGGCGCGGGCCCTCGGGGGTGTGTTCGAACAGCGCCTCGGAGCGGGAGAACAGCGTCAGCAGATTGACCACGTAATGCTCGGTCTGGTCCTCGACCAGGAGCTGCTGGCTCGCCAGCGCGCCGTGCAGGGCATCCCTGAAGTATTCCTTCAGGTTGGCGACCGGCTGCACCCGGCAGGATGAGTGAGTGTCGGACATGGCTGTCAGAACCTCCTGAGCTCGACTCCCACCTATTACAACGGCACAAACAGCCTAAAGTTCACCTCACATGACGGCCAAGTTCCGTGACGGGATCGTATCTATTCGCCGTTCAGGATTGGCAGCTGCCGCCCTCGACTGCTAACAGCTGCGCCAGCTGCGTGCAGTCGGCCACGTCCATGTCAGCAGGCGCGACGTCCGGCGGCCAGGGGGTCTGGCTGCGGTTCATCCAGGCGGTGCGCAGGCCGGCCGCGCGTGCCGCCTCGACGTCGAGGTACGGGTCGTCTCCCACGTAGAGGATATCGCGCGCATCGAGACGCAGCTCACGCGCCAGGTGCTCGAAGCAGCGGGGGTGAGGCTTCGCGACGCCGATCTGGCGCGCGTTCAGTGAAACGTTGAAGAGAGACGCGAGTCCGATCAGCTCGAGATCCGCATTGCCGTTGCTGAGGGACGCCAGCTTGTAACGTGCGCGCAGGCGTTCAAGCGCTGGCTGAACGTCGGCGTAGGGCTGCAGCTGGTTGCGGGCGGCGAAGAATACTTCGAAGGCGCGCGCGGCCATCTCGTCCTCATATCCGCAGTCGCGCGCGTGCGCCGCCAGAGCGGTGATGCGCAGGTAGGTGAAATCGTGGGCATTGTGCGGCTCGCTGCGGGCGAGCCGCTCGCGCGCGGCGCGCATGTCCTCGATCGACACGCGCTCGGTGATTCGCGGGCAGTGCTCACGCAGCCACGCATGCAGGGATTGCTCCGCGCGAACGAGCACCGGACCAACATCCCACAGTGTATTATCCAGGTCGAAGGCGACTGCGCGCAGCTCGCCGAGCCCGGCCGCGCCCGGGCTCAAGGTTCCCGTCGTCATGCTATGAAGGTTACCATCCCATGTCGGATCTGACCCTGGTGATCGGCAACAGGAACTACTCCTCGTGGTCGCTGCGGCCGTGGATGATGCTGAAGCGGCTCGGCCTGGAGTTCCGCGAGCTGCTGATCCGCCTCGACACGCCGACCACGAAGGATGAGATCGAGAAATACGGGCCGAGCGGGCGGGTGCCCGTGCTGCTCCATGGGGAGCTGCGCATCTGGGACTCCCTGGCGATCTGCGAGTACGTGGCGGAGCTCGCCGGGGGCGGCTGGCCGCGCGATCCCGCCGCGCGCGCGGTGGCGCGCTCGGTGTGCGCGGAGATGCACTCGGGCTTCGTCAATCTGCGCATGGAATGGCCGATGAACGCGCGCGCGCGCAACCGCCGCACGATCACCACGCCGGGGCTGGAGGCGGACGTCGATCGGGTCGACGAGATCTGGAACGATTGCCGGCGGCGCTTCGGCGCGGCGGGCCCCTGGCTCTTCGGGGAATACACCATCGCCGATGCGATGTATGCGCCGGTGGTGCTGCGGTTCAACACCTACGGCGCCCCGATCTCGGAGACGGCACGCTGGTACATGGCCGCGGCGCTCGAGGACTCGATCCTGCAGTCGTGGCTGGCGGCCGCCAAGGCGGAGCCGTGGACCATCGAAGCGAGCGAGGTCGGCTAACTGTAAGTTGCCCGCCACTCCGCCCGGTAGGACATTCCCAGCGACATCAGCCGCTCGAGCAGCTCCGGATAGGCGATCCCGGCCGCGCGCGCCGACTCGGCGAGATCCTCGGCCGCCTCCAGGTTGGGATTGGCGTTGGCTTCGAGCGCATAGACCTGGCCGTCGGCGGTCGCCCTGAAATCCATGCGCGCGCAGCCCGAAAGGCCCAACGCCCGGTAGATTCGCCGCGACAGCTTGTCGAGGCGCGTGAGCACGGCCGGCGCGAGGTCCTCGGCGGCGCGGGTGGTGATGCCGTACTTGGTCTGATAGCGCTTGTCCCACTTCACCTTGCGGGTGGCGATGGCCGCCAGGGTGTCCGGCATCGAGCCGAACACCATCTCCCACACCGGCAGGCGCGTCAGCCGGTCGTTGCCCATCACCCCGACGTACAGCTCGCGTCCCTCGATGTATTCCTCGACCAGGGCATCGGTGCCGATCTGCTCGTGGACGAACTCGATCCGCTCCTTGAGCCGTGCGGCATCCTCCACGACGGAAGCCTGCGCGATGCCCAATGAGGCGTCCTCGACGGTGGATTTCACGAACAGCGGGAAGCGGAGCTTGCGCGGAACGCGCACGCGCGCACCGCGCTGGAAGACGGCGAACTGCGGTGTCGGAATACGGTGGAAGGCGAGAAGCTGCTTGCAGAGAGGCTTGTCACGCGAGAGCAGCAGCCCCCGCGGATTGCAGCCCGTGTACGGCTGGCGCAGCAGCTCGAGGAAGGCGACGACGTGCTGGTCGTACGTGACGATGCCGTTGAATTCCTCGAGCAGGTTGAAGACGATGTCGGGCTTCCAATCGGCAATGCTGCTGCGCATCTCGGTGAGGCTGTCGAGCACGCCGAGACAGCGGACGTCATGGCCGCTCGCGCGCAGGGTGCTCGTGACGTCGTACTCGGTGCGCCATTCCTCGATTTCTTTGTCGCTGTGGCCTTCGAGAGATTCGGGCGGCACCAGGCTCGCGTGCACGACGACGAGCGCGCGCAGTTTTTTCATAGTCGCAGGTGCGGAGTCTCGCCTTGCGCGTAGAGGCTCGCGAGCCGCTCGAGCAGCCAGCGGGCGCTGCGAACGGCATCGCGGCGATTGCCGCGCACGTGAAGCTTCAAGGTCTCACAGCGCTCGATGAGCATGCGGACAATCTGCTGCACACTATAGCGCTCGAGCCCCAGCTTGCGCGAGACTGAGGCAATCAGTGATTTGCGGTTGGCACGCAGCAGGGTTGCCGCGCGGATCGCGCCGCGCCGTGCCGGCGGCGGCGCGAACAGCCTGCGCAGGAATTCATCGGCCAGTCCCCGGCGGTAATGGCTTTGGCGCGCGAGCTTGCGGCGGTAATGCTGGGCCAGGGTGCGGGTATTCGTCTCCACTGGCTCGATGCGGATGCGATTGCGCACCGGCGCCCGGCGACCCCGCACCTCCGCCATCAGCGCATCGACCGCGCTCAGCTTCTGGAACGCGGGCCAGTCGGCGTAGCTCTTGCGCCAGCTCGATCGCGGGGTCAACCAGACGGCGAACGTCTCCGCGAAGTCCTCCGTCGGATGCGACTGCGCGTACCACTCCCCCAGATGATGGACGTAGCGACGACTTCCGGGGCGTGCCTTGTACCGTGCCGGATACTGAAGCGACGCGGGTCCGAAGACTTCGCGCCAGCGTTTGCGGCGGCGGAGGCGATAGGCGTTGTCGAGCGCGTGCCCAGCTTCGTGGCGCAGAATACGCATGAACCAGGGTGTGTTGCCGCCCTCCGCTTCCCGCATGATCCGGCGCTCCAGACGCTCCAGGCGGGGGTGCGCCAGGTAGAACGGAATTGCGAGGCCGGGAACGCCGTCGGGAGAAAACCATTCTTCCGACAGCCACACGTGCGGCCGGAAGCGGATGCCTCGGCCTTCGAGCTCCGCATAGAGCCGGCGCACGCGGCGCTCCAGCCGCGAGCCCGAAAGGCGCAGGCCGAGATCGCAGAAGCGCAGAGACAGCAGGCTCTCGTCGGAGAGAC
>Ga0335075_10012433_pt1 | contig 12857 bp, 12 predicted proteins | sample Lox_Sample_24_FD_206723 | JGI IMG/M metagenome (GOLD analysis project Ga0335075, IMG submission 206723) | Soil microbial communities from Loxahatchee National Wildlife Refuge, Florida, United States - Lox_Sample_2.4 | ecosystem: Environmental > Terrestrial > Soil > Wetlands | place: USA... | reverse complement strand
GCCAGCAGCTCCCGCAGACTCTTCTCGCCCGCACGCCCGCCGCTCATTGCCGATCGTCCGTAGCCATCTTGCCGGCATTGTAGACGCGCATCGGACGCCCTCCTAGTCGGCGCTTGGGCAGCAGGTCGGGGGCGAGTGACCGCCGCCGCAAGCCATAGCCTCTGGCTTCGCTATCAGGCTGTATTCGCTGAGGCGCTGGATCCGGGCATCCGGGGGCGTGCCGGTGCGTCCGGCCTACTCTTCGGCGGCGGCTTCCGTCTCCATGCCGCCGCCTTGCGCGCTCGGCGCGGCGGCCTGGCCATTGAGCAAGCCCTTCCAGCTCAGCTCCTGCCCTTTGCGTCTGCCCTTCTCGGTGAGCTTGAGACCCTCGGGGGAGATGGCCAGCATGTAGGCCTTGCCGTCGACGTCGATCTCGCGCTTCAGGGTCTTCTCGAGCTTGGTAGCCATGTCTTTCCTCAGCTGTTTTTTCGTTTGCGACGGGCGGTGCCGCCAATTTTGCGCCATTGCGCCGACCGAAGGCCAGTGATTCCGGCCGCGATAGAGCTTCAGCCACCGGCCGGCTGCCGCGGGGCGGCACTCTGCAGCAACGTTTCCAGGCCGTTGGGGTCGATGGGCTTGGTCAGATGGCGGTCGAATCCGGCCGCCATGGCCCGCTGCTTGTCCTGTTCCTGGCCCCAGCCGGTGATGGCGATCAGCATCGCCCTTCGGCCCCAGCCGGTATCGCGGATGCGCTGCGCGAGCTGATAACCGTTGAGCTCCGGCATGCCGATATCGAGCAGCAGGGCGTCCGGCTTCATCCTGCAGGCGAGATCGAAAGCCTCGCGGCCGGTGTGTGCGACGCTGACCTCGTGACCGGACGCCTCAAGGAGCGCAGCGCAGGTCGCCGCGCTGTCCCGGTTGTCATCCGCCACCAGCAATCGCAGGGGCTTCGCGGCCGCGCGTGCAGGCGCGCTCGCCTCGTGGACCTCGCCGGGCGTGCCGATCGGCAGCCGCACCACGAACTCACTCCCCTGCCCGACGCCGGCGCTGTGGGCGCTCACGCTGCCCGAGTGCAGGTCCACCAGCCCGCGCACCAGCGCAAGGCCGATGCCGAGGCCGCCTTCGGAACGCTCGAGGGCCGGGGAGGCCTGCGCAAAGAGAGTGAAGACGCGCGGCATCATTTCGGCGGAGATGCCGATGCCGTTGTCCCGGACCGAAACGACCACCTCGCCACCCTCGCGCTTCGCCTCGAGCTCGATGCGGCCGCCGGTGTCGGTGTACTTCGCGGCGTTGACCAGGAGATTCGCGAGCACCTGGGCCAGCCGCACCGGGTCGGCCTCCAGGCACAGCCTCTCCGCCGGTACCTTCACGAGCAGGGTGTGGCCTCGGGAGTCGATGAGCGGCCGCGCGGACTCCTGCGCAGCGGCCACGGCCGAGGCGAGGTCAACCGTTGAGCGCCGCAGGATGAGCGTGCCGCGCGTGATTCGCGATACGTCCAGAAGGTCATCCAGCAGCCGGCCCATGTGCTCGACCTGCCGCTCGATGATGGCCCGCGCCTGCAGCCGCTGGGCCTCGGGCCGATCCTCCTTGCGCGCCATCGCCACGGCGTAACGGATCGGCGCCAGCGGGTTGCGCAACTCGTGAGCCAGCACCGCGAGAAATTCATCCTTGCGCCGGTCCGCTTCGCGCAACGCCTCTTCGGCGCGCCGCAGCTCGCCGATGGTGCGCTGTTGGGAGTGCTCGGCCGCCCTTCGCTCGCTGATGTCGCGGGCGATCTTCGAGGCGCCGATGATCACGCCGCTGGCATTGAAGATGGGAGAGATGGTGAGCGCGACGTCGATGCGGCGGCCGCTCTTCGCGACCCGCACGGTCTCGAAGTGCTCGATGCGGAGCCCGCGGCGCAGCTTCGCCAGGATTTCCTGCTCCTCCTGCACGCGCTCCGGAGGGATGATCAGCGTGATGGGCTGCCCTACGGCCTCTTCCGCCGCATAGCCGAACAGGCGCTCCGCGGCTCTGTTCCAGGAGCGGATGACGCCCTCGAGTGTCTTGCTCACGATCGCATCGTCGGAAGATTCGACGATGGCGGCGAGATGCGCGCGGGCGCTTTCCGCCAGCCGCTCGTGGGTGTCGTCGCGCAGGAACCAGCGGCTATGCGTGAGCTTGCCGGCATCCCATTGGGAGTTGGCGGCGATCCGCACGTGGCGCACCGAGCCGTCACCGCGGCGCAGCGCGGTTGCATGGTTGCACAGCGTCTCCCCCGCGAGCAGCCGCCGAAGGGACTCCTCGGCATCGGCCGGGTCGAGGTGATAGTCCGCGACGGAGCGGCCGATGCACTCCGCGGCGGCGCATCCCAACAGCTCGAGGGCGGCGGCGTTGGCCCAGAAGACGGTGCCGTCGGGACCGACCTTGAGGAGGCCCTCGAGCGCGTTCTCGAGGAAGTCGCTCAGCTCGCGGTCGCGATCCGCGAGCGCGCGCTCCAGCATGATGCGCCGCTGAACCTCCCATTCCAGGGCCCGCGCCTTCTGTTCCAGCAGCGCGTAGTGCACCTGATCGCCGCCGTCCCGCCAGTTCCCCGCCGGCGCCAGCGCATGGGTGAGGTCGACGACGTTCATTCCAATCGCCTTTCGATCGATGTCCGCCGGGCCGCCGCCGGCATGGGGGTCCGGGTACGGCCGCGTTGCGCCCCGCCCGCCATTTTTTCGACCGCGGGCAACAGGGGGCGGCGGGATTCGGAGTAGTCCTCCCACGCCCCGCTGCGGCGCAGCAGACTCCGCGCCGTGCGGATCGTGAATTTCAGGGGATCGAGCCCGGCCCGCGCCTGCTTCCAGTCGAGCGGCATCGACACGGGCGCCCCCGCGCGTGCGCGCGGCGAGAGAGGGGCCACCGCTGTCGCGGTCCGATCGTTACGCAAGTAGTCGAGGAAGATGCGGCCGGTCCGGGCGTGCTTCGCCATGTTGAGGAGGTATCGCCGTGGACTGTCAGCCGCCATCCGCGCGCAGACCTCTCGTGCAAACGACTTGACCAGCGGCCAGTCGAGCGTGCGGTTACGGGGCTGGGCGAAAGGTGTCACGACATGCAGCCCCTTGCCGCCCGTCGTCTTGAGCCAGCTCTCGAGACCCAGCGCCTCGAGCCGCTCGCGCAGCTCGCGCGCCGCCTCGATCACGGCATCGAAATCGACGTCCGGCGCGGGATCGAGATCGAACACCAGCCGCCCGGGCACTTCCGGCTGCCGCGGAACGGAATTCCACGGATGCAGCTCCAGCGCGGCGATCTGCGCCAGCGCCGCAAGTCCTTCGACCCGCTCGACCTGGACATACGGCTTGCTGTCCCCTGACACTCGCGCAAGGCTGATCAGGCTCGAGAGTCCGGGCATGGCATGGCGCTGGAAGAACCGCTGCCCGCCGATGCCGTCGGGGCAACGGACCAGCGAGCAGGGTCTGCCCTCGATGTGCGGCAGCATCCACTCGCCCACCGCCGCCAGATATTCCGCGAATTCGCGCTTGGTGACGGGCCGGCCATCGCCCGCATCCGGCCACAGCGCTTTATCGGGGTTGGAGATCGTCACGCCGAGCACCGACCCGGCTGCGTGTTTGCTCCCGCGAGCCCCGCTGGCGTGACTGCTCTTGCGCGCAGCGGATGCGCTGCGAACGTTGGGAGCCTTGGGTTCCGCCTTCTCGGCCGGCGCCGCCGTCTCCGCCTGCACTTCCCGCGCCGGCTTGTCCTCGCGCAACCCCTTGAAAGCCGCCTGTCTGATGTTGCCGCCTTCGGTCCAGCCGGCGAATTCGATCTCCGCCACCAGCTGCGGCTTCAGCCAATGGATCTGCCGGCCCGCGCGGACCGGGACCCGCGTGCCGAAGGGATTTTCCTTGCTCGCCAGCTTCTTCAGGTTCGGCAGGAGCTGCCGCACCTTCGCGGCGCTGAAGCCGGTGCCGACACGGCCGACGTGCACCAGGCGCCCTTCGCGGTAGACGCCGGCGATGAGCGAGCTGAAGTTCGCGCCCTCCGACGTCCAGCCGCCGATCACCACCTCGTGGCCGGCCCGGCATTTGGCTTTCACCCAGCTCCCGGTCCGACCCGACTCGTAAGGCGCGCCCAGGCGCTTCGACACCACGCCCTCCAGGGAGAGCCGGCAGGCGGACTCGAGTACCGCGGCGCCGGGAGTGGTGAAGTGCTCGAGATAGCGAACGCGCGCGCGGCTCGCGGCCGGCAGCGCCTGCAACACTCTCTCCAGCCGTGCCTTGCGCTGCTCGAGCGGCAGCGACCGCAGGTCCCGGCCCTCGAGAAACATGAGGTCGAACGCGAAGAGAACCAACGCCGACTGACGCCCCTCGGAGAGCGCCGCCTGCAGGGCGGAGAAATCCGACACGCCCCCGCGGTTGAGCGCCACCGCCTCGCCGTCGATCAGGCAATCCGGCAGCGCTGCCGCCGCGCGCGCAATCGAAGCGAATCGCCCGGTCCAATCCAGCCCCTTGCGTGTCAGTAACGTCGCGCGGCCGCCCTCCACGCGGAGCTGCAACCGGTAGCCGTCGAGCTTGATCTCATGCGCCCAGCCGCCCTCCTCGGGCGGCCGCGGCACCAGCTTGCAGAGCGCCGGCTCGATGAACTCAGGCATAGGCGCGCGAGCCGAATGGGCATTGCTGTTCCGGCCGCTGTTCCGGCGCGCACCGCCTTCGCCGCGGACAGGAGCGACCCGCCGTTTGGATGTGTCGCGCTCTTCATCCGCCGCGGACTTGGATGTTTGCGACCGGCGGCCTTTCGCCGCCGCACGCGCACGTACTCGCGATGCGATGCCGCCTTCGCCTCCATCAGCCGTGGCGTTGGATTGCCACACCGCGTTCGCTTTGCCTGCCCGGCTGCCCGCTGTCATGAATGCCTTCGGTCCGCTACCGCCGCCCGCTGCAATCTGCTCCATTGTTCGTCCGGAAGCCACAGAGCGATCGTCGTCGTGCAGCAGACCGTTGCCCGCACGCGCAAACTCATCCCGCTGCTTGATGAGCAGCCAGCTCGGCCGCTTCCCCGACCGCGAGCTCTTGAGCCGCACGAGCACCCAACCGCCGCGCAGCCGCTCTCCCGCCATCACAAGCTTGAGCTCGCCCGCCGCGAGGGCCTTCTCGGGCGTACCTTTCACCTGTGGCTGCCAGTAGCCCCTATCCCAGATCTGCACGGTCCCCCCGCCATATTGCCCCTCCGGGATCGTCCCTTCGAAATCTCCATAGTCGAGCGGGTGATCCTCCACCTCGACCGCCAGCCGCTTGTCCGCGGGATTCAACGATGGCCCGCGCGTGACCGCCCAAGACTTGAACACGCCATCGAGCTCCAGCCGCAGGTCGAAGTGGAGCCGGCGGGCGTCATGCTTCTGGATCACGAAGCGCAAATGCTCGGAAGTAGCAACGGATCCACGGCCCGAAGGCTCCGCGGTATGGCTGAAGTCGCGCTTTACGCGGTAAGTAGAAAGTCTCCGGCTGGCCATCAGCTGCCTTGTCGTGAGCGCGACCGGACGGAGGGCAAGCCCCCGCGCCGGATCACGCGTCCTGCAAGCCCAGCGCCCGGCGCCGACCTGCGGGCTCGCCGTAGCGACAAACGTGCCCGAACCAGCAGCTTCGGCTCTCACGAAGGTCAGGCGACCCGCGAGCCTGAAAGGTCATATGTGACCTGCAAAAGGAAGGCGATTGCCGATCCTATGCGATCGCTTACGATCCCCAAGCTTCCGCTTGATGAACGCGGGACTTGCGCGTATTCGCTCCCGCGTTTCAGGGTCTCACGAACCGATAGGCGAAGCGATCCGTCGCGCCCTTGCGGGCTCTTTGGGCAGCGACATGAGGTCCGCCGAGACGACTCCCACGTTCTCCCGCCCCGCCTCCTTCGCCAGCGCCCGCATGCGGCCCACCGGATCGCTCTTGAAATGAGCGAGCTCGGCCGGCACGAAACCGTAGACTCGCCCCTCGGGGCCGACGATGTCGGAAAAGAGGCGGGTCCAGTCGCCATTTCCCGGCCACACATCGATGACCGTCGAGCCGGCAGCGGCTCCTGCGAATCGAACCAACTCGGTGCGTATCGAGTCGTTCATCGGGATCTCCCTGCAGGCGAAGGCGGGTAGCTCGCGAAAGGACCTTCACCGCGTGGTCGATCTCTATCTGGAAACGTGGCCGCCGCGCCCGCTCGACAGCGGAACGTAGCGCTAGCGGAGGTTTGGGCCCGGTAGGATTCGAACCTACGACCAAGGGATTATGAGTCCCCTGCACTGACCGCTGTGCTACAGGCCCGCCACGCAATAGTGTACCAATTGCCGCCATAGCCGGCGCTCAGCGGGCGTGCTTGACATGCAAGTAATTACTTGCCTATTATCTCCGCGACGCTGGAACCGGGAATGAACGACCCTGACCTGCTGTTCAAGGCGCTGGCGGACCCCAGCCGGCGCAAGCTCCTCGATCTCCTCCATGCCCATGATGGACAGACCCTCGGTGATTTGTGCAAGCACCTCGACATGACCCGGCAGGCCGTCACGCAGCACCTCGAGCTGCTCGAAGCCGCGAACCTGCTGGCGACGGTGCGGCGCGGACGGGAGAAGCTGCACTTCCTGAATCCCGTGCCTTTACAGGAGATCTACGAGCGCTGGATCCGCAAGTTCGAGAAGCCGCGCCTCAGGGCGCTGCACGACCTCAAGCGACTGCTGGAAGGTGACCGCGATGAATAGATCGACCTTCGTGTACGTGGCCTACATCCGTACCACGCCGGAAAAGCTCTGGTCCGCACTGACCGACCCGGCGACCATGAAGGAGTACTGGTTCGGCATGCACCAGGAGAGCGACTGGCTGCCGGGGTCCGCCTGGAAGCTGGTGTTCGCGGACGGGCGCGTCGCCGACGCCGGCGAGATCGTCGAGGCCGACCCGCCCCGGCGCCTGGTCATCAAGTGGCGCAATGAATTCAAGCCCGAGCTCAAGACCGAGGGCTACTCGCGCTGCACGATGGAGCTCGCGCCCGAGAAGGACACCGTCAAGCTCACCATCACCCACGTGATGGAGCAGGGCGACTCCAGGTTCATCGAGGCCGTCTCCGGCGGCTGGCCCAAGATCGTCTCCAACCTCAAGTCCCTGCTGGAGACCGGTCAGACCGCGCTCACCCGCTGAGCCTCAGAAGAACATATTGAGCGCCACCACGGGAGTCACCGTCGCGCCGACATTGCGGCCGGCGACGGCGACTCTCGCGCCGGCGATCACGCCCATCCGGGCGCTCCAGTTGTATTCGACCGCGGGCGCCAGATAGAGCAGGTCGTCGGAGCCGGAGTTCCGCACCACATACTCCATTCCCTGCACCCGCGTATTGCCGTCGTGCTCCCAGTTGAAATCGTCGGCGAGCACCCATTGTCGCGTGAGGCTGTACTCGAATGACAGATCGCCGACGAAGGTCGGGCCGGGACGAGCGTGGCCGTTGAAGCCGTCGAAGCTGCCATAGACGCTGAGGTCGCGCACCGTCGTCCAGCGTGAAATCTGATAGGACAGGTCGAGGCGGGCGCGCAGAATGCGGCCGCTGGGCATCCAGAAATAAGTCTGCGAGTAGAACGAGACCGTGGTCGAATACGCGCCGCTGCCCAGGGCGCCGTCGGTCCGGCCGCTCAGCCGGTCATACTTTCCCGTCGGCAACGTCTCCCCGATCACGATCGAGGTCGAGGGTACCCAACTTCCCGGCCGGAATTGCGTCAGACCAAACGCTCCCTGCAGCGTCGTATCGCCCAACGTGGCGCCCGCTGAATCCTGGCCCGCGCCCGACTCGTGCAGCCCGAAACGGGGAATGAGGCCCAGCGTGAATCCGTCGAGCAGACCGTACTCGATGTAGGATTGTGACCCGAAGCTGTGCGCTGCACCGGCGCTTTGCAGCATCCCGTTCCGGTCGTATTGACCGTAGGTCATGACGTCGTACACATAAGGCTCCATCAGCCAGTGCCCCTGCGGCAGCGTCGACGCATTCGGCGCCATCACCGGACCGGTCCACCAGGCCTCGTCCATTGTTTCCTGCGGTAAAGCGCCGCTCGCCGACGTTGCCCCCGCTATCGCGCTCGCACCCAGGCCGAGCGCGCACGCGACCGCTCGCAACACTGATCTGCGGAGTCGTCTGGTTGGTCTGTAGGTGACTTGCGTCTTCATGGCGCAGCTTGGCATTTCACTTCGGGACAATGCTTCGGCACGGATCGAACTGTTCGCCCCGGGCGGCGGCGAGGCGGCATTCTGGCATAGAATGCGGCACCGATCCTGCTGGCCCGAGCATCATGAACACCGTGTTGGTAACCGGCGCATCGCGCGGCATCGGCCGGGCCACGGCCCTGCTCGCCGCGGACCGCGGTTGGGCGGTCGCCGTCAATTATCGCAACGACGCCCGCGCAGCCGCGGACACCGCGGCCGAAGTGCGGCAGCGCGGCGCGTCTGCAACCACGATTCGCGGCGACGTTTCCGTGGAGGCGGACGTCGTGGCGATGTTCGCGCAGGCGCAGGCCGATCTCGGTCCGCTCCGCGGCGTGGTCATCAACGCCGGCATCACCGCGCCCGCCATGCGCCTCGCCGACATGAGCGGCGAGCGGCTGCAGAAGATGTTTCAGGTCAACGTCCTCGGCGCATATCTCTGCGCCCGCGAAGCGGCGCGCGCGCTGTCGCGCAGCCGCGGCGGCAGCGGCGGATCGATCGTGCTCCTGTCGTCCGGCGCGGCGCGGCTCGGATCGCCGGGGACTTACGTCGATTACGCCGGCTCCAAGGCCGCGCTCGACACGCTGGCCATCGGGCTCGGCAAGGAGTTGGGGCCGGAAGGCGTGCGCGTCAATGCCGTCAGGCCCGGTCTGGTGGAGACGGAGATTCACGCGACGACCGGCGATCCGGATCGGGCCCGCAAGCTGGGCGCCGCCACACCGCTCGGCAGGCCCGGCAGCCCCGAGGAGATCGCCGCCGCCATCGTCTGGCTGCTGGGCGATTCCGCCTCCTACGTCACGGGCTCCGTGCTGGACGTCGCCGGCGGCCTGTAGGCGACCGCCCGTCGGCCTGATTGCCATTCGTAAGCGCTTACGGATATAGTGTGCCGCCTCGAAATGGCGGCATTTCAACGGCGATGCGGGTGGTGTCATGTTGACGGAACGGCAGCAGCAGGCTGCGGCGGAGATGGCGGAGCGAACCGGCATCGACGCCGCGATGATCGAGCGCCTGGTGCGCGCCTTCTACGGGAAAGTGCGTCAGGATGAGGTGCTGGCGCCGGTATTCGCGCCCCGGGTCTGCGACTGGGAGCCGCACCTGGCCCGCATGTGCGAGTTCTGGTCCTCCGTCGCCCTGATGACCGGCGTCTATCACGGCCGCCCGATGGAGAAGCATCTGCCGCTGCCGGTCGATGGTCGCCATTTCGATCGCTGGCTGCGCCTCTTCCGCGAGGCGGCGCGCGAGGCATGTCCTCCCGCCGCGGCCGCCCACTTCATCGAGCGCGCCGAGCGCGTCGCCCAGAGCCTGGAGATGGGTATCGCGATGAGCCACGGCGTGATGCTGCCCCGCGGCGAGCGCCTCCGGCGGCCCGACACCGAAGTCTGCCTGCCGTAGCGCCGGCAGGGAGGGTACATGGTCACGCTGCACGACTATGGCTCGCTGCTCCTCGGCTCGCGCATGCGCAAGGTCAGCGAAGCCCTCTACGCCGGGGTCGATGAGGTTTATCGCAGCGCCGGGATCACCCTGCCGTCGCGCTGCTTTCCGATCCTCTTCATGCTGCGCGATCACGGCCGGCTCGGCATCTCGGAGCTGGCGCAGCGGCTGGGTCAGACCCATCCCGCCGTGAGTCAGATGAGCCGCAAGCTCCTGCTCCATGGCGTCGTCCGGGAATCCCCCGATCCGCGCGATGACCGGCGGCGGCTCCTCTCGCTCTCGCCGCGCGGCCGCGGCATCATGGCCCGGCTGGAGCCCGTCTGGAAAGCCATCGTCGCGGCGGCGGCCGATCTCGAGGCCGATCACCCGTTCTCCCAACACCTGACGGCCATCGATCGGGCGCTCGAGGAGCGCGGCTTCGCGGCGCGGATCCGCTCCCGCCTCGAGGACGCGGCCGCGGTCGAGATCATCCCGTTCGAGCGCCGCTACGCCGCCGACTTCAGGCGGCTCAACATCGAGTGGCTGCGGAAGTATTTTCGCGTGGAGCCCATCGACGAAGAAGTGCTGTCGAGGCCCCTGCGCATACTGCGCGACGGCGGCGCGATCTTCCTCGCGCGCCACCGCGGCGCGATCGTCGGCACCTGCGCGCTGCTCAACGCGGGGAACGGCCGCTTCGAGCTCTCGAAGATGGCCGTCACCGGCGGCCACCAGGGGCTCGGGATCGGCCGCAGGCTCATCGAGGCCGTGATCGCGGACTATCTCGGGCGCGGCGCCCGCGAGCTCTTCCTGGAGAGCAACAGCAGGCTGACGCCCGCGATCACGCTGTACCTCTCCGCCGGCTTCGTTCACGCCGCTCGCCCGGAGCCCTCCCACTACGAACGCGGCGACGTCTACATGGTCCATGGGAGCCAGGGCTCGGGCGGGTCCCAGGCCCCCGTGAGCCCCCCTGAAAGGCCCCGGAAGGCCGGCTGAGACCCGCCTCCGGGCGCCGGCCGGCCCCCCGATGGTAGCCTTGACGAGGTCCCGCGGCCCAGTCCGCGGCGGCGCCACCCGGCTGTAACTTTCGGGCGCCCGCCGTGTTCTTGCCCCAAACGATGACACACCCGTGCACCAGGCAAGCTCCCGGCCCATTGACCCAAATGAGTTCGCAGCATTTATGCGCGCCTATCAGGATATGGTTTTCTCGACCGCCGTCCGGCTGACGGCCAATCCCGCCCAGGCCGAGGACATCAGCCAGGACGTCTTTCTGCGCGCCTATCAGAACTTCGACACCCTGCGCACGAGCCCGAAGGTCGGCGGCTGGCTGAAGACCGTCTGCACCAACCTGACCCTCAACCATCTCACCCGCCACCGCAAGCGCTGGCGCCTCTTCTCGGAGGTGTTCTCCGACGACACCCGCGAGGAGGAGCTCGACACCGCGACCGCGGTTTTCGACAGCGTGCTCTCGGAGCTGGAGGCGGATGAGCGGCGGGCCCGGGTGGAGCAGGCGCTCGAGCACCTGCCGGCTCATCAGCGCATTCCTCTGGTGCTGTATCACTACGAGGAAATGCCCTACCAGGACATCGCGGACCGGCTGGGGATCTCCCTCGCCAAGGTCAAGACCGACATTCTCCGTGGAAGAGTCGCCATGGCGAGCCTCCTCGCGCCAGGCGCTCCCGGCGCGCCGGACAGCCGGCGCCGGCCCCCCTCGATCCAGAGTGGTGCGCAATCATGAGCTCACGCGATCACACCGAAGAGAAGCTCGAGCGCCTGGTGAGTCAGGTGCTGCGGGATCAACCGTTGCGGCAGGCGCCGGCCTCGCTCGAGGCCCGGGTGCTGACCGAGCTGGCGGCGCGCGCACGGCTGCCGTGGTGGCGCCGCGGTGTGGCGACCTGGCCTGCATTCGTGCGCGTGCCGGTCATCGCGGGTTGCGCGGTTTGCGTGCCGTTGGTATGGGTTCTATCGATGTGGCTGGCGACGCGTCTGGTCACCGTGACCCGTTCGCGCGTCTCGGGCCCGCTCGCCGCGCTGCGGGGCACCGGACATACGCTGGCATCGCTCGGCGCTGCCGTCACCCACATCATCCAAAGCATCCCGCGCGACTGGCTGCTCGGCGGAATCATCGCCAGCGCAGCGGTGTACGCCGTTCTGTTCGCGCTCATCGCGTTCGGCTACTCGCTGCTCTACCCCCGACCGGAATATTCCAAGGCTCACTGACATGAAGAACATCCTCCGCTGGCTACCCGCCTGCGCCCTGCTCGCATGCCTCTGCGGCTGCATGCTGCCGGCGCAGGCGCAGGACAGCAACGGCTGGACGGACCACTCCGACCGCGACATCGTCAACATCGCCCACAACTCCATTCTGCCTGCGGGCGAGAACGCCGAGGACGTGGTCGCGATCATGGGCAACTCCGAGGTTGACGGCGATGTGTCCGACTCCGCCGTCTCGGTGATGGGAAATGTCACTGTCAACGGAACCGTCGGCAGCGGCGGCGCAGTCGCCGTGTTGGGTAACGTCTACATCAACGGTAAGGTCAACGGTGATGTCGTCGCCGTGCTGGGCAACATCCATCTTGGACCCCAGGCCGTGATCAGCGGTCAGATCACCGAGGTCCTGGGCTCCGTGGAACGCAGCCCCACGGCCGTGATCGGCGGCGGCACCGTCGGCGTTCTCTCCGGAGTTTTCGGCAATATCGAGTCACTGCACACCTGGTTCCGCGACTGCCTCTTCTACGGCCGGCCGCTCGCTCCCGATCTTGACGTGGCCTGGGCATGGTGGGTGGCGCTCGCGATCCTCGCGGTCTACGTCCTGATCGCGGCCGTGTTCCAGAAAGGGGTACGGCGTTGCGTGCAGACGCTCGAAACGCATCCCGGCCCGTCTGTTCTCGCCACGATCATCGGCGTGTTGCTCATGCCGATCGTGCTGCTGGCGCTCGTCATGACGGTGATCGGCATCGCCGTCATCCCCATTTTCTGGCTGGCCCTGATCTGCATCGGCGTCTTCGGACGAGTGGTCGCGATCGCCTGGCTGGGCAGCCGCTGCCTGAGAGCCGCCCGGCAGGACACGGCCTCGCCGGCCGCGCTCGAGGTGTTGGTCGGCGGCCTGCTCGTGCTCGCGCTCTACATGGTGCCGGTCCTCGGATTCTTCCTCTACGTGCTGCTCGGCGTGTTCGGCTTCGGCGCGGTGCTCTACACGCTGCTGCTGGTGGCGAGGCCCCCGGCGCCGGCGCGACCCGCCGCGGGCGGCCCTCGCGCCGCCGGCCCAACGGGCCCGGGTACGCCGGCGGGCTCCAG
>Ga0335075_10012432_pt1 | contig 12857 bp, 11 predicted proteins | sample Lox_Sample_24_FD_206723 | JGI IMG/M metagenome (GOLD analysis project Ga0335075, IMG submission 206723) | Soil microbial communities from Loxahatchee National Wildlife Refuge, Florida, United States - Lox_Sample_2.4 | ecosystem: Environmental > Terrestrial > Soil > Wetlands | place: USA... | reverse complement strand
AGCATCAGGACGAGGGCGCCCGCTTCGGCGAGGCCATGCGACAGCTCACCGCGATCGACCTGGGCGCGCTCGCCCGCGCGTATCCGTGGCCGCACGAGGGCGTGATCTGCGACGTCGCGGGGGGCATCGGCACGTTGCTCGCGGCGATCCTGAAGCGCCGCGAAGGCGCGCGCGGCATATTGCTCGACTCCCCCGACGTGCTGGCGGAGGCCGAGCATTTCCTGCGCTCGCAGGGCGTAGAGGAGCGCGTGGAACGACGAGCGGGGGACCTGTTCGGCGAGATGGACGCACGGGCGGACGTGTACGTGCTCAAGTGGATCCTCCACGATTGGAGCGACGACGCCTGCCGCGACATACTGCACCGGCTGCGGGCGACGATGCCCGCGGGCGCGAAGGTGGTGGTGATCGACCAGCACCTCGAGCCCAATCGCCCGAGCCCGCTCAGCTCGATGACGGACCTGCTGATGCTCGTGGAGTGCGAGGGCGGGCGCGAGCGCTCGCCCGAGGAGGTGCACGGGCTGATGCGCGACGCCGGCATCCAACCCGGCCGCGTGCGCCACGCGGGGCTGCACATGGTCGTGGAGGGGACTGCGGGCTAGCGCTACAGGTGGGCCAAGCGCCCGGACCCCGTCTGAGCAGGCTCAGCTAAAGCATTCGTTGTGTTCGAATTTTTGCTTGGTGCAGAAACGAACTGTGGGGTAGTATTCGCCCATCCATTGCTTGGTTTGTTCTTCGTAGAGGACGCCCAGCAGGTAGTCGAGCGCGTCGTCTTCGTTGAGGACCGGGTAGAAGTACGGCGACTGCGGGAACGTGGTGGGGTTGGGGTCGATCTGGCGCATGACGACGTCGGCGCCGCCTCCGGGCCAGGGGAGCCAGTTGTGCCACGGTTTGCCGTTGACTGTGGGTCGCTGTGATTCTTCGGACACCACCAGGGTCGCGTAGCCGTCGGGTTCCACCTGGAACTGGTCGTCCCGGAGGCATCCGACGGTGATGTTGACCGGCGAGACGAACTGGTCGTCGCACCAGCTCCAGTAGCGAACCTGTTCGTTGCCCGTCGTCGGCTTTTCGGGGAAGTCGGCGAACGTCGGCGCCTTGAAGCGGACGGCTACGAAGTTGCCGTAGAGTTCGCCGTTGGGCCTGAAGAATATGTACGGCGTCTTGGAGTTGAAGTAGGCGCCCTGGTAGCCGTTGGTGGCGGGCCGGATCACGTTCACGTATGGCGGGTCGCGCGGGACTTCATCGGTTGGCACGTTGAGGTCTTTCTCGTCCGGCGAGAGCGTGGGGTTGGAGAAGCGCTGCGCGAGGATCTGGTTGAGCGTGAGGACGGTGGTCTGATCCGCTGCGGTGGTGTGCATGGCGGCGCACACTTCCGCTTCTTCCTTGAACGGGTTGGTTTCGGGGTTGTCGACCACCCACGAGAGGGTCGGCAGCGGCACGTTGCCTTCGGGCGTGCCGGGCGAGGCGTAGACGCGATAGAGCAGGCCGTCCACCGCTGAGGTCTCCACGTCGCCGTAGTTGGGGTTCTCGCGGTAGCCCGAGTAGAGGACGTTTTCGGGGTTCGGGCGCTTTCGTTCCGAGGGCGGCACCATCAGCACGTTGACCGTGTAGTGCTGGTTCTTCTTGTACTTGTTGCCTGCGTAGAAGTGGTTGACCGAGCCGGGGTCCGGCGCGATTTCGGTGTCGGCGACGACGCCCTGGCTGGCAAGGTTCTCGTCGTAGCTCTCAAACGAGAACCAGCGCGCGCGAGGGTAGACGCCGCGGAAGCGGAAGTGGCCGCCGGGCAGGTCGGTTGGGACGAAGGCGATCGCGTAGTAGGCGTTGCGGTCGACCAGGTACTGGCCGCTTTCCCGTCCGTTGTGGGTTTCACCCGGCCCGTAGGTGCAGCCGCGCAGGGGGATTTCGGCGCCCTTGGGCAGCGGCGAAAGCACACCGGCGGCAGCGGGCACAACGCCAATCGCTAGCGCAGATGCGCCGCCCGCCAGAAGCGACCCTGCGATCTTCACGGCATTCCCTCTCAGCCCCTGCCTCATCGACGACCTCTCCCGTGACGTGATTGCGTGGTTTTGGATTGCGCTCGGGTGCGCTTTCGTGCTTCCTGCCCCGTCGGCAGCCGCGTGAAACACAAATTTTGAAAATGTCTCGCACACGACAGGCAGCGAGTCTGTATCTCGTATGCTGCGTGCATGGGCGCAGCGCTGAGCCTGCACGGGCGGGACCTGCCGATGCCCCGCGAGTCGCTCGCCCTGCGGGTCGCGCGCGACGGCGGCGCAGAGCTGGCGCGCGCACGGGCGACTCCGGCGGGCGCCTTCCGCGCGGCGCGGCGCATGTACTTGCAGGGCCTGCGCCTGGACATGGGAGCGCTGGCTGGCGAGCTTGGGATCTCGCGCGCGACCCTGTACCGCTGGACGGGCCATCGCGAGCGGCTGCTCGCGGACGTCCTGTGGTCGCTCTCCGACGAGATCTTCGAGCGGGCGAAGGCCGATCACCCGGAGCACTTGGGCACAGAGCGCCTGCTGGCGATCTTCCGCCAGCACGTTGGCGCCCTGATCGATGCTGAGCCGCTGCACGTGTTCCTGCAGCAGGAGACGCACGCGGCCCTGCGAATCCTGACCTCGCCCGACGGTGGCGTGCAGTCGCGAACGGTTTGGAAGCTCGCGGAGCTGTACCGCGAGGAGCAGGAGGCGGGCGCCTTTGAGCCCAGGATCGACCCCACCGCGCTGGCGTACGCGGTCGTGCGCGTGACCGAGGGCTTCATCTACAACGACGCGATCACGACGATCGAGCCTGAGCTCGAGCGTGCCGCGCGAATCGTCGCGCTGCTGCTTGAGTAGCACGACGTCTCGCAGGGGGCGCGGCGCTGGGAGGCGCCCCTCCCGAGCCGCCCGGCCTCGTGGGGCTCCTTCGCCAGCTTGATCGGCGCGCCGTCGGCTGGCCCACCCAAAGGGCGGGCCAGCCTGCGGAGAGATGACTCTTCGAGGGTCCTGCCCTACCAGCCATTAATCGCGAACATCTTTCCTTCTAAGGCTTTGAGGACCGGTTCGCCTGCGATTTCCTCGGCGCCTTCTTTGTAGCCGGCGCCGAAGTTGGCTTCGAGCTTCGCTTTCACTTCTTCTTTACTGTCATTGTAGTACGTGGTCAGCGTCGGTTTGCCTTTTTCGTTACCGGTCAACCCGATGCCGACTTCGGTGTGGTCGCTTTCGGTGGTGACGCCGACGGACGCCAGCATGCTCCCCTTAATTTTGATTTTGAGCGTACCGCATTCGGCTTTGAATTCCGCCATTAAGAACAGCAGTCCCAGCTTTAATACGCCGCTCGCTAAGTAGGCCACGAAGTGGGCTTCATTGCCGGTGACTAACACCACGCCCGCAGCGTCGCCTTCCGTCTTGCATTCGTTTTTGCTTACCGCGTTTTTAACGTGTTTGACGTCGACTTTGTATTCGCATAACGACGTTAATTCTTTACATAACACTAACGCTTCCAGTCCTTCGCCTTCCAGTGTTTCAACAGGATTGCTCAGTTTGCTTTTGACGGTTTCCGAGCTGTAGTCGAGATGGAGCGGATACGACTCTCCGGCTAACAGCGAGATGTCCGGTAACCCTTTGTGTTCTTTTTCTTCTTTTTCTTTGTGTTCTTTTTCTTCCTGTTCTTTGTGTTCTTTTTCTTCTTTTTCTTTGTGTTCTTTTTCTTCCTGTTCTTTATGTTCTTTTTCTTCTTTTTCCGCTTTTTCTTTCAGTTCTTTTTCTTCTTGTTCTTTGAGTTCTTTTTCTTCTTCTGCGCTTTTAGCCCGGTTTTCGTTGGCCGTGGTCAGTAGCGGCTGTCCCGCAAATGTATTTAGAATACCGAACTGTTCGGCCCCGAACAGACCCACGAGCGGCTCGAAAACCGTACGAGGGATTCCCGCCTGTCCACAGCTTGGCGTAGCTGGGGTTGGTTTACCTATATGGACACCAAGCATTAAGAGTTTGGTGCTCACGATCATGAAGTAAGGCCCGCCACTGTCGCCACCGGCCGAGCATGCACCAGTTTCGACGAGATTTTCGGTGAATCCGTTCGTGACGTATAGCGCCACGATTTTACCGCACTGTTCGCCAGTTGCGGCGCCCTCGTGGCAGACGATCTCTCCTTCGACCGCTTCTTCCACTCCTTCTACGGCATGTGGTTTTTCTGGCGATGCATTCCATTCGGTTACAAGAGCCGGGACGGGGGTGGGCACCGGTTCGGCGAAGTTTCCTCCCTGGCCGTGGGGAACCACCACAACCTCGGCCATATCGCGTTCTTTGGTCCAATAACGCTTGCCTTCTTTGCCGATTTCATGGAATTCTTCAAAAATCGGGAATTCCGAAGGAAACGCCGAGGCCACTTCTTTGTTTGCGAATACTTCACCTGTTTCTAAGGTTGCTTTCAGTTCAATACAGTGACCGGCCGTGAGCATGAAGGTTACGACGACTGAAATCAGCTCAGGCCCGGCGGTGCATTCGACTTTTGTGCCTCCCGGTTTCCTTATACCCACGCCAGCCGTGATCGCTTCTTCGCAGAACGCGTTGAACGGCGTGAACGCTTTTTCGCATGTCTTTTTCGCCTCTTGCACGACGCGCAGCTTCGGGCTTTGCTCCACGCTCACTATAGTGTTAACATGGGCTTTTGCCGCCGCGTTTTCTATGGCCGCGCGCTCAGATGGAGAGACCGACGTGCTCAACCTGACTTGCACAGCGTTGGTTTGGGGTGCGATCGCCGTGCCAACGTCTCCGTTGGCCATCAGGCTCGCGAGCCTCTTGTTCCATTTCCTTTGAGCAGCGATCAGCGCTTTCAAGGTCGAGCGCACAGGCGTCGCGACTACGTCGTCGGCAAGGCCCGCGTCCGAGGCGAGCCGCATGACGGCTTGCCTACTCGCAGTCGAGGTCACGCCTGCATAGAACTTGGCAGCCACGGGTTCGAACCACACTCCGGCGTATGCATCACCGAGGGCAGCTCTGATCTTGCTTGCGAGCTTGGTCTCTGCGACCCGCTGTTGCAGCGACAAAGCCCGTTCGGCATGCGCACGGGAGATTCCCTGCCGGGTAAGCGCTTCCATTTCCGAGCGCGCCGCAAACGCAGACGCGCTCATCACGCCGAGCGCCGCTGCGAGTGCGGCTATGCCGAGAGCGACCGCCGCGGCCCGCACACCTCTGGTTGCTCGTATTGGTAATCGACTCCGAGACCGTGCCGACATGGGCGACTCCGGCGACCGGATGGCCGTCAACATGACTCCCCCTTTTTTCGGGATAGATCAAACCACGACGCGGCGAGGATCCGCGCCTATCGAACCTGCCATATGCACACTGTTGGCAGGCTGTTACGGACATAGCACCAGCATCTCCGCCTGTCAAGAAAACGGGAGAAATGTCTCACATAGGTGTGCGCTGCCAGCAACGCGCTATTGGCTTCCCAGAGCCAACGGAGCGCCTGCCGTGGGGCGAGCATATAGTCGGACTGTTTCCAACATCGGGACGCCCCGCTACCCGGCTGCGCGCGGAGGCGAAGCTGGGCCGCCCCCCAGCGCGGACTCAGCCTGCGACACGCCGGGCTGCACATGGCGGTCGAGGGGGCGGTGCCGCAGCACATCGCCCATCGCGTGCCCCGGCCCGCGACGCGGGCTCGCTCGCGGCATTATCCTCGCTAGACAGTGGACATGCGAACTGCACTGTCGTGGAGCGGCGGCAAGGACTCGGCCCTGACGCTGTGGACCCTGCGCAGCCAGGGAATCGAGCCGGAGGCGCTGATCACAACCGTCACCGACGAGTACGACCGCATCAGCATGCACGGTGTCCGACGCGAGCTGCTCGCCAGGCAGGCCGATGCGGTGGGCATCCCGCTCGTGGAGGTTCGCATCCCGCCGGCGTGCGTCAACGAGGTCTATGAAGCACGCATGGCGCAGGCGTTCGCCTCGCCGTCCATGTCGGGTGTGGAGGCTGTCGCCTTCGGTGACCTGTTTCTCGAAGATGTGCGCGCGTACCGCGAGACGCGACTGACGGCGGCCGGCAAGCGCGGCCTCTTTCCGCTGTGGGGCCGGGACACGGACATCCTGGCACACGAGTTCGTGGCGGCCGGCTTCCAGGCGATCATCGCCTGCGTGGACCCGCGCGCCCTCGACGCATCGTTCGCCGGGCGAGCATACGACGAGCAGCTCCTCGCCGACCTGCCTGTGAGCGTCGACCCCTGCGGCGAGAACGGCGAGTTCCACACGTTCGTCCATGCCGGGCCGATCTACAGCGGGCCGATCACATGCGCGACCGGCGAGGTGGTCGAACGCGACGGCTTCGTCTTCTGCGACCTGGCGCCAGCATGAGGCGATGAGCCCGCCGGCCCGCCTCGTCGAGCGCCGTGCGTCTACGCTGGCTCGGGGGCTCGCCCTCGAAGTAGCTGACGGCGTCGTCCGCGCGGAAGTGGCTGTAGAGGCCGCCGCCCTCGGGCCGGCGCTCGAACACGCCGATCGTCCCCGACTGAGGCCGGATCACGACGTCCGGCGCGCCGCTGGTGCTGAACGCGAGCATGCGAGCGGGCTCGTCCGAGCGGTTGACTATCTGGTGCGCCCCCGCCTCACCAACGGGGAATGAGACGATCTCTCCCTCCTGCAGCTCACGCCAGCCTTGCGACCCGCGCAAGCTCAGCTGGCCGGACAGGATCACGATCAGCTCCTCCTCCCCCAGGTGGTAGTGGTACGGATACGCCGCCTGTCCCGGTGGGATCTCCCACAGGCTGAGGCCAAGGCGCTGGGCGCCCACCTGGCGCCCGAGGCGCGCGCGGCGACAGTGAAAGCCAGGGTGCTCGCGATGCTCGTCGAACTCGGGATCGTTGAGATTTGCCACGGCGAGGATCGTAGAGGAGATGCGATGGACCGCGCGTTCGGTGTGCCGGTGTCCAGGGCCGCCGTTCGCTCGCTGCGGACCTCGGTTGGTTTCGCGGCCCACGGCGCTGCTGGCATCTTCGACATCATTGACCCCGACAGCCTTCCCTGAGCAGTTCAATGCAAGTCTGGGTCCAGGCGCTCCCCAAGCTCCGGCGAGAGCCCCACCGCGCCAAGCAGGCGCCCGCCGCTATCCAAGGCAGTTCGGATCAGCGGCCACGCGAGAGCATCGAGGATGAGGCTTTTGCCCTGACGCGCGGCCGGTGCGCGCAACGCCAATAGCGGCACGCGCGCACCGTCACACACAACAAACGCGAACGCGCGTAGCAGCACGCTCACGCAACGGACACCGTCACCCTACCATAAGGTGATCATGAACATCTTGTCGTCTAATGCTTCCAGTATTATTTCCCCATCGCCTTCCAGAGCCGATTCTTTGTAGCCGGTCCCGAAGTTCGATTCGAGCTTCGCCCTTACTTCTTCTTTGTTGTCATTGTAGTAGGTGGAGTACGTCGGTTTGCCCAAGCCGTTCCCGGTCAAAAGGGCGCCAATTTTAGTCTGGTCGGCTTCGCCCCCGTTGGGGTGCAGCTTTGACAGCGCCGAGCCTTTGACTTTGATTTTAACCGTGCCGCATTCGATCGGCAGCACTTTCGCCAGTAAGAACAGCAGGCCCAGCCGTAATATGCCAGCTTCTAAGAAAGAGACGAAATGGACTTCTTCCTCGTGCTCACCAATTAATACTTCCCCTTCGGGATCGCCGGGCGTGTTGCATGGCACGTCGCCATTCTTTACATTTTCGAGGTCGATATCATAGGTGCATAAAGATGATAAACTTTGGCATAAGATTAACAGATAGAGTCCTGTAGCATCGAGATCTAAGACGGGGTCAGAAAGTACGACGATGAAATTTGGATCGTCGTAGTTTAGATGAAGCGGATACTCTTCGTCTGGTAACAGTGAAATGTCGGGTAAGGTGAACGCTGCCTGTGCAGCGACGGCCGTCGCGACGCCGAGAACGAGCAGTGCCGCCAGCGTCACACCGAACAGCTTCAATTGTCTCATCGTTGCTCCCTTACGGTGGTGGGACTTGACTCCGTGATGGAGTGTGGCAGTGGACGACTAGATGGTCAAGGACAGCCGCGTCCTTGTCTCCGACCAGAGGCCGCGCGAACGCCCGGCCTCGCGCTCACAGCTCCGCTCGCTCCAACAGTTCCCATGCCGGCACGCCCCCACCACCTACCCACCGATGAGCGGAGCGGAGACCATGCACACCGAAGAGGAGATCCAGCGAGCGGCGGAGCTCGGGAGTTCGATCCGTCCAGCGTGGCGATGTACGACACGACCAGTCTGCGCACGCTCACAGAGACGCTGCGCGTGCCGGCGAGGCTCGCGTTCGCGAGCTGGTTGCACATGCGCGAGCCAACGGTCGGCCATGGGGGAATCGGGATCGCCCTCGGCGTCTCCCGCCAAGCACCCCGCGAGCGCTTCACGGAGAAGACCCGCGCATAGGATCGCTTGCCGCGCGCGACCCAAGGTGCCGTCGCCCTGTCCGGCCCGACTATCCGATGCTTCGCATCGCCGATGCGACGAGCGCGGCGACGCCTCGGTGTCGCGCCTCTGCTGCAGCTGAGGATCCAGTCGGCCAGCTCTAGGGACCGAGACTTCGACGCGCCAGCCGTTGATCTCGAGCGAGACGAGCATCACGATCAACATCGTGCGCTTGTTGCCGTCGATGGAGTACTGGACCGATGACGCCCGCCGAACACACGATGGCGAAGCGCCCACCGAGCCTTGGATCACCAAGCAACGCCTCGCCGAGCACCTGAGCGTCACGCCACGCTGGATCGAGTTCCAGAAGCGACGCGGCCTGCCCACATCCTGGAGTGGACCCGGTTTGACGAATACGTGAGGGTTGGGGTGGCTTGGACGGGAAAGGTTGTCCGCTGTGCCGAAGACGAGACCGCCGTATCCCCGAGTTCTGACGCGAAGCCGTGCAGATGGTTCGCTCTGGCCACTCCGTGAAGGACGTCGCCGAGGGCCCTCGGCTGCGGCGATCAGTGCATAACTGGGTCAAGCAAGAGCAGCTCGATCGCCACGAGCGAGACGACGGGCTGACGAGCGCCGAGCGTGAGGAGCTGCGCCGGCTGCGGCGCGAAAACACTCGCTTGAAGCAGGAGCGCGAGATCCTCAAGCGAGCCGCGGTCTTCTTCGCAGCGGAGACCCAGACCAGGTGAGCGTCTACCGGATCATCTCGGCGGAGAGGGCCAGCTTCCCAGTCTCTGTGATGTGCGAAGTGCTCGGCGTCAGCGGCTCTGGGTTTCACGGCTGGGAGCGACGAGCACCGTCTGACCGCACTCTCAGCGATGCGTGGTTGACGGCGCGGACCAAGGAGATCCACGAACGCGCCAGAGGCGTCTACGGGTCCCGATGCGTGACGGTGGAGCTTCGCCTCGGCGGACGGGCCTGGACATCTCGCGCAAGCGGGTGCAACGGCTGATGAGAGCCGCTGGGATCTCAGCTTGGTGCTGGTCAAGCGCGAAAAGACCACGATCCGCGTGCCTGGCGTTCGTGTCGCCGACGATCTCGTCGAGCGGCAGTTCAGCCCGGCGGCACCCAACGTGTTGTGTGTCGCCGACATCACCGACCTCAGATCCTGGGAGGCTGGCTCTACCTCGCCGCCGTCCAGGACGCGTTCTCGAGGATGATCGTCGGCTGGGCGATGGCCGAGCACGTGCGCTCAAAGCTGGTCATCGACGCACCGAAGATGGGCCCTCACCTCCGACGCCCGGAGCCAGGACTCGTTCACCACTCCGATCTCGGCTCGCAATACATCAGCCTGGCCTTTGGCCAACAAGCCCGCGAGGCGGGCATCGCCGTCTCGATGGGCTCACGAGGCGACGCATACGACAACGCCGTCGCCGAGAGCTTCTTCGCCACCCTGACGAAGAAGCTCGTGCACCGCCAGCCATGGCCGACCCGACGCGAACTCCGGAGCGGCCGTCTTCGAGTACATCGAGGCCTTCCACAACCGCCAACGGACGACACTCGACCCTCGGCTATCTGAGCCCCGAGGAGTTCGAGAGCAAGAGAATCACAACCACGAACAACCGCTAGCCACCAAAGCCCGCGACTGTCCGCGAAAGCGGGTCCACTCCAGCCGGGCCTCAACCGCCGCCGCATATGCGAGGTAGAAACAAGCAATACGGCTGGCCGCACGGCCCGTAGACCGGCTCCAGCGACATGCTCCACGAGCCCCGCCTTTGGAAGCGAACGTGCAAGCGGGCTCTTAGCTGCCATCGCCATCCTCCACAGGCTCGTATCGATCTGCCGACACGGTACGCATCGTCGCCTCCGCGCTGACGCCGCACTTGGTGTGGAGAGTCAATGAGCGATCCAACCGGTTTGTCGTGCGTCGCTTCGTGGCCGACAACCGGCCGCAACCTTGTTTCTGCGGCGACGTTGCAGTCACCGAGCCCACCGAACAGCCGCGAAACGAGGCGAACGGCGTCCCGCGAGGTCTAGTGTTTTTCCGGGGCTTTCGCCCGCATTTGCGGATATTCGGGGTTCTTGAAGGCAATCGGGGCGAACAGTTCAGATCGGCTTCTTATGCGGTTTTCCTGAGATTCTGCGGTCGGCTTGCGGTCAGAAATCACGGGCCGTCCCCTGGGCCGGCGGTTTCAGCGCGATTGGGACCGCAGGTTGTGGTCCTCTGCGATCTGCGCGAGGCTCAAGGCCACGATGCCATACCTCAGGTATGGCATACTTTAGGCATGGTCAAGACGACGATCTACCTACCCGATGAGCTTCGTCAGGGAATCAAGCAGGCGGCGAAGGAGCGTGGCACCAGCGAGGCCGAGCTTATCCGCACCGCCGTTCGCCACGAGTTGCTCGGCGCGCCGTCAGACCAACAGGAGCGCGCCCGGCGACGCGAGCACCTACTTGCGGCAATGGGTCGACTCGACAACGCCATTTACCCGGCCGGCTATCTCGACGGACTGCGCGCCGAGTGGCGCGATTGATCGTTCTCGACGCGAGCGTCGCGATCGCCGCGCTCGCCGCCGACGACACGCATCATGACGCGGCGGTGGCGGCACTCGCAGGTACAAGCGAGGACGAACTGGTGCTCGCTGCCACGACTAGAGCTGAGATCCTCGTTGGGCCCGCTCGCGCCGGTGGCAGCGCAAGCGCCGCCGCTCGCGACTTCGTAGACGGTTGCGAGACCGTGCCCGTCAGCGGCATCATCGCTGATGGTGCAGCGGCGCTGAAGGCTCGGCACCGCGCCCTAAGTCTGCCTGACGCGATAGCGCTAGCGGTCTCCGAGACGATCGAGGCCGACGCCGTATGGACCTTCGATCGACGCTGGCGAGACGTTCAGCCGCGGGTCGTGATTCCGTAGCCAGCCGGTCAGCCGCCGCGGCGGTCGGGCTTTCTGAGCCACTTTGCCTCTGCGTCTATTTTCGGTCTCCCAAACCTCCTGAGCCGAGTCCGTCGCTCTAATGATCTCTATCAGCGAGCTGGAGGTGCTGCCCAGCTCTGTGGGCCAGTCCGCTGAGCATGAACCACTTGACTAGCTGAGTCGCCTGAGACTCCGTGATGCGAGAGAGGCCTGCATCTCGGAGCAAAGGCAGAACTTCCGCCGGCATCGGCTCCATGCCTCGCAGGACGCCCAACAGCTCCTCGGCGCCGTAGATCCGAGTGAGAAGAGCGGAGCGAAGGACCCGAAGATCGCTGGTGGTCATGAAGTTTCGCCCCTCCGGCGTCAGGAACATGTTGCCGGCTTGTATTTCCGCGAAGCCTAGGGCAACTAGGACTCGCAGGTGCCTGATCGCCACGTCCTCACGCGAGATCGTGCCGAACTTCTGTTGGAGCGCCCGCACACAGGAGTCGACCGGAGCCGGAGTGACCACCAGCGAGAGGAGGTCCAGAAGTGCTTCGAGATGCGTCCGTCCGGCGCTCGGCAGGCGAAACAGGACAAAGCGCTCGCGCTCAGGAGCTGCGTCAGCGCTCGTTCCTCCGGTCGGGGGCGCCTCCGCGTCGGGCAGCCGACCGGATACGAGCTGCTCGTCGATGTCGAGTATTGTGACCAAACGCCTGGTCACACCTAGGCCGTGCTCAGCCATCAACTCAACGAGAGTTTCGCCGTTGACGAGGTGGATGGGCGGCTTGCCTTCAGCATTGGCTTCTTTCTCTGCAGAGTCGGTGAAACCGGACGTTGTGACGAGCACGCCCCGTTCTCCGGCGCGCAGAGCGCCGCGCAGTTCGCGGACAGCACCGACCTGCACGTTCTTCGCGTGTCGTCGGACCTGAAAGGCGGTGTGAACCTCGCTGAGACCGCCGCTCGTGAGAATAGCCCGCACGTCCACGCCTCCGTCGCGCGACGGAGGCGTGACGACAGGTTCGTCATAGCCCATACGTTCGGCGAGGTCGCGGACGAGGTGCTCCAGCACCGTCGGTTCGGCCGCGCGCAAATGGTCCCGCAACCGCATCTTGACCTCACCGTTCCATTCGGCCACAACCTTCTCGGGATCCAGGACAACGTTCAGACGAAAGTGACCTCCACCGAGCCGAGCGAAGCGAGGAGCTTCCCCACGGGCTTCGCGGCGGCTGGTGTCGCGGACCATCGCCCTTTGCATGTAGGTCCACGGCTCGTCGCTTCGCGGCGCGATCAGCCTTCGCTGCAACGCTTGCTCGGTGATGTCCCAGTACCGCATGGGACCACCGTCGGCATCGCGAAGCACTATCTCGGCGGCATCGGCGAGGCTCATTTGTCTCTTTGGTTGCTTCACAGTACGTCCTTTACCTTGCCCATGAGCGTATCCAGGAACTGACCCAGTAGCCGCGAAGATCGTTGTACTTTCCCGGATCGCGGTCATCGCCTCCGCCTTCCCATAGGCGATCACCAGCAAGGTCAACGCTTCGACGGTGCGACGCGCAGACTTGACAGCCTGCTCTCCGGAGATGCTACCTGGATCCT
>Ga0335075_10012431_pt1 | contig 12858 bp, 10 predicted proteins | sample Lox_Sample_24_FD_206723 | JGI IMG/M metagenome (GOLD analysis project Ga0335075, IMG submission 206723) | Soil microbial communities from Loxahatchee National Wildlife Refuge, Florida, United States - Lox_Sample_2.4 | ecosystem: Environmental > Terrestrial > Soil > Wetlands | place: USA... | reverse complement strand
AGATTGCCCTCAGGATCACGGAAGGTCGCGACTTGCAGCGTGCCCTCGGGACGAGGCTCACCCGCGATGACTCCCCCGCTGTTGGTGATGAGCGCAACGGTGTGACCGAGGTCGTCAACGTAGACGTACGGGATGATTCCGGGCTTTCGGGGCGGCTCGCCGACGATGAAGTGCCCGATCACATGGCCGCTCGCGTCCGCGAACGCGGGCTCATCACTGTCTCTCCGAAGCTTCCACGCAAAGACGGCCTCGTAGAAATCGGCCGCGCGCATCGGCTCTCTGCAGGGGATATGCAGGTATGTCACGTCTCCGGGGCGGAACACGGAAGGGGTTTGGTCGTCGGCCATGGCGCGATTATCGAGAGTTTGTGACTACGCTGCAAGGCACCGCCAAGCTCGATGCTCCTTTCCGTGCCACTCCGACACGTTCCACTCGGCGCTCGGCTGTTGATCGTCGGTTGTCTGTTCATCCATTGTCTTCTCCTAGACGGCTTCGCTATAGGCGGCTTCGCCGGCCACGATAAGGCTCGCCACGATAAGACTCTCTACCCCGACTGCATAGGTCTTCAATCATGCAATCGCCGCATTCGCGCCCGCGCCGCGCCGCGCCCGCCCCGCCCCGCCCCGCGCTCGCCCCGCGCCGCGCCCGCCCCGCGCCGCGCCCGCCCCGTGCCGGTGTCCTCAGTCGCCGTGCGGCCGCTGCGATCTAACGTAGGGCCGCTGGCTGCGACCTCAGTATCAGCCGGATCCGACCTGAGGCGGACGCGTGGGCGGGCCAAGATGGTCCTCCAGGGCGTTGCGGTCGAGCCCCGGACGCCGTACGGTTCTCGCGTGACCGATGTTCGCGAACCACGCGCGCGGGTGGCGCTGACCAAGGTCCCGGAGATCACCGCGATCTTCTGGGTGCTGAAGCTCCTGAGCACCGGCATGGGCGAGGCGATGTCCGACTTCCTCGGCGACAATTCGGTGCCGATCGCGGCGGCGGTCGGCATCTTCGGGCTGTGGTTCGCGCTCTGGCTGCAGATGCGCCAGCGCGAATACAGGGCGCCCTACTACTGGTTTGCGGTGATGATGGTCGCGATCTTCGGCACGATGATGGCCGACGGGCTGCATGACGGGACCGCGCTGCCATATCCGGTCACGTTCACGATCTACGGGCTGATCACGGCCGCGGTGTTCGTGTGCTGGTACCGCTCGGAGGGCACGCTCTCGATCCACACGATCACCACCCGCCGGCGCGAGGGCTTCTACTGGGCGGCGGTGCTCGCGACGTTCGCCCTCGGCACCGCGGCGGGCGACATGACCGCGACCGCGTTCAACCTCGGCTACCTCCCGTCCGTGGTGCTGTTCAGCTCAATCATCGCGATCCCGGCGGTCGGCTGGTGGCGGTTTGGCATGAACCCGATCCTCGCGTTCTGGTTCACCTACATCGTCACCCGCCCGATCGGCGCCTCGTTTGCCGACTGGTTCTCAAAGCCTCCCGCGATCACCGGCCTTGGCCTCGGCGACGGCGCCGTCAGCGGTCTGGCGCTGATCGCGTTCATCGCGCTCGTCGCGTACGTCGCGATCACCAAGTGCGACGTCCAGGGCGAGCAGCGCATCCCGACCCAGCCGGCCGACCCGCGACTGATGCTCGAGGTCGAGCTCGACTAACGCTCACCCCGAACGCCTCGGCGGCACCCCAGCGGGGGGCACCCCAGCGGGCGGGGCTCCAGTGGGCGGGGGCTCCAGCCGGCGGGGGCTCCAGCGGGCGGGCACATGCGCGAATCGTGGGCGACCGACCGAGAAAACCAGGCACACTGATCACAGATGACCGACTCACACGATGAGCTCTCCACGACGTGGCTGGCGCAGCGAATGCAGCGCTTCTCCCGGCTGAGCGTCGCGCACCCGCTGGCGATCGATCTTGCAATCTGCCTGGCGGTGGCGGGATTGAGCGTGATCGTGCTGATCGGCCAGCATCGCCTGGATGCGCTCGCGGTGATCTTCTGCGTGGCGCTGACCGCCCCGCTGCCGCTGCGTCGCCTATCCCCGATCCTGTGTTTTATAACGATCGCAACGATCGCGTTCGTGCAGTGGCTGCTCGCCGCTCCCCAGCTCGCCGACGCCGCGGTGCTGATCGCCCTCTACTGGGTGGCCCTCGACGGAGCCCTGCTCGCCGCGGCGCTCGCCGCGGCCACGGTCGAGGCCGGCGCGGTCATGGCGGCGGTGCGCTGGTCGCCGTCTGAGCCGCTGAAGGTCTGGGTCGGGCTCACCGGGCTGGCGACGGCCGCGGGTGTGCTCGGCATCTCGATCCGCCAGCACCGGGCGCTGCTGGCCTCGCTGCAGGAGAAGGCCGCCCGGCTTGAAATCGAGCGCGACCAGGAGGGCCGGCTGGGCGCGGCCGCCGAGCGCGCGCGCATCGCCCGCGAGATGCACGACATCGTGGCGCACAACCTCAGCGTGATGATCGCTCTGGCCGAGGGCGCCACCTACGCGATGGACACCTCGCCCGAGCGCGCGATCGATGCCACCCGGCGGGTATCCGCGACCGGACGCCAGGCGCTGGTGGAGATGCGCAGACTGCTGGGCGTGCTGGGCGAGGAGTCCTCCGCCGCGCGCCGGCTGGAACCGCAGCCGAGCCTGCAGCGTCTCGATGAGCTGCTCGCGCGCGTCCATGCCGCGGGTATCCCGGTGACGCTGGACCTCGACGGCGACCCGACCCGGCTACCCGACGGCGTTCAGCTGACCGTGTTCCGCGTGGCCCAGGAGGCGCTCACGAACACGCTCAAGCACGCCGACCGTCCCACCCGGGCGCACCTGGCGCTGAGCTGCCATCCCGGCGAAGTCGAGCTCGAGGTGACCGACACCGGCGGCGATGGTCTCGGGGGGGAGCATGGCAACCGGGCAACGGCGGCGAGCGGCGGCGGCGTCGTCGTCGGTGAGATGGGTGGCGCCGGCGATCGTGTCGAGAGCCTGGGCGGGGAAGGAGCGACGGCGGCGAGCGGTGGGCGCGGGCTGCGCGGGATGCGCGAGCGGGCGGCCGCCTACGGAGGCAGGCTCGAGGCCGGCCCCGGACCCGATGGTGGGTGGCGCGTGCACCTGCGCCTGCAGCCCGACGCCGAGGCGCTCACGCCATGACGATCGCGCTGCTGCTGGCCGACGACCAGGAGCTGATGCGGATGGCGTTTCGGATGGTGATGGACACCCAGCCGGACATCGAGATCGTCGGCGAGGCGGCCAACGGGCGCGAGGCCGTCGCGGCCGCCCGGCGGCTGGCGCCCGATGTCGTGCTGATGGACGTGCGCATGCCCGAGATGGACGGCGTCCAGGCCACCCGCGAGATCGTCGCGTCTCAGAGCGCCGCGCGGATCATCATTCTGACCACGTTCGACCTCGACGAGTACGTCTACTCCGCCCTGCGCGCCGGTGCGAGCGGGTTTCTGCTGAAGGACACGCCCCCGGCCGACCTGCTCTCGGGCATTCGCGCCGTCGCCAGCGGCGATGCCGTCGTCGCTCCGCGCGTCACCCGCCGGCTGCTGTCGACCTACGCCCACAGGCTGCCGGTCAGCGGGCGGCCCGATCGGGAGCAGGACGAACGCTTGGCGCTGCTGACCGAGCGTGAGCGCGAGGTGCTGCTGTTGCTGTCGCGCAGTCTCTCTAACGCCGAGATCGCCGAACGACTCGTGCTGTCCGAGGCGACCGTGAAGTCCCACGTCGGGCGGATCCTGGCAAAGCTCGAGCTGCGCGATCGCGTGCAGATCGTCGTGTTCGCCTATGAGACAGGTCTCATCACACCCGCACACGGCGAGGTTTCGACGGCATGACCCACGCACGGCGAGGTTTCAACGACATGACACCCACACACCGCGAGGTTTCAACGACATGACCCACACCCGGCGAGGTTCTAATGCATGAGCACCGAGGCAAGCACATGAGCACCGAGGACATCACGGCCGGCGGCCGGCCTTCAGCGCAGCCGACCGGAGTCGACTGGCGGCGGGCGGAGTTCGTGCTGACGGGCCTCGCGTTCCTCGGATTCCTGACGCTGCCGATCCGGATCACGACGATCTACAGCGGCCTGCCCGCGCATCCGCTGTTCGTGCACGTGCCGGTCGTGCTGATCCCGACGACGGTCGTGGCCGCGGTCGTGTTCGTGTTCCGCCGGGACTGGTTCGCGCGCTATGGAATCGCGCTGGCCGTCGTGTCGATCGTCGCGATGAGCTCGATCTTCCTGACGATGCAGGCCGGCGCCGCGCTGCGCGCCGCGCTTCACCTCCAGGGCCAGGCCGCGACGCTGATCTCCGAACACGCCCAGGCCGCGCACATCCTCGCCTACATCTACGTGCTGTTTACCGCCGTGCTGATTCTCACGTTCGCCTCACTGCGGATCTCCGGCGGCCGGCCGACCGGGTTGAGCATCGTGGACGATCTGCTCGCGCCGCGCGCGGTGCTCGCGGGGCTGTGCGTCGTGCTCGTGGCGCTCTCGATCGGCGCCGGCTACATGGTCTTCCGAACCGGCGATCTCGGTGCGAAAGCGGTCTGGGAGGGACGGATCCAGGCCGCTCAGCATGGCGGTTTCCCCGGCGGGCCGGGCGGTGCCCTGTTTGGCCCGTCATCGGGCGCCGGCGAAGCCCGACCGGGCGGGTCCGCGGGCTCGGGTGGCGCTCGATATCCCTGATTTGCGCTGCGCGGGCGAGTGATCGCTCAGCTCTCGATTGGCGACATGTCCGCGTAGCGATCGCCGGCCGTCACGCCGATCGGGGCGGCCTCATCGAGACGGTCGAGATCCTCGTCGCTGAGCTCGATCTCGGCGGCGGCGACGTTCTCCTCCAGATATGACCGCCGCTTGGTCCCGGGGATCGGCACGATGTCCTCGCCCCGGCTGAGCACCCAGGCGAGCGCCAGCTGTCCGGCCGTCACGTTCCGCTCGCGCGCGATCTCCTGCACGCGCTCCACGAGCTGCAGGTTGCGCGTGAAGTTCTCGCCCTGAAACCGAGGATGATGGCGGCGGAAGTCGTCCTCGGGCAGGTCCTCGGGCGAGGAGTAGCGTCCGGACAAAAAGCCGCGCCCGAGCGGGGAGTAGGCCACGAAACCGATGCCCAGCTCGCGCACGGTCGGCAGGATCGCCTCCTCCGGCTCGCGCGACCACAGCGAGTACTCGGTCTGCAGTGCGGATATCGGATGGACCGCGTGGGCCCGGCGGATCGTCTGCGGGCCGGCCTCGGAGAGCCCGAGGTAGCGGACCTTGCCCCCCTGCACGAGCTCGGCCATCGCGCCGACGGTCTCCTCGATCGGCACGGTTTTGTCGACGCGATGCTGGTAGTAGAGGTCGATCTGCTCGACGCCCAAACGCCGTAGCGAGGCCTCGCACGCGCTGCGCACGTACTCGGGTTTGCCGTTCACGCCCACCCTGGTGCCGTCCGGGAGGCGCTCGTTGCCGAACTTCGTGGCCAGCACGACCTGCTCGCGGCGGTCGGCGATCGCGCGCCCGACGAGTTGCTCGTTCGTGAACGGCCCGTACATGTCGGCCGTATCCAGAAAGTTGACCCCGAGCTCGAGCGCCCGGTGGATCGTGGCGATCGACTCCTGCTCATCGGTCTGCCCGTAGAACTCGGACATCCCCATGCAGCCGAGCCCCTCGGCCGAGACCCGCAGGCCCTGAGTGCCGAGTGTGCGTGTGTCCATGTCTGACGCTCCTCTGTCGATGGCCACTCGATGCTGCCTACCCAGCCACTGTAGTAGTTTGACCGAATCAGCTCGGAGGAGCCATGACAGCGGGCAGTGCGACCGGTGGGCGGTCCAGGAACCTGATTCTGGCGGCGATGATATTCGCCGTGTCGATGACGTTCATCGACCAGACGATCGTCTCGATCGCCGCGCCGAAGATCCAGCGCGAGCTGCACCTGACGAGCACCGGCATGCAGTGGGCGATCAACGCCTACCTGCTGTCGCTGGCGGCGCTGTTCGCGTTCGGTGGGCGCCTGGCCGACACGGTCGGACACCGCCGGATGGTGACGCTCGGCGTGATCGTGTTCGCCGGGGCCTCGGCGATGTGCGGGCTGACACCGAAGGGCGGTCTCGCCCAGGCGTGGATCGTGGCGTTCCGCGTCGTTCAGGGAGCGGGCGGGGCGATCATGTTCCCGGCGGCGCTGGCGATCGTGGTGCAGACGTTTGAGCTGCGCGAACGTGGCCGTGCGCTGGCGATCTTCTTCGGCATCGCCGGCGGCTTGACCGCGGTCGGCCCGATCCTCGGCGGGTATCTGACGCAGTGGACCTGGCGGGCGATCTTCTGGGTGAACATTCCTGTCGCGCTGATTGCACTGGCGCTGATCCTGAGCTCCCGGCCACAGACCGTGCACCGGCCGGCGCGCATGGACTACCGCGGCCTGGCCCTGATCGCCTCCGGCGTGGCGCTGTCGGTGTTCGGGTTTCAGCAGTCGAACATCTGGGGTTGGAGTGACCCGCCTGCATCATCGTCGGCGCCGCGCTGCTGGTCGTGTTCTACTTCGTCGAGCGCCGCACCGAGTCGCCGCTGATCGAAGTGCGCATCTTTCGCATCCGGGCGTTCCTGGTCGAGAACATGGTGCTGGCGATCACGATGCTCGTGTTCATCCCGGTGTTCTTTTTCGGCTCGGAGTACGCCCAGATCTCCCTCGGCAAGACCCCCTCGCAAGCAGGGCTTGTGCTGCTGTACTTCTTCATCGGCTTTGTGATCGCGGCTCAGATCGGCGGTCGCATGCTCGACCGTGGCGGGGCCAAGCGCCCGGTCGTGCTCGGCTGCGTGCTCGGCGCGGTCGGGTTCTACCTGTGGGCCGGCGAAGTCACGGGCCTGAGCTTCAGCGCTCAGGAGTACGACATCATCCTCGCCGGGGCCGGCATGGGATTCATGCTCGGGCCGGCCTCGACCGACGCGGTCAACCGCGCCTCGCGGCTGTCATACGGTGAGGCGACCGGCATCACCCAGACGGTCCGCAACTATGCCGCATCGCTGGGCCTCGCGATCCTCGGCACGATCCTCGTCTCGCAGATGCGCTCGCGCGTGACCAGCTCGCTGATCGCGATGGGCCTGCCGAGCGCGCGGGCGCATGCCGAGGCGGCGAGCATCTCCCAGTCCCAGAGCAGTGGCAGCGCGGCGGCGATCCCGCACTTCATCCGGCTCGACTTCGCCTATGCCACGCGCTCGGTCCTGTATGTGATGGCGGCCATCATGGCGGCCGCCGCGATCGTGGCGGTCAGCGGGCTGCGCGCCGGGCTGCAGGAGGAGACGGCGACCGATGTCCCGCCGGACACCGCTGTTGCCGACACCGCCTAGTCTGCGGCCAGGCTCTTGGCCAGCCGCCGCTCGGGCGCGATCCGCACTACGTCCCACACGAGGCCGGCGCGCTCGAGCGCGGCGATCAGCCAGCCCGAGGGGTCCAGCTGCCACCAGTGCAGGCCGTGGCGCGCGGAGGTCGGGAACGCATGGTGGTTGTTGTGCCAGGCCTCACCGAGCGTCGGCAGCGCGAGCCAGACATTGTTGCGCGACTGATCGTGCGTCTCATATCCGCGCCGGCCAAAGAAGTGGCAGAGCGAGTTGATCGAGAACGTCGCGTGGTGCAGGAACAGGATCCGCATCGCTCCGCCCCACAGCAATCCTGTGAGGCCGCCGACGAGCGAGCCGGTCAGCGCGTATCCGAGGGCGAACGGGAACGCCAGCCCGGCGAGCACCCAGACGACGAACGTGCGGTCGATGAAGCGCACGACCGGGTCGGCGAGCAGATCCTTGGCATAGCGCGCCTCGTCGGCCAGCGCGCCGCCGGCGTAGATCCAGCCGACGTGCGCATGGAACAGGCCGCGCAGCGCGCCGCTCCAGCCGCTGCCGTGGTCGACGTGGGGGCTGTGCGGATCGCCCGGCTGGTCTGAGTACTGATGGTGCTGGCGGTGATTTGACACCCACTCGATCACCGGCCCCTCGATCGCCGCCGAGCCGAGCGCCGCCAGGAGCGCTCGCAGCGGCGCGCTGGTCTTGAAGCTGCGGTGGGTCAGCATCCGGTGAAACCCGACCGTGATGCCGACTCCGGTGAGCGTGTACGTGATGGCCAGCACGACCAGGTCCGCCCAGCGCAGCGCGCCGCCCCACAGCTGCCACATCGCCACCCCCAGCAGCGCCAGGGGCAGGATCGTCACGACCAGGTTGGCGACCCGGTCGACCGTCGCGTGCTCGGCCTCCGTAGTCTCGTGGCTTGGTTGCATCGCAGCGAGCGTACTCCTGCTCGCGGTCACGTGGCTAGCGTTCGCGCTCGCCGAACTCGCGCAGGGCTTCGACGATCGTCTGCGCATACACCGCCCGTCCGGCGACCGACGGGTGCACGCCGTCGACCAGCAGCGATTCGCTGGAGTGCGCGTACCAGTTGGCGAGCACCGCCTGCGGCCAGACCGGGACGAACGCTTCGAGCGTGTGGTTGACCTCGTGCTGCCAGGAGCGGTCGACGCGCACGTTGACGAGCACGACGTGCGCCACGCCGCCCAGCACGCTGCGCAGGCGTTCGAGGTTTTCAAACCAGACCGGGCCGTTGTCGCCGATCTGCACGATCACGGTCTGCGGCAGCGCGCCGTGTGCGCGGTATTCGGCGATCCGCTGGATCGTTTCCACGGCCTGACGGCCGACGACGGCGTCCACGCGCAACCGCTTCCCGAGTCGCTGTTCGAGCACGGGTGTGCTGCCCAGCATCACCGAGTCCCCGAACGCGAGGATCGGTCCCGAGGGCAGTGCGCCCGCCTGCGTGCGGGCCGCGCCGGCGGAGCGCAGGGAGGCGCCGGAGACGAGGCTCCCGCCGGGGCCGAGGGCCGTGAGGCTCGAACCGTGCGCGAGCGCCGCCTGGGTTGCCAGCTGTGTCGGCCCCGAGCCGGGCGCCGGCAGGCCCAGCGTGAGGCCGAGAATCAGCGCGAGCACGCCGAGCGTGCCGCCGACCCAGCCCAGGCGCTGGTGCGGAGTGCGCTCATCCAGCCAGGCGCGCACCCGTCGCTGGGCGGCACCGGTGCGCACGGGGTGCTCGACATACCGGTAGGAGGCGGCGGCGATCGCGACCGTCAGGCCGATCTGGGCCGTCACGAGCAGCGGCCCGTGCCAGGGCACGTCGACGCGGGGCCGGGTGAGCTCCATGATCGGCCAGTGCCACAGGTAGATGCCGTAGCTGCGCACGCCGATCCAGCGCAGCGGCCGTGAGCCGAGGATCGTGCCCAGGCGCGCGGCGGGATGGACGGCGACCGCGACGAGCAGCCCGGCGCAGATCGCGACGAGCAGAAACCCGCCGCGATACAGCCACGGGTCGTAGTCGGCCGCGCGCCAGAACACCGCGAGGATGCCCGCGAGCGCCGCCACGCCGACCGCGTCGAGCACGTTCCGTGCACGGGCGGAGGAGACCGTGTGCAGGCGTGTTGCCGGCCAGGCGAACGCCAGCAGCGCGCCGACCAGCAGCGTCGAGGAGCGCGTGTCGGTGCCGTAGTACACGCGCGAGGGATCGAGGTTCGGGTCATACAGCGCCCACATCAGCCCGGTCGAGGCCAGCGCGCCCAGGGCGGTGAGCGCGAACATCCGCCGGCGGCCCAGCCACCGCAGCCCGCCCACGAGCAGCAGCGGCCAGATCAGATAGAACTGCTCCTCGACGGCCAGCGACCACAGGTGCTGCAGCAGCGAGGGGCGCCCGAACGCGTTGAAATAGGAGTGGCTTGAGATGATTTCCTGCCAGTTGGTCATGAACACGACCGAGGCCAGCGCGTCTGCGCGCGTGCGTGCCAGGTCATCGCGCGCGATCGTCGAGGTGGCGATCAGCGCGAACAGCACGACCAGCGCGAGCGCCGGCAGCAACCGGCGGGCGCGCCCGCGCCAGAACCGGCCCAGGTCGATGCGCCCGCTGCCGGCGCGCTCGACGAGCAGCATCGAGGTGATCAGATAGCCGCTGAGCACGAAGAACACGTCCACGCCGAGAAACCCGCCCGGCACCCATGAGACACCGGCGTGGTAGAGCACGACGCCCGCCACCGCCAGCGCCCGCACGCCGTCCAGCCCGGGACGGTAGGGCAGGCGCGGGCTCCAGTCGGGGGAGACCTCGCTCGACCGTGCTCTGCTGCCGGCCGGTGCTCGTGCCATCCCTGGCTGCTGCTGATCTTGAGTGACTGCCACGGATCCTCTCCCGTCCTGACGGTAAGCACGATACGACTGGATGGACCGGTCCGGTGCGCTGGGTGGACTGGCCGCAGTTTACGTACCGTCGCGGCCGTCCGGCGTGTAGTCGCGCTGCGTTCGTCCATGATTTCGCGCTAGCCTGCCTGCCAGCGATGGTCGAACGGATCCTGCCGGCCCATGCCTGACGCCGCGGCCCAGCCGGCCGACGTGTTCGTCGTGTTCGGCATCACCGGCGATCTCGCCAAGGTGATGACGTTCCGCTCGCTGTATCGCCTGGAGCGCCGCGGGTTGCTGCACTGTCCGATCGTGGGCGTGGCGGTCGACGATTGGACGGTCGAGCACCTGCGTAAGCATGCGCGCGAATGCATCGAAGGGACCGGCGAGCCGGTCGATGACGACGTGTTCCGGCGATTTGCCGAGCGGCTGTCCTATGTCAGTGGCGACTTCACCGACGCCGCCACCTATCAGCGCGTGGCCGGCGCCGTTGGAGATGCGCGTACGCCCGTGTTCTACCTGGAGATCCCGCCGTTTCTGTTCGGGCCGGTGATCGGTCAGCTCGCCGCTGCCGGGTTGACCAAGACTGGGCGGGTGGTCGTGGAGAAGCCGTTCGGCCACGACCTCGCCTCCGCGCGCGCGCTGGCAGCGGAAATTCATCAGCACATCGAGGAGGATCAGCTCTACCGGATCGATCACTTCCTCGGCAAGATGGGCACCGACGAGTTCCTGTATCTGCGGTTCGGCAACACGATGATCGAGCCGATCTGGAACCGCAACCACGTCGCCTGCGTGCAGATCACGATGGCGGAGGCGTTCGGCGTCGAGGACCGCGGCCACTTCTACGATCCGGTCGGCGCGCTGCGCGACGTGGTCGTCAACCATCTGATGCAGGTGCTGGCCGTGGCGGCGATGGAGGCGCCGGCGGGCAACGACGCGGACACGTTCAAGGACGCCAAGTACGCGGTGTTCCGCTCGACCGAGACCGCCGATCCGGCGCACTACGTGCGCGGCCAGTACGACGGCTATCTGCAGACCGACGGCGTGGCCCCGGACTCCACGACCGAGACGTATGCGGCGATGCGCTTGGAGATCGACAACTGGCGCTGGTCGGGTGTGCCGTGGTTCATCCGCACCGGCAAGCATCTGCCCGTCACCCAGACCGAGCTGCGGGTCGTGTTCCGCCACCCACCGCGGCTGGGATTCATGGAACACGGCCATCGCCGCCCCGAGCCCGACCAACTGGTCGTCAAGCTCGACCCCTCGACCGGCACGCGCGTGATCCTCGACGCCCACCGCGCCGATGCCGGCGGCCCGAGCGCGATCACGCTCGACATGGAGTTCTCGCAAGAGGGCGGCGAGGCGCCGACCCCGTATGAGGTTTTGCTGCTGGACGCGATGAACGGCGACTCGACCAGGTTCACCCGGCAGGATTCGGTCGAAGAGACCTGGCGCATATTCCAGTCGCTGCTCGACTCGCCCCCGCCCGTGCATCCCTACGCGCCCGGTAGCTGGGGTCCGGCCGAGGCCGACCGGCTCGTCGCCCACTATGGCGGCTGGCACGGGCCGTGGATCGCGACGTGACCCGCGCGGCGCCTGTGTCGAGGTGGATTGTGGGGCGGGGTCGACGATGAGCCCGGCCAAAGCCAAAGCGAAAGCCAAACCCGCGAACGGGACGGTCGAGGCGAACGGCAACTCCGCTTCCGCCAAGCCCCAGAGCGCGGCGGCGCCCTCGCCGTTTCCGCCGATCGCCGACTACGCCTTCCTGTCGGACTGTCACACCGGCGCGCTCATCGCCCCGGACGGGTCGATCGATTGGCTGTGCGTCCCGCGGTTTGACGCTCCGAGCGTGTTCGGCACGCTGCTCGACCGCCAGGCCGGCTCCTTCCGTCTGGGGCCGTTCGGCATCAACGTGCCCTCGGCGCGCGTGTATGAGCCGGGGACCAACATGCTGCTGACCACCTGGCGGACTCCGGCCGGCTGGGTGATCGTGCGCGACGCGCTCACGCTGGGTCCGCGCCGCGGAGTGGACCGGATCACGCCGCACACCCGGCCCCCGACCGACGAAGACGCCGATCACCTGCTCGTGCGCGTGGCGATGTGCCTGGTCGGCGAGGTCGAGCTGGAGCTGACCTGCGAACCGGTGTTCGACTACGGGCGGATGCCCGCCAAGTGGTCGGTGCTCGAGGACGGTCACAGAGCCGACGCGAGCGCCGAGGAGCTGACGATCAGGCTGCAGACGGACATGGCGCTCGGCATCGAGGGCGATCGTGTCAGGGCCCGCCATACCTTGGGGCAGGGCGAGCAGGTCTACTGTGCGCTCTCCTGGGCGGAGGAGCTCGCCGCGCCCGAGGACGTGGACGAGGCCAACGAACGGCTGGCGGCGACCGCTCGCTTCTGGCGCGGCTGGCTCGGTCGCGCGCGCGTGCCCGACCACCGCTGGCGCGAACCGATCCAGCGCTCGGCGCTGGCGATCAAGGGGCTGACGTACATGCCGACCGGCGCCACGGTTGCGGCGCTGACGACCTCGCTGCCCGAGACGCCCGGGGGCGAGCGCAACTGGGACTACCGCTACACCTGGCTGCGCGACTCGACGTTCACGCTGCAGGCGCTGCACTTCTTGAACCTCGACTGGGAGGCGGAGGAGTTCATGCAGTTCGTCGCCGATCTGGAGCCCAACACCGACGGGGCGCTGCAGATCATGTACGGGATCGACGG
>Ga0335075_10012430_pt1 | contig 12859 bp, 13 predicted proteins | sample Lox_Sample_24_FD_206723 | JGI IMG/M metagenome (GOLD analysis project Ga0335075, IMG submission 206723) | Soil microbial communities from Loxahatchee National Wildlife Refuge, Florida, United States - Lox_Sample_2.4 | ecosystem: Environmental > Terrestrial > Soil > Wetlands | place: USA... | reverse complement strand
TGACGGTGAGCGCGGGCTCGTTCGGCAGCACCTCGACCGCGGTCACCGCGGGGACGCTGGGAATCAGCGCCTGTTCGACGGTGCCGCGCATCGTCGCGGACGACATCGAGCAGCCGTCACAGGCGCCGGACAGCCGTACGTAGGCGGTTCCCTCCTCGATCCGGACCAGCTCGACATCGCCCCCGTGCGACTTCAGCGCCGGCCGGACGGCGTCGAGCGCGGCGCGCGCCGCGGTGACGGGATCCGGGCGGATGATGCCGTGCAGCGAGAACAGCAGGCGGATCAGCGGGTCGTCGACCAGCTCGTACAGCGCCGCCCGCCCGGCCTCGTCCGCGCGCAGCCGGCGGACGATCGTCACCAGCGCCGCCCTGTGCGCGGCCTCGATCGCGGCACGCAGTTCCTGCGCTGCCTCCCGCGGCGCGTCGTCGAGTCCGGCCACTGCCGCCGACGCGTCGTCGACCGCCTTGGCCAGGGTTTCGAAGTCCTGTTCCTGGATCGTCTGGCTAGTCACCGGCCACCGTCCTCGCGGTCGCGTGCTCCCGGTCGTGCCGGCCCAGCTCGTCGAGCAGTCCGCGGACCGACGCGACCGCGTCCCACTCCTGGGATTCCTCGAAGAGGAACCTGGCCTCGGCCAGCCTCGCGCGCGCCTCGTCGACCATGCCCAGGTGCGCAAGCGCGTTGCCCTGGTTGGCGAGCGCGCGGGCGTAGCCGATCGGGTCCCGCGTCCTGTTGCGCGCGCTGAGCACTGCCTCGTAGAGTTCGGCGGCCTCCTTCAGGTTGTCGGCGCGGTGCGCGGACGGCGCGTAGACCAGCGCGTTGGCGAGGTTCAGCTGCGCGCTCGACCACTCGGCGGGGTGAGTCTCCCTGGTGTAGACGGTCAGCGCGGCGCGCAGTGAGCCGACCGCCACGCCTAGCCGGAGCTGGTCGGAGGCCTCGTTCATCGGCATGGTCAGGTAGGCGGCTGCCAGGCCGGCGTGCGCCGCCGCGTACACCTCCGGCGCCCGGCCGCCATCGACCTCCTGCAGCGCGCAGTGGTAATGGTGCACCGCCTTGGGCACCAGGGCCGGCTGACCGACGGCGAGCTCGTGGTAGGCCGCGGCCAGTTCCACATGCTGCTCGGCCCGGCCAGTGTCCAGGTCCGTTCCGGACAGCAGCCCGAGCCCGGCCTCAAGCGCGCCGATCGCCGCGCCGAGGTCGCCAGCCGCCTTGCACGCCTGGGCCAGCGCGCCGTTCAGCACTCCCGCGAGGGCGGGAGACACCGGCCGGGCGGCGTCGACCGCCTGGCGGAGCAGCGTGACGGCATCGGCGGAACCCACGGTCCCGTTCGGGATAAACACCTGCGGTGGCTGCGCCGTGGTCAGCCCCTGGACCGCGACCCCAGCCAGCAGCAGCGCGGACAGTTCTCCGTCGCAGGACGCCGGGTCGGGCACGGTGTCGCTCCGCCCGGTCGCGAACAGCACGAGATCGACGAGGACGCCGAGCGGGTCCCCGAGCGCTTTCCTGAGTTCCTCCGGGGTGGACGTATCCGGGTCGATGACGAAGCGGTTGAAGCGGCTCACCGGATCCGGTCCGGCGAACGCGGCCAGCGCCGCGTCGAGGTCGCCTTCGAGCGCCGCCCGATGGCCGCGGAGCCGGGCGGGCCACTGGCCGGGGAGCCTTCCGGCCAGCAGCGCCTGCCGGACAGGCTCGGTGTCCGGGCCGGGCGGCAGCAGCAGGAACCCGAACGGCAGCTCGAACGCGCCGATCGGCAGCGGCCGGGCCGGCGTCATCGCGGCGGCACTGATATCAGCCATAGAGAGGTCCCGGGATGTCTCGTTCGGCGGCGCGCCGGATGCAGTTGGCGCTGATCGTGGCGAGCGCCTCGGTGCGGTACGTCGCGATCCGGCGGCGGACCACTTCGTCAGGGAAGATCACGACGATGTCCACTGCCCATTGGCCGCGCTCGGGCACGACCACCGTTTCCACTCCGAGCGCGCGTTCCTGCCTCATCAGCGGCGTCACCGGCTCGCACCTTGGAAGGCCTGATCGTTCCTGATGAGGCCGAGCACGTCGGCCACGCCCGCCGCGACCGGCGGGCTCAGTTCACCGCCTGGCGTGAAGCTCGTCGCTTCGATCAGGTAGACGGTGACGTCAGACGGGTAGTCGTCACCGAGCAGCCAGCGGGCGAACGCCAGCGCGTGGTCCCAGCGGAAGGAATGGGTATGCAGCCCGGACAGCGGCGGCAGGTCCTCGACGGCTGGCCCGGGAACCCGGAACACCGTGCCGGGTGCGTGGTCGCCGGTGGTGCACGCGTCCACGATCACGACTTTCCGCGCGCCGCGCATCTGGAAGGCGACGTCCATCCCGGCGGTGCCGCCGTCGACCAGCCGCACGCCGTCCGGGACGCCGCCCTCCCACAGCTGCCTGATGAGGATCGGGCCGGCGCCGTCGTCGGCCCGCAGCAGGTTGCCGCAGCCGACGACGAGCAGCTCGGTCCCTGTCATGGCTCAGACCGATCCGTTGATGACGAACTGGCTCAGCTCGCGGCCCTTGCGGTCGTAGGCGTGCACGGTGCACACCAGGCAGGAGTCGAAGCTGCGCGCGACGTGACCCAGTTCAACGGGGTCGCTCTGGTCGACCACGGGTGAGCCCACCAGCGCGCGTTCAATCGGGCCCAGGTTCTCGCTCGCGTCGCGCGGGCCGATGTTCCACGCGGTCGGCGTCACCACCTGGTAGTTGGCGATCTTGCCGTCCTCGATCACGATCCAGTCCGATAGCGATCCGCGAGCCGCCTCCGTGGATCCGAACCCTTTGCCCTCGGCGTGCTCCACCGGCTTGTCGTAGAAGCTCTCGTGCAGGTCGATCTCGTCCAGCCACTTCCGTGCCCATTTGTAGTACTTGGGCGCCTCGTGCATGCGGGCGAGCTGGCGGACCATCACCGAGGGGCCGATCCTGTCCAGCATGTCCAGGAACAGCGGATCGTTGTCCTGGTGCGGCCCGGGATTCGGCCCCGCGGCCGCGATGCGCCGGGCCAGCGGTCCGGCCTCCAGCGGGATGTAGCCGACGCCGGGCACGTCGTAGCGGGGGGACTTGGCGAAGCTGTACTTGCCCTGCTTGCGCCCGGCCTCCGGGTCGACCGGCCTGGTCTCGCCCTCGAACGGGTGCAGCGGGCGGTCTCCCTCGTAGAACGAGTGCGTCACGTCCTCGGTGACCCGCGCCTGGTCGAAGTCGAAGAACTGCCCGTGCGCGTACACGCCGGAGCGGTTGATCAGGGCGGCGTTGCGGCCCTCGATCGTCGGATTCTCGTACAAGGACGGCTCGAAGTACGTGCCGGTGGCGAGGTAGTTGCCGACGCCCGCGCCGTACGTGTCCAGTCCGACGTCCATGCAGTACCGGATGAAGAACCCGCAGTCGCTGTCGTGCTGCGCCTGGTTCTCGTCCACCCAGGCGAGCACGTCATCCCAGGTCCGGTTCTCCAGCCAGCGGTCGACCGAGCAGCCCAGCCAGTATTTCTCCAGCCAGTTGTCCCGCCAGTGCTCCAGGATCGCGATCGACCTGGTCACGTCGGACAGCGTCGGCGCGCACATCACGCCGCCCGGCACCATGAAGCTGGAATGCGGCCACTGGCCGCCGAAGATTGCGTAGACCTCCACCGGCTTGCCGGACAGCACCACGCCCGGGCCGTAGCTGGAGCCCACGTACGGCGCGAACCGCCGCACCGCCTCGTCGTACAGGGGCGACCTGGCGTAGTTCTTGTTCGTCAGGTCGATCGCGAACAGCGCGTAGAAGTAGCGCGGGATCGACTGCAGGGTCTCGCAGGCCTGGGCGATGTTCCTGACGCGCGTGGCGTTGGGCGGAAGATGGGTCCGCCACGCGGTGTCCAGGGCGTAGGCGCTCTTGTAGAGGTGGCTGCCGCCGCAGATCCCGCAGATGCGCGGCGTCACGATGAGACCGGCCTGCGGGTCCTTCCCCTGCAGGATGATCTCGAATCCCCGGAACATCGCGGCCTCGGTCCACGCTTGCGTGACCACGCCGTCTTCGATGGTGACGCGGACGTCAAGGTCTCCCTCCACTCGTCCCAGCGGGCTTACGAACAGGTCAACAGCCGTCATCGTCTTGTTCTCCTCTTCTGGCGGCGTTGTCAGACAACGAACATGTCTTCCTTGGACCACTGCGGGGCAGCGATCCTGGCGGCGGCCGCATGGGCCATGTAGGTGAGGTGGTCGCTGCCTTCCGGTACCTCCTGCGGGATGACCCCGCTGACCTTCTGCGTCTTGAAGACGGTTCCCGGGGCAAGATCGAAGAACGGGTATTCGGGCTCGGTGCAGCCGGTGCACGGCATGCCGGCCCTTGTCTTGGACGACTGGCGGTTCCACAGGATGCGGTTGCACGGGGAGTGCGTCATCGGACCGCGGCAGCCGAACTCGTAGAACAGGCAGCCGGTCCTGGTGCCCTCGCCGAACGAGTTCGTCGACTGCTTGTACTCGAAGAACTGCACCCGGGTGCAGCCCGTCTGCGTGAAGGTCTTGAAGAAGGTCTGCGGCCGGTGCAGCTCGTCGAGCGCGATGTCACCGGCCCGGCCGGTCGCCAGCGCGACGATGATCTGCGTGATCCAGTCCGGGTGCGCCGGGCAGCCGGGCACGTTGATCACCGGCAGGCCGAGCTTCGACCGGAAGTCCGCGCCGAGGAAGCCGCCCCGCTCGCGCTTGTGGAACTGCAGGCCGGTGGAGTCGGTCGGGTTCGGCGCCGTCGCCGGGATGCCGCCCCAGCTCGCGCAGTCGCCGATCGCCACGACGACGCCGGCCTGCGCGGCGAGTTCGGTCACCCAGTCCTTCATCGCCCGTCCGGCGAACATGTCGTAGCGGCCCGATCCGTTCGGCCCGTTCATGACCGTGCCCTCGTAGACGAAGATGTCCAGCGGCTTCCTGCCGGTCGCGCAGTCGTCGAACAGCTTCTGCGCGTTATCCCCTAGTTCGAGGCCGAGCGACGGGTGCCACAGCAGGTCGAGGCCGAAATCGGTGATCAGGTCGACCACGTTGGGCTCGTCGGCGTTCAGGAACGACATCGTGTTCCCGCTGCACGCACCGCCCTGGAACCACAGCACTGAGGCCATCCGGCCCTCCTTAAGAAGTCAGCCGCCTGGCAGGCGGAGCTGTCCGGGTGTCTTCAAGGTCCTTGCCGAGCGCTTTGGCGATCGACAGCACGAATCCGAGCGCGCGGGCGATGTCCGGGTCCTTCAGCGCGCGCAGCAGCGCGCGGATCCCGGTCGCCGGCACCGGCGCGGTCGCGGCATCTTCCGCTCCCCGCACCACGGCGCGGGCCACCGTGCCCGAGATCCCGATGAGGCGGGGATCGGCGAGATCCGAGCTGACCAGGCTCTCCAGCACGGGCAGCCCGTTGAGCAGGCTCTCCATCAGCGGAAGCTTGTCGAGCACCGCCGGGGTGAGCGCCTTGAGCTGCCGCGCCGCGCCTGCTAGCTGTGCCCTGTCCGCCTGGGTCTGCTCGCCGGCCGTGCGAAGTTCGGCCACGCCGTCGGCGAGCGAGTCGGCGATGGTGTCCCCGCGGCTGACCAGCGCGTCCAGCCCGGTGACCAGGACTGCCAGCAGGTCGGCGTGGTCGAGCAGGATCGTCAGTGAGGCCGCCACGCGGGGATCGGAAAGCCGCTCGCCCAGCGCCTCCGCGGGATCCGCGGAGCGAGCGTTCGCGATGACTGAGGCAGAGGTCACATCATCCTCCTGGCCGGTCCAATCGGTTACGCGTGAGCGATCCCGGCCGCGCCCTCGCGTCGTGCGCCGCCGCGGGCCACTCATGACGGGACACTTGTGGCATGGACCACGGCGTTTCAGCGGACAGTAGTGGGAGCGCTCGCGATCTGTCTATCGTGGATGCGCAGCGGCTATCAGATTCACGCACAAACATTGTCAGCAACACGAAGGGCAGGCTGATCGTGCCGCGACTGTCACGGCTCGGTTTCATCGACACCCGTCGCACCCTGGACCCGGTGCGCCGCCGCGTCCGGTCGCGCGGTGTGCCGCCCGCGCTGCACGGCCACGAGATCTTCTACACGGAAGACGTCAGCGAGGCCGGCGAACTGCTCGGGAACGCGCTCGCGCCGAACCGCCTGACGCTCGGCCGGATCGGCGCGAGCGAGTTCGCCGCGAGCATGCACGGGGTGCGCTTCCGCGACGTGAGCCTGCTCTATCTCGACTTGCACGTGCCGGCGACGCTGGACATCCCCCGGTGCGGGCGCTACTACGCGGTGCACATGCCGATGAACGGCCGCGCCGTGGGCACGACCGGGGGGAGGCAGTTCGAGGCCAACACGATCCTGGCGCTGGTGACCAACCCCGGCGCCGGGCTGAGCATCCGGTTCGACCACGACTCGCCGCAGCTCGTCGTCCGGATCGAGCAAGACGCCCTCGAGCGGTACCTCACCAGGCTCTCCGGCCGGACGATGTCCCAGCAGCTGAAGTTCGAGCCGGCCCTGGACCTGACCAGCGACGCCGCGACCCGCTGGCACGGGGCCGTCCAGCTCCTGCACACGGAGGTGTACTACGCGGGCTCGATGGTCCATGACGGGATCGGCATCGGGCCGCTCGAGGAGTTTCTCATGAGCAGCCTGCTGATGATCCAGCCGTCCACCTACCGCGAGCAGCTGATCCGGACGGTCGCGCCGCCCGGGAGGCGTGCTGTCCGGCAGGCGGTCGACTTCCTCGAGCGGCACCTGTCCGAGCCGTTGACCTTGACCGACATCGCCGGGCACGTGGGCGTCAGCGTTCGCTCCATCCAGCAGGGGTTCCACGACGAGCTCGGCGTCACGCCGATGGCGTACCTGCGTGACCGCCGGCTGGAGCGCGTCAGGGAGGAGCTTACGGACGCGGACATCGGGGACGGTGTCACCGTCACCGCCGTCGCCGAGCGCTGGGGCTTCAACCACCTCGGCAGCTTCGCCGGCCTCTACCGGAAGCGCTGGGGCGAATCACCGTCGCAGACCCTGCAGCGGTAGCCGCGGTTCTCTTGGCGGGAGCCGCGGTCTTGCGCGGCGGCCGCGGTCCCGAGGTACGCTCAGCCCCTCGGCACCTCACGGTGCGACCTCATGGCGCGATGGCGAGCAGGGAGATCCGGTGCATGAACTGTCGTTGTGCGGATCGATAGCGAACATCGTCGGCCGGCACGCCGCTGGCCGCCCGGTCAGCGTTATCCGCATGCAGATCGGGCAGCTCCGGCAGGTCGTACCCGATACGCTCGGCTACTGCTGGGGCCTGGTCAGCGAGGGGACACCGCTGGCCGGCTCCCGGATCGCGGTGGACGTCGTCCCGGCCCGCATCCGGTGCCGGGCGTGCGACGGCGTCACCGAGGTCGGCGACCTTCCCGTCTTCGCCTGCCGCGGCTGCGGCGGCATCGACGCCGAGGTCATCTCCGGCGAGGAGTTCCTGATCACCTCACTCGAGCTGGCCGGGGAGCCGGCTGAAGGAGCAGGTACCTGATGGGACGTTTCCACCGTCACGACGACGGGACGGCGCACTCGCACGACGGAACCGGTGACCACTCGCACGGCCCGGGGGATCACTCCGGCTACCAGACTGGTCCCGAGCGCGTCGAGGTCCTGACGAGGATCTTCGACGAGAACGACAAGACCGCGGCCGCCAACAGGGACCGGCTCGCCGCCAGCGGGGTCTGCGCCGTCAACCTCATGTCCTCGCCCGGCGCGGGCAAGACGACGCTGCTGCGCGAGACCCTGCGGCGGATCGCCGGCGAGCTGCGCATCGGGATCGTCGAAGGCGACATCGAGACCAGCCTGGACGCCGACCGGCTGGCCGGCTTCGGCGCGGAGATCGCGCTGATCAACACCGGGAACGGGTTCGGCGGCGAATGTCACCTCGACGCGCCGATGGTCGGCTCGGCCCTGCCCCGGCTGCCGCTCGACGACCTCGACCTCGTGCTCATCGAGAACGTCGGCAACCTTGTCTGCCCCGCGGAATTCGACGTCGGCGAACACGCCCGCGCCATGGTCTACGCGATCACAGAAGGCGAGGAGAAGCCGCTGAAGTACCCGGTGATGTTCCGGTCGTGTGACCTGGTGGTCGTCAACAAGACCGACCTGCTCCCCTACCTCGGCTTCGACATGGACGGCTTCCTCGCCAACCTCCGCGCCGTCAACCCGGCCGCGAGCGTTCTCCAGGTCAGCGCCCGCACCGGCGACGGAGTGGACGCCTGGTGCGACTGGCTGCGCGCCAGGCTCGCCGGCGCGCGACGGGCGGGCTAGGACCGCGCCCGCGTCCCCCCTCCGCTCCCCCGTCCGGGGGAAGCCGCGGCGCGGGCCGTGGCGCACGCTGACAGCGTCAACCATCCCCGGCTGATCCGGGAGGGACGAGCGATGACGCTGTCAGTGAGGTCACGGCCGCGGGCGCCTGGGGCAGCGCGGGGCCTGAGCCCAGCGCGGTCCCGGTTCGCGCCCCGGCTTCGCCGGCGGATCGCGGTGACCTGGCGGGAGCTCGCACGCGGCCGGGTCCTGCCCGCGGCTGTCTCCGCCGGGCTCGCGCTCGAGCGTGGCGAGCGGGTGCTGTCGGTGAGCAGGGACCGGGACGGCGAGTGCGCGCTGGTCGCAACCGACCGCGCTCTGTACCATCGCCCTGTCCCGTACGCGGCGGGCGCTGGCGGCTGGCCGCGTCTCGGCTGGGAGCAGGTCGCGCGGGTTGGCTGGGACGCTGAGGCCGGCCAGCTTGTCATGATCGGCCTGGCCGGAGTCGCACCGCCGCGCACCGTCGTGCCGCTGCACCGTCGCGGTTCCGTTCCTGAACTAGTGCTGGAACGGGTGACCCATACGAGACTGGGCCAGTGGCACCTGCTGAGCGGCGGCGTCCCCCGCGCTGTTATCGAGGCGCGGCGCAAGCCCGTGACCGGGGAGCTGGTCTGGTTCGTGACCGCTGGAGCCAGCGGGCACGGCTCCGGCGCCGCTGACCATGACATCGGTGCGCGCGCCGAACTGGCGATCGCCCGGTTGCGCGCGGAGTTCGCCGTCGCGCCCCCGCCCGGAAGCGGCGTCTCCCTGTCGCTGGCTCCCGCCGGCCCTGCCGAGGAGCCAGGCTTGGCCCGCCGAGGATCATCCGGCCGAGGCGGCGATGACGTCGCGGGCCGCGGCGCGCACGAGATCGGCGGTCAGGCCAAGCTGGGTCATCACCTCGGGTCCAGGCCCGGAGGCGCCGAACCGGTCGACGCCGATCACACGGCCGGACGGGCCGGCGAGCGCCTGCCAGAGCTCCGTCGAGCCAGCCTCTACCACGATCCTGGGCACCGCGGGCGGCAGGATCACGTCCAGGGAGCCGGCGGACAGGAAGCGCTCCCGCCAGGGCACCGACACCACCCGGGCCGCCACCCCGTCCCCGAGGAGCAGGTCGGCGGCGGCGAGCGCCAGGGATACCTCTGATCCGGTCGCCACGAGCGCCACGTCCGGGCGGATGCCTCCCTCACGGACGACCCTGGCGCCAGCCTGTGCCAGGGACCTGCCGGGCGGCAGCAGCACCGGAAGTCGCTGCCGCGAAAGGATCAGTGCGGTCGGCCCGTCGATGCGGCGCATGGCTATGTCCCACGCCCGCACGGTCTCGTTCGCGTCGGCGGGGCGGATGACGGCGAGCCCGGGGATTGCCCGCAGGCTGGTCAGCTGTTCGACGGGCTGGTGCGTGGGACCGTCTTCGCCGACAGCGATGGAGTCATGGGTGAAGACGTAGATGACGGGCAGCTTCATGAGCGCGGCGAGCCGGATGGCGGGCCGCATGTAGTCGGAGAAGACGAGGAACGTGCCGCCGAACGGCCGCAGGCCGCCGTGCAGCGCGATTCCGTTCAGCATCGCGCCCATGGCGTGCTCGCGGACGCCGAAGTGGATGTTCCGGCCGCGGTAATCACCGGCGGTCACCGAGCCTTTGCCGAGGCTGGTGCACGTCGACTCGGTCAGGTCGGCGGAGCCGCCCGCCAGTTCGGGTACGGCCCGTGCCAGCGCACGCAGGATCGTGCCCGAGGCCGCGCGGGTCGCCACCGGGTCGTCCCCGGCGAATACCGGCAGCGCGGCGTCGATCCCGTTCGCCATCCGGCCGGCCTGGGTGCGGTCCCACTCGGCCGCCAGCGGCGGATCGGCTGCTCGCAGCGCGGCCAGCCGCTCCTCCCAGATCCTGCGCTTGCCGCCGCCGGCGGCGGCGAGCTCGCGGAATCGGCGGCGAACGTCACTGGGGACGTAGAACTGCCGGTCGGCCGGCCAGCCGAACCGGGCCTTGGTTCGCGCGAGTTCCCCGGCGCCCAGTGGCAGGCCATGCGCCTCGGGGGTGTCCTGGCGGGCCCATGAGCCGTATCCGATGCGGGTGCGCACGGCGATGAGGCTGGGCCGGTCGCTCTCGCCGATCGCCGCCCGCAGCGCGGTGTCGACCGAGGCGAGGTCGTTGCCGTCAGCGACGCGCTGCACGTGCCAGCCGTAGGCAGCGAACCGCTGGGTCACATTGTCGCTGCAGGACAGGGCGGTGTCGCCGTCGATGCTGATGTGATTGTCATCGTGCAGGACGATGAGCCGGCCGAGCCGGAGGTGACCGGCCAGCGAGGCGGCCTCGTGACTGATGCCCTCCATCAGGTCACCGTCGGAGGCCAGGACGAAGGTCCGGTGGTCAACAAGGGGCGGAAGGCCGAACTTGTTGTACCGGGCCGCCAGCATCCGCTCGGCAAGCGCCATTCCCACGGCGTTCGCCAGTCCCTGGCCGAGCGGCCCGGTGGTGGTTTCCACCCCCGGCGTGTGACCGTATTCCGGGTGGCCGGGCGTCGCCGAGCCCCACTGGCGGAATGCCTTGATCTGCGCCATCGGCAGGGCGTAACCGGACAGGTGCAGCAGCGCGTAGAGCAGCATGGAACCGTGCCCGGCGGACAGCACGAAACGGTCCCGGTCCGGCCAGCCGGGGCATGCCGGATCGTGTCGCAGGTGCCGGCTCCACAGCACGTAGGCGGCCGCGGCCGCGCCCATCGGCAGGCCGGGATGGCCGGATCCGGCTGCCTGCACGGCGTCCGCGGCGAGCATCCGGATCGTGACGATCGCCCGCTCGTCGGCGTCGCCCGGCAGCGGGGCGAGATCAGCGGAAAGGGCTCCAACGGCCGCGACCGGGCCGACGGTCTGGGTCATCGGTTTCCCTCCTGAGCGGCGGCGCGCAACTGGGCGACCGCCGCGGCGCGGCCCGCCGGGTGACTGAACAGGGCGCTGCCCGCGCACAGCACGTCCGCGCCGGCGGCGACGGCGCCCGCGGCGGTCGCCGGGCCGATCCCGCCGTCGACTTCCAGTTCGATGGGCTGGTCCGCCCCGTCGATGAGCCGCCGGGCCGCGGCGATCTTCCGCTCCATCGCCGCGATGTACCGCTGGCCGCCGAAGCCGGGGTTGACGGTCATGATGAGCAGCAGGTCCGTGAGGTCGAGGACGTGCGCGACCGCGTCCAGTGGCGTGGCCGGGTTAAGCGCCACACCGGCCCGGACGCCGGCCTCCCTGATCTCGGTCAGCGTCCGGTGCAGGTGCGAGCAGGCCTCGGCGTGGACGATGATCAGCTGGCAGCCGGCTTCGGTCAGGCGGTCAGTCCATGACCCGGGATCCAGCGTCATCAGGTGGGCCTCGAACGGCAGCGCGACCTTCGCCCGGATCGCGGCGATGACATCGGGGCCGACGGTGAGGTTAGGCACGAACTGGCCGTCCATCACGTCCCACTGGATCCGGTCAACCCCGGCCTTCTCCAGTTCCTGGCACTCGTCCCCAAGGCAGGCGAAGTCGGCCGGGAGGGCGGACGCGACGATCCGCGCGGGTCCTTGCCTCGCTGTCATCGTGTCGGCTCCCTCGCCTGTCATCGGGCGGCCTCGATCAGGTGGTACAGCAAGAGAAGCTGGGTGATCGCCAGCGGCTCGCTCCGCTGGCCGCCGTCTAGCTCGCCCAGGAAACCAGGCAGTTCCGTGTCCTCGCCGAAGCCGGCCCAGATGGCCTTCTCGAGCATCCGGCTGTCCTCGCGGGGCACGTAGCCGTGGATGTGCAGGGCATCGACCGGCCGGCCATCCTCGTCGCGGGTCAGCTTCAGGTGCATCGACTGGCCGCTTCCGGCGAGGACCTCGCTCACGTCCGGGTGCCGGATGGTGGGGCGCAGCAGCAGCTCGGCCGACAGCGGCGTGCCCGGCGGGTCCTGGCGCTGCTCGACGGGGGCGAACCGGATCACGATGTCGGCGCGGCGGCGCTGCGGGCGGATGAACGCCTCCGATTCCGGCTCACGGCGGTCCAGCTCGGCGAGCACCTGCTCTCGCGTATACCCTCGCTGCGCCGTGTCGCGCTTGATCTTCCACCGGCGGCGAATCTCCTCGGGCGGGTTGAGGTAGGCAGTCACGTCGAAGCACGCCGCGGCGAGCTTGGTGTGCAGCGGCAGCAGCCCCTCCACGATCACGAACCGGCGCGGTTCGATGTACTGCGGCCGGGTCAGCTGGCCGGTGTGGTGGTCGTAGACGGGCTTGAGGATCGGGTGCCCGGTGGCCAGCAGCTGCAGTTGCTGCTCCATGATGTCGACGTAGTTGCAGTCGGGATGCAGCGCCGTGAACGAAAGGCGTTTGCGTTCCTGCCGGTCGTAGCGGTGGTAGTCATCGACGCAGACGGCGGTGCACTGGTCCGCGCCGAGGGCGCGGACCAGGCCGGACGTTATCGTTGTCTTGCCAGCCGCGCTGTCGCCAGCGATCGCGAGCATGACCGGCCGGTCACTGGAGGGGCGCGGTGCGCCCGTCCGGTGCATGCGCAAGAGCTTGTCGGGCATGCGGTCACGTTACGTATCCGGTCTTCCCGGGCGAATCCCCCCGGCGGGGGGGCCGCTGGGGGAACCCGCAGTTGGCC
>Ga0335075_10012429_pt1 | contig 12860 bp, 9 predicted proteins | sample Lox_Sample_24_FD_206723 | JGI IMG/M metagenome (GOLD analysis project Ga0335075, IMG submission 206723) | Soil microbial communities from Loxahatchee National Wildlife Refuge, Florida, United States - Lox_Sample_2.4 | ecosystem: Environmental > Terrestrial > Soil > Wetlands | place: USA: Florida... | reverse complement strand
TCTGGCGGGTCAGAAGGCTGCTGACGACCGAGATACCGATGCTCGAGCCGACATTGCGCGCCAGGTTGTAGAAGCCCGCGCCCTCGGGCCGCGCCTGCGGCGCCAGGGTCGAGAGGCTCACCACGCTCAGCGGCGTGAACAGAAAGCCAAGGCCGACTCCCTGCACAACTCCCACGACCACGACGCTGAGCGATGACACCGCCGGCGTCCAGCCCGACATCGCATAGAACGACCAGGCGGACAGCGCCAGCCCGAAGCCCAGCAGCGCACGCGTATCGATGCGGCCGATGAGCTTGCCGACCACCATCATCGCCGCCATGGTGCCAAGCCCGCGCGGACCCATCACCAGACCGGCGGTCACCACCGGATAATTCATCAGATCCTGAAGATAGGGAGGCTGCAGCGCCAGGGAGGCAAAGAATGTCATCCCCACGACCCCCACGAACACAACGCCCGCCGTGAGGTTGCGATCGCGAAACAGCGCGGGTCGCACGAATGGCGCGCGGGCCGTGAACGTATGCACGAGAAATACATACAGCGATGCGCCTGCGATCACTGCCTCGATGATGATCTCCGGGGAGCCGAACCAGTCGAGCTGCTCGCCGCGATCCAGCAGCAGCTGCAGCGCTCCTATCGTCACGCCGAGGGCGGCAAAGCCGAGCCAGTCCAGGCGCGCGCCCGCCTTGCGCTCTGTCTCGCCCAGGAAGCTCATCATGCCGAAAAAGGCCAGCACACCGATGGGCACATTGATGTAGAACACATAGCGCCAGCTGTAGCTGTCGGTCAGCCAGCCGCCCAGCACCGGTCCGAGTACCGGCGCGGCCATCACGGCCATGCCCCAGGCAGCCATCGCCGAACCTTGCCGTGCGGGCGGATTGATATTCAACAGCACCGTCTGCGACAGCGGCACGAGGGCGGCCCCGAACAGACCCTGCAGGATGCGAAACAGCACGATCTGTCCGACCGTCTGCGCCATGCCGCAGAGCATCGAGGCGAGGGTGAAGCCCGCGACCGACACCATGAACAGCCGTTTGAGCCCGAAACGCGAGGCCAGAAAGCCCGTCAACGGCGTGCCGATCGCCGCCGCCACGATATAGGAAGTCAGCACCCAATTGATCTGATCCTGGCTCGCAGCAAGACTTCCCTGCATGTGGGGCAGCGCAACGTTTGCGATCGTGGTGTCCAACGACTGCATGAGCGTCGCCAGCATCACGCAGAGCGTGATCGCGGTACGATTGGGAGCAGCCGCCTGCAGCGATGCGGAACCCGTCACCGCGCGTGCTGCCATGGCCAACCGCGCGCATGCCCGGTGTGCACTGTGATCTCGACACTCATGCCGGCGCGCAGCGGCGGCAGCTGCGCAGTGGAGCGCACGAAGCGCACACGCAATGGAATGCGTTGCACGACCTTCACCCAATTGCCGCTGGTATTTTCCGCCGGCAGCAGCGAGAACTGCTGCGAGGATGCGGGGCTGACGCTCTGCACGATGCCCTGCCAGCGCAGGTCCGGATAGGTATCTACACGCACCGTGACGGGCTGTCCCGCGCGCACGTTCGTCAGCTGCGTCTCCTTGGGCTGCGCATCGACCCAGGCGTGTGCCGTATCGACCAGGTAGAAGCCCGTCGTCGATGCCGGCAGGTAGCGGCCGAGCGTCAGGGCCGGCACATCGGTCACGATGCCCTGGAACGGAGCCCGCACGACCGTGTGCGCCAGCTCGCGGGCGGCTTCGCGCACCTGCGCGAGGGCCGCCATGTAGCGGGGATTGTTGCGCACGGGCCCCTCCGGATCACCGTTGAGAGTGGCGGCCATGCCCTGGAGCTGGCTGTTCAGTGCTGCGAGGCCCTGCTGAGAGCTCTGCAGCCCACGCTGCGTGGTATCGAAGGCGGTCCTGGAGACGTAGTGCACGTTCAGCAGTGCGCGCTGTCGCTTATTGAGCGTCGAGTTGTACTGCACGTTGATCTGCGCCTGGCGGATCTGTGCCTGCATCGAGCGGTAATTCGCCTGCAGCGCCAGCAGATCGTCGCGCACGTTGCCGAGCTGCGCCTGTGCGTGCTGCAGGGCATAGCGAAACGGCGCATCGTCCAGCACGAACAGCACCTGCCCGGCCTGTACCGCCTCGTTGTCATGCACGGCAACGCGCGCCACGATGCCCGAGACATCGGTCGAGAGGCCCACGGTTTCGGCATTCACATAGGCATCGTCGATGGATACATCCCTGCCGCCGGTCACGTAGAGAATCGCGGCCACCAGCAGCACCAGCGGCAAGAGCAGAAACAGCGCCAGGCGAAGATTGCGCCGGCGCGGGCTGGCCGCCATCCCCTGTGGCTCGGGAATCGCTGACCGGGTCCCTGGCTGCGTCCCTGACTGGGCCGTTGGCGGGGCGGAGGGAACGAGGGCTGGTGCTGTGGGTGGCGGCGTACGCACTCCCGGCGCCTGGGCGATGACCGCCGCGGCATCGCTCCGGGACATGGCACGCTCGAAAGCCTCATCACTGAGGAGATTGCGGCACACCAGCAGACTGCAGCCGATGTGGTCAACGAGGTAGGCGCCCCTCGGTCCCGACCACCACCGGCCCAGCGCGCTCTGGCGACGGTGCCCCACCACGACCAGGTCGGCCCCCACCTCGCGCGCATAGGCACCGATCTGCTCGGCCGGCTCACCCACCACGAGCCTGGCGGACGCGTCGAATCCGAGCGCCTGCAGGCGCTCGAGACCCTCGCGCAGCACAGCTTCGTACTGCGGCAGCTGCTGGCTGACCCCGGCACCGCCCACGCCCTCGCTGAGCTTGGTTCCGGCCCCCTCCGTGATTACCGACAGCAGAAAGACCTTGGCATGGTGGCGACGGGCCACCAGCGCACCCTCGCGCAAGGCACTGCGACCTTCGGTCGAGCCGTCGTAGGCGAGCAGAATGCGCGAATACACACCGGTCCCCTGACAGAGGCGGTCGGCGCATTGGAGCGCAGTGGACGGTGCGGCACAGTCATCTATCCGGTGCCTCAGGCGCCGGATAGGTCCTAAACGGGCTACGGTGACGGCGTGTGCAGCAGGCGCTCTAGAGAATGCGGGCGAACCAGAGCAGCGACAGGCCGGCCGCCAGCAGGGCCAGCACGGCGGCGGCCGCCGTGAACAGCGAGGTGATCTCGTTTTCCTTGGTCTCGACGATGATGCTCTTGCTCAGCAGCCGGTACACGGCCTGCAGATCTTCGGCGCTGCCGGCACGGAAGTACTGCGCGCGGGTGATATCGGCGATCTTTTTCAGCGCGTCCTCATCGAGCTGGGCGCGCATGCGCCAACCGCCGAATCCGACGATCTCGCCCTCCGGTGTGCCGAAGCCCACGGTGTAGACGCGCACCCCGTGGTTGGCCGCCTCGCGCGCCGCATCGATCGGGTCCGGTCCGGCATTGGTCGCCCCATCGGTCAGCAGGATCACGACGGCGGACTTGTCCGAGCCGGGCTCCACCGGCATCGCCTTTTTCTTTTGCGGGGTACCGAGTGCGGTGCCGCGGTTGACGATGTTGCCGAAGGGATCGAAGGCATCCCCACCGGGATTGAACGGATTGATACCGAAATCCTCATCGGGGAACAGCGCGGCCAGTGAGGTGAGAATGCCCGCGCCCACGGCGGTGCGCGGCTGCAGCTCGAAGCGGTCGATGGCCGCATCGAGACTGGTTCGATCCACGGTCGGGGGCTGGACGAGAAATGCGCTGCCTGCGAAGGCAACGATGCCGATGATGACGCCGCGAGGCTGTTGGGCGATGAACGCCTTGGCGGCCGCCTGCATCGCCTCCACGCGCGAGGGCTTGATGTCGGTCGCACGCATGCTGCCCGAGACGTCCATGGCCAGAATGACCGTGGACTTGTGCGAGAACACGCTCATGACGGCGGTGGGCCGTGCAATACCGATGAGCATCAGGGCGAAGGCCGCCAGAAACAGCGCCGGCGGCAGGTGGCGGCGCAGCCGGCTGCCGCCGCCCACGGCCTGCTTGAGCATGCCGAAGTTGCCGTAGCGCACGGCTGCGCGCTTGCGCCGACGCAGCAGCAATACATACGCCCCGACCGCCAACGGCAGCAGCAGCAGCAGCCACAGGTACTCGGGCGACAGAAACGACATCGCCGGCACGTGCAGCGCCGGCGTATGGACCGGCGTAGTGGTAGTCGGGCTCATGAGGCCATCCCCGCTGTCTGATCGGACAGGTGCGCGGGCAGCGACGCGCCGCCGCCCGGGCGCTGCTTGCGCATCTGCGTAAAGCGCATCAGGGCGTCGAGCAGATCATCTTCCGTGGAGAGCTCCAGACAATCAACCCCGGCGCGCGCGAAACTGGCGCGCAGATTCTCCTGCTCGCGCTGCGCTGCGCTCATGAAACGGCGACGCAGGCGCCGGTCGTTCGTGTCCACCAGCAACTGCTCGCCGGTCTCGGCATCCTGAAACGCCACCATGCCGATGTCCGGCAGGCGCGTCTCGGACGGATCGAACAGGCGGATCGCGATGACGTCATGGCGCCGGGCCAGAAATCCGAGCGCACCCTCCCACCCGGGCTTGCTGATGAAGTCCGATACGACGAACAGCAGCGAGTGACGTCGCAGCACATTGCCGGTTTGCCGCAGTACCGCACCCAGATCCGTCGCTGGCGAGCGCACCAGCCGCGGACGCGACCCCAGCAGCTGCAACAGATGCAGCACCTGGCGCCGACCACTGCGCGGCGGCACGATCTGATCCACACCACCGCTGAACAGCACCGCGCCACAGCGATTGCCGCGGCCGGTCATCAGCCGTGCCAGCACGGCCACGAACTCGGCGAGCACCAGGCGTTTGGAAACCCTATCGGATCCGAAGTCCACCGAGGGGGACAGATCCAGCAGGAACCAGGCCGTTACCTGCCGGTCCTCCTGATACTCGCGCACATGCAGCGCATCCATGCGCGCAGTCAGGTTCCAGTCCACGTAGCGCACGTCATCGCCTTCCTGGTATTCGCGCAGGTTCGCCAGATCGATTCCGGAGCCGCGGAACAGGCTCCGGTAATCCCCCTGCAGCAGACCGTCCAGGCGTCGCAGCACCGTCCACTCCAGACGGCGCAGCAGGGCTTCAGGCGTTTGCACTGAGTCGGGCATGCGTATCCAGTACCTTATCGGGTGCCGAGACGCAGCGCATGATGCGCCGGATGATCTCGTCGGTATTCAGGTTATCGGCGAGTGCCTCGTAAGAGAGCACGATGCGATGGCGCAGCACATCGGCGGTCACGTCGGTCACATCCTCGGGCAGCACATAATCACGCCCGCGCAGGTAGGCGAGCGCACGCCCACATTCGATGAGGTAGATGCTCGCGCGCGGGGACGCACCGTAGAGGATCTTGTTGGTCAGCTCCTTCAGGCCCACACGCTCTGGCGTGCGGCTGGCGGTGACCAGTCGAACGGCGTAGCTGATCAGGGCCGGGTCGACGTACAGCGCACGCGCGGCACGCTGCGCAGACAGCAACTCCTCGGCAGTGGTCACCGCGGAGATCACCGGCGGCACACCCGTGACGCGCTCGACGATCGCGAATTCCTCATCATGGCTCGGATAGCCCACGAGGATCTTCATCATGAAGCGATCGACCTGCGCCTCGGGCAGCGGGTAGGTGCCTTCCGTCTCGATGGGATTCTGCGTGGCGATGACCACGAACGGCGAGGGCACCGGATGCGTCTCCCCGGCGATCGTGACCTGCCGCTCCTGCATCACCTCGAGCAGCGCACTCTGCACCTTCGCCGGTGCGCGATTGATCTCATCGGCCAGCAGCAGGTTGGCGAATACCGGTCCGAGCGAGGTGCTGAATTCCCCGCTCTTCTGATTGAAGATGCGTGTTCCGATCAGATCAGCCGGTACCAGATCGGGCGTGAACTGGATGCGACGGAAACGTCCCTGCATCGCACGCGCGAGCGTATTGACGGTGAGCGTCTTGGCCAGGCCCGGCACGCCCTCGACGAGCAGGTGCCCGCCGGCGAGCAGTGCGACGAGCACACGCTCCAGGAAGTGGTCCTGACCGACGACGATCTTCTTCACTTCATAGAGAAGATGTTCCATCTGCGACGCCGGCGCCGCGCCCGCACCGTTATTGGCGATTGCCATGCCTCGAGCCCCCTTGGCTGTTGCTGAAGCGGAAAGCTAAAGCGGATTGTCCCCAATGGCGCGCGCTGCATTCTCGATCGGCACGGCAAAGCCAATGCCCGCGAACACGTGCGCGCCGGACGGGTTGACGATCGCGGTGACGATGCCCACGACCTCTCCCTCGCGATTGACCAGCGGGCCACCGGAATTTCCCGGATTCACCGCCGCGTCGAACTGAATAAGATTGGTCAGCTTGATCTTCGGGTTGTCAGGATCGATGAATTCGCGCTTCAGTCCCGAGACCACTCCAGCGCTGACCGAAGGGCCGATGCCAAAAGGAAAGCCCGTGGCTACGACCTGATCGCCGGGCCGCAGCCCGGCGGTGGACGCAAGCGTCGCGGGCTGCAGCTCGTCAGGCAGGTGCTTGGGCTGCAGGACCGCCAGATCGTTCTGCGGCTGAGCGCCCACCAGATCCGCATCGGACTCGCTGCCGTCGGCGAACACCACTACCCAGCGATCGGTGCCCGACACCACGTGCAGCGCAGTCAGAACCTTGCCGCTCTGGTCCATCACCACACCACTGCCGATCGCGTCGGGTTGCGGCTCGTCCGGGTGCGCGTTGGCCAGCGGATGATCCGGTAACGGGGCGGGAGTCGTCTTCGGTGCCGGCTTGGCCTTGCTCGAGCCTTGCTGTGGCACGGCTGGGGATGGCTTGTGGCCACCCTTGCTGTCCTTGGCTTCCTGAGCCGCCAGCTGCGCGGCATGCTGCGGGGAGAGGAATCCTTCCACCTCGACGACGTCCGGCGCGATGGTGGCTGCCGCGAGCGTCGTATCGGCAGGACCACGCGGACTGTGTGCAATCGTGTAGCGCACGGCGCCGTCGATGTCATGCTGGGTCAGCGCACGCGGCGGCGGATACAGCCAGGCGTGCGCCCCCACGACAGCCAGCGCGATCAGCACACTGGCCGCCAGCAACAGCACACGCTCGTGCCGGCCATAAAAGCGCTTGAGCCAGCCGCCGGCCTGCACCCAGCCCGACGGCCCCTGCTCCTCGTAGAGGTCGGCATAGGTATCGGGTTGCTGCGGGGGGGCACCGATACGCTCGGAACCTGGTGCACGCGCGGAAGCAACACTGCGAGTACGCGTCGCGCGGCTGTATAAGGGCTGCCGTTTCATGGCGGATGACCGTGTGTCTGGCCCGCCGGGCCGATTCCCACTAAAGCTATGCCACTTCGAGGCTGCTGCCAAATACCTTTTCACTCCCGCCATGCGGCGCGGGCCGCCGCGCGCAGGCGAGCAGGGCCACTGCGGCTCGTTGCCGCTGACGGCACGCCGCCCCGGCGACGCACAGCACAGTCTCACGCCCGCCACTGCGCGTCGCAAAAGGCCGTCCGGCCCAGGATAGCGGCTGCGCGGACCCTGTCGGATCAGTAGGTTAGCGGCTGCCTGGCGCCCGCCAGATCAAGGGCAACGGGTAAGCGGATCAGGAAGCAAGCCGCTGCAGCAGTGCCGGGATGTCGACCGGCTTGACCATATGCAGATCGAAGCCTTCGTCCTTGGCGCGCTTGACGTCCTCTCCGCGGCCGTAGCCGGTCAGCGCAATCAGCTGCGCGGTGCTGCCGCCGGAGCGCAGTCGTCGGGCGACCTCGTAGCCGTCCATGCCCGGCATGCCGATGTCCAGCAGGATGACGTGGGGGGCAAAATCGGTGAATGCCTGCTTGAGCGCATCGGCGGCGTTGTAGACGGTCGTCGCGCTGTGACCCTCGTAGCTCAAAATCAGCGCCAGAGAGTCGGCGGCATCGACGTTGTCATCGACCACCAGAATGCGCTTGGCGGCGCCGCGTTGCCGGTCCGCGGGCGCGTCCGGCCGCAGCGGCTCCGGCACCAGTGGCAGGCTCAGCTCGAAACTGGCACCCCGTCCGACGCCATCGCTGTGCGCAGTAACGCTGCCCGCGTGCATTTCGATGAGCCGTCGCACGACCGACAGGCCGATGCCCAGGCCGCCTTGCGAGCGATCCAGCGAGCGGTCGCCCTGCACGAAGAGCTCGAAAACCTGCGGCAGCAGCTCCGCGGGGATTCCCACGCCATCGTCGCGGACGCGTATGTGCACCTGGTCGGCAGCCGTGCGCACCTCGATGTCGATGTGGCCACCGGCGTCGGTGTATTTGGCGGCGTTATTGAGCAGATTGCCCAGACACTGCACGAGCCGCGCGCGATCGCCGCTGACAAAGTGCCCGGCGCGCACACCGCTTATCCGCACCTGCTGCGCGCGCTGTCGTATCAGCGGTTCGATGCTCTCGATCGCCTGGTCGATGATGGAGGGCACATCGAGGGTCTCGCGGTGCAGCTCGATGCGACCCTGCGTGATGCGCGAGACATCCAGCAGATCATCGACCAGACGCGACAGCTGAGTCGCCTGGCGCCGCAGGATCGCCACGGGTGCGTGCAGCTGCGGATCCGGCGGCAGCGTGCGCTCCAGCAGCTCGCTCGCGCTGCGGATGGGGGCCAATGGATTGCGCAGTTCGTGCGCCAGCATGGCGAGGAATTCATCTTTCAATCGATCCGCCCGGCGCAGCTGCTCGGCGAGCGTCTCGAGCTGCCGCTCGCGCCCCCGCAAGGCTTCTTCCGCCGCCTGCAATGCCAGCAGCTGCTCGCGCGTCTGATACTGCCGGCCGCGGCCGCGGATGGCCGCCTGCACGCCACTCACGAGCGTGCGCGCCGAACTGGGTCGATCCAGCAGCGTAACGTTCGTCAGCCGGGCCATCAGTCGCTCGCTGACGGCGCGGTACATCTCCGGCGCACACAGCAGTACCACCGGCATATCCGACCAGGCCGGCTGAGTGCCCAGCTGCTCGAGCATCTGTTCGAAACCAGGTGAGCTCAGCGCCGCGTCGGTCAGCAGCAGCGCACCCGCGCCCTTCTGGATCGCCTCTGCCAGCTGCGCAGCATCGCGGCACACCACGCCGGCCAATCCCGAGCGCTGCAACAGCTCGCGCGTGACCTCTCCGTCTCTGCGGGTTGGAGGAAGTATCAGGACGCGCTGGTCATCCACGGGCTGATCATCCACAGGTGCATGATCCACGGTCGGGGCCGCCGGTCCCCGTGCCTGGTCAACGATTGCGCTGTGCATCGGAGCCTGCACCGCCCACTTCCACCGGCACGCCGGTCAGAATTCCACGCAGTGCGAGCAACGGATCGCTCAGGTGCACCCCATCCCTGTCGAAGCGGATCTCGCGGATCGATTCCTCATGACCACCGGTACGCTTCTTCATGACCGAGATGGCTTTCTTGACGGCCCCGGTGTGCTCGAAATAGCGCAGCAGAATGACCGAGTCGGCCAGATAGCTCGCGTCGATAGGCGAACTCATCGAGGCACCAAACATGCCACTCTGGGCCACGACCAGAAAAGTCGTCACACCCTGGTTGTTCAGATAGGTCAGCAGCTCGTGCAGCTGCGCGGTCAGGAAGTTCTGATGCGTCATCGCGTTCAGATAGCCGTTGAGACTGTCGATGATGACCACCTCGGCATGATCGCGCTCCACGGCGCGACGCACGTCGGCGGTAAACTCCCCCGGCGTTATCTCCACCGGATCGATCTGCCGCAGGGCAATCTCGCCGGCGCCGCCGCCCTCCTTGAACCGCAGCGAGATGCCGGCCGCCCGCGCCCGCAGCGCCGCCTTGGTCTCATCGAAGATATAACTGGCGGCATGCCCGCCGCGACGCGCCGCCGCGACCGCATATTGCAGCGCCAGCGTCGATTTGCCCGAGCCGGGCGGCCCGACCAGCAGTGTGCTCGTACCGCGCTCGACACCGCCCCCCAGCAGCTGGTCGAGCGACTGCACGCCGCTGGCGATCAGCGAGCGATCGAAGTCGGTACCGTGCTCGGCCGCCACCAGGCGTGGGTACACCGCCAGACCACCAGTACGGATCGAGAAGTCGTGATAGCCGGTCGCAAAATCACTGCCACGGAATTTGAGCACCTGCAGCCTGCGACGCGCCTGCCCATAGGCTGGCGCGTCCAGATACATCGCCAGTACGCCATGGGTGATGCTATGCAGCTGCAGATCAGCTCCCTCGGCGGTACGATCATCGAGCATCAGCACGGTGCAGCGACGGCCGATCAGATACTGCTTCAGGGCGAGGATCTGGCGCCGATACAGCAGGGAATTGCGCGCCAGCAAACGCATCTCCGAGAGCGAGTCGAACACCATGCGCGTGGGCCCCACACGGTCGATGACCTCGAGGATCCGACGCGTAGTCTCCAGCAGCTCGATATCCGAAGGCTGCACCATCGTCAGCGGACCATCGGAGAGCAGATCCTGCTGCTGGTCGGCCGTCAGCTCGACGATCTCCAGAGCATTGAGTGACCAACCGTGCGAGGCGGCGCCTGCCTCCAGCTCCTCGCGTGTCTCGGACAGCGTAACGTACAGGCACTTCTCACCGCACTTCACGCCCTCGAGCAGAAACTGCAGCGCAAACGTCGTCTTGCCGCAACCGGGATTGCCATCCACCAGGTAGAGCCGCTGAGCTATCAAGCCGCCCTGCAATACCTCATCCAGTCCCGCCACGCCGGTAAGCAGGCGGGGCGCGCGCTCCGCAATCATCAGATCTCCCGTTTGAATTTTGTGGTATCGGAGCTGCTGGGCAGCCGCACACCGTTCACGGCGTCAGGCACAGGTGTGATCGTCCGAACAGTCCAGCGCCGGTGCATGGGACTGAAGTTTGCAATACCGAAATTCACAAGGCAATGGAACCTGGAGGTACATCCAACCAACGACGGGGTCGAATCACGACCAGTTATGTACGGGCCCCACACTCAGGTGGGATCCCCTCCGGCGCAGCTGTAGGCGGACACCTACATTCGCCGCGTCGTCGCGGCCGCGGCCGTTATCCCTAACGACGTGGGTCGCGACGGCACGAGCGTTCTACCGAATTGCCGGCGCGCTGGTATGTCGGCAGGCGCTGGTGTTTCGGCAGGACGAGCTCGCTGGTGCGGGCTCAGCGCGACTGAGTGTCGCCGCTGCGATTGGCCGCGAGCCGGAGGGTAAATCCCGAGCGTCGGCCTTGCTGGCGCTCTGGTGTGCGCCCTGCTGCCAGTCAGCACCCTATGGACGATTCACTTCTTCATCCGCGCGCGACGTCTCGAGCGAGCTATCCCGCCGCCAATGCAGGAGCTTGTCGGTCAAGCGCACCCTACCGGCTGCTGCGTTCGATTGATCCGTCGGAGGGATGGAGGCTTGCATCGCGGCAGTGCGGGGCTTTGGCGCTGGCGCCTTTGCCGCTAAAACCAGTACAAGGCAAAGGATGCCGAGGAGAGACTGCCATGAGCGCCACCGTCGTTCCGTTTCGCCCTCGGCGCACGTCCGGTACAGCGCCCAGCCATCGCAGCGCAGACCAGGAGCCGGGTGCGATGCGCACCCGCTACTCGCAGCGCTGTACGCCCATCCGTATCGATGGATCGGTGAGTCTGTATCAGCTGTTGACCGGGTTGCAGTCGGTCGGACTGTCGTTCCGCCGCGAACCGGGCACCGGTGTCTATATCATCTCGCCGAAGCAGTCATCGCAGCCGAGTCGCTAGCGTCGGCTGCGCCAGTGCGCACTCGTGCCGACCTGGAGTGCCTGACCTAGAGGTCGTTGCCGGCGGTGGCTCGCGCTGGAATCGGCCCGATCAGCGAGGTGCCCGGATTCCGATTCTTCGGGAACAGCGCATATTCCTTCGGTGGATGATCCGCCTGAAACACGGCGCGCATCTCATTGTCCGCCACGTGCACCGTCACATGTTTGTAAAACGGAATGTCGCCATCGCCCCAATCCTCGTGCAGGATGTTGAAGTGCATGGTATCGCCGTCGATTGTGAAATCGTCCAGCGCCGCCATCGTGAAGGGGTTGTCGCAGCGACCACAGACCATTCCGCGCAGTCCGTTACCAACGCGACGGATGATGAAATACTGCTTGTTGATACCGGTACCGAATCCGATCCATACGCCCGCGACCCTGGCCGGCGTCAACTGCTCCCAGGGACCCGGCGCGACCCAGGGAGCCCCAGCAGCGCGCATCGGACCGCGCGGGATGATCGGTGCCACCGGGGCCGTGCCGCGTGGCAGACGGGTCACGGGCACGAAGACCAGCGGATCGGGTCCACGCGGATCCTTGTGCAGCCGATAGGTGAAGTGTGCGCCGCCGGCGCCGACGCGCTTACCCTCGACAACGAGCTCCATGCCCTCGAGCCTGCCGGTCGCGTGTTCGAGATAGGCCGTGCTGCCATCGTCGCGCACGTGCGTGACGGTAAAGCTCAGCCCCTGCGCACCCAAAGTGCCATCCACGAACGCCAGGGTGGTGGCATCGCTGCAGCGGGTGCAGTAAATGCCGCGCACGGCCTGGCCGCGAATCGAGAACTCGTAGATATGCGGGTCATTGGCGCCGGCCTCCCAGCCGCCGCGGTAATCGTCAGCGTTCTGGGCACCCGCCAGCCCCGCCCAGGCCAGAGTTCCCAGGCACAGCGCCCAGCCGAGCATCCTGCGCATCGCCCCCCCTTCGCGTGTTTTCATCCACATGTTGGCGCATCCAGGATGGTACGTGATGCGCTGTCTCAATGCAGCCCGGAGTAACAGACCGCAGCATGGGTGACGCCCGGACCGGGTTTGGACGCAGGCACGGCGATGCCCATGCTCGCGCAGTCGCGATACAGGGTCTCCAGGTTGTATGCCGAAGCGACATTGGCTGCCAGGTTGCTGCCGTAGTCGGCCCAGTCGGCGTACGCGTCGAGTTTCACCGTACG
>Ga0335075_10012427_pt1 | contig 12861 bp, 10 predicted proteins | sample Lox_Sample_24_FD_206723 | JGI IMG/M metagenome (GOLD analysis project Ga0335075, IMG submission 206723) | Soil microbial communities from Loxahatchee National Wildlife Refuge, Florida, United States - Lox_Sample_2.4 | ecosystem: Environmental > Terrestrial > Soil > Wetlands | place: USA... | reverse complement strand
TCGTGAACGCCGTCGCCGAGGAAAATCCGGATATCGGCGGCTGGCGCATCAGCATCGAGCTCGACACGCAGAATCAAAAAGTGGTCGAGCTTCATGCCCGCTTCATCGACGACAAAACGCCACTTTCGGAGACCTGGATCGCCCGATGGACCCCGTCCTGACCGCTGCGGGAGAGCTCGCCGTCGAAAAGCTGCGTGCGCTGCCTGAGGAAGCGCCGCTGGCGATGCCGACGCAATCGCTGCGCATTTCTCCCGCAAGGCGTACCCGTCCGGCATCGTCCCCCCGCGTGATCGGGCTCAGGCGCTTGCTCGTCATTGGTGGCGCCATCGCGATGACCGCGGAGGCGACGTACGAGATGTACCGCGTACTCGCCGTCAACGGTCCGACGCCTCTTGCCATCATCATGCTGGCTCTGTTCGTGGCATTGTTCGCGTGGATCGCGCTCTCGTTCACCAGCGCGCTGGCGGGCTTCGTCTCACTGCTGTTCGGCGGTGGCCGACGTCTGCTCGCCCGTGACCTGACGGTTCCCGCGACACGCACGGCGTTGCTGATGCCCGCCTACAACGAATCGCCGGCGCGCGTGATGGCCGGGCTGCAGGCGACCTGGGAATCGCTCAGCGCGACGGGCGCCGCCGGGACGATGTTTGACCTGTTTGTCCTCAGCGATACCACCGATCCTGATACGTGGGTCGCCGAAGAAGCCGCATTCCTCGCTTTGCTGGAACGCACGGCCGGGCATGGTCGCATCTTTTATCGCCGTCGCCCCCGCAACACTGCGCGCAAGTCCGGTAACATCAGCGAGTGGGTGCGCCGGTTCGGCGCCGCCTATCCGCAGTTCCTGATCCTGGACGCCGACAGCGTCATGGCGGGCGAGGCGTTGGTCCGCCTGGTCAACGCGATGGAGCATCATCCGGATGTAGGGCTGATCCAGACCCTGCCGATCATCGTCGGCGGCAACACGTTGTTCGCCCGCATCCAGCAGTTTGCCGGCCGCGTCTATGGACCGCTGATCGCGCACGGAATCGCGTGGTGGCACGGTGCCGAAGGCAATTACTGGGGTCACAATGCTCTGATTCGCACCCGTTCCTTTGCCGAGGCGGCTGGCCTGCCGGAACTTGCCGGCCGCAAGCCGTTCGGCGGCATCATCATGAGCCACGACTTCGTGGAGGCCGGGATGCTGCGCCGTGCCGGCTGGGCCGTGCATATGGTGCCGGCGCTCACCGGCAGTTTCGAGGAATGTCCGCCGTCACTGACAGATCTCGCCATCCGCGACCGCCGTTGGTGCCAGGGCAATTTGCAGCACCTCGCGGTGCTGCCTGGGCGCGGGTTGCATTGGATCAGCCGCCTGCATCTGCTGACCGGCATAGGCTGTTATGTTACTGCGCCGCTATGGCTATTGTTTCTGCTGTCCGGCATCCTGATCGCGATCCAGGCACGATTTGTCCCGCCGGAGTATTTTCCCGCCGGCCGCTCGCTGTTCCCGCACTGGCCTGTCATCGATCCGGTGCGTGCTATGTGGATGTTCGTCGGCACCATGGGCCTGCTGGTGATGCCGAAGCTGCTGGGTGCGGTCGCGGTCATGCTGCACGGGGCCGAGCGGCGGGGCTGCGGCGGTGCGACCCGGCTGCTGGCGAGCGTCGTTGTCGAGACGGTGCTTGCCGGCCTGATCGCGCCGGTGGTGATGCTGACGCAGACGCAGCACGTGACCGCAATTCTGGCAGGCAGGGATTCTGGCTGGAGCACACAGCGGCGAGACGATGGCAGCATCCCATTGGCGCTCACCGCACGGCAGTATTGCTGGCACACTCTGCTTGGGCTTGGCCTTGGTGGTCTCGCATGGGCGGTATCCGCTTCACTCGCGCTTTGGATGCTGCCCGTGGTGCTGGGGCTGGCACTGGCGATCCCGCTCGCCGCCTGGACCGCGCGACGTAGCGTCGGGGTCGCGTTCCGCAGTGCCGGCCTCCTGCGCGTTCCCGAGGAAGTGCAGCCACCGAGCGTGTTGGCCCGCGCGGCAATGCTTGCACGTGAGCTCGACGCCGCGGACAGGATTGCTCCCCCTAGTATTGCGCGACTGCTGCACGATCGCGCGCTGCTGGCCGCGCATCGGCAAATGCTGCCGCCATCATCCCCGCCGAGCCCCGGCGCAATCGATCATGCGCTGGCGGTCGGGCGCGCCCGGCTTAATGCGGCGTCAACGGCAACGGATGCACTCGCGGCGATGACGCCCGCCGAGCGGCTGGCCTGTGTGAGTGACCACGACGCGTTGGCGCAACTGGTAGCGCTCACGCCAGGAGTTCCCCCGGCGGCTTGAACCGTCACGACCACGCTCGCCGAGAGGGCGGATGGGCACGTACTACCTCCTCATTCACTTCTGCGCCCCACCCCACCCCGGTCGGCAGCAACAACTCACCGTCCCTGATCATCGGCGGCGCAGTTACCAGCGAGTCCTTCCAGGGCACATCATCGACATCGATCTCCATCACCCGGAAATTTGGAATTGCGGCGCAGAAATGCGCGCTCATCAGTGAACCGAGATGGCCGTTGAAATTGTGCGGTGCCACATTGATCTCGTACGTCTCCGCCATTGCTGCGATCTTCATAGATTCCATGATGCCGTTCCACGGCACGTCTATAATCGCCACATCGACGGACTGCTGTTCGAAGAACGGCCTGTACTGGCGGCGGCCGAACAGCGATTCGCACGACGCGATGCGGGTGCGCGAACAGCGTCGGATCGTCGCCAGTGCGACCGGATCGTAGGAATCCACCTCAAGCCAGGCCAGATCGAATGGCTCCATTGCCTGGGCGATGCGAATATAGCCTTCTGTACGGAAGTTGAAATTGAGGTCAAGATGCAGCCCGACGCCGGGTCCCGCACCTCGCCGAAACGCCGCCATCTGCTCGACCAGCCCCTGCACCAGAGCGGCATCGACCGGCAGGTCTGGGGCGAACGGCGCGTTAAATCCCGGCATGTGCAACGTCGGGGCCCCGCCGTCGAAGCGCATGATGTTGGTCTTCAGCCCGCGGTACCCGCGGCGCGCCACTTCCGCGCCCTGCGCCGCCACATCGTCGAGCGAGCGAATCGGCGCCTGCCCCGTCCATTCCCTGAACTGCTCGCCGTACATAACCTGGTACGTGCCGCAATGCGACCAATACAGCCGCAGCCGATCGCGAATAGGCCCGCCCAATAGCTCGTACACCGGCACGCCGAGCGCCTTCGCCTTCAGATCGACCAGCGCGTTCTCGATCGCGGCGATCGCCTGCTGGTTGATCGCGCCAGGGGCGGCGCGCGTCACCCCATGCAGGAAGGCCGTATGCCGCTCCACCGGACGCGGGTCCTGGCCCACCAGCCGCTCGGCCAACCGCCGGATTACCTCTGAGAGGCCCTGGGAGCCGTACGACTCCCCATATTCCGACCAGCCCACCAGACCCTGGTCGGTGCTGATCCTGAGGAACGAGAAATCGCGCCATCCGGCGTTGCAGTGCAGATCCTCGATGCTCGTGATGCGCATTGGTCTTGTCCTTGATCGTGCCGCGAGGAGCGTAGGCGCGGCGAACAGGCGGAGCTACGCGCCTGCCCCCGCAGCCGGTAGCTGCGAGATGCCGGCTTGGCAACGCAGCCACCCCCCGTTTTGCGGGAGCACGTTCGGCGGGTTGCAACGGTTCGGCGCCGATCGGTAAAGAGCGAGCCACATGACCGTCCTCTCCGTCGTTCACCGCACCATCTATCGCTACGCCAACCCGGTCACCTTCGGCGAGCACCGCATGATGATGCGGCCCCGCGACAGCCACGACCTGCGGCTGCTCGACACCGAATTGATCCTTCGCCCTCCCGGCGAGGTGCACTGGCTCCACGACGTGTTCGGCAACTCGATCGCCATCGCCCGGTTCTCCGAGCCGGCCGACGAACTGTTCGTGCAATCGTCGTTCCGCGCCCAGCATTTCCCGCTGGCGGAAACCGAGGTCGAAATCGCCGACTCGGCCCGCCGCTACCCGTTCAGCTACGACGTGGAGGAAATCCCAGATCTCGGCCGCACCGCCGAGCGGCACTATCCGGATCCCGATCACCAGGTGGATCGCTGGGCGCGCCGCTTCGTCGATGCGGCGCGCGATCACGATACGATGGACATCCTGACAGCGATGACCAGAGCCATCCACCACGAGATGCGCTACATCGCGCGCTACGAGATGGGCACGCAGGATCCGGTCGCGACGCTCGCATCCGGCAGCGGCACCTGCCGGGACTTCGCCGTCCTGATGATGGAGGCAGCCCGCAGCCTGGGTCTCGCCGCCCGTTTCGTCTCCGGCTATCTCTACGACAGCAGCCTGATCGAGGGCGGCGAGGCGACACTCGTCGGTGGCGGCGCCACACACGCCTGGACACAGATCTACCTCCCGGGCGCCGGGTGGCTGCCATTCGACCCCACCAACGGGCTGGTCAGCGACCACAACCTGATCCGCGTCGCCGTGACGCGCGACCCGAGTCAGGCGATCCCATTGAGTGGGACATTCTTCGGACGGCCAGGCGATTTTCTAGGCATGACCGTAGAAGTAGAAATCAAAGCGGAACCCGCGGCGTCACCGTAGGGCGGAAAAGCGAAGCGCATTCCGCCACTCCTCGACACCCCGCGCTACAGCGCGAACAGCCGTCCCACTCCCGGTACCGTGTCCCGCACGCCCGCCAATCGCAAGCAGTGCCAGGCCATGGCATGGTCGCTCGACGTCACCGGCAGGCCCGTTGCGGCTTCCGCTTCGGCCACCACCTCGGTCAGTCGCAGGCTGGTGCAGGAGACAAACACACAGTCGAGTCTCGTGCTGAGCGCCAGCGCCTTCACGCCCTCGACCACCGACTTCGGCGTGATCCGCGCTGCCTTCCGGTCGTCGCGCTCGTCGAATGTCGCGAAGGCGGCAACATCGACGCCATGGCTCGTAAGATAGGCGCGCACGCCGGCGTTGACCTCCGCCGAATAGGGCGTCAGCACGCCGACCCGCCGCGCCGACAGCACCTTGAAAGCCGCGAAGGCGGCGGTGACCGGAGTGGTGCACGCGACCTCCGGCCGCACAGAGCGGATTTGGCGGAACACCTCGTCCTCGCCGAGTTCCATACTCGCCGAGGTGCACCCGAACGCGACCACGTCCAGCTTGCAGCCGGGCAGGATCAGCTCGGTGGCGGGCGCGATGCGCTCGCGCATGGCACGCAGCGTCGTCCGGGTGATATCAGCGTCGTTCCACAGCCTGCTCTCGAAAAGCGCCACGCCGGGCTGGCGGATCAACTGACGGAACTCGTGCTCCATCGTCTGGTCGGTCGCCAGCACCAGCAGGCCGATTGCGGCTCGCCGGCCGATGCCTTTGTCCAGGCGGCAGGGCAGCACGCCCAGATCGACCATGCCCGGCATCGTCACGTCGTTCATGTGCGTCCCCTCCTTCAGAGGCGGTCACCGTCCGAGCCTAGTCTCGGTCTCAGTATGCCATGATGGCGCGAGGGTGCACATTGATTGCCCCCGCTGACCTCCCAACGGGATTAATTCTTCCCTTCGCCCTACTGCGCCGCACATGGACGATCCGTCCGGGGATCTCCTGGCGCACCGCGCAAGCACGGCTTGGGAGGAACCGGTCTTCTGGGGGCTGACGTTCAGTGAGAACGTCCGCTAGTCGGGGTGCGAAGCCTCACCGTATGGGTATAGAACGTCAGTTTATTGACGTACCCCTTGACAGAACGTCTGGTGCGCAGCTAAATTGGCGCAGCTACAGGGAGCATTAGCCGTGCGAGTACGCGGTTTTTCGGACTTGGATGGAGCGCGGAGAGCCGGATTCGAGTCGGCAGCCAACATGGGTCTGATGGTGGCCTCTATCGTGGGGGCCGTCTCAGACGGGAATCGCAATGGGTGTTTTGTTGAGGTCCCGCCGCGCGCTGCCCGATGGGGTGTGCACGAAACAGACAGGCCAACGCTGTTCCTGGAAATCAAACCGAGATCCTGAGTTTCCGTTCAGGACCTGCTAGAAGGCTCAGAGACAGTAGGATTTCTGCTTGCGCCCCCTCCGCTAGAACTCGGCGGCAGCCAGCTCGATATCCCATCTGATGATGAGACCATTGCGTTCGTACCAAACGGCTGGCCCTTAGGCGGTCCCCGGCTGATCGGGCCCCACAGGTGCGCCCGGTGTAACCGAAGTATATCACCAGGGCGCGTCAAAGCTGTAGGTCCCGAAGCTCTCTGCATCCAATGTCAAACAGCGATCGAAGGGAAGAAATAAATGTCGAGTACTACCGAGCGACAGATTGGCCTCGTGCACGAGGTTATGTGTGATAATCTAGAGATGGCGCAGCTCAAGGCGGGCGCTGAGAGTGCCAACACATCGGGCCACTCGATCCCGGTTGTTATTTTTCAGCAAGGCAAGAGATATAACATGACGGGCGCCCTGTCCTTTGGTTTTGTCATGTCACGGCTCGAAACGCGCTCTGCATCAGCTCGCGGAAGCATCAAAGATGTTAACTTGGCGCTGAACAGACCCGAAAGCGCGGAGCATTCGGATGCTATTGCGAAGTATCTAACAGATAATGCAAATAACACATATATTCTTCCCCCGATGACGCTCAACATTCAGCATCCTGTAAGACTATACTCTGTAAATTATCCGGGAGCCCAAGTGAGGCCTGGCTATCTGGTCATACCCGCAACCGCAAAGCTTGCGATAACTGATGGTCAGCACCGCAGGACAGGGATTAATAAGGCTATCAGTGGATTGGAGGAAGATGCCCAAGATCGGTTGCTTCAAGATGCGATTGCTGTTATGATTACATGCGAGAGCAATATTGATCAGATTCATCAGGACTTTGCTGACTGCTCCAAGACCAAGCCGCTAGCCCCGAGCCAGGTCGCAGTGTATGACCGGCGAAATCCCGCGAATAGATTAGTAGTGGATATAGAGCGAGAATGTTCTATCTTTAATGGAAAAGTCGACGCGACTTCGACAAAAATTGGCAAGAAATCCGCATCGCTTTTTACCGCTAATCAGCTTCGCCAGTATGTGAAATCAATGCTAGTTGGCTCGTGGGCTATGGGTGATGCGGACTTTGAGAAGCGATCGAAGGAGCGTCTAAAAACCGAAGAAGATTACAAACTTCACCTTAGGAGGATAGTCGATTACACGAATATAGTCGTTGATTCGTGCCCTGTGCTTCATGAGCTCGCTCAGCTAAAGACGGGAGTCGACATGAATAGAATTCCGGCCCGACGGAATGAGGGCTGGATTGTGTTGACAGCCATGGGACTCGTCGTTGTAGGTCTTATCGGACACGAGATCATCACCAAGACGGCCGACTCCTGGAGAGACTATGCTCGGCGCGTTGGCAGCCTCGAATGGGATCGCAATAGCCCGCACTGGCAAGGCGTGCTTGTCAACGATGGCAAGCTGATAACTAGCCTCAGTGCTGTAAAGCGTGCTGTCGAGACAACACGACAGTTGATTAATCTGCCAGAATTAGGGGTACCTTCTGCGACCGCCGATGACGCACGTTCGGAGCCTATTTTAGCATAAGCCTAGGTCGAAACTCGAACGGGAACCAATGTCCCGGATCAGAAGTTCGCCGATATCGCGAAACCTCGCTGACGCGAGCGGAACGAAGCAATCCCCCGGCAATTTGGCCATCCTCCGGGGGATGCTTCGTCGCTCCCGCTCCTCGCAATGACACGACGAACTTCCGAGTCAGGACACTAGACCAATAGCATCATGTAAGCCCCTCGGCGGGTATAGCAGGTGCTTGCCTGCCAATCAGGTCGGCGACCATCCGCGCTGTCCCGTGCGACATGGTCCAGCCGATATGCCCATGGCCGGTATTATACCAAAGGTTCCGATGCGTCTTCCGGCCGACGATCGGCAGGTTGTCCGGCGTCATCGGCCGCAGCCCGGCCCACATCTCCGCCCGTTCGTAGTCCGCTCCGTCCGGATAGAGCCCCTGCACCACGCTTTTCATGAAAGCGAAGTCCGAAGGCCTATGGCTCTTGTCCCAGCCGGCGAATTCCGCGGTGGCGGTCACCCGCACCCGATTACCCATGCGCGAGACCGCGACAAGGTTGTTCTCGTCGATCGTGCTGATCGTGGGCGGCGCACGGTGGTTGCCGACGGGAATGGTCAGCGAATATCCCTTGATCGGATAGATCGGCAGATCGACCCCGAGCCCCCGCGCCAGGATCGGGCTTTGGCACCCCAGCGCCATCACAAAGGCATCCGCACTCACCGTCCCCTCGGTCGTACGCACCTCGCGGACCGTGTCGCCGGCGGTATCGATGCCGGTGATTTCTACGCCAGTACGGATCTCCACGCCGCGCGCCCGACAGACCGCGGCCAGTCCGGCGGTGAATTTCTGACAGCTTCCGCTCTCGTCGGTCGGGCAGTGGATCGCTCCGGCAATCCCAGCAGCCGAGCCGGACAGCGCCGGCTCGATCTCCAGCATCTGCTGGCGGTCGAGCACCCGCAGCTCCTGCCCGTCCTCCGCAAGAAGTTGCATGTGCGCCACGCCGGCGTCGAGCGATTTCTGATCGCGATAGAAATACAGGATGCCGCGGTCGTTGCGATCGTAATCGATCGTCTCGTTGGCCAGCGTTTCGTGCAGCACGCGCTGGGAATAGACCGCGATCTGATGCTTGCGCAGTGTGTTGCGGCGGGCCTTCGCCTCGGTGCATTCGGCCAGGAACCTGAGCGACCAGCCCCAGAGCCGCGGCTCGAGCGACGGGCGGAACCGCAGCGCCTGGTTCTTCAGCACCAGCGACTTCAGCAGGATCACCGGCGCGCGCGGCGAGGACCAGACGAAGGAATGGCCCGGCGCGATCATCCCCGCATTGCCCCAGCTCGTTTCCATCGCCACGTCCGGGTTGCGCTCCAGCAACACGACATCGTGGCCGTCCCGCTGTAGCTGATAGGCCGTGGTGACGCCGACCACGCCCCCGCCCATCACCAGAATGCGCATCCCGCTTCCCCCCGGCGCAAGGATTTCGGGCGATTGAGCGGCGCTGTCCGCCGCCCGTCAAGCCGGCGGTGGCAGGAACATGGGCAACAGCAGTAACGTTGCGAGAACCGGGGGAAAAGTCCCTCGCAGTTACGATGTCGACTTCGCTGCCGGAGCGAAGGTTCGCTCGGTTGCCGGGAATGGAGGTTTGGTCATGTGATATGACACCGGAGGCGCGTAGGCGGCTCGCATGATCGCGGAAATGACAGCCGGTTAACGCGTTATTAACGACGCCCGCAGCACATTGATATGGAAATAAGTCGATAAATTAACTAGTGACTCTACGCACTGCAGAAAGTGCGGTACGGGAACGTTTCAGTAACCCATTGCCGCGGGATCGACAAGGGTCGCTATGGACGCTGACGACAATCAGGCGCCACATTTGCGACACTTCGTTCAGACGATTTCAAGTTGCGGGACCTGCCTGCTGAATCCCGATGGCCGGATCGCGCACTGGAATGCCGGCGCCGGGCGCCTCTATGGATATCCGGCCGCCGAAGCCGTCGGGCATCAGCTTGCCGCCCTGTTCTCCGCTCCCAAGCAGCAACTCGGGGTACCGGCGACAGCACTGCGGCTGACTCGCCGAACCGCCCGAGCCGAGCAGACCTGCCAAAGGTGGTGCATAGCCTGCTCGACCTGCAGTCGGGCGTATTGCCGACCACGTCGCGATAGAGATGTTGCGCGAAAGCCAGAACCGAATTAGATCGATGGCGCTGATCCATCAGAAGCTGTACGAGGCAAAGGACTTCGCGCAGGTCGACTTCAGGAACTTCCTTCAGACGATGGTGCCGACCCTGATGTCGTCCTGCAGCGTCGATCCACGCCGGATCGTTCCGAAAATCAGAGCCGAGGAAATGCAGCTCCCGATCAGTGCCGCGGTGCCCTGCGGCCTTGTCGTCAACGAACTGGTCTCCAATGTCCTGAAGCACGCCTTCCCGGAAAATCGCGGCGGCGAAGTCGAGATCGATTTCAGACGCGGGTCGGGCAGCGAAGTCGTACTGTCCGTCAGCGATAACGGAATAGGCCTCCCGGACAGCTTCAACCTCCCGAGCACTTCCACGCTGGGCATGCAGTTGCTCAGCCTGCCGGCAGACCAGCTTGGTGGGGAAATGGGCATCAGGCCCGCAAATCCTGCACGATTTTCACTTCGATTCTCCATCGGGTGACGGTGGTCAGCATGATAACAGGTCGTATCCTGGTAGTTGAAGACGAGCAGATCGTCGCACTGAGTCTGCGACAGCAGCTCACCAGGCTGGGCTATGAAGTCCCGGCGACGGTCGCATCCGGCACCGCGGCGCTGCGGCAAATCGAGGCGCTGCGTCCCGATCTCGTATTGATGGACATCCACATAGAAGGTGAGATCGACGGGATCGAAACCGCAGCCAGAATACCGGCCGAACTGGCGGTTCCGGTGATCTATCTGTCCGCCTACGCCGAAGAGCTCACCCTGGATCGTGCACGGGCCACCACTCCCTATGGCTATCTTCTGAAACCCTTCTCCGAACGCGAGCTGCATGCCACCATCCAAATGGTGCTCGAGCGCCGCCGGGTAGATCTTGCACTGCAACAAAACGAACGACGTCTGGCGCAGTTGGTCGAGCAGCGTACGGAAGAGCTGCATGATCAGACCACCGAGCGTTTGCGGGTAGAGCGTGCGCTGCACCATGCGCAGAGGATGGAAGCCGTTGGACAGCTTACCGGCGGCCTGGCGCATGACTTCAACAACCTGCTGACGGCAATCGCCGGTTGCCTCGATTTGATACAGAAATATGCTGATGACCCCCGGGTCGATCGTTTGCTAGACACCGCCCGGCTGGCAGCGGCGCGCGGGCAAAAGCTGATCTCCCAGCTTATTGCCTTTTCCCGGCAGCAGGTGCTCCGCCCGCAGGTGTCGCAGATCAATCCGCTGATCGCGGTATTCTACGACCTGTGGCAACAGGCGTGCGGCGAACTGGTCAGCTTCGAGGTCAAGCTTGAAGCCGGACTCGGCATGGCCAACATCGACCCGGCGCAGCTCCAGTCGTCAATTCTGAATCTGGTGGTCAATGCCCGCGACGCGATGCCAGACGGCGGCCAGCTTACCATCGAGACGACCAATGCCGAGATCCGTCAGTCGGTGGATATTACGGGGGCGACGATAACGCCGGGTCGCTACGTCGGTATCACTGTGCGCGACACCGGCCGCGGCATGGCGGCCGACGTGCTCAACAAGGCAATCGAGCCGTTCTTTACAACCAAGGAGGTCGGAAAGGGATCCGGCCTGGGGCTGAGCCAGGTCTATGGCTTCGTCCGTCAGTCCGGGGGCTACTTGCAGTTGGACAGCGAGCCGGGACGCGGAACGGCCGTCCATCTGCTGCTGCCGCGAGCAGAGTCAGCTGCCTCGGCAGCAGGTCCGGATACCGCACCGGGCAAACCCGCCGTGCTGATCGTGGAAGACGATCCTGCCGTTCTCGAGGTTGCCGTCGAGATGCTGGCCCAGAGCGGGTATCAGATCTATACAGCCGAAGACGGCGCTCACGCCATGGAGCTGCTGCGGACCGACATTCCGATCGACGTTCTGTTCACCGACATTGTGATGCCGCAGGGCGTCAACGGCGTGCAGCTTGCCAAACGCGTGCAAAAGCTGCGACCTGATATCCGCGTCCTGCTGACCTCGGGCTATCCTCGCGATGCTCTGGAGGACCAACAGGGGCTGGGCCAGGACCAGGAATTCCTGTCCAAGCCTTACCGAGCTGCCGCCTTGATCGACGCAATCAACCGAACTATGAAAAGGGCACTCTGATACCTGCCCCTCTGGGATCAGCCTGCAACAGACGCCACTTGGCCTAGCCCAGGCTGCCGGATAAAGCCGCCAGCTTGCTCTCCACCACGACGCGCTCGTGTCCGTCGCCCGCGTGCTTGACACGATACTGATTGTCTTTGGTCTCGCTGGGCAGCAGGCGTTGGATCTTGTATTTTCCCGGCGGCACATGCACGTCGCCGGGTCCCGGCAAGAAGCTGACCAACTGGCCGACCGCAAACTTGTGGGCGTTCATCGTTCCCTCCTGAGTAGCCAGTGCTGCCGGCGGCAGCACCGGCTGGAAGCTCAGACGGCCTTCAGGTTGGTCGCCGAGGTCTTGCCCTGCTGGCCGCGCTCGACGTCGAAGCTGACCTTCTGGCCCTCATTGAGGCCAGTCAGGCCGGCGCGCTCGACCGCGGAAATATGGACAAAGACATCCTTCGACCCATCATCCGGCTGGATGAAGCCGTACCCCTTTTGGGAATTGAACCATTTAACCGTGCCTTCCGACATCGCAGCTTTCTCCATGCAACCCGGCGATCCACACCACGTGGACTTTTCAAATCGGGAGCACCGAAGCGCGACGAGGTCGCAGAGGCAAGGTACGATAGACCCCACGCTGAAAAGCGCCGTCCACGCCATATAGGCGTGCGGGAGGCGCTTTGCGAGCAAATTCCTCGGGTCAGGCGACCGCGCTTGCCGGCCCCGGCTCGGATTGCGCGACGCGCGCCTTCCCTTCGAGCAACGCTTGATTGATCTGCTCGATCGCCTCCGCTTTGGCGGTTTGGTTGACGGCGGCGAACTCGGACGCAAGTCGATCAAGCGCAAGCTCGAACAGATTGCGCTGGCTGAAGCTGCTGCCAGAGCCGTCGGCGGCAGTCTGCAGGTCCCGAACCACCTCGGCCAGTGCCCCGAGTTCACCGGAGTTGATCTTCGCCAGGTACTCCTGGGCGCGCTTGGCCCACATGAGCCGGCTCGCTCGAGGCCGCCCGTGCAGCTTGATGAGGGCGTCGGCCAATTGCTCCCGGCTTGACAGCTTTCGCAACCCGGCGGCACGTGCCTGCGCCACGGGCACGCG
>Ga0335075_10012425_pt1 | contig 12862 bp, 8 predicted proteins | sample Lox_Sample_24_FD_206723 | JGI IMG/M metagenome (GOLD analysis project Ga0335075, IMG submission 206723) | Soil microbial communities from Loxahatchee National Wildlife Refuge, Florida, United States - Lox_Sample_2.4 | ecosystem: Environmental > Terrestrial > Soil > Wetlands | place: USA: Florida... | reverse complement strand
GCTCCTCCGCGCTCAGCAACGACGACCCGGCCAAAAGCGACCGGATCCGCTCCGCCCGGAACGGCTGCGCGAACGAATACGAGATGTAAGGCGAAGACGCGTCCGTGATCGTGTTGTTCGCCGTCATCACGAACCCCACGTCCGGATCGACGACCCGCGGCAGCGAGGCGAACGGCACCGAACCGGTCCACTCGCACGAACCGTCCCATCCCGGCACAGGCACCCGGCGCCCCTCAGAAGGTCCCGAACGCACCGGTAGTTCCCCCCGGCACTGATAAGCGATCCGCCCCGAGGTGTCGGCGCACACGAGGTTGTTAACCGGATCAACCCACCCTTCCTGCGCGGCGACCAGCTCGGACACGGACCCAGCCGAAAGCATCGGCAGCATGCACTCGAACCCCCGGTTCGCCCGGTACGTCGCGGTCCACTTCATCGCGACCGCCATCCCGTCGGCCGGGTCCCCGTGCACGACCGGCCCGTGCCGCGTCGCCCACACGTCGACCGGCACCTCATAGTCGTCCCGCACCGCGATCCGCTCGGTCCGGACGTCGGCCTCCGCCCACCCGTCCTGTGTCAGGTACCGCGTCCCGTCGAACCGCTCGATGTACACGTCCTGCGTGTCCGCGTCCCCGTGCGTGATCGCCCACGCGACGGACCCGTTGAACCCGAAGTGCGGGAACCCCGGCAGCCCCGGGAACGTCGCCCCCGTCACGTCGAACGAAGGACACGACACCCGGCACTGCCAGTACACGTTCGGCGTGTCGAGCGCGCGATGCGAGTCGTTGCAGATCACCGCCCCGCCGTGGACCGTGCGAAGCCCGCTGACCGCCCACGCGTTGGACCCTGGCTCGGCCTCGGCGAGAAACCCCAGGTTCCCGGCGAGGTCGCCGAGAGCCGAGTCCAGCAGCCGTGACACGCGCCCGTCCGGCGGAACGGCCACTGCCGACCCCACCGGCGCCCTGGTCTCGAGCTGGGCGAACGCCTCTGGCCCGATCCGCGCGAGCAGCACCGCCTGCACGAGCTTCAGCTGCCACTGCCCCATCAGCACATGCCGCACCTTGAACGCAGCGACGGAATGCCACGGCTCCCACGCCTCGACCTCATACCGCGCGGGCAGCGGCAGCGCCCCGTCGGCGATGGCGGCGTTCACCCCGTCCGCGTACGCATCAAAGGCGGCCCGCAGCCGCGGCGACATGGCCGCGACGTCCGCCCGCGCCGCGTCCGCGAGCCGCAGCCGCCGCGCCAGCACGTCCGCCGCGACCGCGGACACCCCGGCGATCTCGGCCCACCGCCCGCAGGCCCGCCGCCGGTCGTAGTCCATCTGGAACAGCCGGTCCTGCGCGCACGCGTACCCCATCCCGAACCACGCCGCGGTCTCGTTCTCTCCCCGCACATGCGGCACTCCGTACTCGTCACGCACTATCCGAGAGTTCATAAAACACAATTATCCCGAACGTCCGGTTCCTTCGCCCCGCGCGTACATTGCTGCTATGCCAGGACCCACGGAACTAGCAGCGTTTCTCGCCGAGCCCTTCAACGTCCAGGTGGCCGGCATCCGCAAGGACGGCCGCCCGCACCTCAGCCCGAACTGGTTCTACTGGGACGGCGAAAAGTTCTACGTCTCGACGACCCGCACGCGCGCCAAGTACAAGATCTTCCGCCGCGACCCGCGGGTAGAGCTGGTGATCGACGACCCGGCCAGCCACCGCTACGTCGGCCTGTCCGGCACGGTGGAGATCCTCGAGGACATCCCCGCCAACCTCCCCGTGGTCCGCACCATTCGCGAGAAGTACGGCCGCGCGGTCCCCCCGGACAACGAACTTGCGGCCGAACTAACAGCCGCCGAGCGAGTCCTGCTAGCCATCACGCCAACATCCCCGCCAGCCTCCTGGACCTACTTTGGCTTCCCCTGACCGCCATCCCCCGCGCCACCCACGCCTCGCCTCCCACACGTTGCTCATCGCCCCTAGATAACGGCCAAGGGAAGAAAACAATATCCGCGAGGTAAGCGTGTCGGTGCTGCTTACCCTTCCCAATAGCGATAGAATTCGAGTATTCACAAATTCTTAGCGACGCACTCAAACGAGGCAGCCCATGACGCAGCCGCCATCTCCCGACCGCGGGTCAGCCGAAGAGCCGGCCCGCGAGACGGGGCTGCCTGGCGGCAGCGCGGGCGTCCCCGGGGAGACCTCCTCCCGGCCGCGCGGCGGCACCGCGGGCGCTCCCGGCCGCGACGACCCGAGGCCAGCCGGCGGCTCCGGCCCGGCCGGCGGCGGCGCGGGCGTTCCCGGCGGCGGGCCGCGGGCAGCCGGCGCCGGCCGTGATCCGCGGCTGGCCGGGTTCGCCGAAGGCGGTCCCGGCGACACCTGCCCGCCCAGCGCCGCCCTCGCCGCCGTCGTGGACGACCTGTCCGGGCCGGAGCGGCGCTGCGGCGGCGCCAGCGACGAGGAGCTGATCGGCCTGCTGGGCCGGTGGGGCGCGCTGGAGGCGTGGGCGGCCGCGGGCAAGCTGGCGGCGGTGCGAGAACTGATCCGCCGCCGCGGCCGCCCCGGCCTGGGCGGCTACCCGCCGCCGGTGCACGGTGACCTGCCCGACCAGTGGCACGACGGCCTGGCCCACGAGGTCAGCGCCGCCCTCGGCTTGTCGGTCCGGGGCGCGGACACCCTGACCTGCTTCGCCTGGGACCTGCAGGCCCGCCTGCCCGGGGTCGGCGCCGCCCTCGCGAACGGCACGATCAGCGAATGGAAGGCCAAGCTGATCTCCGACGCGCTGGCGGTGCTTGATGATGCGCAGGCGGCGGAGGCGGAGAAGCTGATCCTGGGCCAGCTGGCGGGGCAGCCGCCGGGCGTGATCGGCAGGCTCGCCGCGCAGGCCGCCTGCACAGTCGACCCCGACGGCGCGGCGAAACGCCGCGAGCACGCCGAGCGGGAGGAGGCGCGGGTCCGGTTCTGGCGGGACAACGGCGGCGCGTGCGCGCTGGCCGCCTACGGCCTGCCCACCGACCAGGCCCTCGCCGCCAACGACGCGATCGAGACCCGCGCCCGCCGCTACAAGCAGCTGCAGGCCCGCCCCGGCGCGCGGCTGGACCAGCTGCGGGTGCTGGCGTTCCTGGACATTCTCAACGGCATCACCGTGCAGGCCCGCCTCGCCCAATCCCGCGCCGATGACGCCCAGCACGACGGCAGCGCCGCCGGCGGCGGCCACGACAGCCCGGCCGGCGCGGCCGGCCCCGGCGGGGACCACGACGCAAACGGCGGCGGCGACCCGGCCGCCGCGGCCGGCCCCGGCGTGCCGGACGACGGCCGGGACGCCTGCGACTGGGACGCCTACTTCGGCGACCGCGGCGACCCGGACGACGACGACCGCCCCGATAACTACGCCAGCGACCACGGCGACCCCGGCGCCACAGGCCCGGACGGTGCCGTCAACGGCGGCAGCGGTCAGCTCGGCGGGGATCCCGGCGGAAGCAGCGGCGAGGACCCGGCCGGCATTCCCGGCCCCGGCGTGCCGGACGACGACTGGTTCACCGGCGACAGCAGTGACCGCGACGAACCCGCCGCCCGCCCGCAGGGCTCCGGCACGGACGCCGACGCGAATCCCGCCCCGGCCGGGCCGGCGCTGGCCGCGCGGGCCAACCTCACCCTCCCGCTGGCCACCCTGCTCGGGCTGGCCGAACGGCCCGGCGCCGGACACCGGCTCGGCCCCCTCGACCCCGCCCTCGTCCGCGACCTCGCCACGTCCGCCGCCACCAGCCCCGGCACCGACTGGTGCCTGACCATCACCGACAGCGAAGGAGTAGCCGTCGCGCACGGCTGCGCCCGGCCCGCCCGCAAGACCAAGACCACCAGCCCGGCCGCCAGCCGCGACGGGCCACCCGGCGGCACGCCGTGGGCACTGACCCGGCGCTCCGAACCAGGGCCGCCCGGCGGGTACGGCAGCTGGACCCTCACCCTGCCCGGCGGCCGCGAACTGGTGCTCAAGCTGCTGGCCGTCCCGGTCACCGGCTGCGACCACCGGCACCAGTCCCGCGGCTACCAGCCCAGCGACACCCTCCGCCACCTGGTCCAGGTCCGCGACGGCACCTGCACGTTCCCCACCTGCTCGGCGCACGCCCGCGACTCCGACTTCGAGCACGCGGTGCCGTATGACCAGGGCGGAAGAACCTGCGCGTGCAACGGCGGCGCCAGAAGCCGCCGCTGCCACCGGGTCAAGCAATCACCCGGCTGGACCGTCACCCAGCCCGAGCCAGGGCTGCACCAGTGGACGACCCCCAGCGGCCGCACCTACACCCAAGGACCCATGCGATACCCGATCTGACGCCGCCGGTTTTTCTTCGCGATGCGTGCTTGGCTGTCTCGCATCGCCAACGGGATGCCGCAGTCCCAGTCGCACCCCGCTTCTGTACCAGGCGGTGCGCAGCTAGCCGAGATTCGTTACGCGCGTCTCGCGTTTCGCTGGCGGCGTGCCAAGGGGCTCAGTCCTCGAGCGTGAGTGGTTCGCCGGGGGCCAGTACCCGGACCTGGGTGGCAGGCGCATAGCGGGCGACGGCGCGCTGGAAGCGCTCGGGAGTCCCGTCGTATTTGAGGAAAAGGCGGTCGCGCACCGGTCCGGCGGTGAAGGCGTAGTGGATGGGCACTGCCACCTTCGGCCGGAGCATGGCGCAGTACTCCCCTGCCTGCTCGGCGTTCATGACCACCTGACGGTTGAACGCGGGCCGGATCCGCAGGCCGTTGACCGGCAGCAGCGCCGCGTCGATGCCGGGGAAGCGGCGAGGCACTTCATCGAGGTCGGGGATCCGCAGCGTGTCGGCACCGAAGAAGACGGTCTTGCCCGCGCCCTGGATGACGAAGGTAATCTCGGGAACGCCGTGGCGGGCGGGCGCGGCCGTGACGTGCAGCCCGTCGATGGCGACCTGATCCCAGGGCTCGGCCTCGGTCACGTTCGTGAATCCCGCCTGCCGCGCCTTTTCCGCCATGCCTCGCTTGACGATGAACGGCACGGCTTTGTCCGGGTAGGCGGAGAACGCGGCAACGTCGTAGTGGTCGTAGTGGTCGTGGCTGGCGACGACCGCTGACAGCCTCGGCAAGGTGGCCGGGGTATAGGCCAGTGACTCGCCCCGGTAATAGCCGGGCTTCTCGGAGAACCAGGGGTCGGTGAGCAGCGCTCGCCCGTCGAAGTCGAGCAGCGCGCACGAATGGGTGACCCGGGTGACGGTCGTGGCCATCGGATGCCTCCTTGGCCTGCGGAGCAATGTAAGCTAACAGATATTAGATTACGTTTATTAGCTTAGCAGTCCGCAGTTGAGGGAGAAAGATGACCGGGACGGCGGCAAGCGGGACGGTGCCGCCTCGCCTGCGGCGGCGGCGAAACCGGCGGGGGGAAGGCGCCCGGCTGCGGGCGGAGTTGATCGAGGCAGCCGCCCGGCTGCTGGAGTCGTCCGGTGATGCGCACATCCTCACGCTCACGGCCGTTGCCCGCGAGGCCGGGATCGCCCCGCCTTCTGTCTACCGGCATTTCTCCGGCCTCAGCCAGTTGATCGAGGCGGTGGTCGCCGACCGTTTCCAGCGCCTTGATGAGGCGCTGGTGGAGGCGATGACCGCCGCGCCCCACCCCGCCAAGGCGCTGCGCGCCTGCTGCGCCGCCTACTGCCGCTTCGGACTGGAGCATCCCGGCCACTACCAGGTCCTGTTCAGCGCCGACCTGGCGCTCAGCCCCGACCGGCCAGGCGACCGGCCGGGCGAGCGGGTCTTCGGGCGCCTCGTGACGGCCATCCAGGCCTGTGTCGACGTCGGCTACGCGCGCCACGAGGAGGCCTCGGTAATGGCGGTCAACGTCTGGGTGGCCCTCCACGGCATCGTCTCTCTCCGGACAAGCCGTCCCCACCATCCGTGGCCCCCCGTCGACACGCTCGTGAACGCCGCCCTCGCCGGTCAGGTCGGATTGGCTCCGGTCCCGGGCTGATCACGCCGATGAGGCGTCGGGGGCCATGTCCGCGGCGATCGCGCGCAGCGCGGCGGCCAGGTCGCTAGCGGACGGGGCACGGTCCGGATCGACCACCCATTGGACGAGGACACCGGACAGCAGGGCCTGGTGCAGCGACCCGACAGCCTGCGCCTTGACCGGCTCCGCCTCCGGATCGATGCCGTGCAGCAGCTGCGCCCACGCCATCCGGCCGTCCTGGAGGCCGTCAGCGATCGCGGCCCGGACCTCGGGGACGCGGCCCGCGACGCCGAACAGGTCGATCGAGGCGGCCCACACCTGCCGGTACTCGCCGAAGGTGGCCAGGACGGCGGCCCAGTACTGCTCGAAGCGCTCGGGGAACGGCGCGGCCGGGTCGACCCCCGTCAGCATCACGCTGGTCAGCTGCGCGCCCCACTCCTCGATCGCGGCCAGCACGGCGGCGTTCAGCAGCGCCTCGAGCGAGCCGTAGTGGTAGCCGATCGAGCCGAGGTTGGTGCCGGACGCCGCCACGATGTCGCGCGCGGTCGTCCGCGCGTAACCCTTCTCTCGGAGGCAGGCAACGGCGCCGACCAGCAGGTCTTCCCGGTGTCCCATGGCGGAATCCTAGCCGCAATTTTATACGGACGTTCTGTACAAGTGTATAAGACATTTGTATAGTACCAGTCATGGCAAACAACGAAGTCCTCATCTCCGGCGCCAGCGTGGCAGGACCGGCGCTGGCCTGGTGGCTGGTCCGGCGCGGGTTTCGGCCGGTCATCGTCGAGCGGGCCGGCCGGCTGCGCGGCGGCGGCTACGCCGTTGACTTCCGCGGCGCGGTGCACCTGCGCGTCCTGGAAGAAATGGGCCTGCTCGAGCAGATCCGGGCTCGGCAGACGCACCTGCGCAGCCTCCGCCATGTCCGCGAGGACGGGCGGCCGGTGGCCAGCGTCCCGCCGGTGTTCTTCGCCGGCGACGTGGAGATCCTGCGCGGCGACCTGGCCGAGATCCTCTACCAGGCGACCAGGAACGACGCCGAGTACATCTTCGGCGACTCGGTCACCGCCCTCGAGCAGCACGACGATGGCGTGCACGTCACGTTCGCCAACGCCGCGCCCCGGACGTTCGGCCTGGTCATCGGCGCCGACGGCGTGCACTCCAACATCCGCGGGCTGGCCTTCGGCCCGGAAGCCGGTTTCGCCCGCGACCTCGGCATGTACGTGTCGATCTTCTCGGTGCCTAACTTCGCGGGGCTGGACAGGGAAGGCGTGATGTATGGCGTTCCCGGCAAGACCGCGGGGATATTCGCCACCGGCGGCGACCCCGGCAGCGCGATCGCCCAGCTCTACTTCATCGCGCCAGCCCTCGACATCGGTCCCGGCGACCGGGACACGGCACGGCAGCAGGAGTTCGTCGCGCAGCAGTTCGCGGACGTGGGCTGGCAGGTCCCGCGGCTGCTGACAGAGATGCCCGCCGCGATCGACTTCTACTTCGACACCACCAGCCAGGTCCACCTCGACACGTGGTCGACAGGACGCGTGGCGCTCGCCGGCGACGCCGCCTGCGCGGCGGGCCCGGGCGGCAACGGGACCGGCAACGCCGTCGTCGCCGCCTACGTGCTGGCCGGTGAGCTCGATGCCGCGCGCGGCGATCACACGGTCGCGTACGAACGCTACGAGCGGCGGCTGCGCCCCTACGTCGAAGGCGGGCAGAAGCAGGCGGCCGGCAGCCAGGCCTTCCTCGCCCCGTCCACCTGGGGCAAGATCCGCCAGCGCAACCTATTCTTCAAGGTCGCGCCACACCTGCCGGGGGTCAACGGCCTGATCAGCCGCGCGGCCACCAGGACCGCCACCGCGATCACGCTTCCCGACTACGCACAGACAGCCTAAACAGCACAGCCGGATCTGCCAGCCGCGAGCCTGCGCCGACCGCGTGTCCGTCCCCACCAGGTATTTCAGGTTTCCTTCACATTTCTCCGACATCGGAAGCAGAGGGTGATTGCCGCTACCTAGATGCCGGGTGGGACCACCGGGGAGGTCGCGACGGGGAGGTTGGAGACCATGCGGCGCTGGCATGCGCATCGGGGACATCGCAGGATCGCGCCCGGTGAATACCCGGTCACACCTTGAATCAAAGTTCAATCACTCAACCCGGCCACCAACGCGCTGGACAGCCGGTGACCGTGTTCTCCTGCCAGTAGGGAGTCGTCATGCCGATAGCAGCACGAGACAATTCAGATATTGCCGAGCGGCACACCAACCGCAGGGCCTTGCTTGCCGGTACCGTCACCGGGATGGCGGTCGCCGTCGGCGGGGGCGCCGCTTTGAGCGGCCTCGGCGCCACGCCCGCGAGCGCCGCCGTCGGCGTGACCGACTGGATCAACATCACCGACTACGGCGCTGATCCGACCGGAAAGAAGAACTCGTCGGCGGCCATCAACCGCGCTATCGCGGCGGCCGCGCCAGGGGGCGTGGTGTACATGCCCACCGGGATCTTCCTGATAACAGGCCCGATTGTGCTGCAAAAGAGCGTCACCCTGGTCGGCGATCACGGAGCTACCTCCTCCGGCGATGACGCGAACAAGTTCGCCGGCACCGTTATCCGGGTGGCATCCAATTTCAGAAACCTCACCTGGTCGGCGTTCGCGACCGCCGCGGTCTTGTGCCTTGACCAGTCACCCGGGACGAGTGGCTCGGCAAGCACCCGGGGCATCCGGCTACGGGACTTCTGGATTGACGGATCAACCGGCGCGGCAGGCGTGGACGGCATCACCTGTTACGGCCCCGTCAGCGCATGGCAGGCCGAGCGCATCGGCGTGTACAAGGCGACAGGCTCCGGGTTCAGGTTCGTCCGGGCCGACGGAAGCTTCCCCGACGGGCAGAGCCTGTACTCCTGCCTGGCCCAGCAATGCATGGGCGAGGGGTTCACCGGGGACATGGTCGATGCCACCCTGATGGACTGTCACGCCCAGGGGTGCGGGTCTAACGGCGTCCACCTGACCGGCGGGAACACCCGGTTCATCGGGTGCCGCAGCGACCTCAACGGCGGACACGGATGGTACCTCGACCACTCCGGCGCCGGCACCGGGTTCAGCGACGGCATCATCCTGGACGGATGCGGGACTCAGCGCAACAACCATAACGGCGTATTCGTCACGAACTCCTCGGGTTCATCCTGGCATGACCCTGTCCTCATCACCGGCTGCTCCATCGGTGAAGACGGCCAGGACGGCACCTGGTCTAAGGGTGCCATCACCGGTGGTGACGGCCTCGGATGGGCCGGCATTCATGTAGAAGGGGAAAACCACGTCCACATCAGCAACAGCCTGATCGCGGTGGGCACGAAGGACGTCAAAGCCGGATGTCCCCAGTTCGGCATCCGCACCGCCGAGGTCGACGGCACCCGGCCTACCACCATTACCGTCAGCGGCGGCCGGATCGAGGCACGCAGGACCACGAGCAGCAACAGTGGTGCGCTGATCAATGACACAGCGGCAGTGCAAGGAAATTTCAGGATTTCACCGGAAACGGTCGGAGCCATTGGCTACCAGTCCGGCACGATTGATTCCCGCCAGGGCTCCGCGGCGCTGTCGGGCGGCTCGGTGTCGGTGAGCAGCCCTTGGGTGTCGTCAGCGACCAGGGTCTTCCTGAGCACGCTCCGCACCAGCAGCCCAGGGTTCCTGTCCGTCAGCTCCAGCGCGGGCAGCTTCACGATCCGCTCCGCCTCGAGCGCGGATTCCTCTACGGTGGCATGGATGCTCACGACCGCGTAGCGGCGCTCCCCCTCCGATCAAGCCGCGGCCTACTTCGTGGCGCTGCCAGGCCAGTTGAGGTTGGAGGTCAGTTCCGGGTGCGCGCCGGTGAAGGCGGTGGCGGCCGTGGCGTCGCCACGCAACTGGTAGGCCAGCCAGGCCGTTGCGTAACCGAGTTCGCCTCGCGGGTGGCCGCCGTTCGCCACGTCCTTGATCGAGCTGTGGTCGGCGGTTGTGCCGCCCGACTTCTCGATGATGCCGAGGGCGGCCTGGGTGGTGGTGCTCTGGAAGAACGCTGTTTCCGTCTCAGGGCTGGCGATGACGAAGTCTTCGGGCCCGTGCGTGGAGATGAAGAAGACGGGCTGCGTCAGCAGGGCGGGGTCGTACATGCAATCGGCTTTGGTCGGGCAGTCGGGATTGGGACCTACCCAGATGATGTTCGGGAGCGAGAAGGTCATCAGCGTCGTTATCAGGCCAGGAGCATTGGTGGCTGCCCTGGTCGCCCCGCCGGCGCCCTGGGAATGGCCGACGGCGGCGACGTGGCCGGTGTCGAGGTTGCCGTCGAACACGCTGCCCGGCGTGGTGGCCTCGCCGACCAGATAGAGGGCGGCCGCCTCGATCTGGTTGCCGCTTCCGGTGTTGGCCAGGGTCGACGCGATGACGGTGAAGCCGTAGGACGCGAGGTGGCCGAGCAGCGTCGAGTACATGGCGGGCGTCGAGTCTGTGCCGTTGCCCCAGGTGATGATCGGGCTCTGGAATCCGAGCGCGGTGTAGTCATCCGGGTAGTACAGGTCGTAGATCACGTCGCCCGAGCCGTCGGTTACCGTGCTGGTGGCGACGGCGTACGGCCCTGGGTTGGTGTAGGCGGTCTGGACTGGGTATTCGGCAACGGAGATCCCCGCTGCCTGCGGGACATCAGACATCGATCGCTTCCTTTGCGTGAGGTCCGGCTGGGAGCGCAGCGGCCTTTGCGGCCGCCAGTTCGCGGTCGCATGCGTGCAGGTGGGGGACGGCGCGGAGCCTGCTCAGTCGCTGGCGGGCCGAGGTCAGCCGGGCGACGGCTGCCGCTGGCTGCCCGGCGCCGCGGAGCCGGCGAGCGTCAGTGATCTCCAGCTGGGCGGCAAGCAGCGGTGCCTGCAGGTCCCCGGCGTGCTGTAGGGCGTCCTCCATGGCCGCCGCGGCGGCGGCCGGGTCCCCGGCTGCGAGGGCCAGCTCGGCGCGCAGCCGGGCGGCGGTGGCCCTCGCTGTGGCAGGCCCGTACAGGGGCAGGTCAGCCTCCAGTTCTGCTAGCGCGGTTTCCGCCCTGCCGAGACGGCCGAGGTGAATGAGGGCCTCGAGTTCGAGGAACCTCCAGTCATAGCTGCCCGCGAGGGAGAGGAACTGGCTGTTGATGATGGCGCGGGTGGTCGCCGCCGCGACGAGAACGTCTTCCAGGTCGCCCTGCGACATGGCCAGGTATTCCTGAGCGATGGTGGCCCCGGCGATAGCCCCGGTGCTGCCGGCGGCATGACCCGCCTCCTGGGCCAGGCGGACGTGTGCCGCGGCCGTATCCCACTCGCCCCGGTGCGCGGGGACGATGGCGGCGAGGCCGTGCGCGAAGCTAAGCTCCCAGGTCCGGTCGGCATCACTGGCGAGTGACACGGCCATCTCGGCGTTCAGGACAGCGTCGTCCCACGCCCCGGAAACATACTCGGCGCTGGCCATGAACAGCAGGCACCAGCTAGCCGTGCGCAACGGAACGCCGGCTCGCAGACGTCCCACCGCGAAAGATAGGTCGGCGGCCGCACCGGGGATGTCATCGGTCAGGCTGCGGACGATCCCGCGCAGCACAAGCGCGTCGGTCGCCTCAGGCGCCACGTCGGCGGGGGCATCATCGAAGACGGCAAGGCGGCTGGCGGCTTCGTCCATGCGCCCCGCGAAGCACAGGCTGATCCCCAGCACACCCAAGGCCGTGTGGTGTGCAGCCGTCGCCGGCGCTGTCGCTACAGCCCGCTCACCCCACTCGATCGCTTCCGCGATTCGCCCGTCGAACATGCACAGGATGGTTAGCCGGGTGGCCGCCGCGCAGCCCACGGCTGCGTCGCGGTCACGTTCATGCGTGTGCCAGGCATCGATGAGGCGCGCTTCGGCAGTGACCACTTGGCCTGTGAAGAAGTCCAGAGTGCCGAGTAGCCAGCTTCGCCGCGCGCTCGGCCTGACCTTCCCGATCCTGGCGACGAGGATCTTCGCGTCGGCCAGCTCACCGAAGCTGACCAGGGTCTCCAGCGCGTCAAGGAAACGGCGGTCCGCCGCCTCCTGGCTGGTACTCATTTCCGCCGCTTGCGCCAGCCACGCCGCGGCCTGCGCCAGCCGGCCAAAGCGGCGGGCCTCGTGCGCGGCGGCCTCCAGTTCGGCTGCCAGGTCATCGTTCCGGCCTGCCGCCGCTGCCACCCGGTGCCCAAGGACCGCACCCTGGTCGACGAGGCCCGCCGCCCGCAGGTGCAGGCCGCGTCGCCGTCGGGGGGAAAGATCACCGTAGACCGCCCGCTGCACGAGCAGGTGAGTGAACGCGATGCCCGCCCCGGCCGCATCCGGCTGCTCGGCCACGATGCCCGCCGCGACCGCCTCGTCCAGCGCTGGTACCGGATCCGCGAGTCCTGCCAGCCTCGCCACCACCGGCAGCCCGCACCGGCTGCCCAGGACCGCGGCCGCCGTTACCAGTTCCCGGGCGGCCGGGCTCAGCGCGCTCACCCTGCCGAGCACCACGCCAGCCAGTGAGCGCGGGACCCGCGGTGATTCTCCTAGCTGGTCAGCCGCCCCTGCCTCCTCCAGCACCGCCCGGCAATACAGCGGGTGGCCGCCGGTCTCGGCGATCAGGCGCCTGGCCAGCGGACGCGGCAACTCCCCTTGGCCCAGCGCCTTGCCAAGCTGCGCCACCTCCGCTTGTGTGAAAGCGCCGAGCCGCACTCTGATGACCCGGTGGTCTCCCGCCAGGAAGCGCTCCCAGCCTTGTCCGAGCCGGACCAACCCCGCGTCCCGCACCGACACCACGATCAGCACCCGAGCAGCCCGCAGCCGCCGTACGGCGAACAGCAGCGCCCTTGCCGACGGCCCGTCTGCCCACTGCAGGTCATCGATGATCCCCAGCACCAACTCGTGGCTGGCGGACATCCGTCCGAGCCACGCCACCAAGTC
>Ga0335075_10012424_pt1 | contig 12862 bp, 13 predicted proteins | sample Lox_Sample_24_FD_206723 | JGI IMG/M metagenome (GOLD analysis project Ga0335075, IMG submission 206723) | Soil microbial communities from Loxahatchee National Wildlife Refuge, Florida, United States - Lox_Sample_2.4 | ecosystem: Environmental > Terrestrial > Soil > Wetlands | place: USA... | reverse complement strand
GGGTTTAGTTTTGGCGCACGATCGCTCTGCTGACGGGACGTTCGTATACGGCGTCCGTTCGACGGGCGTTTATTGCCGGCCGTCCTGCCCTTCGCGAAGACCGAGACGCAATCAAGTAGTGTTTTTTGCATTGCCCGAAGCAGCGGAGCGCGAAGGCTTTCGCGAATGCCGTCGCTGTAAGCCTCGGAAGGTCGGCATGCGCGACCCGAGAATCGAGATCACCGCGCGTGTCTGTCGCGATATCGATGCGCGGCTCGCGAATAGTGGAGAGTCCGGCGAGGATTCCCGCATAACACTCTCGGCTCTCTCGTCATCTGCAGGAATGAGTTCGCATCAGCTTGAACGAACGTTCCGCAGAATCATGGGTATCACGCCGCGGCAATACGCCGACGAGCGCCGAATGCGGTACTTGAAATCGAGTTTGAAAAAGGGAGATGACGTGACAACAGCTCTTTACGACGCAGGCTTTGGCTCAAGCAGTCGTCTGTACGAACGCGCGCCTGAACAACTTGGGATGACGCCCGCAACTTATCGTCGGGGCGGAGCAGGTATGTCGATCCACTACACGATTGTCGATTCGCCTCTCGGTCGCTTGCTGGTGGCAGCGACGGAACGAGGCATCAGTGCAGTCTACTTGGGGGGATCGGACAGGCAGCTTGAAGGGGCCCTGAAAAAGGAGTATCCGCGGGCGAATATCGAGCGCGGCAAAACGGAACTGTCCGGGTGGGTATCGCAAATTCTCGATCACCTGCGCGGTCGCGAACCGCATCTCGATCTCCCCACAGACCTTCAAGCTACCGCGTTCCAACGGAGAGTGTGGGAGGAATTGCGGCAGATCCCGTATGGCACGACGAAAACGTATAGCGAAGTAGCGCGGGCGCTTGGACATCCAAACGCGGTTCGTGCCGTGGCACGAGCCTGTGCGACCAATCCCGTCTCAGTCGTTGTGCCGTGCCATCGCGTGGTCCGTCAAGACGGCAAGCTCGCCGGCTATCGTTGGGGGCTCGATCGCAAGCGCAAGCTGCTCGAACAAGAACAAATGGAACCAAAGGCTTAGCAAAGTGAATTGATTGCAAGCACGCTATCGAAGGAGTGCCCGAGCGCGGATATGAGCAATCACGGCGTGTCGGAAAAACAGGAACGTACGCTCTTGCTCGATTCAGAGCATCGCGAAAAGCTGTGGGAGACTCTTGTCCACACGATCGAGCAGTACATCACACACGTTCGCGAATTGCCGGCTTCGGCCGATCCCGATCCGGAAACTGTTCGAGCTCTGGTGAACCGCTTCGATTTTTCGGTTCCCTTGGAGCCCGACGAAGCCGTGCGGCGTGTCGCGGACTCGCTTTCTCAGACCCAGGTCCATACACCTCATCCTCGGTACTTCGGCCTGTTTAATCCCACTCCAACGACGGTGGGAATCGCTGCCGAAGCGCTGGTCGCTGTGTTCAATCCGCAGCTTGCGGTCTGGAAGCACAACCCGTTCGCAACCGAAGTCGAACACCGCCTGATGCGCGATCTAGCCGCCCGATTCGGCTACGCACCCGGCGATGTTGACGGAATCATGTGCTCGGGCGGGTCAGAAGCGAACCACACTGCATTACTGGCGGCTTTGACGCACGCGTTTCCGGCGCTGGACCGCGACGGCATGCGCGGGCTGTCCCTGCAGCCCGTCTTCTACGTTTCCGCCGAAAGCCATCACTCGTTTCACAAGGCAGCGCGCCTTTGCGGACTCGGCAGCAACGCCGTTCGTGAAGTACCGGTGGACGATAAACTGAGCATGCAATCGGCGGCCCTTGAGGCGGCGATTCGCGATGACCGCAAGAACGGCTACGCGCCGTTCCTGGTTGTCGGCACGGCCGGGACAACGAACGCCGGAGCAGTCGATCCGTTGCAGCGGATCGCCGCCGTAGCCGCGCGCGAAAATCTCTGGTTTCACGCCGACGCGGCCTGGGGCGGAGCAGTGGCGCTGGTTCCGGAAATGCGGCCGCTTCTCGACGGAATAGAGCGCGCGGATTCCATCACGATCGACGCCCACAAATGGCTCTGTGTCCCCATGGGAGCTGGCATTTTTATTACGCGCCACCCGGAAATTCTGCGACGCACGTTCCACATTTCAGCGGCCTACGTTCCGCCTCCTGGTGTGGGCGTCGAAGCGGCCGAAGCGTATGAAAGCTCGATGCAGTGGTCGCGGCGTTTTATCGGACTCAAACTCTTTCTATCGCTTGCCACCGCCGGATGGGATGGTTACGCAGCCACGATCCGCCACATGACGGAAATTGGCGCGCAGCTCCGGCGCCGTCTCGACTCTGCTGGTTGGGAGGTGTTGAACCCGACGCCTTTGCCGATTTGCTGTTTCCGCGACGCCGAGTTTCCGGAGGGTTCGGCGGACTATCTCGAAGGGATCGTGCGTGAAGTGATCGCCTCAGGCGAGGCATGGATCTCGACCACCCGCCTGCGAAACCGCATCCCCGTCCTTCGCGCCTGCATTACCAGCTATCGCACGAACACAGACGATTTAGATATTCTGATTTCTGCGTTGAACGAAGCGCGAAAAAAATTGGCTGCGGACCGGGATGATGCAAGCCGGCAAAACGCAGAGAAAATCGCCGGAAGCGCTACTCCTGGGCTTTGATCTTCTGCGTGCCTTTCGGCCAGTGAGCCTTGAAAACGGATTCAGGAATATCTGCGTTTTCCGATACGTGCGAATACCTGACGATCGAATAATCGCCCGAACCGGTCTCGTAAAACTCCTGCTGGACCGGCATCATTGTCGAGGGATCAAGCCACAGATTTACCTTCGAGATTTGTTTTTGGACGTCGGCGGATTTGGGCGTCAGCTCAAGCTCGACCGTCTTCTTACCCTCAACAATAGGCTCGCCCGCCAGAGTGACTCGGTAAGCCCTCCGCAAGTCCTTGCCTGACGTCCCAAATCCCAGCAGCAGGAACTCCTCGACGAGCGCGCGATGTTTTCCCAGGTTGTATTCTTCAACGCGCTTCAGCCCCGGGTTGTAGAGGTAAAGATTGTCGCCATTGCGAAGAATTGTTCGCGTGTCAGCTTCAGACGTTTTCAATTCGAGCAGCATTTTGTCTCCGCGGACCCGAATCGAACCTGATTCCGTTGACCGGTCATTCACCACCACAGTAACTTTCGTTCGCTCAACGTTTGCCGAAAGGCTGTGGAAGTTTTTTGCCGCGTCGTCCATCTGCCGTTGGATCGACTCCAGGCTCGCAATCTCTGGGCGACGCGCTGGAGCCGCCGTCAACAAACCACCGAACCCAATTCCCGCCACCGCCAGAAACAAGGCGGATCGAACCTCTCGCATGAAAACTCCGTATGAAAGCTAGGTCTGTTCGCCGTGAAAACCACGATGATACCACACAGGGGCGATACGCTGCCCCCAGCGCAAGTCGCGACGATCGACCCTGAAATCCATGGCCCGCCAGGATGCGGATGCCCACGACTCCGGTAAGACACTAAAATCAGGCGACATAGGGGTTTCTGTGTATCGAAATTTCTACTGACGCTCTGGATTTTTTACAGGCCTGTTGCAAGAGGGCCTTCGTGTTTTCAATAACTTAAGTTTGGTTTCCAGCGTGCGATACAAGAGGGCGTCAGGGGAAGGAAAGCCGAGGATCCCTTAGGGGATTGAGGGCTGGGCCGGCTTCCTTCCCCGGACCCTTCCGCCGTACACTCTTTCCTAACCCCTCCAAGGTTTCGCGGCGGAGGTGCGTCCGCCTTCTGATCGTTCGCGTCGAGCAAAATCCTCGACAAACACCTCGGCAACTCGGGATTCGTGCGTCACGGGCAAAACTGCGCGAAACTCCAACAGGGATTCAAACTCCTGAGCTTCCTCGCACTTGGGTGGGGCCTGTCGAGCGTGTTTCTTATCGAACGAACTTGCGCGATTTCCATCCCAAAATTCGATAAAATTGGCGAATCAAGTAACGACAGGATTGCGTGGCACACCAGCCGGCGATCTGAATCGCGGCTGGGGCGTGGTCCAATCGGTAGGACACCTCACTGTTAATGAGGATGGTGTTGGTTCGAGTCCAACCGCCCCAGCCAATTTTCCCTGTGTCGCGCGGCACAGCGTGAAGAGTTCAAGAATCCTACCTCTCTAGTCCCTGACTACCGGGAAATTCGCTTCGCTCCAACCGCGCCAGCCGCCGTCCATCGAAATCACGTTCTTGTAGCCCATCTTCTGCAAATTGTCCGCCGCCAGCGCTGAGCGAAAGCCGCCTCCACAGTACAAAACAATTTTGGCTTCCTTGTCTGGAACCGCGTTCTCGATGTCGCGCTCAATCACGCCCTTGCCCACATGGATTGCACCGGGCAGATGACCGCGAGCCCACTCGGAATCCTCCCGCGTATCAATCAGAACGAATTTCTCGCCCGCGTCCATGCGCTTCTTCGTTTCGCGGAAATCTTCTTCCTTGACGCGCGTCTTCGCGTCTTTGACCAACCTCAGAAATCCTTCGGCATGTTGATGCGCCATTTCGTCCTCGCTTTCACCGAAAAACCTATCACACTGTGCAAAACAGGGGGAACCACAACCGTAGGCCGACGGGTCCGCAGCAGGTCATGTCCCGCGACAATATGCCTTGACAACTATTTCCTAGGCAACTACAATCGGCCCCAATGGATCGGAATAACATCTCGAACGGCGCTCAAGCGGTCAGCGATCTGAGAAGCCATATCGGGTTCTGGCTGCGATTTGTCTCGAATCATGTTTCACATGCCTTTGCGCGCAGACTGCTGGCAACCGGAGTTACCGTCGCAGAATGGGTGGTGCTCCGCGAGATGTTCGAAGATTCAACAATGTCGCCTGGTGTGCTCGCCGAACGAACGGGCCTGACGCGCGGAGCTATCTCCAAACTGATCGACCGGCTCTTCGAGAAAAAACTGGTAATTCGTGAAGAAAGCGCGGAAGACCGTCGTTACCAGACGATTGGGCTCACGTCTGCCGGGCGTCGCCTCGTGCCGAGGCTGGCAGCTCTGGCCGACGCAAATGACGCAGAATTCTTTGCCACGCTTTCGAAAAAAGATCGCGACGCGCTCGTCGCAACCCTGAAAAGTCTTACGCAGGCCAACCGCCTGACCAAAATTCCCACAAAATAGGAGAGAACGATGAATACGGATGTCATGCGAGATACCCTGCACGCCTCCGAAAACGGACAGCGCACCTTTCCGCAAGTGATACAGGCTCTTACCGCCGTCGGAGTCGAGTCGTATCATGCCGACTTTGTCCGAGCCGAGGATACGTTTTACCTGTTGAACGGCCAGACCCACATCGAAAAGATGAAACTCCCGGCCACGGCAATTGCCGAGAACTTCTCCCCTGAGCCGCTCGTGGAGACGATCCGCGCGGTGCAGGCTGACCAGATCCGTTATCCCGACTTTCTGCCGCGGGCAATGGCCGCCGGAACGACTGGTTACTGGGTCTATCTGACCGGGCGGAAGATCGTCTATTTCGGTCGCAAGGGCGAACTCCACGTCGAGCATTTCCCGGCGCGGCCCTGAAGCCGCGAAGCAGCGTTGCGCGCGTGTAGCCACGAATCAGCAGCTCTAGGGGAGAACGGATTCAAGGATCTTGCGCATCCGAAAATTGGCGATACACTGTCCGGCACATTTTCTTACGGACGGCGCGCCGGGAGCGACACGAATGGCCCTTGTCAAGGCACTGAAGAAGGACGACCTCCCCTCGGGGATGCTCCGCGAGTTGCAGATCGATGGCAAGGCTTTCGCGCTGGCCAACGTCGACGGAAAGTTCTATGCGATCGACAATATTTGTCTGCACCGCGGCGGTCCCTTGTCTGAAGGGGCGCTGACGGGAAATTCGGTTACGTGCCCTTGGCACGGCTGGCAGTACGACGTGACGACGGGCAAGTCCCTGATAAATCCGGCGGTGGGCTTGAAGACATTTCCAGTCGAAATACGAGGCGATGACATCTACGTCGATGTCGGGGATAGTGGCGGCGAGCGGCCGTCGTAAGTATTTCATTCTGTAAACCTTAGTTGAAGGCCTTGTTTGGCGGCTCAAGCGGTAAGTCCCGACAAAACGGCCTCTCCTCCGGCGTCCCTGAAGCACATCTCCTTCAAATTCATGTACTTTCTCTGTTCAAAAAGGGCACAACTCCGTGTATAGTGCGCCCGGCCACTCAAATTCGAGGTGTCATTGCGCCCACATAAGGGCGAATCATCTAAACAAGGGATGACGCAACCTCCTACAAAACCCCGCCGCTGGCTGCTGGCCGTTGACCCTCGCGTCTATCATTGGGACACCCTCTTTGTGAAGGGCAAAGAGATGTGGCGGCACGCCGGGAACAAGCCCGACGCGCTGCGCCAGCTCAAGCAGGCCCATAAGGGCGATCGCGCGCTGTGTTATCACGGCAAAGGTGAGCATTCCGTCTACGCTCTGGCAGAGATTAGCCGCGACCCATACCCTGACCCACATCATCCCGATGAAAAGAAGCTCGTCATGGACCTACGCGCGATCGAGCGGCTGCCGCGCCAGGTGACGCTGCCCGAAATGCGCGGTAACAAGGCCCTGCGCAAGGTCAAATTTTTGAAGAATCCGCGCATGACGATCTCACCGATCACGGACGAGGAGTACGCGGAGATTCTCCGCATGGCCGGAATCGTCGCCTCTCCCGGCATCCCACTGCCGTAGAAGGTCGAAATTCGAATTCGCCGCCAGGATCGAAGTTAGCCGCAGAGTGCCGGTATTTCCCAACTAGCCCAGCCGCTTCTCCTTCCTCGTTTCAACGATGAAAAGCTGCCGTCTCGCGTAGTTATTCCAACGACATGTACTTTTTCGACGTTTGGATTCCTTGAGATCACTACAGGATATTCTTTGGGCAGTCGTAAACCGTGGGGTTAATGGTGCCGTGTGTTCTTCGAGCGAGAGGATCTAGCTTCGCTGTGGATACCTTCTTGACCGCATCGTCGTTGCAGCCGATCACGGTTTTGCATCGCGGACAGAAACAATCGCCGAAGGCACGACCCATGACTGACTCGGGATTCCATGCTGATGTAAGCGCGGCAGATTTCTCTGACCTCCACGGTCAAATCGCGGACGCCATCGAATTTGTCGAACAAAATCGGGGCGAACTGGCACGCCTAGTTAACTTCCCTGGCGTCGAAAGCGTCTCGGTTGACTTCGGAATCCAAGACCGCGATGTACCGTTCCAGCATGAACGATTTCCTTCCAATCTCGTAAGGATGCTCGGCAGCCTTGGCATCTGCCTCGAATTCACACTGTACCCGCCCAATCAGCCAACCGCTAACGAGGCCACTCGACGAGATCAGGAGGCAGGGTAGTCTCTCGAGCCGATACTTGGCCGTGCGTACCCTCGGTTTTAGTCGACGTCTATTTCCGGTTCGTTTCTCCGTATTCTGAACTTCGTGTTTCGAATTTCAATCTTCTACAATGTTCGGCGATGCCGGAGCTGCCAGAAGTCGAAACGGTAGTGCGCGGGCTCAAAGCTGTGCTGCCCGGGCGGCACATTATCGGCGTGCGTTTGGGCAAGGCCGATTTCATCGACGATCCCGCCGCGCTCGAACACGACGTTCCCGGTTCGCGAATCGAGCAAGTGCGCCGTCATGGCAAATTCATTGTTCTCGAACTCGAGCGGCCCAACGATAGCGCCGCGAAGCTCTCCCTGCTCGTCCACCTGGGCATGACCGGCCAGCTTGTCGTCTATCCCGCCGCGGCGCCCGCGCGTCCTCACACTCATGTGTTCTTCACACTGGATGACGGACGTGAGCTGCGCTACACGGACATTCGTCGCTTCGGACGTATGGCTGTGCTGCCTAGCGACGATCAAATGAAAGTGCTCGGCCCGCTCGGCCGCGATCCGCTGGAAGTATCCTTCGAGCAATTTGCAGCCGCCATTCACGCGCGCAAGTCGCACATCAAGGCGTTGCTGCTGGATCAGACCGTTCTTCGCGGAATGGGTAACATCTACGCGGACGAAAGCCTCTGGCGCGCGAAGATTCACCCGCGCCGCCTCGGCGCAAACCTCACGCCGAAAGAACTGCGCCGGCTGCATCGAGCCATGCAGGACGTGCTCAACGAAGCGATTCGCTCGCGTGGGTCTTCGATCTCCGACTACGTCGATTCGGCGGGGGAGCAAGGCGAATTTCAGTTGAAGCATCGGGCGTACGATCGCGAAGGAAAGAAATGTTTCCGTTGTGGGACGTCAATCCGCCGCATCATTGTCGCCGGCCGCAGCAGCTACTTCTGCCCGCACTGCCAGCGCGCACCACGCAGTGCAAAGCACAAAAATTAAGAGATTGACCTGGAGATTAGCTAGCCCGCTCGTCGGCCGTCGCGCCTACGCGGGCGGTAGCAAGCTTGTTGGCCTGTCTGAAACGTTGCTGCAACTGTTGAAGCGCGCGACCCAGTGCTTCGACGCTCTTTGATTCGTGATGAACGCGCCCGGCGTCCAGGTCGGCAATCACATCGAGGCAAACGCTTGTGGCGCGCTGTACACGGTCCGCAGCTAGAGCGGCAAGCAGCTCACGATCGTCAGAAGCGCGGGGCTTGGCCGTCCGGATCCTGCGAAGAGTCTCCGTGGTGCTGCGGACGTACTCGATCGCGTCGCGATATTCCCGCACAAGCTGCAGATCGATTTCTTCCGCTCTCAGCGCCTTTTCCAGATTCTGCAGCTCAACCACCGTCTTGTTCACCTGCAGATCGACGCCCCAAAAGCTCTCGCTGGGAGCAATCAATTCCACAACAACGCCGTTCGCAACTCCCGGTCGCGAGTCCGGTGCTGCCAGGACCCTCGCTTCCGCCGTCTGCGCAGACAGAAAATTCGCAAGCGTGACCCGGCTGCCCAACGCCGGGTAGTTCTCCATCTTCAGGAATCCGCCATTCGCATTCACTTGGCGAGCGACAGCGTCTTCCTTGATCGCGATTCCGTCGGTGCCTCGCCAGCTTACTTCCACCGGAACGACTACGGGAAATCGGCGTGTCTTTCGTCGCTCAACGTCCGTACCATCTGCACCCATTGGGCGCTTTTTCATCATTTGAGGGACCCTCGCTGGTTCAATCGACATTTTCAGAGTAGGGCCAAGTGTGCCGGAATGATACTGGCCGAAAGTACAGGATGACAAAAGGTGACACGATGAGAGCTCAGCACACGATGTCGCTATTGTGATAGCCGAACGTTGCGTCTCGCGGTTTCGATCAGGCTGCATACAGGAAACCTTGTATGTGGCGCGGTGACCGGATGGCGGTACCTGTGAGCTGGGTGGACAAAGCTGCGCTCTGGATTAGCGCTAATTCGGTGACAGGTCTCGTGCCTGCAGGTGAGAAGCGTAAATCAGCACCGCCCCAGCGATGGCGAATGCCGCGGCATAGATGAATCCGGCGGTCGCGCCGACGATCGACCACAGCGCGCCCACGACGATGCTTGAGACGAAGTCGCCTATTCCATTCGCCGTAGCCAGCACGCCGAAACCAGATCCGCGGTTCGCAGCGGGTAAGATCTCCGAGGCGGCCGATTTCTCGAGCGATTGAGTGATGCCGATGTGAATGCCCGCAAGTGCAAACAACGCAGCAAGAACCGGCAATTGCGGCCGCTCGAAAATGAATCCCACGTATGCGATCGCGCCGATGGCGTAGCCGATCGCCAGCATTGTTCGCCTGCCGACGCGGTCTCCCAAAGCGCCCGCAGGGTAAGAAGTCGCCGCATTCACGCCATTGTGGAACGTGTAAAGTGCAACCGACAGTTCCGCCGCATGTGCCGTCCCGAACCGTGGCGTCAGGACTTGCGCAGCGCGCAGGATCAACAGGGTGGGCGCAAAGTCGCCAATTCCGTGAACGAAGACTCCGACCATATAGCCCCAGTAGCCGCGTGGAAGCCGCTTGAAACTAGAAATGAAGTCAGGCGCGTTATGGCCTTCGTGCGCTTTACCTTTAGGCGCGAGCGCCACGAACGCAACCGCTGCGGCAAGCCCAGGAACAATGGTCCACCGCAAAACGCCGCGCATCCCGATCACACCCAGCAGCACCGCAGCAGAGAGTGGCCCCACAACCGCGCCAAGCGTGTCCATCGCACGCTCAAAACCGAACCCACGCCCCAGCTGCCCCGGAGGGACGGAATCCGCAAGCAACGCGTCGCGCGAGGGACCGCGAGAGCCCCGCCCAGTCCATCCTAGAGCGCGCAGCAGCAAGATGAAAGGCCAGCTTCGCGCGAATGCATAGCCGAACGTCGAAAGCCCCGTCGCACAATATCCGATAATTCCAGTGGGTTTCCGCCAGGTTGGGCGATCAGCGATCCAGCCGCCCACGAGCTTCGCAAAGCTCGATAGGCCGTCAGAAATGCCTTCGATGATGCCCAACGCTACTGCAGGCGCGCCGAGACTCGCGAGAAATGCGGGAAGAATCGCCGTCGCCGCTTCGTGGCCCCAGTCGGAAAACAAACTTGCCAGGCCGATGCCAACCACGCCTCGCTTCAGCCAATGCTTCTCAGGCGGACGTGATGCCGCGGCCATTTCGCTCATCGCGCTATTATGCGGGAACCTCAGTTTTCGCCGTTAATTCAACGCATCTCTGGGGGCGGCTCATCCAATCCAGCGTTGCTGTACGCAACACGCGCAGGTCGGCCTGAGCGGCTCGCTTTAATGTATTGGAGCCGCAACGGCCGCCCGGCCCAGAAAATTGGGAGGAGCAAGTGAAAATCGGGATCATCGGAGCAGGAAACGTTGGAGGCGCTTTAGGAACCTTGTGGGCCGGCAAAGGGCACGAGGTCGTATTCGGCGTTCGAGACACGGACGGTCCCAAACTTCAGCAATTGCTTACGTCAACGCAGGGAAAAGCGCGCGCGGCAGGCGTTAAAGACGCAGCCGCCTTCGGCGAGATCGTCGTTTTCGCCACGCCATGGCCTGCCACACAGGACGCGATCGACTCAGCCGGCAACCTCACAGGAAAGATCGTTATCGATTGCACCAACCCTTTGCTTCCGGACCTTTCAGGGCTGGCGCTCGGCGCGAACAATTCCGCCGGGGAAGAGGTGGGGCGTTGGGCCAACGGTGCGACGGTGGTCAAAGCGTTCAACACAATCGGCGCGGCGAACTTTGGGAACCCACGCTTCGGCTCCGAAAACGCCACCATGTTCATCTGCGGAGGTGACGCCTCGGCCAAGGCCTCCGTCGGCAGGCTCGCCGCTGAACTTGGTTTCGATGTCGTCGACGCGGGGCCTCTCAGCGCCTCGCGACTGCTGGAGTCGCTCGCGGTGCTCTGGCTTCACCTCGCATTCAAAGGAGGCTTCAGCCCGACGGATCACGCATTCAAGCTTCTTCGCCGCTAGAGACTGGACGCGGGGCGGATCGCGGGCAATTCGATCAGCTGCGGCAATCGAGCACGGCTGCGCCATTCACGCGATCGCTTTTCAAATCATTGAGCGCGCGATTCGCCTCGCGTAGCGGATAGATTTGCACTTGCGTGCGCACCGGGATTTCCGCCGCGATGCGCAAGAAATCCTCGCCGTCCTGCCGCGTGTTGTTCGCCACGCTGCGAATCAATCTTTCGTGATACAGCAAGTCGTAGCTGAACGACGGGATCGGGCTCATGTGAATGCCGCCCAGGACCAGCACGCCGCCCTTCTTCAATGCCTTTAGGGCCGGAGGAACCAGCTCTCCGGCCGGCGCAAAAATGATCGCGGCGTCGAGTTTCACGGGTGGGACGTCCGCAGCTTCCCCCACCCAGACCGCGCCGAGCTCCTTCGCGAGCTGCCGGTGCTTTTCTCCGCGCGTCGGCGCATAAACTTCTGCGCCCCAGTGCCGCGCAACCTGAATGGCCACGTGCGCCGCGGCGCCGAATCCGTAGAGCGCTAGGCGGCTGCCCGCTTTCACACCGGACAGCCGCAAGCACCGGAAACCTATGATTCCTGCGCAGAGTAACGGCGCAGCTTGCTCGTCCGACAATTTTTCTGTCAGCGAATAGACAAAATCTTCGGACGCAAGGGCGTACTCCGCATAACCGCCGTCGTCGGTATAGCCCGTGAAGCGTGGATTGTCGCAAATATTTTCGCGCCCCGAGCGGCAATACTCGCACGTCCCGTCAGTGTGATGCAGCCACGCAATCCCGACGCGCTCGCCGATTTTGCGCCGCGTGACGCCCTCGCCTAACTTCTGAACGATGCCGACGACCTGATGCCCGGGTATAAGCGGTGATTTTCGTGGCGGCAGCTCGCCTTCGACCACGTGCAAATCCGTCCGGCAAACTCCACACGCGCTCACACGGACTCGCACTTCGGTCGGTCCAGGCTCAGGAACCGGCACGTCCGTAAGCTGCAGTGGATTCGTATCGACGGGTGCGGGCGCGCGCAACACACAAGCTTTCATTATCTCCCTCCGGAACTATGCAGCCGGGGCGGCTTTGGTCTTGATTCCAGCCTCTTCAGCCACGTCCAGAATAACCGCGGACCAGTCGAGGTTCTCGCGTCCCTTGGCCATGCTGGCCAGCCAGCGATCGTGCAGTGCGCTGCCAATGGGGAGCGGCGTAACACTGGCTTCAGCAACATCTAAAATCAGGTTGACGTCCTTCAGCCCAAGCGCCAGCCGGAAACCAGGCGGATCAAATCGTTCCTCGGCCATCATGCTTGCATAGCCATGGTGAAGCGGTGAAAACTTCCCAATCATCTCTGCCATTGCCTTCCTGCTGACGCCGTTCTTCTCTGCCAGCACGAGCATTTCCGCCAAAGTCGCCACAGTTGACGCCACCATGAAATTCCCGCACAGCTTGACGACATTTGCGGCACCAGGATCCTCGCCAAAATCGAGGACTCCTTGGCCGATCACCTTGAGCATGGGTTCGACGGTTTTCTTCGCCAAAGCAGGTCCGGCGACACA
>Ga0335075_10012423_pt1 | contig 12862 bp, 16 predicted proteins | sample Lox_Sample_24_FD_206723 | JGI IMG/M metagenome (GOLD analysis project Ga0335075, IMG submission 206723) | Soil microbial communities from Loxahatchee National Wildlife Refuge, Florida, United States - Lox_Sample_2.4 | ecosystem: Environmental > Terrestrial > Soil > Wetlands | place: USA... | reverse complement strand
AACCAGAGCACGAAGATGAGTGCCGCCAGCCCCACGACCAGCCTGCGAGCGCCCGGATCGCGCCAGAACACGAAGAGGGCGTACGGCCCCCAGAACACCCACAACTCGGGCCGATCGAGCGCGGAGAAGAAGCTGATCACGAGGGCCTGCCGCGGGGCGCCGTCCATGTATCGCTCGACCGCGATCAACATCAGCGCGGTGGCCAGGCCCTCTGAGTACCCGAGCGCGTTGTCGCTGATGAACCCGCCCGAGTTGATCAGGCTGCCGGCCGCTATCAGGCCGGCGAGCAGGAGCGGGACGTACCGCCAGACGCTCTTCTCAGAAGAGGCCTCTCCGCCCAGGTCTCGCGTGATCCGCCAGGCAACCCTGAACACCATGACCACGGCCATCACAGCGCCGGCGCGCGCCACCACCAGCCACAGATCGGGCTGCGCCTTGCCGAAGATCGCGAAGATCGTCGTGAAGATCATCGGCAGCGGCTTCCAGCTGGGGCCGCCGATCAGGTGGAGATTGAGGTGGGTGATCTCCCGGCCCCAGACGAGCCACGCCCACGGGTCATAGCTCGGCGTGGAGGGGACCAGGAGCGAGATCGCCCCGATGGCGAGAGCCACACCCCCGAGCCAAAAGTAGAAGCGCCACCCCCCGAAGAGGGCGGTCAGTTTGCGAGCCCGCGCCGCGACATCAGTCGACGACGCCGGTGCAGTCAGCTCTGCGGTGGGAACAGACACGGGGACCGGAAGATGTGGTTGGTGCCGCGCTCGCAAGTTACGCACGGCGGCGGCAGACGCGTACACAGCCTGCGCACCGAGCGCGGGCGACGCGCCAGCATTCTAGTCGGACGCGCCGCTAGGCCTTCGCCTTCCGGACGGGTCGCCCCGACCGGGTTCATGTGGCGTGCCCCCGGTTCAAACCGCGCCGGCTAGCCCGAGACGCCCTGCTGCAGGCAGGCTGCGATGCTGGCCAGCTCGCTGTCCGAGCCCTGGTTGGGGTAGACGAGCGCGGTGCCGATGACCTCGGCGGCCTGCGTCTTTCCCTCGATCTGATCGGCTTGCGCCGCCCCGGGGCTGTTCGTGAACACGATCGTGGGCCCGGCCGCAGGCGAGCCGACCCGCAGCTCGATTGGGCTGACCACTTGCACCGGCAGGTGTGCGCTGCGCATGCATCCAAGGTGGTTGTCGGTGTCGGTCAGCGGACTGTCGACGTTGCCCCGGCTGGCCAGCGTGCTCGAACCACTCGGCGTGGTCGGTTGCACCCGCACGGCGCCGCACCCGGCGAGCGCGATCGCACAGCCGACGAGAGCCACCAGGGAGCGCCCCGGCATGCCGGGGCGCCGAGGTGTCGTTGATGAGACGTGCTTAACGGACGGCATGCGAATTCCAACGGTAGAGGATCATCCTGACTGTGCTCCTGTTCGGCACCCTTTCCGGTCCGCTGCCGAAGCTGGGTGTGGTGGCGGTCGCGCTCCTCGCCGCCGTGGTCATGCTCCATCGTGACACCCGGGTTCAAGCGGTGGCCACCCTGGCTGCGCTGGTGCTCTCCCCGGTGCTGCTGCTCGCGGCCATCTGGCACTCGCCGCAGCTGGGCGTCGTGCATCGTCACCCGCTGTTCGCGGTAGTCGGCGCGGTCCTGGCCGTGGCGGTGGTGATCGCCGCAGCCATCGTAGTGAGCCGCCGCCCCGCGCTGCTGGCCGGCGCGGTGCTGGTGGCGCTGCCGTTCCGGATCCCCATCCAGGCCGGCGGCACTACGGCCAACCTGCTGGTGCCGCTGTATTTCGTCGTCGCCGCCGGATCGGTCGCGTTCATCTTTCGCGCGCTGCGGCCCGGGGTGGGCGTCGCCACGGACGTCGTCCCGGCCGCTGACGCCCCCGCCGCCGGCCCGGCCCGCTGGCTCGAGCGGCTGCTCGCCGCATACGTCGTCCTCTATGGCCTCCAAGCGGCGTACTCGCCGTCGTTCCAGACGGCCCTTCAGAACATGGTGTTCTTCTACGTTCCGTTTGCGCTCGCCTACTGCCTGCTGCGCCGGATGGACTGGACGCCGCGGCTGACCCGGACCTGCCTGGTGCTGGTCGCCGGGTTGGCGGTGCTGTTCGCGCTGGTGGGTTTCGTCGAGTACGCGACCAAGACGATCTTCCTGAACCCGAAGCTGATCGCGGCTAACGCCAACCACACCTACTTCGCGGTCAACTCGGTGTTCTTCGACTCGAACATCTTCGGGCGGTTCATGGCGCTCGTGATGGTCCTGCTGGGCGCGGTGCTGCTCTACGCGCGCACGAGGCGAACCCTGCTGGGAACGCTCGCTGTGCTGGCGATCGTGTGGGTTGGCCTCGTGCTCGCGGTGTCGGGCTCGAGCCTGGGGGCCCTCCTGGTGGGGCTCGGGACGCTCGCCGCGTTGCGGTGGAAGGTCGGGCGGGCGGTTTTCGCCGCGGTCGGCGTGGTCGCGGTGGCGGCGGCGGCGGTCTTCATCACGCCCACGACCTTCGGGCTCAACCAGGGGTTGAACGGCGCCTCCAGAGGCCGCGCGGGCCTGGTGAGCGGCGGCCTTGACCTGTTCTCCAAGAGACCGATCTGGGGGTACGGGTCGGCCTCGTTCGAGACCGAGTACGGCAAGCGTCACCACGCGCTCGGCGAGACGACGTCCGCGTCGCACACCATCCCGGTCACGATCGCCGCTGAACAGGGTCTCATCGGCGAGCTCGCCTACCTCGCGCTCGTCCTCGCGGCGCTCGTGACGCTGCTGCGCCGCGCCCGCGCCGACCCGGTTCGGGTCGCCATCGCCGGCGCATTCGTGGCGTTGCTCTTCCACACCCTCCTGTACGCGGACTTCCTGGAAGATCCGATTACTTGGACGCTGCTCGCGATCGGGGCCGCCCTCGCCCGGCAAGCGCCCGCGGCGTTGGCGGCGCCGGGCAGCGACCTCCTCGGACGCGGTCGCAAGCTCCAGCGGCAACTCGCGTAGCCGGGACGCCACCTCACGTGAAGAACTCGCGAAACCCGCCCGCGGGGTCGGCACCCTGGCGGATCGGCCCTCTACGCAAATCGTTTGCGTACGCCAGCGCTCTGACATCGGGGGTGACATCGCCGCCCGATAGGGGTAGCATCGCCCCTCGTGACCTGGGGACTCGTCTGGTTGATGCTGGCCCTGAAGATCCCGCTAGCAGGGCTGATCTACCTCGTCTGGTGGGCGATCCACCAGGAGCCCGACGAGGCCTCCTCTCAGGACGACGACGGCGGCATCCGGCGCAACCCGCGCCACCCGCGTAAGCCCTTCCCGCGCCACCCCCGCCGCGGGCCGCACGGCGATCCGGCGCCGCTCGCGCCCCCGCGCGTGCGCGTCACCCGGGCGCGCATCCGCACGCTCGAGCGCTGACCACGCCCGGGCCGGTCGCCGACCTGGCCGGGCCGCCGGCGGTGCCGCCGGCGGGGCCGCTTGCCGACCCGGCCGCCCCGGGGTCCGTCTCCACTGGCAGACTTGGCCCAAGATGAACGCGCCCAGCTCTGTCCTCTCCGACGCCACGATCATCGAGCTCGTGCAGCAGGGCCGGATCCGGATCGACCCGTGGGATCCGACGCTCGTCCAGCCCGCCAGCGTCGACCTGCGCCTGGGCGACTCATTCCGGGTGTTCCACAACCACCGCGCCTCGGCGATCGACCTGCGCGAGCCACCGTCGGGTCTGACCGAGGAGGTGGTGATCGACCCCGACGAGTCGTTCGTCATCCACCCGGGCGAGTTCTGCCTCGGGCGCACGCTCGAATGGGTCGAGCTCCCCGACGACATCGTGGCCCGTATAGAAGGCAAATCGAGCATCGGCCGCCTTGGCCTGATCGTGCACGCGACTGCCGGATTCTGCGATCCCGGCTGGAAGGGAACGCTCACGCTTGAGCTCAACAACCTCACTCGCGTCCCGATCAAGCTCTACCCGGGTCTTCAGATCGCGCAGCTCTCGTTCATGTCGCTCGATCGGCCGGCGGCCCGCCCGTACGGGAGCCCCGAGCTCGGCAGTCATTACCAGGGCCAGACCGCCGCGACCGAGAGCCGATACCCGGGTATGAGGTCCGCCGCCCCCGTCGCCGGCGCGGACCAGACCGCCAACCAGACCGCTATCGAGTAGGCTCGCGCCCGTGCCCGCCCTGCTGATCGCCGCTGGGGAGCCCTCAAAGGTCCCGCTTTACGTCGTCGGCGGCCTGCTCGTAGTGTGGGCCCTTAGCCTGGCCGCCGTGGGGCTCACGCGTCCGGAGTTTCCCTACAGCGCCCGCGGCGCCCGGCTTGTAATGGGCACCAGCGCGTTCCTGATGGTCGTCACGATGGCGATGGCCATCGTGACCAGCGCCTTCCCGAAGTAGTCCGCAGCGACCCCAGCGTCTCGCCCACGCGATGTGGGTACTAAATTCAAGGTTGGTATCCGGTCACGCCCTCTACGGCCGGAGGACCTCCGGCAAACGCGCGAGAAGGAGCGCCATGACGACACAGACCGAGCAACGAGACGGCGCCGGCGCAGCGACGTCCAACGAGACGTTGACCGTAACCGACAACCGGACCGGCAAGCAGTACGAGATTCCGATCGAGGACAACACGATCCGCGCCACCGAGCTGCGGAACATCAAGGTGGACGACGACGACTTCGGCCTCATGGCCTACGACCCGGCGTACATGGCCACCGCCTCCTGTCGCTCCGCCATCACATTCATCGATGGCGAGAAGGGCATCCTCGAGTACCGCGGCTATCCGATCGAGCAGCTGGCCGAGCGCTCCAGCTATCTCGAGGTCGCCTACCTGCTGGTCCACGGCGAGCTGCCGAGCCGCCAGCAGCTCGACGAGTGGATCCACCAGATCACGATCCACACGTTCGTGCACGAGAACGTGAAGGAGTTCATGCAGGGCTTCCGCTACGACGCGCACCCGATGGGGATGCTGCTCGCCTCCGTCGGCGCCCTATCGACGTTCTATCCCGAGGCGAGCCAGATCAAGGACAACGACGTTCGCTACATCCAGGTGATCCGGCTGCTGGCCAAGATGCCCACGCTGGCGGCCTTCTCATTCCGCCACAACCAGGGCAAGCCCTACGTGTATCCGGACAACGAGCTGTCCTACGCCGGCAACTTCCTCTCGATGATCTACAAGATGACCGAGATCCGCTACGAGCCCGATCCTCGGCTCGAGCATGCTCTCGACGTCCTGTTCATCCTCCACGCTGACCACGAGCAGAACGCCTCCACCAGCTCCGTGCGCGCCGTCGGCTCGACGCAGGTCGACCCCTACTCCGCGGTGGCCGCCGGCGTGGCCGCGCTGTACGGGCCGCTCCACGGCGGCGCCAACGAGGCGGCGCTGCGGATGCTCCGCCGAATCGAGACCAAGGACAACGTCCCCGACTTCATCAAGGGCGTGAAGGACGGGAAGGAGCGCCTGATGGGCTTCGGCCACCGGGTCTACAAGAACTACGATCCCCGCGCGAAGATCATCAAGAAGGCCGTCGACGAGGTCCTCGAGGTCACCGGGACCAACCCGCTGCTCGACATCGCGCTCGAGCTCGAGAAGATCGCTCTCGAGGACGACTACTTCATCGATCGCAAGCTCTATCCGAACGTCGACTTCTATTCCGGCCTCATCTACGAGGCGCTTGGGATGCCGATGGAGATGTTCCCGGTGCTGTTCGCGATCGGACGGACCAGCGGCTGGATTGCGCAGTGGCTCGAGATGATCGACGACAGCGAGCAGAAGATCGCCCGGCCGCGCCAGATCTACACCGGCGAGCGCGGGCGCGACTACGTCCCGATGGATCAGCGGTAGCCCTCGCCGGCGACTTCTAAAAAACAGAGCTGGACGCTCACCGTCCGTGCCGAAGCGCAGGTCGAGCACCTGAATTTCGAAGCGCTCGAGCCCGCCCTGGACACGCTGCGCCGGCGCATCGACGAGCTGGCGCAGTCGACCGCCGAGGACCCGCCCGGCACCCGGCTGCAGCGCTACGCACCTGAGGAGCAGGTCGTGGCCAGGATCGAGCTGTCCGGGCCGCAACGCCGTCTGGCCAGCGTGCACGTCGGCGTCGATGTCCGGGGCGACGGCTCGACCGAGCCCTACGTCGGCCGGGTCCGGCGCAAGGCGCTGGATGTCGGTCCGGACGAGGACGCGATCACCGCGCTGCGCCGGGCGATAGTCCCGGCGTGAGCTGCCAGCCACGCCGGGCCGTTGGTTCAGGCTTGAGCTATCGTTAGCCGCGCAGTGATGAGAGGAGCCTTAGCCCCGCTACGCGTCCTCGTTCGCCCCTTCGGTTACCTCGCGTTCGTGCTGGCGCTGGCGTCACTTTCGCTGGCGGCCAAGGCGCTCGGGGACCGCGACGAACTCGGATACTTCACCGACCGCCTCGCCAGCATGCTCTGGCGCTACCCCGAGGTCACCCGCAGGGGCGTTCAGATGGCCTGGCTGGTATGGGGGGTCGCGTTTGCCATCGCGATCTCGCCCTTTGACCCGCTGTCTACCCCGTGGGACGAGGTTGGGCTTGCGGCGGTGGCGATGGCCGTGATCTGGCGCCGGCTCCTCGCCGGGCACCGAGCCGAGCGTTGAGATTCTCCAGCGCCTGCTCGAGTCCGACCTCGCTCGGATCGAGTTCGCGCATCGCGGCGGCGAGGCGGTATTCGGCGAAGTAGTCGGGGTCGATGTCGCAGGCCGCGGCGATCAGTTCCATGGCCCGCATCGACGGCTTGTCGTGCCCGTTGGCGAGCATGTTGATGTGGGCGTGGGTGATGCCCTTGCCGTCCAGCTTCCGTGTCGCCTCAGCCAGGCCACGGTAGGTGAGCGAGCGCTCATCCATCAAAATCCGAAGCGCTTCTCCGAAAGGTTTCGTGCTGGGCCGAGTCATCGAGTCTCCTGATCGAGCTTCCGAAAAATAGCGCCCCGCCGGGTCGTGATGAGCCTGTGGGGTTGACAGGTTCGCGTCGCGCTTGGTAGGTTACCTAACAACGCAGCCGCAGGCAACCCTCATTTGACCGGTGGCTGTCCCCTCGTCGCCAGGCGCAGACCGGCAGGCCGTTGCGACGGGGAGCGCCGGGCCGAGACCTTACCCCGTTAGGGGGCGCAGACCTAGGTTTGTGCGGGGTCCTCGGCCCGGCTTTCTTTTCGCCAGCCGCTCAGCTCAGCTAAAGAACGAGCGTGGCGCCGTGGGCCCGCAGCCAGCGCAGCTGCTCGCGGTAACCCGGACTTCGAGCGGCGAGCAGCCCCCAGAACCGCGGCGAATGATCCATCACCTCGAGATGGCAGACCTCGTGCCAGACGACGTAGTCAAGGACGGCCTCGGGCGCGAGCAGTAGCCGCCAGTTGAAGCTCATCGCTCCGGCACGCGAGCAGCTCGCCCAGCGCGTCCGCTGCCCCCGGATGCTCAGCCGCGAATAGGAGGTGCCCGCCAGCGTGCACGCGCGGTCCAGGCGGGGCGCGATCTCGTCCCGCGCCGACCGGCGGTACCAGCGCTCGAGCGCCGGCCGGAGTCCGCCCCCCGCCGGCACGAACAGCTCCTCGCCGCGCCGGGTCACGCGGGTGCGTCCGGGCTCACTCACCAGGGCCAGAGACAGCCCCAGGTACGGCACCGTCTCGCCACGTGCCGCAACCGTCGCCTGCGCACGAGCAAGCTCGGCGACGCGGCGCTCGATCCACGGACGGAGCTCGCGGATCGCCGCGGCCGCCTCGCGCTCGGGTGCACGGCGCGGCAACACGACCTCGACCCCGCGGGTCGCGTCGACGGTGACGCGCACGCGGCGTGCCCGGTCTGAGCGCCGCACCTGATATCTGAGCTCTTCCACGGCGGCAGAGAGTACGGTCCGCTTCCGACATGCGCTCGTTTCCGTCCCTCTCGGAGCCACTCACCGACGGACATGTCGCGCTGCGCGATTACACCGAGCGCGACATCCCCGAGATCCTCATCGCGTACCAGGACGATCGGCAGCTGCACGTGCTGGCCGGCGAGGACCGTCCTCCGAGCGGCGCCGAGCTCGGGAGCCGGGCCGAGCGCGAGCCGGTCGCCCGCGCCGCCGGCGAACGAGCCACGCTTACCGTCGTCGAGCCGGGGACGGACACGTGCCGCGGGCAGGTTTCCGTCAGCGACCCGGACTGGGACAACAGTCGGGTCGAACTAGCGATCTGGCTGGCTCCCCAGGTCCGCGGCCGGGGGCTTGGGCGCCGCTCGCTCAGGCTGGCCGCCGAGTGGCTGCTGCGAACGTGCGGCTTCGCCCGGGTGGAGCTGGTCGCCGAGCCGGACAACGCCGCCGTCATCGGGGCCGCGCAAGGCGCCGGGTTCGCCCGCGAGGGCGTGCTGCGCGGCCATCAGCGCAGGCGCGGAAAGCGGATCGACGTGGTCGTCATGTCCCTGATCACGGCCGACCTCTGAGCCCTGCCATGCCTTACTGGCGCGTCAAGCTCCCGCCCGGCGTCCGATCGCCGTTCGAGGTGTACCTCAACGGCGTACGGCAAGAGCTCGGGACCGACTACCGGGTCTCCGAGGGCGAGCTGTTGTTCGAGCGCGAGGTGGTCCGCCAGCGACTCGGCGCCCGGGCCTGGTTCCTCGGCTTCTGGGGAATCGGGACCTACAAGCGAAACGACGAGATCGACATCCGCTACGAAGCCGGCGGGGAGACGCACGTGGTCCAGGCCACAGAGATCACCCCTCCGACACCTTTACCACCTCGCGCGTGACCCACGGTCGCAGCAGGCGCAAGGCCGCCAGGATCGCGCGGGTCGCTGGAGACCGATTTAGCGTGTAGAAGTGGATGCCGGGCGCGCCGCGGGCCAGAAGCTCGGCGCACTGCAGGGTCGCGTAGGAGACGCCGAGCTGGAGCACCTCGTTGGGGAACGGCGCCCGCTTCTCGAGCTGCTCGAGCAGCGGGTCCGGGATGGACGCGCCGCACATGTCAGTAAATCGCTTGATCTGGCCGACATCCGTGATCGGCATGATCCCGGGGATGATCGGGACGTCGATTCCGACCGCCCGGGCCTCCTCGACGAACCGGAAGTACGCCTCGTTGTCGAAGAACAGCTGCGTGATCAGGAACGAGGCGCCATTCTCGACCTTCTGCTTGAGGAAGCGCAGATCGCTGGACATGTCCGGCGCCTCGGGATGGACCTCGGGGAAGCAGGCCGCCCCGACGCTCATCGGGTATCGCTTGGCGATCAGCGCCGCGAGCTCGCTCGAATAGCGCAGGCCGCCCGGATGCGGCTGCCACTCGGGTTCGCCCCGCGGCGGGTCGCCGCGCAGCGCGAGCACATTCTCGATGCCCGCGTCGGCGAGGCTGTCGAGAATCACGCAGAGTTCGTCGCGGGTCGCGCCGACGCAGCTGAGGTGAGCCATCGCCTCGATCCCGAGCTCCTGCTTGATCCACTTCGTGAGCTCTAGGGTGAGGCCGCGTGTCGAGCCGGCCGCCCCATAGGTGACCGACACGAAATCGGGCTCGAGCTCGCGCAGGGACGTCAGCGCGGCCCGGAGGTTCTGCTCGCCCTCGTCCGTCTTGGGCGGGAAGAACTCGAACGAGAAAACCGGCCCCTCGTCCCGGGCGAGGATCTGATCGATGTGCATGGCCGGGAACCGTATCAACCTTGACACGATCGTGTCAAGGTTTGGTTCAGGGATCCGACAATTCTCGTACCCACCGCTCCACGCTCCCGTCCGACAGGCGCGACATCCGGCCAAGCCGCTCGAGGTGGGTCAGGTAGCACAGGGTCTCGGGCAGCCACCAGCCGGCGTTGGCGTCGGTAAGCGGCTCCTCGTGCAGGTGCGGCGTGATCTCGAGCGCGGTCTTCGGCCCCTCGGCCACCGCCTCGAGCGCCGCCTCGAGCCGCTGCGCCACCAGACGGCGGTTGCCCTCGATATGGCCGTGCACGTCCAAGAACGGCTTGCCGTGGCCCGACAGGGCAAGGCGCGCGTCGAGCTCGTCGACCACGTCGAGCGAGGCCAGAAACTCGCCGATCGGGTCCGGGGTCCAGCCGTAGTCGAAGTACAGCGAGATCCGCCCGAGCACGTGGTCGCCCGAGATCAGCAGCCGGCGCTCGGCCTGGAACAGGCAGACGTGGGAGGGCGCATGCCCGGGGGTCTCAAACGTGGTCCAGGTCCCGAGATCGGTGTCGACCGTCACGCCGGCCACCAGCGGGCGGTCGGGCTCGATCACCCGGGCGATGCCGGACGGGTGCTGGCGTGCCTCGTCGGCGTAGCGCTCGAGCGCCGACGCGGGCACACCGCTCTGGCGGCCGATCTCGACGCGCCGCGCGATCGCCATATCCGGGTCGGTCGCGGCCGCGAAACCGTGCTCGTGGTTGGGATGCATCCACATCTCGGAGCCCGTCCGGTCGCAGATCGGAGCCGCTTGACCCCAGTGGTCGGCGTGCGCGTGGGTGCAGACGATGAGCCGCACGTCGTCGAGCCGGAGGCCGACCTGCTCCATCGCGCGCTCGAGGTCGGCCAATGACCCCGGTTCGTGCATGCCGGTGTCGAACAGGACGATCCCGCCGTCCGCGGCCACCGCCCACGCGTTGCAGTGCGGCACCCCGGGGAAGGGCAGAGGCAGGCGCAGGCGCCACAGGCCGGGTATCACCCGCTCCCCGCGCCCGAGCTCACGTGTGCGTGTCCGCGGCATCCGGACGCGAACCCTAGACTCCGGCGCTCCGATGTCGAGCGCAGATGTCGCCAGGCGCTACTTCGAGGCCCTCGCCGCGCGTGACGTGGAGTCCGCGGTGGCGATGTGGGCTCCCGGCGGTGTCGAGCGGGTGGTCGGCCAGCGCGAGCTGAGCGCGCCTGCCGGCGTCCGGGAGTTCCAGAATGAGCTGTTCGGCGCGTTTCCGGATCTGCGCTGGGAGGTCCTCGACGTCGTCCCCTCAAACGGCCACGGCGACGACGACGCGGACGGCAAGGTCGCCGTCCGCTGGCGCGCCACCGGCACCTTCGCCGGTCCCGGGACCTTCCAGGGGTTAATGGCCAACGGCGCCCACCTAGAGATGGAGGGCTGCGACGTCCTGACCGTCAACGCCGAGGGCAAGCTCGAGCATCTCGACGCGTATCTCGACAGCGCCGACGTTGCGCATCAGCTGGGCGTGCTTCCACCGGCCGGATCGCCGGCGGAGGTCGGCTTGACCAAGCTGGCCAACGCGGTCACCCGGGTCCGCTCCTGGGTCGGCGGCGGCGACGCCCAGCGGATCGCCGAGGGCGTATGGCTGGTCCAGGGCGGCATCCCCAAGACGATGAACGTCTACCTGATCGAGGAGCCCGATGGCGTCACCGTGTACGACGCCGGGGCGTCCGAGATGGTCGGCGTCGTGGCCCGCGCGGCGGCCCGCCTTGGGGGAGTCAAGCGCATCGTCCTCGGTCACGCCGACGCCGATCATCGCGGGTCGGCGCCCGGGCTCAAGGCGCCCGTCTACTGCCACGCAGCGGAGCGCGAGGCGGCCGAGTCGCCCGACTCGTATCGTCCGTATTGGGACCGTTCCAAGCTCGACGCCCGCGGACGCACCGTCCTCTGGCGGCTGATCGCGCGCTGGGACGGTGGCCCCGTCGAGGTCGCCGGCACGCTCGAGGAAGGCGATGAGGTCGCCGGCTTCCGGGTCGTCCATCTGCCCGGCCACGCCCCGGGTCAGATCGCTCTCTTCCGCGACTCCGACCGCCTCGCCCTGGTCTCGGACACGATCTACACGCTCGACCCCCAGTCCGGACGTCACGAGCCCGCCCACGTTCCCCATCCGGCGTTCAACCAGGACACCGAGCAGGCCCGCGCGTCGATCCGCAAGCTGGCCGCGCTCGACCCCGTGACCGTGTGGGCAGGTCATGCGGAGCCCGTCACCGGCGATGTCCAGGGCCAGCTCGAGCGCGCCGCAAGCGCGCCCGCGTGACCGGGCCCGATCCGGCCGTGGCCAAGCAGCGAAAGCGCCAGAGCGAGAAGCTCGCCGCACCGAGCTCCGAATATCGCGACTCCGAGGGCAACGTGCTGATCCTGCGCGGCTCGCTCACCCCCGGCGCCCGGCGCGAGTACGCCGACATCCTGGCCGGCGGCCTGAATCGCGAAGACGCCTGGCAACGCGCCACCGAGCTGTTGTTCGAGCGCCTAGCCGTCGCCTGGACGATCTCGGGTCTTGAGATCACGAAACAGAAGGAATTGCTCGGCCGTTATCGGATGGCCAGTAACGCCGAGCGGCGCTTCGTGCGCGACACCCTGCGCGAGCACGCCGCCGAGCACTTCCCCGAGCTCGAGGCCCCGTGATCGACCCGGACGCGTTCGCCACGCTGCTGTGCGACTGGTGCCTGGAGGCGCGTGAGCGCCAGTCGGTCCTGGTGTCCACCACCCCGCTCGCCGCGCCGTTGGTCCGGGCCTTCTACCGGGCCTGGATCACCCGGCGAGGATGGCCGCCGGCGCTCCGAATCGCGATCCCCGGCGTGGCCGAGGACTTCTATCGCCTCGCCGGCGACGAGCTGCTCGACAACTACTCGCCGCAGGAGATGGCGGATGCCCAGCAGGCCGACGCGTTCCTCGCCATCCAGGCGCCGGAGAACACCCGCGCCCTGTCCGGCGTCGATCCGGCGCTCATCACGCGCGCCTCCCGCGCGCTCGAGCCGGTCCGGGCGGTGCGGCTGTCCAAACGGTGGTGCGGCACGATCTGGCCGACGCCGGCCCTCGCCCAGCACGCCGGGATGAGCGACGACGACTACGCCGCGTTCGTCAACCGGGCGCTGTTCCTGGACCAGCCCGACCCGGTGGCGGCGTGGAGTGAGCTGAGCGAGCGCCAGGCGGCGATCGTCGATCGGCTCAGCCAGGCCCGCGAAATCCGGATCGAGGCCGAGGGGACCGATGTGCGCCTGAACGTCGAGGGCCGGACCTGGATCAACTCCAACGGCAAGCGCAACATG
>Ga0335075_10012422_pt1 | contig 12864 bp, 12 predicted proteins | sample Lox_Sample_24_FD_206723 | JGI IMG/M metagenome (GOLD analysis project Ga0335075, IMG submission 206723) | Soil microbial communities from Loxahatchee National Wildlife Refuge, Florida, United States - Lox_Sample_2.4 | ecosystem: Environmental > Terrestrial > Soil > Wetlands | place: USA... | reverse complement strand
CGCGCTGGAGCGGTTCATCGCCCACTTCGAGTCCAAGGGGCCCGCCGAAGAGGAGGGCGCGGGCAAGGTGGACCCCACGGAGGGCATGGAGCCCGAGGAGGCCCTGCACTTCCACATCCTGCGCCGCAAGAAGGAGGGCGTGGAGGACTGGATCGACGCAAGCGTCGAGAAGATCGGCGCCGTCCCCACCCTCAACGACGTGCTCCTGCCCGCGATGAAGGAGGTGGGCGACAAGTTCGGCGCCGGCGAGCTCATCCTCCCCTTCGTGCTGCAGTCGGCTGAGGTGATGAAGCGCGCCGTGGCCCGGCTCGAGCGCTACCTGGACAAGCTCGAGGGCTACACCAAGGGCACGGTCGTGCTGGCCACCGTGTTCGGTGACGTGCACGACATCGGCAAGTCGCTGGTCAACACCATCCTCACCAACAACGGCTACTCGGTGGTGGACCTCGGCAAGCAGGTGCCGATCTCCACCATCCTCGACGCCGCCGTCGAGCACAAGGCCACCGCCATCGGCCTCTCGGCGCTGCTGGTCTCCACCTCCAAGCAGATGCCCGCCGCCGTCCAGGAGCTCCACGAGCGCAAGCTCGACTTCCCGGTGCTGATCGGGGGCGCCGCGATCAACCGCAACTTCGGCCTGCGCATCCTCTACCCCCACGGCACCGAGGCGGACGACGTCTACGAGCCCGGCGTCTTCTACTGCAAGGACGCCTTCGAGGGCCTGGCCAAGATGGACCAGCTCATCGACGCCGCGCGGCGCACCGAGCTCGTCGACTCGACCCGGACCGCGGCCAAGAAGCTGCGGGACACCCCCGTCCAGACCGACGACGACGCGCCCGACGTCAGCGACGCATCGGTGCGCAGCGCCGCGGCCACCGACACCCCGGTGCCCGAGCCGCCCTACTGGGGCGTGCGCGAGCTCGAGGTGCCGATGGACGAGGTCTACCGCCACCTTGACACCCACGTGCTGTTCAAGCTGCACTGGGGCGGCAGGGGCGTCAAGGGCGAGGCGTGGACGCAGCTGCTGCGCGACGACTTCCAGCCGCGCCTGGAGCGGATGTGGCGCGAGCAGACCTACCTGCACCCGCGCGCCCTGCTCGGCTACTTCCCGTGCAACAGCGACGGCAATGAGCTGATCATCTGGGATCCTGAGGCCCCCGGCGAGCGGGAGCTCCATCGCCTCGTCTTCCCTCGCCAGCCTCGCCACGACCGCATCTGCCTGGCCGACTTCTACCGCCCCCTGAGCTCTGGCCAAACGGATGTCGTCGCCCTCCAGGCAGTGACCGCCGGCGACGAGGTGACCGAGCTGATGGCCTCACTCGAGGCCGAGGGCGAGTTCGCCGAGCAGCTGTTCACGCACGGCCTCGGCGTCCAGACGGCCGAGGGCATGGCCGAGTGGCTGCACGGCCGCGTGCGCCACGACCTCGGCATCGAGCCCCGGCAGGGCCGCCGCTACTCGTGGGGCTACCCGGCCTGCCCCGAGCAGTCAGAGCACGAGAAGGTCTTTGACCTCCTCGATGCCCCGTCGATCGGCCTGCGGCTCTCCGGCGGGTACGCCGTCGAGCCCGAGCAGTCGACACTCGCCATCGTCGCCCATCACCCCCAGGCCGTCTACTTCGGCATGAAGTCCGGGACGCTGCCCAAGACCGACCGGCAGGCCGCCGACGAGCTGATCGCCGGCACCGACCGCGACCCCACCCGGCTGGCTTCGCTGCCGGACTCGGACCCCGCCGCCGCTCCCGGCGCAGGCGAGGACGAGCCCGCGCTGGCCGAAGCCTGACCCCGCCCCTCCCCCGCGCGTCCAGCGGCGGACGGCCCCAGCTCGGGCAGCCGTCCAGAAACCCTCAAAGTGGGGAGGAGATTTGATCAATCGCGCCGATACCACGTCGGGTGAGGACGCAGCTTCTTGATCCATCCGTCCCCCGCAACGGTGACGGGCGGGGACACCCCTCGGCGCAGATGGCGTCGGCACAGATCGGCAGCCCGGTCGCGCCGGCCGCTGTCGTGATCGCCGACCGTGAGCGACGGATCCTGCACGTGGAGGGCAACGCCTTCGCGGCCCATGGCCTGCGGATAGACAGCTGGATCGGTCAGAGGATCGACGAGGTCCTGCCCGCCGAGGCCGTGCCGATCCTGGCCCCGCGGTATGACGCCGCCTTCGCCGGGGCGCCGCAGTCCTTCGAATACCGGGCGCAGGACGATACGCGCGAGTACGTCGTCCAGCTCGTCCCCGTCCCGGACGCGGCGGGCATCATCGGCTCGGTGGTGGCCGTCATGCAGGACGTCACCGAACGCGCGCAGATGATCTCCGATCTGGCCCGCAGCGAGGGGAGGCTGCGCGAGGCCGAGCGACTGGTCGGCGTGGGCAGCTGGGAGCTGGTCGTCGCCACCGGCGAGATCACCTACTCGGCCGGATTGGCAGAGCTGATGGAGCTGCAGGAGGGTCAGCGGCTGGACAAGCACTCACACCTGGAGCTCGTCCACCCCGCCGACCGCGACCAGGTGGCGGCGATCGGCGAGGAGTGCGTGCGCCACGGATCGACGAGCTGTGAGTACCGGATCGTGCTGCCCAGTGGCGCGACGCGCACCCTCGCCCTGCACGCCGAGGCGGTGACCGAGCTCGACGGCCGTCGTGAGCATCTGCGCGGGGCCGTCCTGGATGTCACCGCCGAGCGCGAGGCCGACCGCCAGCGGCTGGCCGCCGCCCATCTGTTCCGCGAGGGGTTCGACGCGGCACCGATCGGCATGGCGCTCACCGACCCTGTAGAGGGCCGTTGCGTGCGCGTCAACGACGCCATGTGCCGGCAGCTGGGCCGCACTCGTGAGCAGATCCTCGGCGGGTCGCTCGTCGGCCTGGCCACCGACGAGAACCAGCCCGTCCTGCGGCGTGCCCGCGAGGAGATGCTCCGCGGCAACCGCGAGTCCTTCAAGGCCGAGATGCGCTACCTCCGCGGCGATGGGAGCGAGGCCTGGGGCCTGCTGCACTGGACCCCCGTCCGCCGCGAGGACGGCTCGGTCGAGGCCTTCCATTCGCAGCTGGTCGACATCACCGACCGCAAGGAGCGCGAGTCGCGCCTCGAGCACGACGTGGAGGAGGCGCTGTGGCTCGGGCGTATCCGCGATGCGCTCGACGAGGACCGGTTCGTCCTCTACGCCCAGCCGATCGTGGATCTCATGACCGGCCAGACGGTGCAGCACGAGCTGCTGCTGCGGATGCTCTCCGAGGACGGGGAGATCATCGCTCCTTGCGCCTTCCTCCCGGCCGCCGAGCGCTACGGGCTCATCTCCGAGATCGACCGCTGGGTGATCCGCCAGGCCGTGCAGATCGCCGAGCAGGGCATCCCCACCGAGTTCAACCTCTCGGGCCGCTCCATCGGTGACCCCGACGTCCTGCGCGAGCTGGCCACCGCGCTCCAGCAGTCCGGCGTGGATCCGTCGCTGCTGGTGGTGGAGGTGACCGAGACGGCGTTCGTGGGGCAGACCGAGGCGGGGCGGGCCTTCGCCGAGCGTGTCCGCGAGCTCGGGTGCCGGCTGGCCCTCGACGACTTCGGCACCGGGTTCTCCAGTCTCCAGTACCTCAAGCATCTCCCGGCCGACCACCTCAAGATCGACATCGATTTCGTGCGCGACCTGACCTCCAACGAGACCGATGCCCGCGTCGTGCGCGGCATCGTCGCCCTGGCCCGCGAGTTTCACCAGACGACCATCGCCGAGGGCGTGGAGGACGAAGCGACGCTCCTCATGCTCCGCGATCTCGGCGTCGACCTCGCCCAGGGCTACCTGTTCGGCCGGCCCGCGCCGATGGCGTCAAGCGCGTCCGGCGGCCGGGTCCCGGCCACCTGTGCCAGCCGCTCGCCCGTGTCACAGGTCGACCAGGTCGATCTTGTCGCCGCGGCGTTTGACGCCTTCGCGCGACGCGACGTCGACGGCATGCTGTCTCGCTGCCACCCTGATTTCGTCCTTCGCTCCGTCGCCACCGCCAAGCGCGCCGAGCGGTCCGCGCCGTACCGCGGACACGAGGGCATCCTGGCCTACATGCGCGACGTGGCGACGGTGTGGGACGAACTGAGCCTTACGCTCCTCACCTTCCGGCAGGCGCAGGACTCCGTGATCGGCTTTGGCCGCGTGCAGGGCCGCACCACGGGCGAGCGCTTCCTCGGCAGCATCATGTGGATGGTCCGGGTGCGCGGCGACCTGATCTCATCGATCGAGGTCTTCCAGGCGGCCGGCGGACCGTCGCTGAGCGACTCGCAGATCGAGCGCCTGCAGGACGGGACGGCACGTCCCGCCGTGACCGGCGAAGCCCCGGCGCGCGCTGCGGGCACCAACGCCCCAGCTCGCGTCGCCGGCGACTGATCAGCCCTTGGCGTCCAGCGCGCCCGAGCCGTGCGACTGGCTCACCCGTCCGCGATGGGGGCGGGCCGGGAGCTTGACCGGAGCGGCGTGCATGGCGCGCAGGCGGACCTCGCGCCAGGACATCCCCTCCTTGAGCAGGGCGGGGGTGCCCATGAGGATCGCGGTGGAGACCTCGACGGCCTGCAGGATCACCCCGTAGGCCACGCCCGTGCCCAGGCCTACGTGCCAGCCGGTGTGCAGGACGGCGGCGCAGGCGGCCTGGAAGACGCCCAGGTTGGCCGGCGTCGCCGGGAGCACGGCGGTGATGTTGACCGCGAACAGGACCGCCGCCGCAGCGGCCCACCCGGCCTGGTGGTTGAGCCCGAGGGCCACGAGCAGGATGTAACAGGACGCCCACTGCAGCGCCCACGCCCCGAGCTGGGCGACGGTGGCGACGGCTCCGAGCTTGGGCTTGCGGAACACCATCAGCCCGGCCCGCACCCGGGTCATACCCCGGCGCGCCTGGGTCACCAGCGCCTGCAGCCGGCCGAATCGCCCGCCGCCGTGGCGGAGGATCAGCGGCGAGATGAGGACGATGACCAGGAGCGTCGCCGGCGCGATGGCCGCCACCAGCAGCGCGTTCTGATGTCCGTTGAAAAGATCAACCGACGAGAACATCACCGCCCCGAGCACGATCAGGGCGACGATGTTGAGCAACGTCTGGGAGACGACCGTGCCCAGCACGACCGGCAGGTGCTCCCGGGGTCTCCCGGTGCGGCGCGCCACCACCAGGGCGCGTGACGGCTCACCGAGGCGCGCCGGTAGCGTCGAGGACATCAGGACGCCGATGAAGGTTCCCTGCATCGCGTCGGAGAGCCGCACCCGCGCCTTGGGGAGGGCGGCGCGCAGGATGGCGTGCCAGGACACGGCGCGCAGGGCCATGGCGGCGCACATGACCCCCAGGCCGAGGATCACGAAGGACGGGCTGGAGGCCAGCAGGGCGTGGGCGATGTTGGACAGGCCGATCGAGCTCAGGGCCTTGTAGGCGAGCAGCAGGGCGCCGACCGAGACCAGAGCCATGCCCCCGCGGCGGGCCGCGGTGACCAGCGGACGCCGGCGCGACGCGGGCGGCGGCTCGAGGCTGGGCAGCTTACGGGCGGGGCGGTGGGGCTTGAGGTCGGCGGCGCGGACCCCGACGGCGACCGCGGCGCGCTGGGACGCGGTGGCGGCGGCCGGGACGGCGATCGCGTCCTCGTAGGCCTCCAGGACCTGATCGGCCACCACGGGCCAGGCGAAGCGCGCCACATCGGCCGCGGCGGCGCGCGACATCCGCGCCCGCCGCTCGGGCTCCTCGTAGAAGTCGCGCAGGGCCTCAGCCAGCGCCTGGGGATCGGCCGGGGGCACCAGCACCCCGTCGACCCCGTCGCGCACCACGTCGCGGTAACCCGCGATGTCAGAGGCCACCACGGGCGTGCCCGCGGCAAAGGCCTCGGTCAGCACCATGCCGAAGCTCTCGCCGCGCAGCGAGGGGGCGCACAGCACGTCCGCATGCTGAAGCTCCGCGCGCTTGCGCGCGTCGTCGACCTTGCCCAGGACGCGCACGTCGCGGTCATCGAGCATCAGCGGCGCGAGCTCCTCGGCGGTGGGGCCGATGACGGTCAGCTCGGTGGGAATGTGATCACGCAGCGCTTCGAAGGAGCGCAGCAGGAGCGGCAGGCCCTTGCGCTCCACGGCCTGGCCGACGAAGACGATCCGCAGGCGCTCGGACGGCGTCTTGTGCCCAGCCCGGGCCAGCACCGCGGGGTCGACATGCACCCCGTTGGGGATCACCCGGTAGTGGCCGCCGAAGAACCGCTGACCGGTCCACGCGGCGGCCTCGGAGACGGCGATGCGCACGTGCAGGCGGTTGAGGACGCGCCAGGCCCCCATCAGGTTGGCCAGGCCGTTGGGGACGCGACCCTCGGAGAAGGAGTGGAAGGTGCCGACGAGGGGCAGGCCGGTCAGCTGCGTCGTGATCCAGCCGCCCAGCGGCGCCACCGGCTCGTGGATGTGGACGACGTCGTAGTTGCCGGTGCGCAGCTCGGTCTGCGCGGTGGCCACGCCATACGGGGTGATGCTCAGGTTCGACACGGCGCCGTTGGCCTTGAAGCCGACGGTCCGCCCCAGCGGCACCAGATAGTCGGGCGCCGGCAGCGACTGCGGCGTGGCCCCACGATGCAGAACGCGGGAGCGCACGTCGACAGGGTCATACGGCGCGAGAACCCGCACGTGATGTCCCTGCTCGATGAAGCGCTCAGCCAGCGCCTCGATATGCCTTGTCACGCCCCCGGGATACGTCCACGAATAGGGCGAAACCAACGCAATCCGCATCATCCCCATGCTACCGACTGCACCGGTCCGGCTCGCGAATCTCTCGGCGTATGATCGGGTTCTCATGCCGACACGTCATTTCGTCAAATACACCTTTTTGAAGGTCGATCCGGCGTGGCGCCGCCTCGACGAGGAGCAGCGCGCCGCCGACAAGCGGGAGTTCATCGCCGCGTGCGCGGATTTCGCCGACGGGCACCTCCTCCGGGCCTTTTCGCTGGTCGGCACCCGCGGCGACGCCGATCTGATGCTGCTCAGCCAGGCGCAGAACCTCGAGCGCATCCACGAGTTCCATGTGGTGCTGGCCCAGAGCGGGCTGATGAAGTGGTGCTCGGTTCCGTATTCGTTGCTGGCCATGACCAAGCCGTCGGAGTACTCGGATGAGTCTCGTCTGGAGGTTCGACCTGGCTACGGCAAGTACCTGTTCGTCTATCCGTTCGTCAAGACGCGCGCGTGGTACGCGCTGCCCGCCGACGAGCGCTGGCGGATCATGCAGGAGCACATCAAGATCGGCCGCGAGTACCCGTCGGTGGACCTCAACACCAGCTACTCCTTCGGCCTCGATGACCAGGAGTTCGTCGTGGCCTTCGAGACCGACAACCCGGCGGACTTCCTGGACCTGGTACAGCGGTTGCGCACCTCGGAGTCCAGCTCCTACACCCTGCGCGACACCCCGACGTTCACCTGCATCGCCTGCTCGGTGGAGCGGGCGCTGGGCGCGCTGGACGGCGCCGCGCTCTCGGTCACCGCGCCGTAGCCGCGACGTGGCCGCCACCACGGACCTCAGCGTCGCCCTCGAGCACCTCCGAGCCGCCGATCCGGTCCTGCGGGGCCTCATCGACGAGATCGGCGCCGACGATGCCGAGGAGCGGCCCGCGGACATCCCGTCAGATCATTACGGCGCGCTGGTGCGGGCCATCATCGGCCAGCAGCTGTCCACCCGGGCGGCGAGCGCGATCCAGCGTAAGCTCACCGCGCGCTACCACGGGCGCCTGCCCACGCCCGACGAGGTCCTCGCCGAGGACCCCGAAGAACTGCGGACCGCCGCCGGGCTGTCACACGCCAAGGTGCGCTATCTGCGCTCGCTGGCCGAGCACGTGCTCGACGGGTCGCTGGCCCTCGACGGACTGGCGGGGATGCCCGACAGCGAGGTGATCGCGGCGCTGACCGAGGTCAAGGGGATCGGGCAATGGAGCGCGGACATGTTCCTCATGTTCCACCTCAACCGGCCCGACGTCCTGCCGGTCGGCGACCTGGGCATCCGCAAAGCGTTTCAGGCGGTGTACGGGCTGCCGGCTCTACCGGCGGCACCCGAGATGGAGCGCATCGCCGACCCCTGGCGGCCGTATCGGACCCTCGGCTCGCTGTTTCTGTGGCGTTCGCTGAACGCCACTCCGCTGGGCGAGCGCTGAGCGCCTAGACGGCGGAGACTTCCTCCTCCTCCGCGACGCGGAAGGAGGAGCCGCAGCCACAGGCAGCGATCACGTTGGGGTTGTCGACCTTGAAGCCGGCGCCCTGGAGCCCGTCCACGAAGTCGATCGTCGAGCCCTCGACGTAGGGCAGGCTCGGCGTGTCGACCAGCAGCCGGATCCCCTGGTACTCGAAGACGGAGTCCCCGTCGCGCTGCTCGTCGAAGGCGAGCGCGTACTGGAAGCCCGAGCATCCGCCGCCGCGAACCCCGACCCGCAGGCCGGCCGTCTCAGCGACGGCGTTCTGAGCCGAGAGGAACTCGCGGACCTTCTCGGCGCCTTTGTCAGTGAGGGTGATCATGCTTTACGAAGTATAGCGACCCGCTACGCTAGAGCCATGGCCGCCACCCCCGAAGAGCTCAAGGAACGGATCGAGGCCGGGATCCCCGGCTCCGTGGCCGAGGTTACCGGGGACGGGCACCATTTCAACGCCGTCGTGAGCGCCGCCGCGTTCAACGGTCTCTCGCGGATCGCCCAGCACCGGCTCGTCTATGACGTGTTCGGTCCCGAGGTGGGCGACCGCATCCACGCCCTCTCCATCCAAACCAAGACCGCGGAAGCGTAGTCGCCGACACCACTGAGGAGACTCGATGAGCGACCAGACTGCCAACCCCCTTCGTGACGCCATCCAGGAGGCGATCGACGAGAACCCGGTGATCCTGTTCATGAAGGGCAGCCCTGAGGCGCCCGCATGCGGCTTCTCCGCCCGCACCGTCGCCATCCTGCAGTCGCTTGGCGCGCGCTTTGCCGCCGTCGACATCCTGCCCGACCCCCGGATCCGCCAGGAGCTCTCAGCGCTCTCCAATTGGCCGACCATCCCCCAGCTGTTCGTCGACGGCGAGCTCGTCGGCGGCTGCGACATCGTCTCCGAGATGTACCAGTCCGGCGAGCTGGCCCAGAGCCTCGGCCTTGAGGCGCCGGAGGCCGAGGAGGCCGAGGCCCCCACGGCGGGCGGTATGGAGCAGGCGCCGCTCACCATCGAGAACCGGCTCTAGGCGGTGGCGACGGCCGCCCCGGTCGTCGCGCTGCACTACGACGGCGGGACGCTGCGGGCGATCGACCAGACGCAGCTGCCGTGGCATGAGGTCGAGCTCGAGCTGCGTGGCGGCGACGACGTCGTCGCCGCCATCCGCCGGCTGAGCATCCGCGGCGCGCCGCTGATCGGCGTCGCCGCGGCCTACGGGGTGGCGCTGGAGCTGGCCCGCCACCCCGGTTCGCTGGACCGGGCCTGCGCGGCCCTGGCCGGGGCCCGGCCCACCGCCGTCAATCTCAGACACGCCGTGGAGCGGGTGCGCGGCGCCGTGCTGGCTGCGGGCGTGGCCGGCACCACCGCCGCCGCCGATGTCGCCCTGGCCGAGGCGCGGGCCCTGCATGCCGAGGAAGAGGCCGCCAGCGCGGCCATCGCCGGTCACGGCGCCGACCTGCTGGCCGGCCGGCGGCGCATCCTCACCCACTGCAACACCGGTGCGCTGGCGGCGCCCGGCCGGGGCACCGCCCTGGCCGTCATCGCCGAGCTGGCCGATCGCGACCAGCTGGATCTCGTCCTGGCCGCCGAGTCGCGCCCGCTGTTGCAGGGCGCCCGGCTCACCGTCTATGAGCTCCGTCGGCTCGGCATCGACCACGCACTGGTGGTGGATGGCGCCGCCGCCGGGCTGATCGCGGCCGGCGAGGTCGACGCCGTGATCGTCGGCTGTGACCGCGTCGCGGCCAACGGCGACGTCGCCAACAAGGTGGGCACCTACCCCCACGCACTGGCCGCCGCGGCGGCCGGGATCCCGTTCGTGGTGGCGGGCCCGTGTACCACCATCGACCCGGCGTGCCCCAGCGGGGCCGAGATCGTGGTGGAGCAGCGCGACGGTGACGAGGTCCGCGCCGCGGGCCTGTGGCGCGAGGAGCCGCTGGCGCTCACCGTCCCCGGAACGCCGTGCCGCAACCCCGCCTTCGACGTCACTCCGGCGGCGCTGGTGACCGCCCTGGTGACCGAGCGCGGCACCGCCGCCCCGCCCACGCGTGAGTCGGTGTCAGGGCTGCTGGGCCGCTGAACGGCGTCAGGGCTGCTGGGCGCCTGAGCCCCGGTACTCCAGATGCTCGACGATCCGCCGTGAGTCGCAGATGACCTCGCCGTCGAGGACCAGCACCGGGACGCGGTGCTGACCGCTGAGCGCCTGCACCTCCTCGCGGCGCGAGCGCCGCTGACCGACGACGACGGCCTCGAAGCCGATGCCCTCGCGCCGCAGCGCCCGGGCCACCCGCCCGCACGGGCAGAGGAAGTCAGTGGGGGTGTTGCAGCGGTAGAGCGTGGCCATCGCCGCAGACGATAGGGGTCACAGGCCGACGCGCCGTGCCGCGTCGCCCACGATGCGCAACGGCAGAGGCTGCGTGGCGCCGGGCGCGGCCAGCACCTCGCCTTCGCGGCCGCGGTACCACTCGATCGTCTCCTCCAGGCAGTCCTCGTGGGGTGAGGTGCGCCAGCCCAGCTCGCGCTTGGCCTTGCGGTTGGAGAAGCTCCAGTTCAGCGATGCGGCTCGCACCTCAACCGGGGTCGGCAGCTGGCTCTGGCCGAGACGCTGGGCCGCCGCGGCGAGCGTCATCGCCGCCGTGACCGGCAGTTTGAGCGCGGGCGGTTGCACGCCGGAGAGCCGGCCCAGATCGGCGAAGAGGCGGGTCATGGTGAAGTTGCGGTTGCCCAGGATGTAGCGCTCGCCGGGCCGCCCGCGCTCGTCGGCCAGCAGGTGCCCGCGGGCCACGTCCTGCACGGCGACGATGTTGAGGGTCCCGTCGACATAGGCGGGGATCTCCCGGCGCAGGAAGCGACGGACCAGCACGGTGGAGGAACGGCCCGGATCCCCCGCGCCGAGCACGTGCGCGGGGTTGACGATCACCACCGGCAATCCGCCCGCGACCATGTCCAGGGCCACCCTCTCGGCCTCGTGCATGGCTTCGAGGTAGGGGATCGCGTACCGGCCCGCTCGCCACGTCGTGGTCTCGTCGGCGTTGCGCCCGGCGCGGGCGGGCCCGATCGTGCCCGCCGACGAGGTGTAGACGACCCGCTGCACCTCGGCGCGCAGTGCCTCCTGAAGCACCGTCCGCGTCCCCTCGACGGCGACGGGGAACGCCTCGGACCGCGTGGCGCGAAGATTGGTGAGGCCGGCGACGTGGAAGACCCGTTCGACCCCCTTCATCGCCCGTCGCACCGCCCTGCGGTCCAGCATGTCCGCGCGGACGCGGCGGACGTCGAGCCCCTCGAGCGCGGTGAGCGAGGAGTCCGCCCGCACGGTGACGGTGACCTCGTCTCCGCGCGCCAGCAACTGTCGCGCCACGTGCGCGCCGATGAACCCGGTCGCTCCGGTGACGAGCGTTCGCCCCATGGTCGCGGGCCGAGTGTAGACCGGTGGGGCCACTGCTAGGGTGCCGCGCTCATGCCTGTCGCAATCGTCTCGGACTCCTGCCACTACCTGCCCGCCGAACTGGTTCAGGAGCAGGGAATTCATCAGGTCAGCCTGTACGTGCACTGGCCCGAGGGAGCGCAGCGCGAGGCCGACATCTCCGACTATGACGCGTACTACCGCCGGCTCGGGTCCGGTGGGGCGCTGCCCACCACCTCACAGCCCTCCATCGGTGACTTCCTGGCCGTCTACGAGCCACTGCTGGAGCGCGGCGACGAGATCGTCTCCGTCCACCTGGCGGGGGGCATGTCGGGGACGGTCCGCGCCGCCGAGCAGGCTCGCGATCAGCTCGGCGATCGGGCCTCGCGGGTCCACGTGGTGGACTCCGCGACCGCGTGCGGCGGAGAGGGGCTGGTGGTGCTCGCCGCCGTCGCCGCCGCACGGTCGGGCGCCGACGGCGCCGCCGTGGCCGAGCACACGCGCCAGGCGCGGGCAGGACTGAAGATGTGGTTCTCCATCGACACGCTCGAGTACCTGCGCCGCGGCGGGCGAATCGCCGGCGCGCAGGCGTGGCTGGGCTCGGCGCTGCGGATCAAGCCCATCCTCACCGTCGAGTCAGAGATCACGCCGGTGGAGCGGGTGCGCACCTCGCGCCGCGCCTTTGAGCGGATGGTGGACCTCCTGTCAGAGCGCGCCGATGCCGGCGCCGACGCCTGGATGGTCCAGCACATCCAGGCACCCCGGGAGGCCGAGGAGTTGGCCGCGCGCGGCACCGAGCTGTTCGGGGTCCCGCCGCGCGTGGTGGGCGAGATCGGCCCGGTCATCGGCACCCACGTCGGGCCGGGCCTACTGGGCGTCGGCGGGCTGCCCAGCAGCTTCCTCGCCTGACGCCGCGGTTCGTCGATCCGACGGACCTGGTCATCCAACGGCCAATCGACGACAAATCGAGATGCGCGAGCATGATTTGGCCGTTCACGCACGCCTGGCGACCATCCGCCGACAAACCTCATCGCGCCGCGACGATTTGTCGCGACATGGTCGTCAGCCGCCGAGCAGCTTCTGCTTCTTGCGCTTGCGCCGCCCGAAGGTGAGGGCGCCGAGGGCCGCGATGCCGCCACCGAGCACGAACCCGGCGACGCCGGCGCCGATCAACACCTGCGGCTCGTACTGGCGCAGCTGCCCGCGCCAGTCGGTGAGCTTGACCACCTCGACGCGGAGCTGCTCGACGGCGGTGCCGAGCTCCTTGCGGTTCTGCTCCATCGAGTCGCGGATCTGCTCCGGCGTGCGCGAGGGCATCAGAGCTCACCTCC
>Ga0335075_10012421_pt1 | contig 12864 bp, 11 predicted proteins | sample Lox_Sample_24_FD_206723 | JGI IMG/M metagenome (GOLD analysis project Ga0335075, IMG submission 206723) | Soil microbial communities from Loxahatchee National Wildlife Refuge, Florida, United States - Lox_Sample_2.4 | ecosystem: Environmental > Terrestrial > Soil > Wetlands | place: USA... | reverse complement strand
CCCGACGCGCTGTACCCAGCCATCCAGTCCGGGTCGGAGGTTGTGCAATGAAGCAACTGCAGCGCCCAGACGGGGTGACGCTGGCTTTCGAGGTACACAACCCGCGGGCGCCGGGTGTGCCGCTGCTACTCACGCACGGCTTCGGCGCCACCTCCGGCATGTGGGACCCGAATATCGACGCCTTGAGCGTCGACCGACCGGTGATCATCTGGGACCAGCGTGGGCACGGCAGCAGCGACGCGCCCGACGACATGAACCTCTACAGCGAGCAGATCGGCGTTGCGGACATGGCGGCCATTCTGGACGTCGCGGGCGCCGATCGAGCCGTGATCGGCGGAATGTCGTTGGGCGGCTATCTATCTCTGGCCTTCCACCTCGTACACACGCAGCGCGTGGCCGCACTGGTGCTCGTCGACACAGGGCCGGGCTACCGCAACGACGAAGCCCGTGACAAATGGAATGCGTGGGTGGAACGACGCGCCCAAGAGCTCGAGCGCGGCCGAACCCGGGCCGATAGCTCGCCGGAACTCGCGCAAGCAGTGCACCAGCATCCCGAAGGGCTGCCTCGCGCCGCGCGCGGTGTCATGGCGCAGAAAGATGCTCGCGTGATCACTTCGCTGGACAGCATCGCGGTGCCCACGTTGGTGATCGTCGGCGCCGACGACACTGACTTCCTGGCCGGAGCCGACTACATGAACCGCCACATCGCCAATTCCCGCAAGGTTGTCATCGACAAAGCCGGGCATGCGGCGAATATGGACCAGCCCGAGGCGTTCAATGCGGCAGTGCGCGAACTACTGGAACAGCTGTGACCGCTTCGGATGTCACCGTCGAATCTGCCGGCCACGTGGCCGTGGTAGAGATCCATCGCCCCCGAACAACTTCTTTGACACCGCCTTGATCAAGGGCATCGCCGATGCCTACGAGCGACTAGATGACGACGCCGGTGCCGCACCCTCCTCGAAATTTGCAGCCAACTTCAGCCGGCTCGGGTTTCGTCCCGGCTTCGGGATAACCGCCACGCTGCCCCGTGTCGTTGGTCAGCAGAAAGCACTTGAGTGGATGCTCACCGGTGAGCGCTCCGGTTGGCCGAGCGTATTGCCGCCTCGGCTCCCTTGGCGCTGAAAAGCATCCGCGCCACGATGCGCGCAGGACTCGCCGAGGCTGTCGCCGCGGCGACCGCCCGCGAGCTCGAAGAACAAACCCGGGTACAGGTGACCGACCACTTCCGTGAGGGCACGGCGGCAGCGGCCCAGCGCCGCGCTCCGCCGTTCACGGGCCGCTGAGTAAGGTCGATCCGTGATGCGCGAAAGGGCCGAGGGATCGACAGCGATTTTGGCGTTAGTCGCGGCGGCCCGGGTCGCCGTGGGAGCGGCGATGATCCTCGCGCCGAGCCGGATCTTTTCGCCAGGATCCGGAACAGAAACACTACTCATGCGGACCATTGGGATCCGTGACGTGGTTCTCGGCTCCGGTGCCTGCGCGGCCTGGGCACGCGGCGAAGAAGGTGAATGCAGCGGTGGGCAACGGTCGGCCTGGCTAGTGATGGAGCAGACCTTGTTACCGGCCTTCGCAGCACGCCGCTCGTCGGTTCCAAAAGCGCATTGATCGCTACGCTCTCCCCGGTGCCCTTCGTGGCGGCCGGGATCGTGGGATTGATCCGCGGCTTGAGAAAGCCCTGACGGACAAGGCGTCGCGTCCCGGTATTCGGTTGCGACAACAAGCCTTCATTCCTCGCTCATTCGAATTCGTAACCGTCTAGCTGGCTGCCGCGCGACTCGGCATCGTGTCCGCATGTTGTTCCAAGCCCGGCCGCCTTGCTGTAATTTTGCTCACCATTGCCGGGTGCACTGGGAGGCTGCGCACCCCAAGGGAGGGGCCCTGATGCTTCGTCTGCACCGCACCTTCGGTGTCGCCCTCGTCGGCGCCAGCCTGATCGCCGTCCCGCCGCTGGTCCCGCCGACACCCGACTTGCAGGTGCGCGCGGTGCGGCTGACCAGTGGTGACACCGCGGATTCCCCGCTCGGTGACGGCACGGCATTCATCATGGGCGGCAGTGGCCTCGAGACGCCTGGTCAGACCTACGCGGATGTTATCGACGCCGAGTACCTGGCGCCGCGCGACTTCACCGGCACAACGCAGGTCTTGACCACACCCGAGGCGCTCTACCCATTCCTCGGTCCTTTCACCGAGACGTTCGACCAGTCCGAGGCCCAGGGACAACAGATCCTGGACACCGCGATCCTGGACCAAATCGCGACCGGCGACGTGGACGCCGCCAACCCGGTGGTGGTCTCCGGCTGGTCGCAGAGCTCGGTGATCTCGTCGCTACTAATGCCGGAGCTGGCGAGCCAAGGTGTGCCCAGTGACGACGTTCACTTCGTGTTGGTCGGTGATGAAAGCGCCCCCAACGGAGGCATGTTGGAACGCTTCGACCTGCCGGCCGGCACGCAGCCGAGCATCCCCAGCCTGGGCCTCACGTTCAGCGGCCCCGAAGCGTCTGATCTCTACCCGACCGACGTTTACACGCACGAATACGATGGTTTCGCCGACTTCCCGCAGTACCCGGTCAACGTGCTGTCCGACCTCAACGCCTTGCTGGGCATCGTTTTCGAGCACGTGACCTATCCGGCCCTCACGGCCGAGCAGGTCCAGGATGCTATTCAGCTACCGACGTCGTCGGCCGACACGTTGACCAACTACTACGAGATTCCGGTCAGCACGCTGCCGCTGCTGGATCCGTTGCAACTGATCCCGTTCATCGGCAACCCGTTGGCCGATCTGCTGGACCCGGATTTGTCGGTGCTGGTGAACCTGGGCTACGGCAACGTCGACGACAACTACTTGGGTGGCTGGAGTCAGGGCGATGCTGATGTGCCCACGCCGTTGGGCTTCTTGCCGAGTTCCAGTGTGCTTGAGCAGGTTCCGCAAGCTTTAGCTAACGGACTGCAGCAAGGCATCACCGATGCACTCAAGGATTTGACCGATCCGAGTAACTACGTGTACTCGTTGCCATCCTGGGCCGACCAACTCGGCACGACACTAGAAGACATCCTGCCGGGTACTCAGTTGTCGGTTTTCTCAATCGTTCCCACGACCTGGCAGGATCTGTTCGATACCTTCCCGCCGCACACCGGCTTCCCGCCTCTGGACGTAGCCGAGGCGTTGTTGGTCACCCTCCCCGAACTCGACTGCAACGTTTTCACTACCGACCTCGCGGCGGGTGACCTCGCCGACGCCATCGGCGTTCCGATCGCTGCAGACCTGGGAATATTGCCTCTCGCGCTATTAGGAGCAGCGCTTTGATCTTGACGCGCGTGGGCGGCGGTCACGTCGTGCACGCACGCTGACGGGAAGCGACGTAAAGATTTCCGGGAAGCCCTGCGCCTCCGGCAGCCACCGTTCGCTGGTGTCGAGCTTCAGCCAGCCGAGCCGGTTGGGGTGCTGGTTGCCGACGCCAAGTCGATAGCCGATTTTGGAGTCGGTCAGGCCGTGTGGGTAGGGGGTTGCCACAAGGTATCGCTTTGTTCTATAACTTATAGAACAAAGCGGAGAGGCTTCCATGATCCTCAATGTCGACCTGGCCAGCGATGTGCCGATCTACCAACAGATCCGGGACCGAATCGTGGAGGCGATCGCAGACGGCGTGCTGACCGAAGGCAGCCCGTTACCGGCCACCAGGGCGCTCGCCGCGGACTTCGGGGTCAACTTCCATACCGTGAACAAGGCCTACGACCTCCTGCGCCAGCAGGGCCTGGTCCGACTGAACCGCAAGACCGGCGCGGTGGTGACCCCGACGGTCGCGGACCCTCCGTTCCGCGCCGAGTGGACCGCGAGGGCACGGACCCTGCTGGCCGAGGCCGTCGCCAAAGGACTACCGGCCGATGGGGTTCTCAAAACCTGTGAGTCGGTGCTCAGTTCGTTCGGTTCCGATCTGTCAGAGGGCACGCCATGACCATTGCCATCGCCCTGAGCTCCGGGGTCTCAGCACTGATGCTTGTGCTTTTCCTGGTGCTGCCCTCAGTCAGCAGTCCAACTGTCCCGTTCGGCGTCCGGGTGCCGGCGCAGCGCGTCGATGACCCGACTGTGCGCGGGCAGACCCGCATTTACCGATGGCGGGTACTCGCCCTCGGGATGGTCTCCGCTGTGGTTGGCGTCGTCATCTACGGCCTGACGGGCAAACCGTTTCTGCTGCCATTGCCGGTGCTGATGGTCGTCGGCGTATGGTTCGGCTGCTACTTCCCGGCCAACCACAAGATCCGCGTCGCCAAGACTGCAGGCAGCTGGTATGAGGGCCTGCACGAAGGCATTGCGGTGGACACCGAACTGCGAACCGATCCACCGCGGTTTCCCTGGCTCTGGCTAGCACCGGCGCTGATCGTCACGGTCGCGACGATGGTGATCGGCGTGATCACCTACCCATCGATGCCTGAGATGCTCGTCGTGCACCACGGCGCGAACGGCGCACCCAACCGGTTGGCCGCCAAGTCTGTCGGCACCGCGTTCTCGTTGGTTTTCCTGCAGATGGGCATGACCGCACTGCTCGCGGGTTTTGCTGCCGGCATCTTCTTCGGCAGCCGGTCCGACATCGACCCGGGCAGGCCGGTCAGTTCGGCGCGCTGGCACCGGCGGTACATGTCACTGGGCGCCAAGGCGCTGCTTGGGCTGGCCGCAATGATCGATGTGGGGATGATGAGTTCATCGCTGCTGATGTGGACCGGGACGGTCATTTCATGGGCGCCCCTGGTGGTCGCGCTCCCGATCCTGGTCGCCGTGGTGGTGGCCGTCGTGGTCCTGGCCAGGAACAACTTCACAAGGGACGAGGACGAAGAGGTTACTGGCCTGACCCACCGCGACGACGACATGTATTGGCGGGGTGGCCTGTTCTATGTCAATCCTGAAGATCACGCGCTGGTGGTGCCGCGCCGTTTCGGTCTGGGATGGACGCTCAACTTCGGCAATCCCTGGGCGGCGATGCTATTGGTCGCCGTGGTCGCACTGGCCGGCCTGCTGGTCACCCTACGTTTTGGCGGCTAGCCCCCACCAGTAATGCTGCACTGCGGATGGCCAGTTTTGCTTTTCGGCAACGTCTTTCGGCCGAGTAAGTTCTGAATCTGCCGAAGCCGCCCGCAGGCTTGCATATCAGTGGTCTGATGTGATTATCAGAGAATCGGTGGAGTCAAGGTGGGCGAGGTAGTCCTCGGCCGTGGCAGCAAGCGGGAAGGAAGACGCAAGTGGGTGAGCAGTTGCGGGACATCAGGGAGTTCGGCGAGGACGCGGACGCGTACCGAGACGAGCTCTTACGACGCTGGACGGGCTTGCTCAGCTACCGGTACATCGGTCGGAACCACTCGTCGATGAACGTCGGTGATGCTGACGATACCGTCACTATCCGCCGCGATATGCGCAACGAGGCGGGCGGAATCATGGTGGCGCCGTTGGCTATAGCCTCACCTGAGGGCTGCCAGGCCGACTTGGTTGCGGTCCCCAACCCGGTGATCGCCTCGGTGCAGATTCTCGATCCTGGCTACGACGTGAACAAGGTCGAGGTCGTCGACTCCGGCAACGTCCATCAGGGCCGGATGATGGGCTACGGCCGCTGCAAGATTGTTGACGCGGATAACCCGGACCGCGTCATCGCTTTCAACGAGGGACAGGGCGCGATCATCGGCATTCCACCGGAAGGCCTTGAAAAGATGGACGTTTCGGGCTCTGAACTAGTCATCGAGGATTCGCCCGATCTGCCGCCGCTGTGGAAAGCGTTTGGCGCATCCAAACGGCGCGACGGACATTGGGTGCTACCTGCGCTCAGCCTCGAGCTCGCCTCGCCCGACGCTGCACTGCACATCGGGCCGCAGCACGTCGTGCTCGAAACCGCAGCGATCGACCTGGCTGCCGACGCGGTCGGCACCAAGAAGCTTCAGGTGGTGAGCTGGCACGTGATGTTTATGGCGCGAGGTAAAGTCGGGCCGTTCAGGGTCGACGGCACCGCGCATACTGGCGGATCCGGCAAAGTCGGCGTGCGCATGCTGCTACACGACGAGGGCAACGGCAATAAGGCCGTGACGTCCGCCGCGGCGATCTTGGAGATCATCGGCTAGGCACCGCAGGGATGGGAAGCGTTCGCCGCTGACTTGTCGAACCCCGCCACCTACCAGGTGGAGCCCCTTGTGGACAGCCCCGCGCTGACCCAGTTGATCAGCGCCGAGTACGGGGCCGGACTCATCGACACCGTGCACCCGGACTCGATTATTCCGGTCCTCTTGGGGTTGATCGGTATGGACAGCCCGTTGTCATTCTGAGTTGTTCGCGCGAAATCGGTTGTAGCGCAGGAATTCGCGTCTCGTCACTCAGCGGAGTTACTGTCCCTTGCTGAGCCTGTTGCCGGTGTGTGCGGCGAGCGAATACCAATGTGCGGCGACGTTTGGATCGTCGTCGTACTTCGCGAACCAACGGGCTGCGAAAACGGGCAGTTTCTCGTGTCGCGGATTGTGACGCGGTCCCTGCGAGCGTACGAGTCCGACCATCATCGACATGAGCTCGCGTCGCGGGACGCCCGAATAGGTTGATAGGCGTGACTTGTTGACCTGACGGGTGGCGGCGAGACTGTCGCGGATTGCGCTGTAAGAAAATCCTTTTGGCATTAGCCGGCCGTAATCTCCGCCGCAGTCCTTCGGTACGTGCTTCTCGAACCCACTGGCGACAATCGAGATGATCTCGCCAACGTGACTGGCCACCTCTGGTATTGCGCTCAGCCGGTAGAAAAAACTCGGGTGAATTGCGTTGTACACCATAAGCGCTGAGTTGCGGTGCTCGATCTCTTCGACGAAATGCCAGAGGAACAGCGATGCGACCCGGTCGTCGCCGGGCCGGAACAACTTGTCCTCATGATCGAGGAACACCTTGAAGTACGGCGTGAAGGTTGCTTCAACGATCGCAGCGTATGCAAGCCGCCACGCCAGTGGCTTGGTCTTCGTCAGCCGATCGTACGAAGCCACGACCTGATCGCGTGTTTCCCCCAGTCCAGGCCATCGCCTGATCAGCGCGCGAATGTGGCTTGCGTGTGCAGCCGAGTGCTGCGCTTCCTGACGTAGGTATGCGTCGGCTTCCTCGACTTCTTCCGGGCTGCGCATCAGCGGGATTGCCTCGCGCGTCGCCTCGACGATGAGTTTCTCGAAACCCGGTGCGAAGAACGAGATCACATTGCACTGCATCGCGAACGCTGGCCGCTCGGGTTGCCAGTTGAACGGGACGGGGGTGCCGGCGAAGTCGAAGCGGACTCGCCTCACCTGTAGGTCCGTCATGTCGTCGAGATTAGCGAGATCGCCGTCGTATGACAAGACGTAGTAGTGATTTTGTATGGTCATATAGGGGTTGGCAGCGCTGATTTGTTGACTTTCCGAGTAAATCGCCATACGTTTTCTAGAGACTGTCGGCGCTATCTGAGCAGGTGACGATGGACCTGATCGTGTTCAACAACCCAGCGGCACTGCCTTGGCAGACGAATCTTTGCGACGCGATGCTGCTGGCGATGTTTCTGGCTGCGCTGGCGTATGCCGTTGTGCAGTTCCGACGCGGCAGGCGCGTGTACGTCGCTGTGCTTATCGCCGCTTTCATCTATGGACTCGTCCTCGAACTCGCCGGCATGGCGACGCTGAACATGTATCAACAGGGGAATTTTGCGGTCATGGTCAACTGGCCGGCGTTCCCGTTGTGGCACGGCACCACGATGATGCCTTCCTACGTCCTGATCTTCTATCCGGTCTTTCTGTTCACCGGCTTCAAAGTCGTCGAGCGCCTTGGTATTGCAAAGCGTTGGCAGGCAGCAATAACAGGTGGTCTGTTCATGATCGCGATGGACGCGCCGTACATCATCGAAGGCAACCTCCGTCACGTTGTGTGGTGGACATGGGATCCGAACTTCAAGTTCTTCCAGTACTGGGTCGGCTGGCCTCTGGTCGACTTGTGCTGGCAGGGCATCTGGGACGCGGTGTTCATTTACATTATGCTTTGGTCGCGGCCGCGCATCGACGACACCATCGAACGCATCACTCCCCGGTGGTCCAACGCCGAGGCCCTCGGTGGCTTCCCGCTTCTCGCCGCGCTCACGGTGTTGATCGTGGGGCCTATCCTGTTGTCGCCGGTCATGATCGCCACCGCGCTGGGCGGTCCGCAGTGGCCGCTCGTGATGCTGCTTGTGGCAGGATATATCGCGATTGCGATCGCCGCGCTACGCACCGCACGACCCCTTCCGTTCGAGCGGTTCACCGTCGGCCTAGTCATCATCTATGTTGCTTGCTTAGCCGCAATGGTGATAGCGAACGTCGTTCACGAAGGTGCTCTTACCCAGTACGTCCTCGTTCAAACTGTCGGCCTGGTCGTGATGTGCGCAGTGGCGCTCTACCCGCTGCGCGCCTCCCGCGGTGGGAAGGTGGCGTCACCACAGCAGAAACTCGCTGTCGCGGCAAGAGCGGGGAGCAGCCGGTGACCGTAAACACGGTCAGCCCCAGTGTGTTCGATGCCGGGTTGCCGACGCTGTCGTACGCGTTCGAAGAGACGCCCGCCGAGGTCTATCCGCGAATCCGGGCGGCGCAGCAGCAGGCCCCGATCGCGATCGGCCCGTTCGGACCGGAGGTGCTATCGCACGAGCTGGTGCGGACGGTGCTGCGGGATCCAAGGTTCCGGATTCCGCCGGGCATCAACCTGATAGCTCAGGGAATCACCTCGGGTCCGCTGTGGGACAAGCTCGTCAACAGCCTCTTGTGCCTCGAAGGCGAGGCGCACCGACGGCTGCGCAGCCTGGTGTCCAAGGCGTTCACGCCGCGCGCGAGTGCGCGGCTTCACGACACAATCGTCGACGTGATGAACGAACTCGTCGATCGCGTTGCCGTCGAGCGACATTGCGACATCGTCGCCGACATCGCGCGGCCATATCCGGTTCCGATCATCTGCGCGCTGCTCGGAGCGCCGCGGGAAGACTGGCAACAGTTTTCGTTGTGGGCCGATGACATCTTCACCGCCTTCAGCCTCAATCCAGGCGGTATCGACGAAGGTCTGATCATGCGGGCATGGAGTGAGCTCGACGCCTATGTCGACGACATGGTCGCCCAGCGCCGACACACGCTGAGCGACGACCTGCTGTCGGACCTCATCAGGGCCGAGGACGACGGCGACCGACTCAACGTCGATGAGTTGCGGATGCTTGCGGCCGGCCTGCTACTGGCCGGAACCGACACCACCCGCAACCAGCTGGCTGCGTCTGTCGACGTGCTCTGTGACCATGTGGATCAGTGGGCGCTGCTGGCGGAGCGGCCCGAGCTCGCGGCGACCGCGGTCGAAGAGACCATCCGGCACTCACCCATCGCGTGTGGCACGCTTCGCGTGGTGGCAGAGGACACCGTGCTGGCCGATGTTGTCTTGCCGGCTGGGACGATGGTGCTCGTCAATACCTTTGCGGCTAATCGCGATACGACCGTCTACGACGACCCCGACCGCTTCGACATCGGCCGCGTAGGGGTGCCTGCCGTGCTAACCTTCGGTGGCGGCATGCACTACTGCCTCGGCGCGAACCTGGCCAGATTGGAGCTTGCCGAAGCGCTCAAAATCCTGACCGAGCGGATGCAGGGGCCGTCACGGGCCGGGCCCGCGCCGTGGAAGCCGATGATGGGCTTGAGCGGACCGACGACGCTGCCCATAAAGTTCTCCCATGCGTAGTCACGGCTGGTCGGGCAATACCCCGGCGACCGACGAGGAGGCCATCGACCGGATCCTCGACGTCACCGACGAGATCATCGCCGAGCGTGGCTCCTCGGTGCGTATCGCGGACGTGGCGCGCACGCTGGGGGTCACCCGGCAGACGGTTTACCGATATTTCCCGGGCAACGAAGAGTTGTTGTTGGCGAGCGCCATGCGCTCCGCGCACGGATTTCTCGATCAGCTTGCCGAGCACATCAGCGGGTTGACAGAACCCGCGGCGGCTCTGGTCGAAGGCGTCGCGTTCGCGGTGGAGACGCTCGGCGATGACGCGCAATTCGCCAATCTGCTGCGGAACGGGTCCAGAAGTGGATCGACCGTCTCGTTAACCTCAGACACGGCAAGGGCGTTCGGCCGCTCAATGCTGCACCGGCTCGATGTCGATTGGGAGAGTCAGGGCTACGACGAAGACGCCCTCGACGAGTTGGCCGAACTGGGCCTGCGTACTTTCCACTCGATGCTCGTCGATCCGGGACAGCCGCCACGTGATGGCATCGCGTTGCGGAGATTGCTGGCGCGCTGGCTGGGACCCGCGATCATCTACCCGAAACTCGCGCAAGCGGTCGATGCCCTGCAGTCCCCGGCGCTTAGACCTCGGCGGCGTTCGGCCGCGTCCTGACAAACCGCTGCCGTTCGGTGTTATCCCACGGTGTGGACGATGATGATGTCTACCTTGGCCCGGCGGGCAACGGTGTCTGGCACGGACCCCAATAGACGGCCGGCAACCGTGCTCATTCCCAGGTTGCCGACGACGAGCAAGTCCGCGTTGACCTCCTCGGCCAGATGTAGCAGCGCAGTGACTGGCGCGCCGACAATCGCCCGCTCTTCGATGTCGTGGGCGCCGGCGGCCTTCGCTCGCTCGCGGGCGTCCTGAAGGATCGCATATACGGGGGCGCTGCCATGCATCATGTAGCCCGAGCCCCCGAGGCTGTCAGCGGCGCGGCCGTCAGTCAAACGGTCGGGCGCGGGTGCTCTCGACCAGCCTCCCTTTTCCGAAGTGTCGAGGTGCGCGCTCGCAATGATCAGCTTCGCACCGACTTGTGCCGCGACCGCGCCTGCGCGATCGACCGCACGAAGCGACGACTCCGAGCCGTCCGTCCCGACGATAATTTTCCGATAGCTCATGTCGCCTCCATCAGTTCGGTCAACGACGACAACAAGACGATATCGGCCCGACTACGTATTCGAAGCCCAAATGGAGCGGCTGCTCAATTGCCCGCCTCGATGGCCGCGACCCTTGCGGCGGCATCGGGTCCGCAAAAGCGCTGGAGGTTCACACCGCCGGTGGCAAGGAGATCGTCAATGCGGCGCTTGAGGTCACCTGAGGAGAGATGAGCATAGAGGTTTGCACCCGGGCAAGAAGTCTGGGCCAGGTCCCGATGGCCCGCCAACGTGCTGGTCGCGATACGAAAGTTCTGGGCAGCCCACGCGAACGCGAGAGCGGCTCCATGAAGCTGCGCCTCTGACACGACCTCTTGATCGAAGTCGCCTTCGCACAGGACAAGGAAGTGGCCGGTGGTGTCGTAGTCCGTCGCGGTGTCGCCGGCAATGTCGGTGCTCCGCAGTTCGTAGATGTTGCCGTTGCGGTCGACACCCATGTGATACGCGATGTCGATCCATCCCTTCTGGTCTTGGTGGTACCGCTGGTCCTGCCGCAATCGGCCCGGTGCATTGCGGTTTTCGCCGAGGACCACGGCCTCGTGATGGAGTGTCATGCGGGTGATGGTGTGGTGCTTACCTCCCGGCCGCGCAGGCCGCGCGCCCCAAGCGTCGCGGCATAGCAACTGTGCCGAAGTCGCACTGGCCAGACGGACAGTGGTCGTCGACATCGCAGCACTTGAACAGGCGCCAACCATTGACGCCAAACCGACGCCGCCTGCCAGCCGGAGCAGCTGACGGCGGTTGACTCTCATGCTGCGAAGAAATCGGCGGGATTGAGCAGCGTGGCCAGGTCGGTCAGCAACGTGCTTCCGGTCGCCTGGACCAACTCCGGCATGTTCGCCCATTCCGCTGTTGCCAGACTGCCGAGCTGAGTCGGGAAGTCGTTGTTGGCTGTCAGGACCGCGGTCGCCAGATCGTCGCGGGCATTGAGGAACCCGGCGATGATGCCGGTGTTCGGGTCGAGCACCGTGTCATTGAACAGCGACCCAAGCTGCTGCGGCAACAACAGCGACAGGACTGCATCGCCAACCCCCAACTCCATGGGCAACGTGATGTCGCTGGCCGCCAGGGGCAGAGTGTTGAAAATCGCCTCCAGGCTGGCGACCGGATTGGTGATGATGTCGTGATCGACGGTGGCCCAGTCGGGGGCCAAGGCCGGGGTGAACCGCAGCGCCAGCGGAGTGACCGGGTCGCTGCCGAACACCGCGTCGAAGTTATCGGTACCCATCACGCCCTGCAGCCCGTGCAGAATCAACTCCTGGATCACCCAGTTGGGTTGAGCAGTTTCCCGTGACGCGTCCAAGCCGTAGTCGTAGGAGAGCACGCGCTCTGACATGTCGGCTGCATATTCGGCCGGGCTGACGGTGGGTGTGTCGGCGGGCAGATAGTTGGCGACGTCGGCCACCGGCACCACCTCGGTCGTCACGGGCAGGCCGGTCGGATCTGAGCCGTCGGGGAGGTTCTCGAATCGGGCGAAGATCTCACCACTCGTAACGCCGTTGCTGTCCAGCCAATTCGCCACACCCGGGTTGCTGGCGCTGACCACGTAATAGGTGTAGCCGTCCGGATCGCCGAACGCCGTGGTGTTGTTCAAAGTGGTCTGCGCCAAGGTATATGGCAGCGCCGCGCCGAAAACGTTCATCAATTCGATCCCGCTGTAGGCAGCGGCCACGTCGGGCACCTTCACGATCAGCGCCTCGCTCGGATCCAGGTCGAAATTTCCCCCGGAGACCTCCGCACTCGGTAGGCCCGTTGCGAAGACACTGGTTTCGGGGGCCAGTGGGCTCATGGTGTTGGCCGGCAGCTCGATCCCGGCAACCTCGGCGAGGTTCATGTTTTCTTGGTTGAACGGTCCAACGATATTGGCGAACGCGGTGAACAACGTTGTCAGCAATGAGTCGACCGAGGTGATCTGGGTAGTGGACGTCGCTGCCAACGAGTCGACGTCGG
>Ga0335075_10012420_pt1 | contig 12864 bp, 9 predicted proteins | sample Lox_Sample_24_FD_206723 | JGI IMG/M metagenome (GOLD analysis project Ga0335075, IMG submission 206723) | Soil microbial communities from Loxahatchee National Wildlife Refuge, Florida, United States - Lox_Sample_2.4 | ecosystem: Environmental > Terrestrial > Soil > Wetlands | place: USA: Florida... | reverse complement strand
CGAGGAAGAAGCCGGAGGCGAAGCGCTCCGGCGCGCAGTAGACGATCCGGGCGCGCCCGTCGCGCACCGATTCCAGCGCCGCCCGCGATTCGGCTTCGTCCATCGCCGAGGAGACCATCGCCACCGGGTGGCCGGCCTGGGTCAGCCGCAGCCACTGGTCGCGCATCAGCGCGATCAGTGGGCTGACCACGATCGTCAGGTCCTCCGAGGCCAGCCCGGGCAGCTGGTAGCAGAGGCTCTTGCCGCCGCCGGTCGGCATCACGATCAGCGAGTCGCGGCCTTCCAGCGCCGCGATCACCGCCTCCCGCTGCCCGGCCCGCCAGCTGGCGTAGCCGAGCTCCGCGAGCAGCGCGTCCGCGCGTTCCCCCGGGTCACTCCCGAAGCTCATCTGCTCGGCCTGATTCATCGGCGTCCCAGGCTAGGGAACCTCCCGGCGGGTCGCGTCGACCCGCCGGGAGGGCCGGCGCTAAGCCGCTTCGTTCTGCGCGATTTTGGCCGGGACGAGCGACAATTTCTCGGCCAGGGTGTTGATCACGTTCGCCAGTTTGCGAGTGTCGGCTTTGGTCAGTTCCGTGTAGAGGACGAAACCGGGCCACTTGTCGGTTTCGTAGGGCTTCAGCGCCGCGTAGACGGCTTCGAAGTCCTTTTCGACTTCGTCGACCAGCGCCTGGTCCTTCCCCTGCATCAGCGGCGCGACCGCCTGGAACGCGTCCTGGGCGCCTTCGACGTTGCCGAGGAAGTCGACCAGGTCGATGTGCGAGTAGCGCTCCTCCTCGCCGGTGATCTTCGAGGTCGAGACCTCGGTCAGGAGCTCGTTCGCCCCGTTGGCGATCTCGACGGCGTGGATTTTGACCTTGCCTTTGATCAGTTCTTCGAGTTCTTCGACGTCTTCCAGCAGGCCTTCGGCCACCGGTTCCATGTTCTTCGTCGTGTCTTCTTCCCAGAGCGCTTTCTCGAGCCGGTGGAAGCCGCCGAATTCGGATTTCGGCACGTCGTTTTCACGCGCGTCGATGCGCGGGTCGAGGTCGCCGAAGGACTCGGCCACCGGCTCGATCCGCTCGTAGTTGATGCGCGGCAGCGGGTAGAGCCGTTTCGCCTTGGCGATGTTGCCCGCGAGCACCGCGGTGACGAACGGCTTCGTCTTTTCGGTCAGTTCCTCGGAGTTCTTCAGCAGGTACTTCTTGTAGGTGTCGATCGCCTTTTCGGTGGCCGGGCTGGAATTCGATGCCAGTTCGCCGGTCACCTTCAGCGTCCCGTCTTCTTCGGTGCCGCCGTTGCAGCGCACGGTGTATTCGCCTTCTTCGAGGGTCAGCGAGAAGCTGCCGGAGAGGCCTTCGGTGATGTTCTCGCGCTCGCCGAGGATCGTTTCCCCTTCCAGCACCTCGAGCTCGGTCACCCCGGCCGAGCCGCCGTTTTCGACCTTGAAGTTGATCGGCCCGGCTTTCGCGTTGACGTCGTGCGGTTCGCAGCCGGCGTCGGTCAGCTTGAAGGACAGTTGTTCGGAGTTACCCGACGAACCGTCGCCGCTGTCGGAGCCGCAGGCGGCCACGAGGAGCGCCACCAGGCCGAGGGCCAACGCGGCGATCAGGGCACGGACAGGGACTCGGTTCATTCTCGGCAAGCTCCTTGGTGAGAGATTGGTGGTTCTGGTGAGGAAGTTGGGTGTGCCCGGGCCCTTGACGTCGTCTCGTTCGTCGCGGGCCCGGGCACGGGTGGGTGCTGCTTAGGGGACCCTAACAAAGACCTACGGATTTGGTCGGAAAAGGTTCAGGAAAGGAAGCCTTCGCCGACGTAGGCGCCCGGCTCGATGCCGCCGGGGACCGCGAAGACGGCGCTGCCCACGTGCCTGATGTACTCGTTCAACTTGTCGAACTGGCCCAGCTTGCGCTGCAGCGCGACGAACTGCTTTTCCGGGTCCTTCTGGAAGGCGATGAAGAACAGCCCGGCTTCGAGCTCGCCGAGGCTCTGGTCGACCCCGTCGGTGAACGAGTAGCCGCGCCGGAGGATCCGCACGCCGTCGTTTTCGGTCGCCGAGGCGAGCCGCACGTGGGCGCGCGGCGGGATCACCGGCCGGCCGTCCGGCCCCTTGACGTCGAGCGGCAGCGGGTCGAACTCGCTTTCCTCGCCCAGCGGCGCGCCGCTGTACTTCTGCCGGCCGATCGTTTCTTCCTGGTCCTGCAGCGCCGAGCGGTCCCAGACCTCGAGGATCATCTCGATCCGGCGCGACACCAGGTAGCTGCCGCCGCGCATCCAGGCGGGCCCTTCGTCGACCCAGACGTACTTGTCCATCGCCGCGCCGTCCTCGGCCTTGATGTTGGCGGTGCCGTCTTTCATCCCGAACAGGTTGCGCGGCGTTTCCTGGGTGGTGGTGGTCGAGGAGGTGCGGCCGAAGCCGAGCTGGGACCAGCGCATCGCCACCGTGCCGCGGCCGATCCGGGCGAGGTCGCGGATCGCGTGGAAGACGACCTGGGGGTCGTCGGCGCAGGCCTGGACGCAGATGTCGCCGTCCGATTCGAGCAGGTTGAGTTCATCGCCGGGCAGCGACGGCAGCGGCTTCAGCGCCGCCGGTTTCTGGGCCGCCAGGCCGAGCCCGGGGCGGTCGAAGAGGTTGGGTCCGAAGCCGAAGGTGACGGTCAGGTTCGAGGCCGGCAGGCCGACCGCCTCGCCGGTGTCTTCCGGCGGCGCCAGCTCGGTGTTGTTGCCGGTGTAGGTGCCGATCATCTTGCCTTCGGTCATCTCCACCGAGGCCTTCGTCCACTCTTCCATCAGCTCGCGCAACGCGGCCTTGCTTTCGGTTTCGAGGTCGAAGGAGGCGAAGAAGAGGCGGTCCTGGGCGGGGGTCGCGATCCCCGCCTGGTGCGCGCCGTAGAAGGGGACCGAGCCGGTCGATTCGGCGGCGTCGGCCTCCGCCGCGTCGTGGCCGAGCAGGTAGCCGCCGGCGCCCAGGCCTACCCCTGCCGCGCCGATCCCGGCCGAGGTGAGCAGTCGCCGACGCGACAGCGCCATCGCGCTAGGCCGGGGTCTGGGCCGCGGTGGTGCGCTGTTCGGGACCGCTGCGACCGGCCTTGCGCCTGCCGCGCGGCCAGAGTACGAAGAGCGCCATCGGGACAGCGTAGGCCAGATAGACGAAAGCCTCGATCTGGGTCGGCGCTGCACGAAGACCCAGCATCCCGGTGAGGAGCGATTCGGAGACGGTGCCCGGATGGACGAGCCAGCGCAGGCTCACCGCTTCCGTCTGGAAGCTGTTGATCCAGCCCGCCTCGTGGGCGGTGTGGGCGGCGGTCGCCAGCAGGCCGGCGGCGACGAAGACCAGGACCAGGCCGGTGATGCGGAAGAACTTCGAGAGGTTGATGTGCACGCCGCCGCGGTAGAGGCCCACCCCGATCGCGATCGCGCCGGCGAGGCCGAGGATCGCCCCGGCGCCCGCCGCGGTGGTGTTGGTCGAGTCCTGGAAGGCGGCGAGGAGGAAGACCGAGGTCTCGAAGCCCTCGCGCAGCACGGCCAGGAAGGCCATCCCGACCAGCGCCATCGCCGAGCCCTGGGCGAGGGCGCTCGCCGCCTCGCCCTCGAGTTCGGCCTTGATCCCGCGCGAGTGGCGGGTCATCCAGATGATCATGTAGCTGATCGTGGCCACCGCGATGAGGCCGACGATCGTCTCCAACCCCTCCTGCTGGCGTTGCGGCAGTTCTTCGCCGACGACGTCGAGGCCGATCCCGACCGCGGCGCAGAGGACTATCGCGATCGCGACCCCCGCCCACATCTGCCGCAGCGCGTCCTGGCGCCCCTCCTTGACCAGGAAGGCGGCGATGATGCCGACGATGAGCGAGGCCTCGACGCCCTCGCGGAGGGTGATGACGAAGGTGGGGATCATGGTGTTAGGCGACCCTCAATTAGGGCGCCCAAAAACCTAGCACGCCGGTCTGAATTGAGTGGGAATGGTTCGGCGGGGGCGGGTCGGCGGCGTGGGTTCGTGGCCGGGACGGCGATTCGCGGCGGGGGCGGCGATTCGGGACGGGGGCGGCGATTCGGGGCGGGGCGGCGATTGGTGGCGGGGGCAGCGATTGGCCGCGGGGACGGCGATTGGTGGGTGGCGGCGATTGGGCGCAGGGACGGCGATTGGGGGGGGGACGGGTGGGGACGTCGCGATTCGCGGCTGGGACGGCGATTCGTGGCCGGAACGGCTGGGGACGGTGCAATTCGCGGCGGGGTGTTGGGACGGTGTGATTCGCGGCGGGACAGCTGGGGACGGTGCGATTCGCGGCCGGGGCGGCTGGCGTCCGGGTGGTGCGATTCGTGGGCGTCGCGGCCGTCCGAGGTTCGTCCCGGGCGTCTCGTGGCGGCCGGGGCTGGCTGTGGCCGCCACGAGACGCCCGGGACGTGAGGTTTCGTGGGGATGCGCGCAGGGGATGTGGCCGTCCCGTGGGGAACGTCACGGAGGCGTTGCGAGTTTTCGCCACCGAGAAGGTGCGGTGGAGTCTTGCTCGGGCTTAGACCGCGCTTCTTCCCACAGCAAGGCGCCGACTGAAGCGGAAGCAGTGTCAGATGCCACATCGCGGGACCGTTCCGCGCGTCTACGCGGAGACCGCCACATTTCCCGCAACGTCTCCCACGAACCGCACCCACGAGCCGCCCCACGAGCCGATAACCGCCTCACGAGCCGATCAAGGATCTCCGTGTAACGTTTTGGGTTCCAGGGACCCGAAACGTTACGCACATGTTCCTGAGCGGTCATCGGGGGCCCTTGTCATCGGTCCCGGGGTCCTTTCGCGGTCTCTTCGCATGCCTGGCCGTCTCGGCCATGGCCACGGACTGCCAGGGCCGTGGGCGAGACGCCGCATGCCGCACCTCGGGCGTCAGCTTCGCCGGCCCGGGGCCGCGCCCGGGCGCCGGTCCCTCAGGACCCCGGCAGCCAGGGCTCCGACCAGTGGGTCACGCCCTTGACCAGCTCGTCGGCCGCCTCGGGGCCCCAGGTGCCCGGCTCGTACGGGTGCACCTTGCCGGGGTGGTCGAGCAGGGGCTGCACGACGCGCCAGGTCTCTTCGATCGCGTCCTGGCGGGTGAAGAGGGTGTGGATGCCGTTCAGGGCGTCGCCGAGGAGGCGCTCGTAGGGCTCCGGATCGGCGCCCGGCTCGCGTTCGAAGAGCACCTCGAGGTCGGCGGGATCGAAGGCTTCGGTGCCCGCCGCTTTCGCGTACATGCGCATCCGCGAGCCCGGTTCGGGCTCGATCCGGAAGGTCAGCTTGTTCGGTTCCGGCGTCTTGCCGTGGCCGATCCCGAGCAGCGGCGGCCGGCGGAACACCGCGGTCACCTCGCTCGACTTCGCCGGCAGGCACTTGCCCGCGCGGATGAAGAAGGGGACGCCGCTCCAGCGCCAGTTGTCGACCGAGAGTTCGAGCGCCGCGAAGGTCTCCGTCGTCGACTTCGGGTCGACGTCCTTGACCGCGCGGAAGCCGTCGTACTGACCGCGCACGTAGCGCTTCGGGTCGGCCGCCCGCATCGCCTTGAAGAAGTCGAGCTTCTGGTCGCGGATCGAGTCGGGATCGTTGCCGCTCGGCGGCTCCATGCCGATCAGCGCCAGCACCTGCAGGGCGTGGTTCTGGATCACGTCGCGCATCGCCCCCACCGCGTCGTAGAAGCGGCCGCGGTCGTCGACGCCGAAATCCTCGGCGATCGTCATCTGCACGTGGGAGACGAAGCCGCGGTTCCAGACCGGCTCGAGCAGCGAGTTGGCGAAGCGCAGGTAGGTGATGTCCATCACCGGCTCCTTGCCGAGGTAATGGTCGATCCGCAGGATCTGGCCCTCTTCCAGCACCTCGCAAAGTTCGTCGTTCAGCGCGCGCGCCGATTCGAGGTCGTGGCCGAAGGGCTTCTCGATCACCACGTGGGCGTGGTCGACCAGCCCCGCCTTGCCGAGCCCCTTGACCACGGTGGCGAAGAGCGCGGGCGGGATCTCGAGGTAGAAGACCGGCTGCTTGGCGTCGCCGAGCGCCTTCTTGACGCGCTCGTAGGTGTCCGCGTCGCCGTAGTCGCCCTGCACGTAGGTGAGCCGCGCGAGCATCGCCTCGAGGGCGTCCTCGTCGGGGTCCTTGACGGTCGCCTCGACCGCCTCGCGGGCGTGCTTGCGCAGCGCCTCCTCGTCCCAGTCGTCGAGGGCGACGCCGACCACCGGCACCTGCAGCATCCCCGACCTCTCCATCCGGTAGAGCGCCCGGAAGGTCATTTTCCTCGCCAGGTCGCCGCTGATCCCGAAGATCGCCAGGACGTCGGCGGTGCGGTCCCGATGTCGGTTCGTCCGCTTCGGCATCTCGCGGCGGAGGCTACCGCCTAAGATCGACCCGTTCCCCGCAAGCAGCGCCGACCAGGAGGATGAGAATGGAGCTCGGAATCGTCGGCCTCGGCCGCATGGGCGCCAACATGGCCCGCCGGCTGATGAAAGACGGCCACACGATCGTCGCCTACGACGTGAGCGCCGACGCCGTCAAGGGGCTCGAAGGGGAGGGCGCGACCGGCGCCTCCTCGCTGGAGGATCTGGCGGCGAAGCTGACCGCGCCGCGCTCGGTCTGGATGATGGTCCCGGCGGGAGGGATCACCGAAGAGACCGCCGAAGGGCTGGAAGCGGTGCTGGAGGCCGGCGACGCGATCGTCGACGGCGGCAACTCCTATTACCGCGACGACATGCGGCGTGCCAAGCGGGCCGCCGAGAAGGGGATCGACTACGTCGACTGCGGCACCAGCGGCGGTGTCTTCGGGCTGGAGCGCGGCTACTGCCTGATGATCGGCGGGCCCGACGGGGCGGTCGAGCGGCTCGACCCGATCTTCGCCTCGCTCGCCCCCGGCGTCGACGCGGCGCCGCGCACGCCCGGCCGGAGCGGCGCGCCGAGCTCGGCCGAGAACGGCTACCTGCACTGCGGCCCGAACGGCGCCGGCCACTTCGTGAAGATGGTCCACAACGGGATCGAGTACGGGATCATGGCCGCCTACGCGGAGGGGCTGAACGTGCTCGAGAACGCCGACGCGGGGAAGACGAAACGGCTGAACGACGCCGAGACGGCGCCGCTCGACCAGCCCGAGTTCTACGAATTCGACCTCGACATCCCGGCGATCTCGGAGCTCTGGCGGCGCGGCTCGGTGGTCGGTTCCTGGCTGCTCGACCTGACCGCGGCCGCCTTCGTCGAAAGCCCCGAGCTCTCCGACTTCAGCGGCCGCGTCTCCGACTCCGGCGAGGGGCGCTGGACCTCGATCGCGGCGATCGAGGAGGGGGTGCCGACCCCGGTCCTGACCACCGCCCTGCACGAGCGCTTCTACTCGCGTGACCTCGGCGACTTCGGCGACAAAGTGCTGTCGGCGATGCGGATGCAGTTCGGCGGCCACAAAGAGCGGGACAACTGAGGGCGCGCGCGATGCCGATCGACCTCGAGGTAGTCGCCGACGAAAAGGCCGCCGCGCGGCGGGCGGCGGAGCTGATCGCCGCCGCCGGGACCAAGGCGGTGGCCGACCACGGATCCTTCTCCTTCGCGATGAGCGGCGGGCGCTCGCCCTGGTCGATGCTGGCGATCCTCGGCGACTCCGAGGAGATGCCGTGGCGGGAGACGGAGCTCTTCCAGGTCGACGAGCGGGTCGCCTCGCCCGGCTCCGAGGACCGCAATCTCACCCACATGGTGCTCGGCCTCTCGATGGACCACCAGTCGGCGCTGCGGCCGATGCCGGTCACCCACCGGGACCTCGACCACGCCGCCCACGAATACGAAACCTCGCTGCCCGACCGGCTCGACCTGGTCCACCTCGGGCTCGGCCCGGACGGCCACACCGCCTCGCTCGTCCCCGGCGACCCGGTGCTCGAGGTGACCGACCGCCGCGTCGCGATCACCGGCACCGAATACCAGGGCCACCGCCGCATGACCCTCACCTACCGCGCCCTCGCCGAAGCCCGCCAGATCGTCTGGCTGGTCACCGGCGAGGAGAAGCGCGAGCCCCTCCGACAGCTCCTCGCCGCCGATCCCGCGATCCCCGCCGGCCGCGTCCGTAACGAATCGATGTCGATCGTCGCCGACCGGGCCGCCGACCCGGGGTAGGTTCGGGATCAGCTTCGCGGTTGCCGGTTGGAGGTTCCGGCCGCAGTGGGTTGGGGCCTCGGCGTGATGGCGCGGCGGCTCGGGTGGCGGACGGGTGCGGGTGGCGCAGGCCCCGGCGGCGGACGAGGCGAGGGACCGGGGCCCGCAGCGGCGTGGCCGCAGGGCCGGGTCGCGGACGGGCGAGGGTGCGGTGGCCCGGTGGATGCGGATGCGGGCCGGGTGACGGACGGGGCGAGGGACGCGGGGGCAGGTGACGGACGGGGCCGAGGGACGCGGCGGGCCTGTGGCCGACGGGGACCGGGCACGGGACGCCGAGGGACCCGCCCCCCCGGCGGCGGCCCGGGCGGGCTGAGGCCGCCGCCGGGAGGGCGGGTCCACGGGGAGGGTGCGAGGGACGCGGGGAGCGGGCGTCGGACGCGGGGAGCCCGTGGAGGGACGCGGGAGCGCGCGTGGGATCCCCGGATCCCGTCCCCGGGCCCCGTCCCCCACGTCCCTCCACGAGCCTCCCGGGCCTCCTATGCGCCGCGACGCGCTCTCGACTTTTTGGCCCCTATAGGGGCCAAAAAGTCGGTCACGTGCATCTGAGCGGTGGGAACTCCCACGGAAGGCACCGTTCCCTGTGTCATTCCCTGCGAGAGCCTCACGTCCCGGGCGTCTCGTGGCGGCCACAGCCTGCCCGGGCCGCCACGAGACGCCCGGGACGCCGGTCCCCGGCCGCCCGGGCCACGGAGCACGCCGTCCCGCCGCCCGGGCCCACCCCCGGCCGTGGCGTCAATCGGCCGGCGGGCGGGGCTGAAGAGCGCCGGGCCGGGGCCGTGGAGGTCGGTCGGCGTCGCCGGTCCGCCATGCTTAGGGCATGAGCGATTCCGCCGATGGCCCGCGCCGCACTGACGTGCCCCTCTCGATCCTCGACCTCGCCGCGGTCGGGCCGGGCGAGTCGATCGCCGACAGCTTCGCCGGCTCGGTCGCCCTCGCCCGGACCGCGGAGCGGCTCGGCTACGAGCGCATCTGGTACGCCGAGCACCACAACATCCGCTCGATCGCCAGCTCCGCCACCGCGGTCCTGATCGCCCACATCGCCGCCCACACGGAGGCGATCCGGCTGGGCGCCGGCGGCATCATGCTGCCCAACCACTCGCCGCTGGTGATCGCCGAGCAGTTCGGCACCCTCGCCACCCTCCACCCCGGCCGCATCGACCTCGGCCTCGGCCGCGCCCCCGGCTCCGACACCGCCGCGATGCGGGCGCTGCGCCGCGACGAGCTCTCCAGCGAACGCTTCCCCCAGGACGTGGTCGAGCTGCAGAAATGGCTGGGCGAGAACAGCCCCGTCTCCGGGGTGGTCGCGATCCCCGGCAAGGGCACCCACGTGCCGCTCTACATCCTCGGCTCCTCGCTCTTCGGCGCCCAGCTGGCGGCGGTGCTGGGGCTGCCCTACGCGTTCGCCTCCCACTTCGCCCCCCACTCCCTGTTCGACGCGCTGGAGCTCTACCGGGAGAACTTCAAGCCCTCCGAGCAGCTCGCCGAGCCCTACGCGATGGCCGGGGTCGGGGTGATCGCCGCCGCCGACCGGGCGGGCGCCGACGCGCAGCTGGAGATCACCCGCCGGGTGCGGGTCAAAAGCCTCTTCAAGTCACCCTCCGGCGGCAAGCTGAGCGAGGCCGAGGTCGACCAGATCCTCGACTCGCCCCGCGCCCGGGCGGTCGACGAGATGCTCACCTACTCGGCGGTCGGGACCGGCGCGGAAGCGGCCGCCTACCTCGCCGACTTCCAGGCGAAGACCGGCGTGCAGGAGCTGATCACGGTGCACTACGCCGACTCGGTGGCCAACCGGGTCCGCTCGGTCGAGATCCTCGCCGAGGCCGCCGGCCTGGCGGCCCCGGCCGCGGCGTAGGGCGCCGCCTGGCCCCGGCCCAGGGCGTCGCCCGCCGGCCGCGGCCTTGGGCGTCGCCCCCCCCGACGCAGACCCGCTGCGCGGATTCACCACACCCCGGCCTGGCCTGCCCGTGCAGCGCGTCAGCGCAGGCGGGCGACGGCGTCGGCGAGGGAGTCGAGGAGGACGGTCGCGCGGCCGAGCTCGTCAGGGTGCGTGGTGCGGAGCCCGACCACGGGCATGCCGGCGGCCAGCGCCGATTCGATCCCCGGCGGCGCGTCCTCCAGGGCCAGGCAGCGCCGCGGCTCGACCCCGAGCGCCTCGGCCCCGAGCAGGAACGGTTCCGGGTGCGGCTTGCCGTTGGCGATCGCGTCGGCGGTGATCATCGCCGCCGGCACCGGGAGCCCGGCGCCGCGCAGCCGCGCCGTCGCCAGCTCGGTCGAGCCGCTGGTGACGATCGCCACCGGAAGCGGCCCGGCGAGCAGCTCGGCGGCGCCCGGGTAGGCGCGGACCGAGCCCGCGTCGTCGACCTCGTCGCGGTCGACCTGGGCCTGTTCGGCCGCCCGCTCCTCGGCGGGGACGAGCAAGGCGATCGTCTCCCGGGTCGGCCGGCCCATCGCGAAGCGGTGCGTCTCCTCCTCGTCGAGCCCCCGGCGCCGCGCCAGCGCGCCCCAGGCCCGCCGGCTGGAGGCGACCGAGTCGACCAGCGTGCCGTCGAGGTCGGCGAGGATCGCCGCCGGCGACCAGATGTCGGCGGATTCGGTCATCCGCCGATCCTATGGATGGCTCCCGGAGAACACCGTGAGCATCCGCACGAGCGGTCGTCTATATTGCCCGGCCACATAAGAGGATCGGTGGACAGGGAAGTCCGGTGAGAGACCGGCGCGGACCCGCCACTGTGATCGAGCGCGAACTCCGTCGCACGTCGTACGCGACAGCCACTGGCCCCGGCCGGGAAGGCGCGGCAGGAGGCTCGTAAGTCAGGAGACCTCCCTCCGATCCATCCAAACGATGCCCTCGTGGAAAGGGGTTTTGGATGCACGACGAACACCTCGTCCGAGCCGGCGCGCGCCTGCGTGTCCTCGGTCTCGCGATTCTCATGGCCGCCCTGGCCTTCACCCTGGCCGGCCCGCCGCCCGCCGCGCGCGCCGCGGCCGCCGCCCCGGAAGCGCCCGGCGAAACCTTCGCCGTCTCGACCGCGCCCGGCGGTGCGCTCGCCGACGCGGGCAGCGCCGAATACACGCCGGTCTCGATCTCCGAAGACGGCCGCTTCGTCGCCTTCGAGAGCGAAGCTACGAACCTCGGCGAAGCCGGTCCGGCGGGCGCGGTCGAGGGCTACGTGAAGAACCTCGAAACCGGCGCCGTGACCCTCGCGACCCGCGCCGAAGGTCTCGACGGCGCCCCCGCCGACGGCCCCGGCGTCGCCAACTTCATCCTCTCGGCCAACGGCCGCTACGTCCTCTTCACCTCGGCGGCGACCAACCTCAGCACCGAACTGCCGGACGAAGCGGAGGGCGAAACCCACGTCTACCGGCGCGACCTGCGCACCGGCGAAACCACCCTCGTCGATCGGGTCTCCCACGAAGGGGCGATCTTCAGCCGCGATGCGGAAAGCGGGACGATCTCGGCCAACGGCCGCTACGTCACCTTCACCGCCGACGTCGCCGACCTCGAAGACCCGGCGGGCGACCACGGCGAGACGACCGCCCCGGTCGGCTACGTCAGCGACCTGGTGGAAAACACCACCACCGCCGTGACCCGGGCGAGCGGTGCCGACGGCGACCTTGCCGACGGCGAAAGGATCGAAGGGGTGGCGGTCTCCCCCGACGGCCGCTACGTCGCCTTCTCCTCCGACGCGGACAACCTGACCCCGGAAGCCGAACACGGCGTCTGGGAGCAGATCTACCTGCGCGAACTGGGGACCGACACCACCACCCTGCTGAGCAAGAACGCGGCGGGCGAACCGGGCGTGACCTCGTCGACCTATCCGAGCTTCTCCGGTGGCGAAGGCTGCTACGTCGCGTTCAGCTCGAACGCGGAAAACCTGACCCCGCCTCCGTCCAGCTCCCGGCAGGCCTACGTGGTCGACCGCTGCGCCGAACCGCAGACCATCGAACTCGTCAGCAAGGACGCCACCCACCCGTACGTCGAAGCGGGCGAAGGCCCGTGGCTGACCGCGGGGACCTCGGCGGACGGCAGCCAGGCGCTCTTCAGCGGGCGCTTCATCGGTGGCAGCGGCTGGCACCTCTTCGTCCACGACAGGGCCACCGGCGCCGCCACGCTGCTCGACCGGGCGAGCGGCGAAGCGGGGGCGACGGCGAACGGCGAAACGCAGACGTTCGCGATCTCCGACAACGGCTGCCGCGCCGTCTTTGAGTCCGCGGCGACGAACCTCGGCGCCGACGTGCCCGCCGGGACCGACCAGGTCTACGTGCGCCAGCTGAAGCGCTGCGCGCCGCCGGCCGAGGAAGTCGACGTCCGCATCGAGGGCAAGGAAGAAACGCTGTTCGAAGGCGAGGTGCCGGTCACGATCCACAAGATCCGCGCCGCCTCCGACCTCGAAGAACGCTACTGCGACGGGGTCAACGAACTCGATCCGCAGAACACCGAACCGGGCGTGACGCCGACCCTCGCCTCGGCCGAGGCGATGGAATCGATCGGCGAAGGGTTCGACGGCCAGTGGTACAACGGCTTCGGCGACTACTTCATCACCCAGTGGGGCCCCGACCGGCAGGACGAAGCGGCGGGCGCCTACTGGGGCATCCTGGTGAACGAGACCTTCACCAGCGTCGGCGGCTGCCAGTACCAGCTCCACGGCGACGACCAGGTCCTCTGGGTCTACGACGCCTTCAGCGGGCGGCCGAGCCTGGCGATGTTCCCGGAAGCCGCGCACTACACCAGCGGCGCGCGGCCGACCGAGGT
>Ga0335075_10012418_pt1 | contig 12865 bp, 8 predicted proteins | sample Lox_Sample_24_FD_206723 | JGI IMG/M metagenome (GOLD analysis project Ga0335075, IMG submission 206723) | Soil microbial communities from Loxahatchee National Wildlife Refuge, Florida, United States - Lox_Sample_2.4 | ecosystem: Environmental > Terrestrial > Soil > Wetlands | place: USA: Florida... | reverse complement strand
CCTCAGGCACTCGTCAATCATTGCAAGCTCCCCTTTTCCCGCCCATGACGCACTGAATGGCCGGCCGTAGCGGCGGGTCATGCCGGGCTGCATTGTTAGGGGATGATTGCCGCGTCCGTCCGCAACGCGCAAGGGAATCATTCCTGATCTAACAGGGAGTTTTTCCCGATTTCACGCGCGCGCCTTCGACCAGCGCCGTTGCGCCGTGGTCGGAACAACCTTCTCTCCTTCTCACGGACGCGCGAAGTCCGAGGTAAACTGAGTCACTCTCAGGTTCGGTAAACGACTCTCGATGGCGGACCCGATCAAGATTCTGCTCGTTGACGATCACGCCATCGTGCGGGAAGGCTATCGGCGACTTCTCGAGAGCGAGCCGAGCATGCGTATCGTTGGTGAGGCGAGCGACGCCCCGCAGGCGTGCCAAAACGCGCGCCTTTTGCGTCCGGACGTGGTGATCATGGACATCGCATTGCCTGGGATAAGCGGCATAGAGGCGACACGCCGTCTGCTCAAAGAGCAACCGCAGCTGCGCGTGTTGATATTCAGCATGTACGATGATGCGATCTATGCTACGCGCGCACTGGAGGCGGGTGCTCTGGGCTATCTGAGCAAGGTGAGCGCGCCGGAAGTCCTGGTGAGGGCGATCCATGCGATCTCGCGCGGCGAGCCCTACCTAAGCTCCGACGTGGCGGCGAACCTCGGGCGATCGGCAGCACACTCCGCGAGGTCTGAGGTCGATGCGCTGACACCCCGCCAACTGGAGATTCTGCTCCTGCTCGTACAGGGCGAGACAATCCAGAGCATCGGCCAGAAGCTCGGACTGTCGGAAAAGACGGTCGCTAACCAGCAGTGGGCCATCCGGGCGAAGCTCGGGGCAAGAAATACCGCTCAGCTCGCACGCCTTGCCGCAAAGATCGGGCTATCGCGGTGAGACTGCCGTGTCCGTCCTGACGTTGCGCGGGCATCTTCTCGACAAATCCTGCGGAAGCCGTGCTCGATGTGTGAGCGACCTCCGCTTCGTTCAATGGATCTCGAACTGGCGCGCCGCGCCGACTTGCATCGCCACACCCCCATCTGCGCGATGCCGTCCACGTACTTCGCCTGCACTCACTTGGAGTAGACGTCTTCGGCGCCTGGAGCCGGCGAGGTGTCCGCGCGCCAGTCACGCCGCGGCAGACGTACCAAGCTATTGCCTGGCGCGCGCAGGCTCGATCGCGCGCGCGCCGTGCGCAACGTGCACGCGCACTCGCCCCTCCCCGTCCGGCACGATCTGCGCAGCCACGCGCCAGATGCGCGCGATGCGCTCAGGGGTGAGAACTTCCTCGGGTGACCCAGTGGCATCGACGCGGCCGCCGGCCAGGGCCGTCAAGGTGTCGGCGTAGGCCGCCGCGAGATTCAAGTCGTGCAGCACGATGAGGACGGCCGCCCCGGCTCGAGCCATCTCCACCGCCCTCATGAGGATCGCGTGCTGGTGGAAAAGATCGAGACTCGCGGTTGGCTCATCGAGCAGCAGTACTCGCCCGGGACCTTCGGCGGCAGACTCCCAGATCTGCGCCAGCGTGCGCGCGAAGTGCGTGCGATACAGTTCCCCTCCGGACAAGGTGCTGCAATCCTGCTGCGCGAGGTCTCAAATGCTGCGAGACTTGCGGCGGAACAGGAAATGGTAAGGCCCAAGGGCTTAGACCTTATCGGAATGTACTGATTCGATGTTACCGCCTGCCGGCCGCATCTGCGGCCGGCGTTGTGCGGCATTTTCCGGGCAATTCCGCTCTCTTCCTCCGCCTCGCCCCCGTCACCGCCGCGCCCGCGGTATAACCGATCCGCGACCGAGTTTGTAACCTCCCGCCGGTTAGATTACCGGTCGCCGTCCGGACGGCAAACAACAACGAGGCAGGCGCGGTCTCTGGCCGCGGGAAATACGGCGACAGGCGCCCATGCGTGCACAGACATCACACTTTCATCTACTCGCCAAGCCGAGCGGCGCGGCGTGCAACCTGAGCTGCAAGTACTGTTTCTTCCTGTCCAAGGAGAGCCTCTATCGGGGCGACAGCCATCTCATGGACGACGACACCTTGGAGATCTACCTGCGACAGCTGCTCGCTTCATCCGCCGGCCCTGAAGTACAGGTTTCCTGGCAGGGAGGCGAGCCGATGCTGCGAGGCCTCGAGTTCTTCCGCCGGTCCGTGGAGATCGCCGAGAAATGCCGGCGGCCGGATCAGCGCGTCGCGCACAGCATCCAGACGAACGGCACGTTGATAGACGACTCATGGGCGGCTTTCTTCAAGGAAAATCGCTACCTCGTGGGACTGAGCATCGACGGGCCGCGCGCTCTGCACGACGCCAACAGAATCGATACTCGCGGCAGAGGCACCTTCGACGAGGTCATCCGCGGCTGGAGCTGCCTGCGCAAGCACGGCGTCGACGTCAACATTCTCTGCACCGTCCACGCGCAGAACGCCGACCATCCGCTCGAGGTGTACCGCTTCTTCCGCGACGAGTTGGGCGCGGAATACATTCAGCTCATTCCCATCGTCGAGCGCGCGACCGAGAGCACGCTGGCGGCCGCCAATCGCGGCTGGGGAGGCCCGCGCGGGCGGGATCGGCCGTTCTACCGGCAGGCGGGCAATCTCGTCACCGAGCGCACCGTGAATGCCGAGAAATTCGGCGCCTTCCTCGTCGCGATCTTCGACGAATGGGTCCGGCGTGATGTCGGCAAGGTCTTCGTCACCACCTTCGATGTCGCGCTGGGAAGCTGGCTGGGGAGGCACAATCTCTGCATCGTCGCGCCGACCTGCGGCCAATCGCTGGTGCTGGAGCACACCGGCGATGTCTATTCCTGCGACCACTACGTCGAGCCGGAGCATCGAGTCGGCAATATCAGGCAGACGCCGCTCGAGAGGCTAGTCACCTCGGAGAAGCAGCGCCGCTTCGGCGAGAGCAAGTACACGACGCTGCCGAAATACTGCCGCGAGTGTCCCGTTCTTTTCGCCTGCTACGGCGAGTGCCCGCGCAACCGCTTCATCAAGACACCGGACGGCGAGGATGGACTCAACTATCTCTGCGCCGGATACCGGAAGTTCTTCACGCACATCCGGGAGCCCATGGGGGTCATGGCCTCGCTCCTCAGGCAGGGTCGCCATGCCGACGAGATCATGCGGCTGTCGCGCGGCGTCGAGCGTCTCGAGCCACGCGTGCCGGCCTGACAGACAGTCGAAAGGGCAATCATCATCATGCACGTTCCGACGATCCGAAAGCACTCCTCCGGTCCGATTGCGGCCTTCGTCGCCTCGATGATCGCCGCTGCCGCGATCCCGGCGCAGACCGCCGCCGCGGCAGGTGAAGGGAGCCCCTGGCCCGCTCCCTCGACGCCGGCCGTGCTCCCGCAACCTCAAACGCCGTTCACAGGCAAGATCGGCAGGTACGTCACCGATTCGACGGCTGCATGGCCCCGGCCGCCGACGGCCCCGAAAGGCGCACCGAACGTCGTCATCATCCTGATCGACGACGCGGGCTTTGCCGCCACCGACCTGATCGGGGGACCGGTGAGCACACCGGCGCTGGACGCCTTCGCCACCCGAGGGCTGCGGTACAACGACTTCAACGTAGCGGCCATCTGCTCGCCGACGCGCGCCGAGCTGCTGACCGGACGCAATCACCACCGCGTCGGCTTCGCGAACGTCGTCGAGACTGCGAACGGCTATCCCGGCTACAACGGAATCTGGAAGCTGAGCACCGCCTGCGTTGCCGAAGTGCTGCGCGACAACGGCTACAGCACCGCGGCCTTCGGGAAGTGGCACAACACGCCGCAGTGGCAAGTCAGTCCGGTCGGGCCGTTCAATCGCTGGCCGACAGGCCTCGGGTTCGAGTATTTCTACGGATTCATGGGGGGTGAGGACAGCGAGTACGAGCCGAGGCTCTTCCAGGACACGACCGAAGTCTATCCGGCGAAGACGCCGGCGCAGGGCTACTATTTCACGACCGACATCACCGACCATGCCATCGCCTGGCTGCATACCCACGAGGCGCTGGCGCCGGGGAGGCCGTATTTCCTCTACTTCGCCACCGGCGCGACACATGCGCCGCACCATGTTCAGGCGCAGTGGATCGCGAAGTACCGAGGCCGATTCGCCGAGGGCTGGGACAAGCTGCGGCAGGAAATATTCGCGCGGCAGAAGGGGCTCGGGGTCATTCCGGCCGGCACGGCGCTGACACCGCGACCCCCGCAGCTGCCGGCGTGGGACTCGCTATCCCCCGACGAGCAGCGCCTGGCCGCGCGGCAGATGGCCGTGTACGCGGGCTACATGGCCGAAACGGACCACCAGATCGGCCGTCTGCTGAAGGCGATTCAGGCGGAGCCCGGTGCAGCCAATACCCTGATCTTCTACATCGTGGGCGACAACGGCGCGAGCGCCGAGGGCGGAGTCGAGGGCTCCGACCACGAGCTCGCCTCCCTGTTTCTCGGCCCGGAGCCCACCGCGCAGCAGTTGCAGAACATCGATGCGCTGGGCGGCCCGACGCTCGACAATCATTACTCCGCCGGATGGGCTTGGGCACTCGATACGCCCTTCGAATGGATGAAGCAGATCGCCTCGAACTTCGGCGGAACGCGTGATCCCCTGATCGTGGTCTGGCCGGACAAGATCAAGGATCATGGCGGTCTCAGAACGCAGTTCACTTATGTCAATGATATCGTGCCCACCATTTATCAGGTGTCCGGCATCACCCCGCCCACGACTGTCGAGGGTGTGAAGCAGCAGCCCTTTGACGGCACCAGCCTTGCCTATACGTTCGATCACCCCGACGCCCCGTCTCGCCACCACGTACAGTATTTCGAGATCTTCGGCAATCGCGCGATCTACGACGACGGCTGGGTCGCGGCCGCCCGCCACGGCCTGCCATGGACGGAGATCCGCGACAGCACCACGGACTTCGCGAGCGATCGTTGGCAGCTATACCACGTCACCGACGACTTCAGCGAGGCCCACGACCTCGCCGGCAGGTACCCGCAGAAGCTCGCGGCGCTGCAAAGGCTGTTCGATGTCGAAGCCCGCGCCAACGGCGTCTATCCGATCGGCGGCGCCAATCTGTTTGCGCACGGGGCTCCGTCCCTGGTCAGAAACCGCCATGAGTTCATTCTTTATCCGAGCCTGCCGCTGACGCCGCCTACTGCGTTGACACCCGTGTTTTCGGGCGGGCATCGGATCACGGCCTATCTCACCGTGCCGAAGTCCGGCGCGCACGGCACCATTCTGTCGTATGGATCGCGTTTCGGCGGCTTCACGCTCTACGTGAAGAACGGACACGTGACCTACGACAACAACTATGCGGGCTATTCGCACAGCATCATCACCTCGAGCGACGAATTGCCCTCCGGCAGGGTGTCCGTGGCGTTCGACTACACTCCCGCCCCCGGCGGGCGAAGGCCCGGCGCACGCTTCGCACAAGCCGTTGGCACAGGCCGGTTGTACGTCAACGGCAAGCTGGTCGGCGAGGGGCCCGTCCAGCCCGATTTGTTCAGCTACTTCGGCAGCCTCGCCGTCGGCAGAAGCTACGATTCACCGATCAGCGCAGGCTACCAGGGACGCTTTCCGTTCACGGGCTCCATAGCGAAAGTCGTCGTGCAGGTGCCATGAGACCGCGCCGGGCGCGGCCGACGGGCCGGGACACTCGTATTTGGACAGCCCGCTGTGGCATATCCGAGCGCCCGCGGGAACACAGGTCGACCTGAATACGACGCCTCTCGTCCGTGGAAGCCATTGCCCAGCGGCCCTAACGCTGTGCCGGCAGTTCCGCCAGGACGCGGAAGCTCGCGTTAGCGGGTGCGATGACGGCGCGTTGCTCGTGCGGCGTGCCTGCCGGTACCCAGTCATAGGGCACCGACTGGGCGCGATAGACGTAGTTGCTCACCACTGTCATGGCCCCAAAGAGCGGGGCCGGTGCAAAATACGGGCTGACGTACTCCCAGACGATCTTCCCGCCGCGAGTCACCTGGAAGAGGCGGCCATCCATTCCTTCGTCGATCAGCGTATTTCCGTTGGGCAGCCGCTGCGCGCTACTGATGAATGAGCTGTAGAAGGCCCATGGCGGCCCGTTCGAATCGGCCGCCGTGTACTGCCACACGATCTCCTTGGTGACGGGATTGATCTCCAGCACCCGCGAGCCAGGCAGCACGGCCAGCGGCTGCAGCGGATAGCCCGCCTCTCCCTGGTTGTCGAATACCAGCAGATCCCCTGCGCCCGGCAGCCCCGGGGGTATCAGATGGGCGTCGTGCTGGCCGCTCGTCTGATCGATCGGCCGCGGAACCCGCGTGCCGTCGGCGAGCGAGGAGCGCTCGCTCGGGCCGATGCGCCATACCACCCGGCCGCTTCTCTTGTCGATGATCACGATGAAGTTGGCCTGGCGCGAATCGATCAGGATGTTGTCCGGGTGGAAGCGCGCGTCGCCGGAATCGAACCATCTGTTGGGTCCGAGCGGCGTCATGTCGTTGATGTGCAGGTAATCCGCTACACCCGCCCGGCGAAGGAGGCGCAGGGACGAGGCTGAGAAGCCGAATTCGCGCAAGTGCTCGGAGGCCACCCATCGCCAGACGATGGCCCCCATCGGCGTGACTTCGTAAATCACATCGTCGAAGAGGGGTCGGGCCTTGAAGCCCGGTACCGCGTGGATCCAGTTCGCCAGGATCAGGGTATCGCCGTTCGGCAGCCGACTGATGTCGTGATGCTGCCGCGCCGCGCCAGCCGGAGCCTGCGTGCCCCACTCCCAGAGCACCTTGCCACTCCAATCCAGCTCTCCGACGGTTCTGTTGCCGTGCAGCAGTTGCTCGCCGGGCGCCAGGCTGGTCCCCGTGCGCGCCGCGCGGGCGTTGGCCACCTGCGACAGTTGCACCAGCACGTCGCCTCGGCGGCCGGTCAGGCGCGGATCGAGGATCTCGCTCGGAAAGCCGAAGTGCGCCCAGCGATGCACTTCGTTGCCATCCATGTCTATCAAATGCGTCTTGCCATCCGCGCCGCCGAATACGACGTAGCTGCCGTAGGCGAGATCCGGCTCGTACGAGGTCACGCCCGTCGGATACACCGATGGACTTGCCGCCGCGCCCGTCGCAAGCAGCGCGCCCAGGACCGCACAGCAGAGTCGCCGCGCGCGCGCACCGCGCGCCGAATCGGTCCTGGCGACGCCGCCAACATGGATATCGGGTATTACAGGGTGACGCACAGGCAATCTCCAAGGTTCGAGCAACAGGTCGGGACGCGCACAAACTACCCGGCGCGCCTCCCGCGTTCCAACGACTCGAAGTTATATCCATATGCCCAGCCATCGCCGACGCGACCTCACGAGCATGCCAATTCGACATGTGTTCATGCTGACCGGTTACATGATCGTGACCGTGTTGTCACCGGATGAAGACTGACGCCATAACTCACGGCCCCTAGGATCATTCCTCCACAACAACATTCACTCACCGGTCGGAGGCCTTTTCCAGTGCATTTATCCGGCGCCGCCCGGGCGGCTCTCGCTGACCGCGCGGACACTTTCCCGGCGTTCACACGCTCCGTGAGCCTGGCCGTCTGCACCGCACTTTGGCTGGCGACGGCCTCCTCGCCGGCCATTGCGGACTCGCAGCCGGCCACGCCGTCAGGCGCAGCGCCGGCGCCCGCAACCGCTGCGACTCGTCAGGCGACCATGAACGATGCCGGAGCGTCCACCGCCCCATCCGGCTCCGCGCCCGCGTCCACGACCACCGCCGCCGCGAGGGGCGCCGCCCGTCCAACGAGCGATGCCGCGACCGATCCGCAAGCCGCCGCGCCCATTCAAGTCGCCGCCACGCAGGGGCCGCGGACCCTCGGGCAAATCACGGTCACCGCACGCCGCCGGTCGGAAAGAGCCCAGGATGTTCCCATCCCGATCGCCGTGGTGAGCGGCGACGACCTCGATGAAACCGGCCGCTTCCGCGTGGAGGACCTCAACGAGGACCTGCCCAGCACCAACATCGAGTATATCAATCCGCGCCAGAGCAGCATCGCGGTTCGCGGTCTCGGCAACAATCCGGCCAACGATGCGCTCGAATCCAGCGTGGGCGTCTATCTGGACGACGTCTATCTCGGCCGCTCGGAAATGGTCAACATGGACCTCCTCGACATCGATCAGATCACGCTGCTGCGCGGTCCGCAGGGCACTCTCTTCGGGAAGAACACGGTGGCCGGGGTTCTGAACATCACCACCAACGAGCCGGCCTTCACCCCCATGCATGAGGTCGAGGCGTCCTACGGGAACTATGGGTACTACCAGGTGCGCGGCACCTGGAACCAGCCGCTCAGCGACCAGCTCGCTCTGCGATTCTCGGTCGCCAAGACCTTCGATGACGGCTTCATACGCGATACGACCACGGGACAGACGCTGAACGGGTCGAACCGCAGTGGCGGCCGGGCCCAGCTGCTATGGAAGCCAAGCGATGTGTTCAGCATCCGGCTCATCGCCGACTATAGTGAGGAGCACTCCGCTACCGGCGCAGCAGTGCTCTACAGCCCGGGGCCCAATGGCGGCGCCAAGTACCACGCCGCCGTGGCCGCAGCGGGCGCGACAGTCATCGACAGCCCGAGCTATGACTACACGAGCATCAACAATCGCCAGCAGATGAACGTGCAGCAGGGCGGCGGGTCGGGAGAGATCAACTGGCAGATCGGCGACTACCTCCTCACCTCGATCACGGCCTACCGTAGCTGGTCGTTCGTGCCCTACAACGATGGCGACGACACGAATCTCAATGCGCTGACGGACGCCGGGCAGCTCGTCAACGACAATCAGTGGTCACAAGAGATTCGCCTTGCCTCCCCCGCGGACCGGCCATTGAGCTACGTGGTGGGCGTCTTCTACTTCAACCAGCACCAGGACAACATGCTGCTCGAGCAATACGGATCGGACGGCGCCGCCATCCTCGACCTCGGCCTCGGGGCACCGAGCTTCGCCGACGGCTACTCCCAAACCACCCAGCTTCTCGGAACGTACAGCGAGTCGGCTTTCGGCCAGCTGACCTGGCGGCCGGCAGAGGCGTGGGAGTTCGCGTTCGGCGTGCGCGATACCGACGAGCGCAAGACGGTCTCGATGGATCGCACCTCCGAGGGCTCGACGGCCTTCGTGACCAACGCGAATTTTGACGATAAAGCCCTCGACAATCTGTCCCTGGACAATAACGGCGTCTCGGGATTGCTCAGCGCAAGCTACAAGTTCGATCCCAACGTGCTCGGCTACCTCACCCTTTCTCGGGGCACCGAGGCGGGCGGCATCAATCCGACGGTACCGGTGCCGGGACTTTCACTGGAGCAGCTCTACGTCAAACCGGAGATCGCCTATGACGCCGAGCTCGGCCTCAAATCGACCCTGCTCGAGCGCCGCCTGGTGCTGAATGCCGACCTCTTCTGGACGGATGTAAGTAACTATCAGGCTACGCTGCTGGTCCAGCCGAACGCGTCCGGGACCTTCCTACAGCTCGAGTCCAACATAGGCAGGGTGCGCACGCGCGGCGTGGAGACCGACATCTCCGCGCGGCCGCTGACCGGGCTCAACCTGAGGCTTGCCGCCTCGCTCAACGATGCCCGCTACCTGTCCTACACTGATGCACCCTGCTCGGCCGAGGAGCTCGCGCCTTTGGACCTGTCGCCGAGCGCGAAGACCTGCGGCCTGACAGGCCGGCCCGTCGTCGGCGCGCCCAAGTTCATCCTCAATCCCAGCGCGAGCTACGAGCATCCGCTGTCGGGCAGCCTGAGCGGAGAGGCGGGCGCCAGCTATTCCTGGCGCTCGTGGTTCTACGGCTCGGCGGATGATTCCGAGTACGGGCGCGTGCCTTCGTACGGGTTGCTCGACGTCCGGCTCATATTGCTTGGCGGCGACGATGGCGACCGACCGTGGTCATTGGCGGTCTGGTCCAACAACGCGCTCGACAAGCGTTACGTGGTGGGCGGGCTGACGGTCTCGAGCGCGCTCTACTCGTATTACGAGACACCCGGCTTCCCTCGCACCTTCGGGGTGACGGTTAACGTGAGCTTTTAGCGGTGCGCAGACGTGAGATGCGGACATATGCTCATGCGAGTTGGTTACGTGACCGACCTGTCACTGCTCGGAGACTGACGGCGTCACTCGCCGTCCCCTAGCATCAGCATAGCCCGTCCACGCACTTCGAAGGAGGCACCAGTGGAATTCGCCGGCTCCGCTGCTCCCGCGGCAATCGAGCATCGCACGGACGGAACCTCCGGGGCGACGCGTTCGGAGGCCGATGCGCCGCGCGCCACGCGCCCTGGCGCGCTGACCGCCGGGCGGCTCGCCGCCTTCTCCACCCTGAGCATGGCCGTCTGTGCGATGCAGGTGCCGCTCGGCGTCTACGTGCCGGCGATCCTCGCGCAGTACTACGGGCTGCCGCTCACCGTGCTCGGGGTGATCTTCCTGGTGGCGAAATCCTGGGGGGTGCTCGCCGACCCGCTCGTCGGGGTGCTGAGTGACCGCACGCGCAACCGCTTCGGCCGGCGGCGGAGTTGGATCCTGGCCGGCGGCGGCGTGTTCGGCCTCGCGACGCTGCTCCTGTTCTTTCCGGTGACTCGGCTGACGCCGGCGTATCTCGGTGTTGTGTTGTTCGTTTTCTTCCTCGGCTGGTCGATGATTCAGATCCCGTACTTCGCCTGGTCGGGCGAGGTGTCCGCGGAATACCACGAGCGCACGCGCGTTGCGACCTACCAGATGGTGTCCGGATCGATCGCGCTGCCGCTGGTCGCGTGGCTCGGATTCGATCCGCACGTGGCCCACAACAGCTCCGGCGCCCTGCGCGGACTGCTGCTGACATTCGCGCTGGGACCGGCCATCGCGCACCTGCTGTCGGCGCTCTGCGTGAGCGGCTTCAAGCTCGATGCGGCCGCGCACGCGGACATCCACAGACGTCTCGCCGAGCGCGACGCAATCGCGGCGACGGCAGCGCCCGCTCGAGCGAACGGCAGCCACCGCCGCGATCCGATGATTGCACCCCTTCCGCGGCCATCGCCCGCCGGAAGGCCCTGACCCCCAACCAGACGGAGATTGTCATGACCGCCACCGCACAACGCTTGCACGAGATACGAGATGAGACACTGGCGCTCGAGGCCGTACCGGTCGCCGGGCGAATCGGTGCCGAGATCCGCGGCATCGAGCTTTCCGGGCACCTCGATCGCGCCACCATCGCCGCCGTACGCGAGGCGCTCGTCCGCCACAAGGTGATCTTCTTCCGCAACCAGACGCACCTCGACGACGCAGGCCAGGAAGCCTTCGCAGCCAAGCTCGGTACGCCGGTCGCGCACCCCACGGTGCCGGTCATCGGCGGCTCGCGCTTTCTGCTCGAACTCGACTCGCGCGACGGTTATGCGGCCTCGACCTGGCACACCGATGTCACGTTCGTACCCGACTATCCGGAGGCCTCGATCCTACGCGGCATCGAGATTCCCCAGGCTGGAGGCGACACGTTGTGGGCCAACACCGTGTCCGCGTACGAGGAGCTGCCGCAACCGCTCAAGGACCTCGTTGCAAACCTGCGCGCCATTCACACCAACCTCTACGACTACGCCGGCGTGTTCTGGAACGCATCCAGGGAGCACATCGAGCGGCATCGCAAGGTGTTTGCCTCGACGGTCTACGAGACGGAGCATCCGGTAGTGCGCGTTCATCCGGAATCGGGCGAGAAATCGCTCCTCGCGGGCCATTTCGTCAAGAGCTTCGTCGGCCTGAGCAGCGCCGACTCGCAGAGACTGCTCGCCATCCTCCAGGACCACATCACGCGGCCGGAGAACACGGTGCGCTGGCGCTGGCGCGCCGGTGACGTCGCCATCTGGGACAACCGCGCGACACAGCATCGGGCCATCGCGGATTTCGGCAAACAGCGCCGCCATCTGCGGCGCGTGACGCTCGCCGGCCCGGTGGCGGTCGGTATCGACGGGCAGCCGAGCCGGCTGCTCAAGCCGGAGCCGGGTACCCCGGCCGGCGAGTGATCGGCGCGCCACGCAGCGATCGGGCGGGCGCCCCTCACGGAGCGCCCGCCGTCACACCAACCTCCTAGCGCGATGTCCCGCAGATAACTTTGCCAAGACGGTCCAGTCTCGCGAGATCGAGTCAGTCGGCGTGCGGCACGGCGACGGCTGCCTTTCGTCGGCGCCTTCACACGGCAGACACCACCGGTTCGATCCCGGTACTGCCCGCAGGTTCAAAGCCTGTTACACCGACCATTGAAATCATTATATTTTTTCTCTGACCTGAGTCTCAGGGAACCACTGCAGAAGACGCTTGGGGTTCCAAAAAGGGCTCCAGCTTCGTGCCCATCGAAGTGCTGAGGGCGGACGGCCGCAACGCAAGTTCGCCATTTCCCGAGGGCGGTGACCCGAGGAAGGGCTCCTCGCTACCGCGGCGCTGACGGCGATCCCGGGCGGCCAGGAAGACAGTCGGCCGGCCGATCCGACTCCGGCCGCTTTCCCCGCGAAAAGGCTCTATGTCTCCCCGGTGAGCTCGGCGACCGATGTGGCGCAAAGCAGGGGCCTATCGGCGCCGGAACGCCTCGAGGCGCGTCGGCACGCCACGCTCCGCTTCCGCGACCCATCGGCGCAGCAGGTTCGCGTTCAACGACCAAGACATCGCCACTGCTGCCGTCGAGTCCCCAGGCTGGCAGCAGGCCATCCCTGCTTCCGCTTTTGATCTCAGCGCTGTACCAACGCCGCCGGCGTCGTTCGACTACGATACTGTTCCAACGTGTCCACTTCCTCAAATAAGTGGAGACGTATGTTCTTGAGCCCGCGGCTTCGGCCGGAAGGCGCGATGCCCTGTTCCCACGATAAGGACGTCAGTTGAATCTATGCACACAATT
>Ga0335075_10012417_pt1 | contig 12865 bp, 8 predicted proteins | sample Lox_Sample_24_FD_206723 | JGI IMG/M metagenome (GOLD analysis project Ga0335075, IMG submission 206723) | Soil microbial communities from Loxahatchee National Wildlife Refuge, Florida, United States - Lox_Sample_2.4 | ecosystem: Environmental > Terrestrial > Soil > Wetlands | place: USA: Florida... | reverse complement strand
CCGGCTGTTCCAGACGCTGGACGAGCTCGAGCGGCGCCTTGCCGCACAGCGCTACCTGCTCGGCGCCCAGCTCACCGAGGCGGACGTGCGGCTGTGGGTCACGCTGGCGCGGTTCGATGCCGTGTATTACTCGCACTTCAAGTGCAACCTGCGCCGGATCAGCGACTACCCGAACCTGTGGGCGTACGCCCGCGACCTGTACGCACTGCCGGCGTTCCGCGACACCACCCGATTCGACCAGATCAAGCGGCACTACTACGGCACACACCCGCAGCTCAACCCATCCCGGATCGTTCCGGACGGGCCGCTGCTCGACTGGGGCGAGCCTGCCGGCCGCGAGCAGCTGCGCGGGCACTGATTGCGGTCATGATCGCGGCCGGAGGCGCCAGCAGCGCGGGGTAACGTGACCAGTATGAATGAGTACGCTGACGCCGCCGGGCTGGTCGAACGGTCGGCGGCGGCCACGGTCACCGCGATCCCCGAGCGGCCCGCCGATGACGGATTCTTCGGTCCCGCAAGTATCACCTGGCGGATCAGCGGCGATCTGTCGGCTCCGGTGGCCGGCCTGCGATCGCTGATGATTCAGGCCCTGCACCCGCTCGCGATGGCGGGGGTGGATCAGCACAGCGACTGGCGGGCTGACCCGGTCGGCCGGCTGGCCGCGACCACGGCATATCTGGCAAACATTACGTTCGGGGAACGGGCAGTTGCCGAACGGGCGGCTGGCCGGGTGCGGCGCATACACAAGCGAGTCACCGGCCTCGATCACGAGACGGGCAAGCCCTATGCCGCGAGCGATCCGGCGCTGCTGCTGTGGGTGCATGCGGCGCTGGTCGACTCGAGCATCGCGGCCCGCGACCTCTTCGGCACGCCGCTGTCCGGCGAGGAAGCCGACCGCTACATCGAGGAGATGGTGATCGCGGCCGAGCTTGTGGGGGTGCCGGTGGAGCTCGTGCCCGACAGCCGGGCCACTCTCGAGGCGTACCTGACATGGGTGCGGCCACAGCTGATGTGCACGGCTGCGGCCAAGGAGTCGATGACCTACCTGCTCGATCCGCCTGGGCTGGATGAGGAGGTCGCCGAGATCTGGCAGGACATCAGGGAGGCGACGCTCATCTCGCTGCCGGGCTGGGCGCGGGATCTGTACGGCTACAGCGCGCCGGAGCTCACGCCCGCTCGCCGGGATGAGATCCGGCAGGCCCTGGGCGTGCTGGACGCGGTCTTCCTCGGCGAACCTGGAGTGCTGGAGGCCAGGCAGCGCATCACCCTGCGCATGCGCGCCGCTGCGCGGGCATGAATGAGCCAGTGCCTGATAACCCAGTGCCGGGAAACACAGTGCGGATGAAGCTCGGCGGAACGGCCGGGCGGCAGCGCGCTGTCATCGCGGTCCTGTCCGCAACGGCGGCGACGGTCCTCGGCATCGCGCTGGTACGCCGCCGGGTTGGCCGGCTGAGGTTTGAGCGCGGGCTGGCGGCAGCCCAGCTTGCCGTCCGGGGCGGACTACGCTACGCGGGCAGCGCCCCGCGGCTGTTCATCGCGGCGGGCGAGAACCGGGAGCGCCTGCGCAACGACCTTGCCATGCAGACGGCCGACGACATCACCGCCACGCTCGGCACGATGAAGGGCGTCATGGTCAAGCTCGGGCAGATGGCCAGCTACGTCGACGAGGGCCTGGCACCGTCGGTCCGCCGGACGCTGAGCAGGCTGCAGGACAGCGTCCCGCCGATGAGCGCCGGCCTAGCCGCTGGCGTCATCGAGGCGGAGCTCGGCCAGCCACCTGAGGGCTTGTTCGCGCGCTGGGATCCCGAGCCGATAGCCGCTGCCTCGATTGGCCAGGTGCACCGCGCGATCACGCACGACGGTCTGGCCGTGGCGGTCAAGGTGCAGTACCCGGGCATCGCGGAGATGATGACCGCGGACCTCGATAACGTCTCGCTGCTGCGGCGGATGCTGCGGGTGACCGCGCCCAGCCAGGATGTCGACGGCCTCGTTGCTGAGCTCAGGGAACGGGTACTGGAAGAGCTCGACTACCGCAAGGAGGCAGTGAACCAGCAGCGGCTGCACGATTACTACGCTGGGCACCCCACGATCAGCGTGCCGGGGATTGTCGCCGAGTTGTCCGGCCGCCGGGTGGTGACGAGCGAACTGGTGACCGGAGCCCGGTTCTCCGACGTGCTGCACTGGTCGCAGGAAGAGCGTGACCAGGCAGCTGAGACGCTCTACCGGTTCGTCTTCCGGAGCCTGTACGAGGTACACGCATTCAACGGGGACCCACATCCCGGCAACTACATCTTCCATGGCGCCGGCAAAGTGACGTTTCTCGACTTCGGGATGGTCAAGCACTTCACCGACAACGACCTCATGCCGCTCATGCAGATGGCGCGCAATCTATGCGTAGCCGGGGATCCGGAGCTGTTCCGGGCCAGCCTGGAGGAGGCTGGGTTCCTGGTGCCAGGCGCTCCGCTCAGCGATGACCAGATCGTCGATCACCTGGCTGTGTTTTACCAGCTGATTCGCGAGCGGAAGGCGGTGACCGTGACGGGCGAATATGCGTCCGCGGTCGTCCGCCGGTTCTTCGACGTACGCAGCCCGGTGGCGCAGTACGCACGGATCCCGCGCTCTTACGTGGTGCTGCAGCGGATCAATCTTGGCTTGTTCGCGCTGCTGGGCGAGATGAAGGCGACCGCGAACTGGCGCGCCATCGCCGAGGAAATCTGGCCGTTCATGCAGGCGCCGCCGAGCACGCCGATGGGAGTCGCTGAACTGCCATGGCTGGCCAGCCGGCCCGCGGTCGCGCCGTTGCTCGTCGCCGATGGGGCGTAAAGCGCCACGACTGCGCGGCTGACTGGCCAGCAGACAGCGCCATTCTGGGCCGGATGTATGCAGACGCACCGATTGTCAGCAAATTCTCAGGACATCAGGGCTAGAATCCGGGGATTCTGTATGGCACCTTCTGTGTAATCGTTGTGGACTAAGTCGCGGCTGGGGCGGCCGGGAGGGCAGGTGGCCGGCTCGGTGTCCGGGATACCCGCACAGGCACTCGCGATCGCGCTCGCGGTGATCGGCGCGTTTAGCTACGCCATTGCCTCGGTGTATCAGCAGCAGACCGCCGCCAAGCTACCGACAGCGTCCGCATTTGACCCAGCTGTGCTGGCCCGGCTGGTCAGGAAACGGCGCTGGCTGCTCGCCCTGATCGGAGTTGCGGGCGGCTACGGCTTTCAGGCCGCCTCCCTGGATGTCGGCAGGCTCGTGGTGGTTGAGCCAGTCTTCCCGATCGGGCTGCTGTTCGCGCTCTTGCTGGCGGCCCGGGCGGAGGGCCGTCGGCTGAATCACGCTGAGTGGACCGCCGCGATCGCGGCTGTTGCTGGCCTCGCGGTGTTCCTGGTGGCCGCAGAGCCGTCGGGCGGGCACCGGACGGCTGGCGCAGGCCCGCTCGGAGTGGTGGCAGCGGGCGCTGTCGTGATCGCGGTCATGTGCGGCCTGATCGCTTCCAAGGTCGCTACCGCCCACCGCGCGCTCGTGCTGAGCATCGGCGGCGGAATCGGGGCCGGCGTCACCGATGCGCTGACCAAGACGGTGGCGGCACTGGTCGGGACGCACCGGTTCGGGATATTCGGCGAGGTCCAGCTCTACTTGCTCGCGGTCGTAGGCCTGCTGACGTTCACGTTGCAGCAGAACGCCTTCCGCGCTGCTGGCCTCTCGGCGTCACTCCCATCGTTCGCCGTACTCGAGCCGATCGTCGGCTCGCTGCTCGGGCTTGCCATTTATCACGAGCAGGTCGGCGGAGGCGGCCTTAGAATCGCCGTTGAGGTACTGGCCGTTCTTGCCGCCGTCTGGGGCATCGCCCGGCTGGCGAACTCGGTGATCGCCGAGCTGGCGCGGCTCGCAGCAGCCGCCACGCCGCCGCCGGATCCGGCCGGGTAGTTCCGCCTGCAGCAGCCGGCTTTCACACTGCGCCCGGCGCGGCGGCGGTTACCCCGCTCGTTCCTCGTTCCCTTTCTTGATCGATCTGACGAAGGAGTCTGACGTGCCTCGATACGTCCTTACGGGTGCGCCCGGTGCGGGGAAGACCGCGATTCTGCGCCTGCTCGAACAGGCTGGGCACCCGGTGGTCGAGGAGGCGGCCACCGACGTGATCGCGCTCAGGCTGGCACTGGGGGAGCCGGAGCCGTGGACCGGGCCTGAATTCCTCGACGGGATCCTCAGGCTGCAGCGACAGCGGGAGCTGCTGGCCCCCGCGGCGGGCCAGGAGCATCCGGTGTTCTTTGACCGATCGCCGGTCTGCACGCTGGCGCTCAGCCGGTTCCTCCGCCTGCCGCCCTCGCAGCTGCTCGCCGACGAGATCGACCGGGTGATGCGAGACCAGGTCTATTGCGAGACCGTGTTCTTCGTGCGGAGCCTGGGCTTCGTGACACCTACTGCCGCACGGCGTATCAGCCTCGCGGACTCGCTTGTGTTCGAGGATGTGCACGAACGGACGTACCGCGAGCTGGGGTTCCGGCTGGTCGATGTGCCAGCCGGGCCGCTAGCTAACCGCGCCGAGCAGGTGCGCCGGCTCGCGGACTGAGTTCAGACGAAGGCACCCAAGCCGGTAATGGCGCGGCCGACGATCAGCGTGTTGATCTCGCGAGTGCCCTCGTAGGAATAGATGGCCTCAGCATCCGCCACGAACCGGCCGACCTGGTTATCCAGCAGGATGCCGTTGCCGCCGAGCAGTTCGCGAGCCCAGCCGACCGTCTCGCGCATCCGGACCGTGCAGAACGCCTTGGCCAGCGCGGAGTGGTGATCCTTAGCCTCTCCCTGGTCCTGCAGCTGGGACAGGCGCACGCACAGGCAGGCCGACGCCGTTACGTTCGACAGCATCCGCACGAGCAAATCCTGCACCAGCTGGAAGCCGCCGATCGGCCGGCCGAACTGGTGCCGCTGCTTGGCGTAGGCGAGGGCGTGCTCGTAGGCACCGCGCGCGCAGCCGGTCGCCATCCAGGCCACTCCTGCCCTGGTCAGCCGCAGAACCCCGGCAGTATCGCGGAACGAGCTGGCCACCTGCAGCCGGTTCCCCTCGGGCACGCGGACGTTGTCCAGGGTGATCTCGGCATTCTGAACGACGCGCAGCGCGATCTTGTGCCGGATCTTCACTGGGCTGAAGCCCTCGGCCGGCGTCTCGACAACGAAGCCCTTGACCTGGTTGTCGGCGACGTCGCGGGCCCAGACGATCACATAGTCGGCGAAGGTGGCGTTGCCGATCCACTTCTTCTGGCCATTCAGCACCCAGATATCGCCATCGCGCTGTGCAGTCGTCGTCAGGCCGCCGGCTACGCCGGAGCCGACGTCGGGCTCGGTCAGCGCGAACGCGCCGATCTTCTCCATCCGCGCCATGGCCGGCAGCCAGCGCCACTTCTGCTCTTCCGACCCGCAGAGGTAGATGGAGCCCATCGCCAGCCCGCCATGGACGCCCATGAAGGTTGCGATGGAGGGATCGACCCTGGCAAGCTCCATCGCGATCATGCCGTCGAGCAGGCTGCTGCCACCTGGACAGTCATATCCGGCGCAAGCCAGGCCGGCGATGCCAAGTGCCGCGAGCCCCGGCACCAGGTCGTGCGGAAACTCCTCACGCGTCCAGTACTGGTTGATCACTGGCGCGACGGACTTCTCCATGAAGTCCCGCACGCTCCCAAGGACCTTGCGGCCGTCGTCGTCCAGCAGATGCTCGAGAGAGTAGAAGTCGGCGTCGACAGCTGAGTCCATGTCAGTGGTCTCCCTACCCGGTGGTGGCCGCAGACCGCATGCCTGCCGGCGCTGGACGTGCCGTCGCCTGGATGGGTTCGGCCAGGAACTTGTCGATGACCGGCGCCAGCTGTGCGGCCTCGGTCACGAGGCCCAAGTGCCCGCCATGGAACACGTGCAGTTGCGCGTCGGGGATCAGCCGGTGCATGAGGTGGGCGTTAGCCAGCGGAATGATCGGGTCGTCGTCCCCCGACACGATCAGAGTCGGCTGTCGCAGTCGCGGCAGCAGCGGCAGGCTGGTCCAGCCGGCGCCGGCCGCGAGCTGGTAGAGGTAGCCGCGTGCCGAGCCGACCCGGTTCTCGGCGTTCATGGCGGCCGCAACGCGGTCTGGGTCGGTCCGCGCGCTGCCGCCGTAGATGTCCGCCGCGATCTGCTTCAGGTAACCGCGGTCGATGTACCGGCGTGGCGTGACCATCTTGGCGAGCACGCTCGGCTTCGCGGGCACCATCAGCGCGCCGGTCGCCGTGCTGACCAGCACCAGCCTGCGGCAGCGCGACCGCTTGACGGCCGCGAAGTGCTGGGCGACACCGCCGCCCCAGGAGATGCCGAGCACGTCAACCTCGCCGTCGTAGCCCAGCTCGGTGAGCATGTCGGCGATCAGCGCGCACAGGCCGGTGAATCGGTATGGCAGGCCCGGCAGTGGCGAGCCACCGACGCCGGGTACGTCGAACCTGATCACCTCGACGGCAGGGTCGATCTGGTCGACGAAGGGCTGGAGCAGCTCGAGGCTGGCGCCGATTCCGTTGAGCAGCAGCAGCGGCGGCCGCCCGGCCCGCCGTGTTCCGGTCAGGCGGGCTGCGAGGCCAGGCCTGGCTCGCCGGACCGAGGTCCGCAGCAACTGGTCGCCGACCGCGACCACCCGGAGGCTATCGGTCGTGGACATACGTTCCGGGTGCTGTCGCGATTGCCTCGAAGCCCTTGCGGCCCAGCTTGGCGGGACGCTTGCGGTCGTTGCCGCTGCGGGCGGCGAGCCAGTCCGAGTAGTGCGGCCACCAGCTTCCGCTGACGGTGTCCGCTGCGGCGAGCCAGACGCGCGGATCGGCCGGGTTATCAGTTGCAGTCTGGAACGTCGACTTCGGATTGCCGGGGGGATTGACCATGGATGCGATGTGCCCGCTCGTGGAGAGAACGAAGGTAGTCGGTCCGCCCAGCAGCTGCGTGGTGCGGTAGCAAGACTGCCACGGGCAGATGTGATCCGCGATGCCGGCGATCACGTAGGTGTCGACATCGACCTTCGACAGGTCCACCGGGGAGCCGAGCATCGTCGCGGCATCGGGCTTAGTGAGCGCGTTGTCCAGCGCCAGGCGAATGAAATCGCGGTGAAGTGCGGCAGGCAGTCGGGTGGTGTCGGCGTTCCAGTAAAGAATGTCGAACGGAGGCGGCGTACGGCCCTGCAGGTAGTTGTTGACCCAGTAGTTCCAGATCAGGTCATCGGGTCGCAGCCAGGCGAAGACCTCGGCTAGCGCACGCCCGTCCAGGTAACCGCGGGCCGCCGAGGCGGCAACCGCCGCCGCGGCCGTCTTCTCGTCGATCATCGCGCCGGCCGTGCCCGCGCGAGACTGGTCGAGCACAGTCACGCCGAGGCAAAGGCTTGCTACCTGGTCCAGCCGGCCAATGTCGCCGAGGTGGGCCGCGACCATGGAGGACACGATCCCGCCTGAGCACAATGCGCAGATGCTCGCCTTCTCGGCCTTGCTCACGGCCATCGCCGCATCCAGCGCGCCAACGACCGCGGCGCCGTAGCTGTTGAGGCTCCAGTCGCGATGCCGGGCGTCCGGATTCCGCCAGCTGACCGCGAACACCTGGTGACCCTGGCCGACCAGGTACTCGATCATGCTGCGGCCCGGCGCCAGGTCGGTGATGTAGTACTTGTTGATCATCGGCGGCACGATGAGGACCGGGTACTCATGCACCTGCTCAGTCGCGGCCGTGTACTGGATCAGCTCAAACATGTCGGTGCGGTGCACGACCGCACCTGGCGTCACAGCCAGATCCTTGCCGACCTCGAACGCTCCAGGCTCCACCATGGATGGCACGCGCGGCGCCTCGGACAGGTCGGAGATCAGGGCACGGAGGCCGCGCAGCGCGCTGATGCCGCCAGTGTCCACCAGGGCCTTGATGCCGGCCGGGTTCAGCAACGGGTTGTTACTCGGCGCTGCCGCTGCGATGACGTTCGACAGGACGAAACGGAGCCGCTCGTCGTCGCGCCAGTCGAGCTGCGCGGTGGCGAGCAGGTCGGTCGCTGTCCTGCCTGCTGCGAGGTAGGCCTGCATCGTGCGCTTGAGCAGGGGGTTCTGGCTCCAGGCCGGGTCAGCGAAACGGCGATCCTTGCGGTCGGGCCCGATGTCGGATCTGCCAGTGGTGATGCGGGCAAGTTCGGTACCAAGCGCCGCGACCTGCAGGCCGACGAACTGCGGCTGCTGTGCCAGGCTCGCGGCCAGCCGGAACGCAGCGCCATCGGGCCGGAAGCGGCGCAGCACGCCGAGCGCGCCGTCGGCAAGCAGCATGTCGAGTGCTCCGGCTAGGTCGCTGGCGGCGTCATCACCGGGCTGCTGCGTGAACGGGCCACTCGCGGGCTGCCCGCTCGCGGCCTGCCCGCCGCCGGTGGCGGTCGCCTTGTCGCTACCGGTCACGTCGGGTCCTGCCGCGCTGCGCGAACCGGGCGGGGCAAGTTCAGCTTCATCTTCACGGCCCCCTTGGCCAGTGTGATCGCAGATTCCCAGTATCGGGGCGGGGCGCGGCTTTTGACCAGCGGAGCGATTACGTCGCACATGGCAGCGCGGGCGAGCGGGCCCCGGTACATCCATGCCGTTTCCTGCGCGCAAAGCGGATAAATCGTTCGCCAGTGCGCAGGAAATCGCATGGATGTCCGCGCAGGCGAGCCAGGAAGTGCCGCGCACGCAAAATTGTTAGCCCTCCGGGGACTTTGCGACCATGCTTGTACGCTGGCAGCCGCTTATCCCGGACTGCACGGCGCAGTAGCGGGGGTCACATCTGCCAGGTCGCGCGCTCGCTGGCGGACCGGGACGTGATCGGGGACGGCGGCACCTGACGGCGTGTCGCGATAGCCCGGCTACCTACCCCGCGTCGTCGGCCAGCCGTGTGGCCGCGGCCCATACTGGAGAAGCTGAACTTGACTGCCTCGCTCGCCGAACTGCGCGCGCGCCTGCCTGAGCTGATGCTGCGTGACCAGCGTCAGCTGGCAGGCCGGATCGGCCGGGCGGCGTCGCAGCGAGACCCGGCCGCCCGCGACCGGGCCGTGGCCGGACTGGCTGACCAGGTGGCCGGTGCAGAGCAACGCATCGAGGCCAGACGGAACATCGTCCCGGTTGTCACCTACCCGGCCGAGCTGCCCGTCAGCCAGCGCAAAGCGGAGCTGGCCGCGGCGATCAGGGATCACCAGGTCGTGATCATCGCTGGGGAGACTGGCTCCGGTAAGACCACCCAGTTGCCGAAGATCTGCCTGGAGGTGGGTCGCGGCATCAAGGGCCAGATCGGACATACGCAGCCCCGGCGGATCGCTGCCCGAACCGTCGCCGACCGGATCGCGGCCGAGCTGGACACCGAGCTCGGCACCGTCGTCGGCTACAAGGTCCGGTTCGCTGACACCGCCAGCGATGACGTGCTGATCAAGGTAATGACGGATGGCATCCTGCTGACCGAGATGCAGCGCGACAGGCAACTGCTCCGGTACGACACCCTGATCATCGACGAAGCGCACGAGCGCAGCCTGAACATCGACTTCATCCTCGGCTACCTTAAGCAGCTGCTGCCGCGCCGACCCGACCTGAAGGTGATCATCACCTCGGCAACGATCGACCCGGAGCGGTTCAGCAGGCACTTCGCGGGATCGAGCGAAGCCGAACAGGTCCGCGGCGAGGAGCGCGGGGCGACCAATTCTGCCGCCGCGTTGGCCATCGACGCCGCGCCGGGCATCGACGCCGCGCCGGCCACCGACGCCGCGCCGATCATCGAGGTTTCCGGCCGGACCTACCCCGTCGAGGTGCGCTACCGGCCAGTCACCGATCCCGACCCGAGCGCCGGTGCCGAGCCGCGCGACCAGGTCCAGGCCATCACCGACGCCGTCGCCGAGCTAAGCCGTGAGGGACCGGGCGACATTCTGGTGTTCCTCAGCGGTGAGCGGGAGATCCGGGATACCGCTGATTCGCTCGCTGAACAGCCCGACTTGGAGGTTCTACCGCTGTATGCGCGGCTCTCCGCAGCCGAGCAGTACCGGGTCTTTCAGCCGCATCGCGGCCGCCGGATCGTGCTGGCCACCAACGTGGCAGAAACGTCGCTGACGGTGCCCGGCGTCACGTATGTGATCGACCCGGGCACGGCCCGGATCTCCCGGTACAGCCAGCGCACCAAGGTGCAGCGGCTGCCGATCGAGGCGATCTCGCAGGCCTCGGCTAACCAGCGCAAGGGCCGCTGCGGCCGAACTTCCGATGGCATCTGCATCCGCCTGTACAGCGAAGAGGACTTTGACTCCCGGCCCGAGTTCACCGAGCCAGAGATCCTGCGCACCAACCTGGCGTCGGTCATCCTGCGGATGGCGGCGCTCGACCTCGGCGTGATCGCTGACTTCCCCTTCGTGGACCCGCCGGACTCACGCAACGTCGCCGACGGGCTGCGCTTGCTCGAGGAACTCGGCGCGATCTCGCCGGGGCGCCGCGGCGGCGCGACAACCCATCTCACCGAGACCGGGCGCAAGCTCGCCGAACTGCCGGTCGACCCGCGCCTGGGCCGGATGATCCTGCAGGCTGGCCACAACGGATGCGTGCGGGAAGTGCTGATCATCACCGCCGCGCTCGCGATCCAGGATCCGCGGGAGCGGCCCGCTGATGCCAGGGATGCGGCGGACGCGATGCACCGCCGATTCGCCGAACCGGGCTCGGACTTCCTGTCGTTCCTGAATCTCTGGGACTACCTGCGCGAGCAGCAGCGGCAGCTATCGAGCTCGGCGTTCCGTCGGCTGTGCCGCCGCGAGTACTTGCATTTCCTGCGGGTGCGTGAGTGGCAGGACGTGTACAGCCAGCTGCAGCAGGCCGCCAGGGACATCGGCATCGTTATCGGCAGGGACACTGGCCGCCGCGGGTCGGCGACTACGCATCTGGGGCAGTCCCAGGCCTCAGTCAGCGGCCAGTCTCGCTCGGGCGAGCGGCCTCGCTCCGCTGGCCGGTCGCGCCCGGCTCGCGAGTCCCGCCAGCCACGTCAGCCTGCACAGCCCGCGCCGGAATTTGCCGCAACGAGCCAGCCGGACGGCCGTTACGGAGCTGAGCTCGCCGACCGTGTGCATCAGTCGGTTCTGGCCGGCCTGCTCTCGCACATCGGGATGCAGGACGCCGACCGAAAGCCCGCGAACCCGCGCTCAGGCGACCGCAGGCCGGCCGAGCCCGCCCGACGCCGCGGCCCGGCGGAGTTCCTGGGCGCGCGCGGGGCGAAGTTCGCGATCTTTCCCGACTCACCGATTGCCCGCAAGCCACCGCAGTGGATCATGGCGGCGGAACTGGTCGAGACCTCGAGGCTCTGGGCCCGTACCGTCGCGAGGATCGAGCCCGAGTGGGCCGAGTCGCTGGCAGGCGACCTGGTCAGGCGCAGCTACAGCGAGCCGCGCTGGGATGCGCGCCGCGGCAGCGTGCAGGCGACGGAGAAGGTCACCCTGTATGGCCTGCCGATCGTCGCTGCGCGCCAGGTTAACTACGGCAACATAGACCCGGCCGCCGCGCGCGATCTGTTTATCCAGCACGCGCTCGTCGAAGGGGACTGGCAGACCCATCACAAGTTCTTCGCTCGTAATCGGCGCACTCGCGATGAAGCCGAGGAACTCGAGCACAAGGCCCGCCGCCGCGGCCTGGTCGCAGATGACTCGGTCATCTTCGACTTCTACGATCAGCGCATCCCGAAGGCGGTTACCTCCGCCCGCCACTTCGATACCTGGTGGAAGGAGACTCGTACAACCGACCCGGCCCTGCTCGACCTCAGCCCATCCGACCTGGCCGGGCCAGCCGCCGATGAGGTCCGCCCCGAGGACTACCCGGCTAGCTGGGGCGCCATCCCGCTGTCGTACGAGTTCGCACCCGGCGAGCCAGCGGACGGCGTCACTGCGGACATTCAGCTGAGCAAGCTCTTTGACGGGAACGAGATTGACCTGAGCTGGCAGGTTCCCGGCCAGCGGCTGGAACTCGTGACCGAGCTGATTCGGCGCCTGCCCAAGGAGCTGCGCCGCCACTTCATCCCGGCCCCTGACACCGCCAGAGCTGTCCTGGAAGCGCTCAGCGAGCCGAAGGGTGACCTGCTTGATGCGCTGAGTGCGGAACTGACCAGGCGCAGCGGCGTTCGCATTCCCCGGTCGGCGTGGGATGTGACGGGCCTGCCTGCGTACCTGCGCGTCACCTACCGGGTGATGGAGGGTGATGACGTACTCGCGGCTGGCAAGGACCTAGACGAGCTTCGTGCGGAACTGCGGCCGCAGCTGACTGCCACGCTGACCGAGGCGGCCGCCGGACTTACCAGGACCGGATTGCGCAGCTGGGACTTTGGAACGCTGCCTCGCGTGTTCACCAGCGGTCAGGTGCGCGGCTATCCCGCACTTGCCGATGGCGGTGATTCGGCTGACATCCGGATCTTCGACACCGAAGCCGAGGCCGAGTCGTCAATGCGCCTCGGTACGCGCCGTCTGCTGCTGATCGCGGTGCCGTCGGGCGTGCGGTCGATCGCGGGCCGGCTGCCGATGCCCGCCAAGATGGCGATGAGCAGGCATCCGTATTCCAGTGCGGCGGCGCTTCTGGACGACTGTGCCGCGGCCGCGGCCGACCAGGTCATTAGCGACGCGGGCGGGCCGGCCTGGGACGCCGATGGTTTTGCTCAGCTGGTCGTGGTCGCCAAGGACGAACTGGCTCCCACAACCGCGCGGGTGCTTGACGCGGTTGCGCAGGTTCTTACTGATGCGCACGAAGTCGAGATAAGGCTGGCCAGCGCCGGTGGGGGGGTTGTTCCGGCGCTGGCCAGGGCTCTGGACGATACACGCGCCCAGTTCGCTGCGCTCATCTACCCCGGATTCATCGCTCAAACCGGGGCG
>Ga0335075_10012416_pt1 | contig 12866 bp, 9 predicted proteins | sample Lox_Sample_24_FD_206723 | JGI IMG/M metagenome (GOLD analysis project Ga0335075, IMG submission 206723) | Soil microbial communities from Loxahatchee National Wildlife Refuge, Florida, United States - Lox_Sample_2.4 | ecosystem: Environmental > Terrestrial > Soil > Wetlands | place: USA: Florida... | reverse complement strand
CGCTGTCAACTGGGGGTCTATTAGATTCTCCTTTCGACGAAGGAAAGCCCTCGGACTGGTCTTCCTTGTACCCTTCCCATGCGGCCTCGACGCGGTGAGACGCCTGACCCTCCCATTGCTTTGACCGGGACAGTCGAACGAGGGCTATGGTCATAAGAATCGCACATATGAGAAAGACTCGATATCGCCGAAAACGCAGCATCGTTGGAGGCGGCGCGATGGCTTACGACCACCTCTGAACCAGGGGGAGGTCGCGTGTACTGTACAGCACGATAGTCTTTGACTTTGGCTAGGGGTCCGACAGCATTGTAAGGTCTCTCCAGAGCAGCTTCCCTCGTCCAACCTGATGCCAACGACGTATAGTATAAATTAGAAGATAAGATGGATTCTCAGACCAGATCTTTGGGATGCAGTAAGGGTCAAACACCCCCGTAGGATAAATTATGCACTAACGCAAGACGTACTGTGCTTGCGCGTTGCTGTGGCAGGTGCGCCCTCACTATGGGGCCGCATTCGTGGCTAGTTAATCCCTACACATACCGTAGTCGCTACCTACCCTCGAACCGAATGCACAACTCTAAATAAACCTCGCCTATCAAATTTTAGCCCAAGCCTAGAGCTGTAGCCGGCTAGACTCCGCTCCTTGGCAGTCAAAGTGTTTGGCAGGAGACGGTAAAAGGCCTCGTATTCATGCTTAATCTTTCTCGGCTGATCTGGTAGCTGGCCATTTGAGGGAACTTACTCCGTAAGTATATTGCATTAGCAGCTGCCTCGGCTATACTTTTCTAATCTACATTCCTGTCTGTTCTCTTAGAATACAGCCGCTGCCAATCTGGGATATTACATTGCCAAACGACCCATTCTAAAGCAGCGGACCTACAACCGTATCGTACCTTTATTCATCCATGCCCGGCCCTGGCCCTCCTTGTCTGCCCATCTGCCGGGCCTTAAGCAGCTCATCACACAGTAGTAGATTCGATGCAATACCAGAACTTGACGCGATACAATTTCTCAATACCCTAAAGGAATCGTAGACCCCTTCGAGGACCGGATCCATAGGCTCGCCAGTTACAAGGTCAAGTCCAACAATGTTGCCTTCAGCTTGCTCATCTTGGAGGCCAGCAACTGCAGAAAGCGTTAGACATATCATGCGAGAAGTTACAGATGACTTACGCGAATCCTGGATATCGTGCCCTGCATTTGCCGCAAGCGTCTTCGGTATAATCAGAAGTGCATCAGCAAATGCTTGCACTCCCCACTTTGCCTTGCCCTTAACAGACTTGCGGAATGACTCGCTATTCAGATGAGCTGCACAAGCAACTTGGAATGCACCGGCTCCAGGCACAACACTCTTATCGACGATCATGTTGTAAACACTTCTCAAGCCGTCTCGGACCGCATCCGTAATCTGCGTGATAGTGTGCTGGTTTGGTCCTTTGATGAGTATGGTTACTGATTTTGGATCCTTCACATCTTCAATGAATGTATATTTCTCCTCGCCCAATTCTTGCTCGTAAACCGTACCAGCCCAGCCCAAAACTTCTGGGGTCAGGTCGTCCACGCTATTCTGGGCAGTACCACCGCAAATCAACTGCAGTCTCTCCATGTTCCGTCTCTTGGCTCTTCTCAGAGCAAAGATTCCATTCTTCACTAGCACGTCAAGCGATAAAGGATCGATCCCTTTCTGATTGATTATCACAAAGCCTTTCTTGGGATCGTTCCCACAGACTTCTTTTTTCAGCTCTATAATTTTGCGGAGCTTTTCATCAACAAAACGGCGCTCACTCTCAACAAGCTTATCTCTTTGTTCTGCACTTGAGTAGTAGAATCCGGAGTTGATTTCCGATTTTTCGTATTCCAAGCTCACATTAAGACTTAGGATGAAGGCATTCTCGACCCGTTTTGGCATATCGGGATGCCTTGCTCCATGATCCAGCGCCAATCCTCGAATGAGCTGAGTTTCGGAAGCTGTGCGATGCTGCATCTTCATAATCTCAATCATATGTAGATCGGGCTTTGCTGGGGGTTGGTAAATGGCTAGGACGGCATCAACAATATCTGGGGTGAGTTTGTTTGCAAGGGTTGCATTGAGCTTTGTAGAGAGGGATGTTCGTGCAACTGAGAGCAGGAGCTCCCGATCAACCTCCTTTTCCATTTTAAATGTGTCCAGGAACTATTTCAATCTATAAGCATAACACATAAGTCAAATGATGCTCCTTTTTCATACCTTCAGGGACTCAGTCTTGGCAATCTCATAACCATCGGTGATTATTCGTGGATGTAAGCCTTCTGATATGTATCTGTCGGCCTGCTTGAGAAGTTCGCCCACAAGTAATACCACCGATGTTGTACCATCTCCACAAATATCATCTTGAGCAGTTGCAGCACGAGCAATCATGACAGCTGTAGGATTTTGTATTTGCATCTCTCGAAGCAAAACGTTGCCATCTTTCGTAAGCTTAATCTATTAATCATAGAGTTAGTTGGGGAGCTTCACCAGAATCCTCGGGTTTTGCGTACACCACCAGCACCATCAACCAGCCTGTGATATGTTAGTTACTAATACGTTAAAGGCATGGGCAGTACTAACATCTTTATGGTCCCCATGGGGCCTAGATTTGACTTCAACACATCTTGTAGACCTTCACCAGCGTTGATGTTGACTCTCAGCGCTTCACCTCTCCTCTATAGCAAATTAGCAGCTTTCTCAATCGATTTTAAGCTTCAAGAACATACCCTTGACTCTGCTTTCGGGTTCAGGAGCTGTGCGGCAGACATCGTGAGAGACAGGATACTTTTTTTTGTAGATATGGCAAGTCAGAAGCTCAGATGTTGCCCTCGAAGGTTGCCCTCAAAATTCGCGATGCACATCTGATAAATTCCCACGCGTCAACAAATGGAACTAGTCTAAATTCGGACTGACGCCACAATTCTGACTGATTGGCCAGCATCACAACCTGTATCCCCTGATCTTTGTAGCAAGCATAACTTATGCGTCGAGAATGTATCCATACTCAAGTCTAGTGCTTTCGGTGATAGTTAGCCTCTTCTGCAGAGGCAGTGCTGGAATTTGGCCTTTCAACACCTTTGCGTCAGCCAACCTTCAATCTGCCGATCATGTCAAACAAGTCGCCATAATTGGTATGTTGAGAACATCGATTTATATATTTCGTTTTAGATTGAATACACCATCAAGTACTATTGATGACTTGGCTTGTGATGGGTCTATTTGAATAAAGCCCTCCTCCAGTGGCGATACTATCCTTAAAGCAGTATCCGGCCCCCCAAGCATATCCTACATATTAGAACGGAGTTATTGAAGGACATGGCCGATTCCGTTCGGATTGCGTTTATTTCACGAGTTAGCAAATCTTAAAGCACTTTCATTTTGGGGGGGCTTTGATATATGCATCGCTTGTTGTCTCGATTGTTTGTCTAAAAGCTCATTCCATATTCAACCAACCTATTCAAATTACTGTTATGGTCATTATTCTCTCATTTGAAAAGACATGTCATCTACGAACCCATTTCTTGTGTCCATTTTTTATTATTGTCGAATGCTAGCCCACAGTGGAATCTGCCTTACACACCAAAATGCTGACGACGCCAAGGCTAATATATCCCATGTATAGGGGCTGGTGCTGCTGGCGCTTCTACGGCTTATCACCTTCACAAATTTGTACAGGATACAGGTGTTGCAATCAATATCACGGTCTTTGAAAGATCGTCGTACGTAGGAGGGCGTTCAACAACTGTAAATGCTTTTGACGATCCCTCAGAACCAATCGAGCTTGGGGCGAGCATATTCGTTGAAGTCAATAAGATTCTAAGGGATGCTGCTAATGAGTTTGGCCTAAACCCACGATCCTATCAATCCGCCGGCGATGAGCCTGAGATTCTTGGGATATGGAACGGAGAGAAATTTGTTTACACACAGAAGGGGGAGGCATCCTGGTTTGACCTCGCAAAGTTGTTCTGGAAATATGGCCTAGCGCCGATGCGGACTCAGCGCCTGATGCGAAGCACAGTTGAGAAATTCTTAAAACTTTACGAGCCACCGTTCTTTCCGTTCAGGTCTTTGTCAGATAGAGCACTCGATCTGGATTTGACCTCGGTCACGGCGGTGACCGGTGAGCAGTTTCTGGCTGCAAATAATGTAAGTCAGCATTGTTGAGAATCAGTACGAACCTAACCTCTTCATGCGTCACTTCATTTCCGTCAGCCATCTTCACGCCTATCATCATTTATTATCCATTCCATTAGCAATATACTCATACTGTCTGACGTACCTTGTTGTAGATTGGACCCCCTTTTACCACAGACATCATCCAAGCTAGTACTCGAGTCAACTATGGTCAGAATTTGGGCATCATCCATGGTCTAGAGACGATGGTCTGCATGGCCATAGAAGGTGCTATGTCAATAGAAGGGGGGAATTGGCAGGTATGATTTAACTACTTTTAAACCATGCTTTCGCATCACTGATATGTTTGCAGATGTTCGACCACATGCTCAAAGCCGCCGATGCCACTGTTCTCCTTAACACTACAGTGACTAGCCTGGAAAAGAAGAATGGAAAGTACAATGTACAAGTTTCATCATCCAAGGGTTCTCCCGATGTTGGCGTAACCACTATAAAACCATTCGACACGGTTATTCTAACTGCACCTCTCCAGTTCTCTGGTATCGAGATGCAAAAAGATCTCCTCAAACATGTACCAGATGAGATTCCTTATGTAACGCTTCACGTTACCTTATTCACATCACCATTGAAGCTCAGCGGTGCTCATTTCAACCTGAAAGAAGGCGCAGAAGTTCCAACCACAGTCCTGACCACACTCGGCCCAGAGGAAGATCCTGGAAATCGCCACAAAATCGTTGGGAAATCAGGCTTCTTTAGTATAAGCACCTTGAAAGCCATTACCAACCCCAAGACATTAGGCAAAGAATATGTCTACAAGATTTTCTCGCCTGAGAAGGTTACCAAGGAGTTTCTTTCAAGTCTGTTTGGAATCCAGCGTAAGTAGAATAATCTCAAATTAGACTCCACTTGCTTACCTTTTCTCTAGCAACCGCAGGCGTTTCGATATTTAATACATCTGCTAGAGATGCTATCTCTTGGTATTACCCTCATGTCTGGCACTCATACCCGTACGAGTACCCTCGGGTAACTTTTGAAGAGACTGAGTTGGCAAGAGGGTTTTACTACACTGCTGGTATTGAGAGCTTCATCAGCACGATGGAGACGAGCGCTCTTATGGGCATGAATGTTGCACAACTGATAATGGATGATTACCTTGAAGTCATGGGTAGGCTAAAAGTGCAGGATCTAGCGGGGTCTGAGGCCCGTAAGAGGGAATCTGAAGAACTCTAAATATCTGTGGGCAAAACCCTCCAGAAAATTTGACCATAGAAAGGAGTACAGATGCATTAGGAAATTGAGGGAAAGTCCTAGGTCTCATCCTTGTATACAAATTCGGTCATGCGCTGTATAGGACTCAGGAAGGCTTAACTAGTTATTCTCAACAAAGATAGCCAATGTAGCATTTCACCATCTCTAAGCCTTGATGTGAACTTTTCTTTTTTTGTGCACCATTTAATTAGCTACTAGCCCTCAATAGTAGCCATAAACCCATGTAAATACCATTTCCCAAAACAACCTCTATGCCTGAGTTGTCTTTGCAGCAGCTTGGTTTGGATTGACCTTCTTTCCATCCTTGTTGTAGCGAACACGTGGGGGAGGAGCACGGTTGCGGCGGCCTTCACGGGAACGGACACTATGAGAAAATTGTCAGCCCTGCTGTTCTATCTCGACTTACGGATGTTCGACCAAGGTTCATCTCAAAGCTGTACATACCGGACAATTTTGCCATGGATGGCGCAAGAGACACAGTATTGTAGCTTGAGGTACATCTTGGGAACGGTGTATTCTGGAAATACAGAGGCGTCCGAGATATCACCTGTAGGATCGGTGTCAGCGTATGTTTCGTAGACCTTTAACTAGTCATCTAGACCACATCAGAACAGGAGACCTACGAATAGCTGCAGATTCGACCATGTTGCGAATGGTGAATCTCTTTATCGCCTTGTCCTTGGGTGTGCATCGGGAGCAGTTGGAGCATCTGATGGGCTTGACATGGCCACGACCCTTCTTGTTACGTCCACTATGAAGTATTAGTATCTCTGCCATCTCAGGCAACTCACGGGAGGGGGTAAGGTCGTACTTGGACGCGCGCTTCTTGACCATGATTACTAATTCTATGGAGTTTGATCAGTTCAGTACATTCGGGATTCAAAAAGTGTAGATATGAGACTTACTGATGTGATTTGGCTTGTCAAATCAGTCGTTGGAACTTGCGATCTGATAGCGCTGATTCCTTAAATTCAGACATGAGGGCAAATCGTGGTCGGAAACCCTACAATTGCTTAGTCATTCACTTTAGCGACTCCACTACACAGCCAAACACCTTCGCGAACTTCCAGCTGCTTCTTCTCGATTATAGATCACAACTGCAGACAGCTCAGGAAGACAATCTCGATTGTCTAGGTACGTCTATAAAAACCTCCCCCACATTCTCACTCCCTTTCCCCACAACACCGACTTTCACGAGTCCCGCGATAAGACGTTCGAGCTCGCAGGTCAAGGAACTGACAGTCGTTCACCACAGGCAGTCATGCAGATCTTCGTGAAGACCCTCACGGGCAAGACTATCACCCTCGAGGTGGAGTCTTCCGACACCATCGACAATGTCAAATCCAAAATCCAAGACAAGGAAGGCATTCCCCCGGACCAGCAGCGCCTGATCTTCGCCGGCAAACAACTCGAGGACGGCCGTACTCTCTCTGATTACAACATCCAGAAGGAGTCTACTCTTCACTTGGTCCTTCGTCTGCGCGGTGGTGCTAAGAAGCGTAAGAAGAAGGTCTATACTACGCCTAAGAAGATAAAGCATAAGCGCAAGAAGACAAAGTTAGCGGTGCTTAAGTACTACAAGGTAGATGCGGATGGAAAGATCGAGCGTCTCCGCAGAGAGTGCCCAACTCCTGACGTATGTGTTCTCTCTGCATGTTTGACAGAGCCTCGACTAACATATTCTCAGTGTGGCGCCGGTGTTTTCATGGCTGCTATGGACGATCGCCAATACTGCGGACGGTGCCACTTAACTTACATCTTCGACTCTGACAACAAGGCTTAAGCAAGAAGGTTCGGAGGGGCGGATTACGGATTCATAGCTTCTTGCATACTTGGTGTACCATAGAACCTCAGTGATATGCAGTTGCCGACAAGTTGAGAGCCTTTCTGTTTCATGATTTTAGTATATCTCAAAGTGAACCCATACGCTAGCATGATCTGAAACGGTATCTGTTAAACTTCAGGAAGTATAAACCTGTTCTTCGCGACCAGAAGAAAGGCTGGGACTGATCTGACTTGATTGACCGGAGCAAATCGAGTAAAGTTGTTGATGGTGGGGCATGACCTGGACAGCCTACGTGCATCTTCCGGGGACATCGGTACCTGGCTTCTCCTTCATCTCATTTTTATATACTACAAAGATACGGCCTGGCCGATCAGGTGGCCTGCGGTCATCAAGAGGAGGCCGTGTTACTTTGTAGCTGATGCCACTTGTGCCTCGACTCCCTCTGAACAGGCTAGATAAGCTTTGTAAAATATGAATGAAATCATGCATGTGGAATCACCTCATCTTCTGCCTGGTAGGGTCTTTGCCTTGAGGCATGGCCAATTCCTTACAGGCAGTGACCATACCAAGTAAGTGACATTCCCAACTGAAGACGCCACATGAGTAAGTAGTTTTCGGCCCCCTCGGAATAAGCGGCCTGGAAAGGTAGAAGGTTAAAGGCGATGAAAGGGGTATCAACAACAACAGGAGCAAGAAAAGCAAGGATGCTCTTAGGGACAGAAACAGGAACAGAAAGAGACTTACATCCGGGGACAAGGTGTCTCTCTTGTCGGTGAAGTACAGCCTCGATGAGACAGATAAGCCTCTTTATTTCACGCTAGAAGGTGAAATAGATGCTTCCCTAAGATTTGCCTCACGTCAATTTTCGCTTGGTATATTACTATTTTCAGCTGGCCTTGAAGCCACTTAAGATATGATCTAGCTTTTGCTTTTTCGACGGCCGCATTCTTCCCGATCCACCAGCTTTCCTCTTTTCATGCCTTGTTTCGTCCAAGTAGAAGCCATCCTTTGAATATAATTCAGACCGAAAATCCTTCCCATTACGAACAAATGCCAAGCAATTTTTGTATGAGAGCAGCTCATCAAGTGACTTTGAAAGGAGTTTGGTCGAGGTGACAGCTTCCCAGGATCCCCAGGACTGGTGCCCATCTCCAAGACGTATATATGCCATTGGTACCGGGCTTACAAGATGTGGCCCGACAAAAGTCTGCTTTTCAATTCCTTTCACGCCGGCCATTATTAGATCTCGATCTTCACGTAGTTCCCCAATTCGAGTCCAACATGCCGCGTAGCTAGTTTCCCATGGTTCTTGCTCTCTTGTGCTGCAGAAAATATCCCAACTCAGAGAAACCCACTGCTCGTCTCCTTCAGCGACCTCCTTGACGTAATCTGGCCACCTTGCAGTATCAGTGTCCACTGAAGAGTTTGAAGCCCACAGAATGTGGTCGTTGTTGAAAAGCTGGTTGCCATTCGAAGGATGTTTATCAGAACTTGTCTCCGATTGATAGAAGAACGACTGAACTTCAAGCCTCTCAACTCGACGAACCCTTGACCCAGGCCACAGCGCTCTCGTAACTCTTCTTTCTGCTGACAGAAGCATTAAAGAAGGATCTGCGGACATCCTCTTCCGTTTCTTATTGCACTTTTCTTCAAGCACATCAAGCAAATCCGTACTAGGTATTGTTACCCACCCAAGCTTTTCAGCTTCAAGTACCATTTTGTCATCCTTATTTATACCGCATCCGCTCACATCGAATAGCGCAAGGGCGGGAAATGACTGTATATGCTGCAAAGATCTGCCGGTCAAGTCCTCATGGTTCCACAGTCTGAGTATTCTCAGCACTGAGAAGGCTCCAATCTCACGAGCTTCCCGGCTCCACGCCCGTAGAACAATATCTCCGACGCCAGAGGGTGTCTCTTGCCCTGGATCAGGATTTATGATTTCAAGGATTCCAAGATTTGAGATTTTGGCAAGCCGAACGAGTTCGACGACAGGGCAATTAATATGTATGGATAGCGAAGTGATGAAGTCAAACGTTTTCGATATCAAAGGTTTGATATAAGCCTGAAGAGGCGATTTGGGATACTTTATCACCTTACTATAGTGGAACATCCCCAGAGTGACGTCTTCCTCCTTGTGCAAGACCTTTGACAGAATTTTCCAGCTATGGAAGGACAGCATGCACCTAACGCAATGATGTTAGCCAAATATTCATAGATAGAAAGCTTCAAACTAAAAGCTGAGAGCTATACCCGCCGCAGATAGTGGTGTTGTACATATTTAAATGCTGGCAGCTCATGAATCAACATAGGATGATTAAAATGGCGGATATCAGTAACAAAACGACATTGGGAACTTCCGAACATGAAGTCAATGACAAGAAAGAGTAATTATGGGGGAAATGAATGAAAACTGCTTGGAGTTCACCGTCCAGAATTGGTATGATTTGAAGAAGAAACCTACGTACCTCCTTTTCAACGTATCCCATAAACATTTTGCTAAGTGCTTCGGGATGTCATTGAGGCTATCGAGTTCTGATAGGTTTCGTATCAATACCTCTATAGCCGCATCTTTAAGTGATCTCGAGCCCTTAAGGCCCCTGGGCAATCTCTGACCTTCAACATATTTGTAGAAGGACTCGATTTTATCACTGGTAGTTACGGAGTAGGGTTCGTCAAGCCCGTATACAGCAGGGATCGTAGAAGCCCAATCAGAGTCTCTGATAGAACGAGGAACCTTTCGTCGTCCATTAACAGGCATGTCATTCTCGACCTCGTGTAGACGCGAATAGAGCAGACGCGTGAGAGACCGAACGCTCTCGATAAGCCGATAAGAGCTCCAATGTCAAGGCTTCGGGCCGATTTTTGATCCGTAGGTTACTAGCTCGAGACCTAGTCCAAGAGGAATTCTTCAGATATTGAGCATCTTGATTTCTACGAAGTACGGAGTATTACTATTATTCTCTAGTGGAAATTGGTGGCTCCTACATCACGTAAAATCCTACGAGGAACGCCTAAACATAAGGACAGAGAGACTTGGCTGAGCGGAATTTACCACTGTTCGCGGCCGCTAAGCTTAGTGCATCTTCAACTTTCGTCACCCCGCTATCCTTTCATCCCCACGACGGGACATTCATCAGTCCAGATGTCCGCTTTAAACACTTCACAATCATGCTGAAGAAGTCAACCATAATACTTTCTTCCTACACCAGCCTGCAAGGCATCTATACTCCTACACCTCCACCAGCGATATCACCTTGTCTTACTCGGAACAATACGGTCAAACGGAAACCGCTCACTCGACCACCAAGCCGACAATGCCGCGACTATGCGATGATAGCAGGGGGCTATGGCAGAAACGAGCATGAGAACATACCGTGGCCAGAGATTACGGCTGCAAATGCAATACCAACTCCATATCAAATCTTTAATCAAAGGAAGGGATCACCCTACTCAAAGCGCCGGTTCTACGAACTAGTGAAGATGTATCATCCTGACCGGCACAACATCGATGGGGTATCAGACGGGATTCCGTATGCCACAAAGTTGGAGCGATACCGGCTTGTCGTGGCTGCCAACGAACTTTTATCGGATCCGGTGAAAAGAGCAGCATATGACTGCTATGGAGCTGGCTGGAATGGCCGGCCGGAAGTTATGGGTCCTCGAAATGCTTCAGATGCGGGTGAAGACTGGGGTGATTATGCTGGGCGAGGGTGGGGAGGGCGAGGAGGGCCTTTTCAGAACGCTACCTGGGAAGACTGGGAAAAGTGGTACGCTCGTGGGGAGAAAGCAGAGCAATCACCGACGTACTTCTCTAATGGTGCATTCGTCGCTTTGATTGTAATGTTTGCGGCAGTGGGAGGAGTTGGACAGGCCACACGAGTCGGAAATTATTCTATGAACTTTATCGAGCAAAGAGATGCGTTGCACAACGAGATGAGCAAAGAATTAATGCGTAGGCGCAAGGAAACCAATTCATTAGGCAGTCGAGATGAGCGAGTACACAACTTTCTGAAGCAGCGGGATCCTTTTGGATATGGAGTAACTGATCCTGAGGAGGAAGCTTACAGGAGAGTGCTTTCTGAACCAGAAGTTTGCTCGAGTGGTGATATCCAGGCACGGTCAATGGAAGCGTACGATGCGAAAAAGGAAACCAAAAGCTAAATGCCCGATATTGAAACTATAAATCAAGCATAGCGCCTAGACTTTGGCGCTCTCGGGAGTATACGTCATTTTATGGGCGGAGTTTGGCCACTCTTAGCATTTAAACCGGAGTTAGAAGGCTAATATAGACATGCTTGAACGAAATTCTACTTGTTAAATAACATTGTATCCATATTGCTGCCTCATCCTGCACGTGCCATGAGTCGTCATCCTCTTGGCTTAGCCTCGTGATTGGAGGTGAACAAGATCCATAAATCCGGCATTTACATAGCCACACTTAGACCAACCACAAACATATATAGCCCATTAACTTCGAGCAGGTGTCCAAGCTGGCGTATATCACAAGGACTACCTTATACGTCACCACATGCTCTGCAGCCTTTCTAGCCATATTAGCACATTACTTTCGTAATTCGCCACGTACACTGTCAAATATACCCGAGGCAAGTATGGGTGGAGGCGGCGATGGATACCGTGCTGTTGCATACTTCGTGAATGTAAGTGCTCATTCCGAAGAGTTATGAATTGTGTCTAACAATTAATAGTGGTAAGTCAACAAAAGTACTATGAAAGAGCATCTCCCAAGAGGACGCTGACTGTACTCAGGGCTATATATGGGAGAAACCACAACCCCCAAGACCTGCCAGCTGAGAAGCTTACGCATGTGCTATATGCTTTTGCCAATGTCAGACCAGAGAGTGGAGAAGTGTAAGTGGGCTTTATTTCTCATTTATAGAACATTTCGTCGAATGCTATCACGGATTGGGGTGCCGTACAATTGGTTGGATCAGACATTCTAGATCCTGCAATAATCAGGTGAAAATACTATTCGTATTATTTCCGAATTTGGTATCTGGATCTTAAACCACTGTGTAGATCACTGTAACTACGTTTCTTGATTTTATAGCCAATGACGCCATGAAGAATAACTGACACAATGTGCAGCTACTTGACGGATACATGGAGCGATACTGATAAGGTGGGACCCAAGCCTGCATGATTATATCAATTCTGACAGAAATCTAGCATTATCCAACGGACAGCTGGAATGATGTCGGTACCAATCTGTACGGGTGCCTTAAGCAGCTGAACCTGTTAAAGAGGAAAAATCGCAACCTCAAAATCCTCCTATCAATCGGTGGATGGACATATTCCAGCTCATTCGCTGCACCAGCTTCCAGCCAAAATGGACGTTCTACATTCGCTACATCCGCTGTCTCTCTCCTCAAGAACCTAGGCCTTGATGGACTTGACATTGATTGGGAGTACCCCAAAGACAGCGCCGAAGCCCAGAACCTCGTTCTCCTTCTCAAAGAATGCAGGCAAGCACTAGATACCTATGGCAACTCCCTGCCCACTCCCCACCACTTCGAACTAACCATCGCCTGCCCTGCCGGCCCACAGAACTATGAAAAGTTAGATCTGAAAGCCATGGACCACTACCTCTCCTTTTTCAATTTAATGGCCTACGATTTCGCCGGGAGCTGGGATGCCACCACCGGG
>Ga0335075_10012415_pt1 | contig 12866 bp, 10 predicted proteins | sample Lox_Sample_24_FD_206723 | JGI IMG/M metagenome (GOLD analysis project Ga0335075, IMG submission 206723) | Soil microbial communities from Loxahatchee National Wildlife Refuge, Florida, United States - Lox_Sample_2.4 | ecosystem: Environmental > Terrestrial > Soil > Wetlands | place: USA... | reverse complement strand
TCGCCCGGCTGCGAAAGATGGGCGGTGACGTGATCCCGTCGTTCGGCGGTTACAGCGCGGACCACGACGGGACCGAGATCGCCGACTCGTGTACAAGCGTCACCAAGATCGCCGCCGACTACGAGACAGTGATCCAGACCCTGCACGTGACCCGGCTGGACATGGACGTCGAAGACAACTCACTCACCGACAAGGCGGGCATCGAGCGCCGCAGCGAGGCGATTCAGCTCGCACAGACCTGGGCAGCCCGCCACCATATCCGGCTTCAGATCCAGTTCACGATCCCGGTAGAGCCGTCTGGCCTCGACAGCAGCGACAAGGCCGTGCTGCGCAGCGCCATCGCTGCCGGAGTCCGCGTGCACTCCGTCAACATCATGGTTTTCGACTACTACCTCTCGCCCCATGAACCCACGCTGAACATGGGCACCGAGGCTCTGCGGGCCGCGAGGCACACGCACCGCCAACTCGCGTCGCTGTACCCGCACGCCTCCGGAGCCAGGCTCTGGGCGATGATCGGCATGACCATGCTCCCCGGCATCGATGACTTCACCCCTGCCAGAGAGGTGACTCACCTGCGCGACGCCGGCCGGATGCTGGCCTTCGCGCGTTCTCACCGGATGAACTTCCTGTCGATATGGGCGATCGAGCGCGACAACGGCGCGTGCCCGGGAGCGTTTGACAGCAATACCTGCTCCGGGATTAAGCAGAAGACCTGGGCGTTCAGTCACCTGCTTGAGCCGTTCACGCGATAGGAAGTGCCCGCCAGATCGGATACCTCGTGGCCACCGACAGCCAGCAACTCGCCGGTGAACTCGCCGCGATGATGGACGAGCAGCACGAGTTCCTGGCCCGTACCGGCACGGGCCCGGCGGAATCCGATTCACCGCAGGTCCGCCCTGGCTCATCGAGCAGCATGCCGATACCCAGCCACGCGCCGATCCCGATCGCATCGACGAACTACGCGAGCAGGCAGGGGTTGAGCCCTTCGCAGTTAACGCCACCCGCTACGCATAACCTCAGCGCTCTCGCCGCCTGCTGCCAGCGACCGCACCAGATCGCGATCGGCGCCACCGGGACCGGGAAAACCACTCTGATGGCGCTCCTCACCATGCTGCTCCCCCGTCTCATACCCCTCGAGCAGCGACACGCAATGCCGATGGCCGCCTGCTAACTCGTCGTGAGCACGGCAGGCCCCGGCTCGGAAGTTATCTGAAGCCAGATCGAATCGGGACGGCCGGCGTTGTTGACGAGCACGTCGAGGCGGGAGGTCCGGGCCAGGACGGCTGCGACGGCCTGGTCGACCGAGGTGTCGCGGCGTACGTCGAGGGCGGGCATCTCGACGCCTGGCGGGGCAGCCGCGGGGGGGAGCGCCGGCGGCTGGTCCCGAGCACATGGTAGCCGACCGGGCGAGGAGCTCGGCGGTGGCGCGCCCAAGCCCGGAGGACGCGCCAGTGACCAGGATGACCTTGGGATCGGTGGTGGTCATGGCCGGCGTTCCTTCCTGCCTGGCGTGATCGGCGGTTACCGGTCGGCGATCCAGCTGCCGTGGAAGCCGAGCGGGACCCGGGCTGGCAGGCGGACGGTTGCTACCGGCTCGCCGGTGAAGTCCTGGGAGGCGAGGATGACCAAGTCGGCTGCGCCGCGGTCGGGGTTGTGGACGAATGCCATGACGTAACCGTCGTCTTCGGCGGCATCGGGGGATGACGGAGCGAACACGGCCTCGCCGACGGTGGCGTCGCGGCCGAATTCTCGTGCCTGGGTGGTGCCTGCCGCCAGGTCGTGCCGCAGTATCGCGTTGCTGAACGCGTCGTCGGCGAAGTCGCCCGCGGCGCCGATGGCATGGTTGACCTCGCCTATCACCGCGCTGTAGCCGTAGCGGTGCGGCCGGGAGATGATCCGGTCGTCGACCCGGGGGAATTCCTGCCCGCGGTCGTCGAGGCGCTGCTGGGTGACCTTGCCGGCCGCCGGGTCGATGGTCCACCGGTCCAGGGTCACCGGTCCGTGCGCGGCCCACAGCGTGGAGACGTCGAAGGACCGGTTGTACTGGCACAGGTCTACGACGACCTGGTCGCCGTAGTCGTAGGCGTTCAGGCAGTGGAACACCCAGCACGGCTCGATCTCTATCCAGCGGACGCCGCCGCTGCCGTCGCGCGGCAGCAGGCCGACGCGGGCCTGGTGGGCAGGGTTCCACACGTACGGCAGCTCCTTGCCCACCGTGACCGCGTTCAGGCAGAACGTGACTGGCAGGTCCAGCAGGACCACGTAGCGGGCGGTGAGCGCGAAGTCATGCATCATCGGGCCGTCAGCTACCGGGATATCTGTGGTGCGGCTGACCTTGCCCGCCGCGTCCACGGTGACGTGCTGGACGTGATCCCAGGCCCAGAAGTAGGCGATGGCGTGCAGCTCGCCGGTTGCGTGGTCGAGTTTGGTGTGCGCGGCGAAGCCGCCGGGCAGGGTGCCGTCGAAGTCGCACGCGCCGATGGTGTCCAGCTCATCGGACAGCTCATAGGGCAGCGGCCCGGCCTCGACGGTGGCCAGGGCGCGGCCGGCGTGGGCGATGATGTGTGTGTTGGCGGCGAAATCCATGTTCTCGTGGACCGGTCCGCCGGGCCACTTTTCGCCGCGCGCCGCAGCCACGGCCTGGGAGCGGACCCACCGGTTGCGGTACCACTCGGCTTTGCCGTCGCGCAGCCGCACGCCGTGCACCATGCCCGCGCCAAGGAACCAGTGATGGTTCGGGTCGTCGAGACCAAGCGGGTTGGGCCCGTTGCGCAGGTAACGGCCGTTCAGCGCGGCGGGCAGGCGGCCGGTGACCGGCAGGTCGAACGCAGTGATCTCCTCGGTCACCGGCGCGAACGACCCCTCCAGGAAGCGATTGCTGGCAGGCACAGACATTTTCTCATCCTTTCGGGTTAGCGGAGCGTGGTGTACCCGGCGGGCCGACCGGGTGACAACGCGCATCGGCGGCGTCGCCTGGCTGGCTGCACGCAGGCGGCGGAGCTGCAGAAAGCCCAGCCGGGCCGGGACCTGTCCGAAGGCCGTCAGAACCAGCGCCTTCGTCCAGATATCGGCGCCGGTGAGGTCTCATGGTTGGCAGCGCGAGGTTGACGATCGTGTTGTCCACGACCACCAGCAGGATGCTCAGGCACAGGACCGACAGGATCCACCAGCGCCGGCGGCGGGCAGCGGCGCTGACCGGCGCAGTCAAGCTCATGACCCCGCCTCCTGGGCGGCCGCGGCCGTAACACTGCGGCGGTGAGCAGGCCCCGGTCTGCAGAACACGACGGTTCTCCCCGGTAATGCGCCAGTGACGGACTATGCCAGTACAGGCAGCGCGGTTGCGAAGCGGGAAAGGCCGGGATCCAGAGCCAGACCATTAAGGATGGCAGTACGGCTGCCTGCCTGGCTTAAAGCCTGGCAGCATCGGATCACGGTGGCAACCGGGCAAAAACTTGACGGTGCTCAAAACTCTTGCGATGCGCTGCTGGTGGCCAGGCCGGCGTCCCCGCAGTCGCCCCTGAGCCGGCGTGATCGCCGCAAGCAGGAGACGACCGACCATATCAAGGCGACCGCCGCCGCCAACTTGTCGGCCGCGGCCCGGCCGCGATCTCGCTGCGCGCGATAGCCCGCGGCCTGGGCATGACGGCCTCGGCGGCGCACTACTACTCTCCGAGCTGGCAGGCGCTGCTCGAAGGTTTGATCGTCGACGGGTTCAGCTCGCCGGCCCGCGCCCTGCGATCAAGCTACGACCAGGCAGGCCCGGTCCCGCCGGGTGAGCCCTGGCTCACCGCGTGTGCCGCACTCACCGTGTCTGGGCCATTTCACCGCGGCCGAAAGCGTCGTACAGGTCGACGACGATAGCCGGGAATACGTGTTCGTCGCCCGACGGCTCTGATCAACGATCAGGTGGCCGTGCCATTAACGTGCCATTCACCGGGGCTATGAGGAGACAACCCCGGTCATGTGCGGTCACTCAGATCGGCACGTCAGAGCCAATGACGGCCTTGCATCCACCACGGCAGGTCCAGAACGATCGTTCCGTCGCGGCACTAGCGGACACGTCAACACTGAGCAATGGCGACCAGAACGGTGGATCTCGCGCGCAGGCCGCCGACCAGCCCAGGACGGTCATGCCAGCGGCCGCGGCACGGTCGGCGCCTACGCTTGGCAGGTCAGCGGCCGCCCCCCGTTGTAGGCGATCATGTCCGCCAGCGCCGCGCCCGTGTCGATACTGGCGCCGGGCGCCGCGCCCGCCAGTTCGGCGTAGGCGCGGTGCAAGTTCCCGGCCAGGCGCTCGGGATCGGTGAGCTCGGCGAACTCGCCTAGGTCAGCCGCCCGTGCCGCCTCTAGCGGAGGCAGCCCGGCATCTGTCCCGGCGCGGGCCAGGTCGAGCACGAAAGTCAGGTAGGCCAGCACGCGGTCTATGACCTCGGGGCCGCAGACCGGTCCGTGCCCGGGCACGATTGTCTGTGCGTCCAGTTCCTTCAGGGCCCCGACCGCTGAGATCGCGCCGGTGACCGATCCCGCCAGCAGGAACGGCGTGCCGCCGTTGAACAGCAGGTCACCGGCGAACAGCGCCCGGCGCTCGGGGATCCACACGATGCTGTCGTTGGTGGAGTGGGCAGGCGTGCCGACGTGGATGACCTCGCAGCGCAGTTCGTCGACGTACAGGCTGACCCGGTCGGTGTAGGTGAGGAACGGCGGCGCGGTCTCGATCTCGCCCCACGCCACGTCGGTCCAGGTTCCGCTGCTGACCAGCTTGCTGGTCCCAGGGGGCCCTTCGGCGAGGATCTCCTCCCGGCATCGTTCGTGCGCGACGATGGTCGCGTCGCCGAACAGGTAGTTGCCGTGGGTGTGGTCGCCGTGGTGGTGGGTGTTGACCAGGGTCCGGACTGCCCGGCCGCCGGCCGTGGCCGCGATGGCGGACAGGAACGCCCGGGTCCTGGCCTCGGTGGCACACGCGTCGACGGCGACCACCCGCCGCGCGCCGACCAGGAACCCGGTGTTGTTGATCCACCAGGTGCCGTCCGGCTGGATGTAGGCGTAGATGCCGGTGCTGACTTCCTCGACGCGGGGCGGCGCGAGCTGCCCGGTGATCTGCGTGCTCGAGCTCATTCCGACCACCCTTCCAGGTCAGCGATGCGGCGGAAGACTTCGAGGGTGTCGACCCGCTGCAGTTCGGGGTCCAGCTCGTAGTACACGGCCAGGATGTTCTGCGCGATCCGGCCGCGCTCGTCCAGGCTGGCGAACCGGCCGAGGCTGATGTCGCGCATCGCCTCCTCGGCGTTCATGCCGCGGTCATGCCGCAGCGCTGCCTCATGCTCGATCCACTGCAGGTAGTCCATGACGCCATGGATGCCGGTGTGATCGGTGACCGGGCCGTGGCCGGGCACGACGGTGTCGGCGCCGAGGTCGAGCATGAACTGGCACGCGCGGATCCAGTTGGAGATCGGGCCGGCCCAGCTGATCGGCGTGCCGCCGATGAACAGCAGATCTCCGGCGTACAGGGTCCGCGCCGACGGCACGAACACGATCGAGTCGCCGGCGGTGTGCGCCGGCCCGAGGTTGAACACCCGGACCTCAGTCCCGCCGACGTCGAGCGTGAGCTCGCGGTCGAAAGTCCGGGTGGCCGGCGTCGGTGTGATGCCCGTGAAGTTGAACGGCGCGAAGATATGGTTGGCGAACCGGCCGACCGCGCCGTCCTGGGCCAGCAGGCCGCGGATCAGGTCCGGGCCGTTGGCGGCCATCTCAGCCGCCGTTTCCGCGGACGCGATGATCTCGGCGCCAGAGACCAGCTCGTTCCCGAACCAGTGGTCGCCGTTGGCGTGCGTGTTCACCACCGACCTGATCGGGTGACTGCCAGTGACCCGCGTCAGTCCGGAGAGCATCTCGCGGGTCATCGCCAGGTCGAACAGCGTGTCTACCAGCAGCGACTGGCCCTCGCCGGTGATCAGGCCGGCGTTGCTCCAGCCCCAGGTGCCATCCGGCACGAGCCAGGCGTAGCAGGTGCTGGTGAGCTGGTGCAGGCCCTTGGTGTAAGGCACGCTGACCGTCGTCATATCGTCTCCTCCCCGGCGAGCCGGGTGCCCGGCAGGCCGCTTGCGGCCGCGGCCGGAACCGGGGCCTCCGTCCGTGCCTCGTCGCCCGCGTTGCGGCCGAGCAGGCCGGTCAGCGCGAACGCGAACGTGACAATGCCCAGGAACACCCAGCCGGTGTCGAAGCTGGTGTGCGGGACCAGGTGCCCGAAGATGATAGGGATGAAGAAGCCGCCGACGGCGGCCAGCGTGAGCATCAGGCCGGTGGCGGTCCCGATGTACTCGGGCCGGATGTGGCTGACCCTGGCCGGGACAGCTGACCAGGCGGCGAAGCCGAAGATCAGGAAGAATCCGATGCCGATGCCGACCACCCACAGTGCGCCGGTCGGCACCACCGGGATCAGGAGCAGGCCGATGGCGCAGGCGATCAGCGCTCCGACGACGAACGCCTTCAGGTTGCGGCTGCGGTCGGCCCAGTGGCCGCCGAGGATGCTGCCGGGCACGCCCGCCAGCACGATCAGCGCGGACAGCAGGCCGCCGAGTGACGGGTCGAAGTGGCGCTGCGTCGTCGCGTACTCGGTGAACAGCTGCGACGTGGTGAAGTACGCCCCGTATCCGCCGAGCAGCGCGAGGCCGTAGATCCACAGATCACGGCTGGCCACCGACGCCGCGAGCGCCTGCTTGTCGAAACGTGCTCCCGCCAGCGCCGGCGCATTCGCCGGGATGCGGAACCACACCGCGGTGACCACGGCGACGATCAGCTCGAACACGCCGGCCAGGACCAGCGAGGTGTGCCAGCTTGTCGCGTTCTGTAGGTAGATCCAGATGTACAGGGCGAACGCCGCGCCCGCGCTGAAGGCCGCGCCGCCGGAGATGCCGAGCGCGAGCGTGACCCGGGACTGCCGGAACCAGACGATCACGGCCGCGAAGCCCACGGCGATGAAGGCCGAGCCGCCGATCCCGCAGATCAGCCGGAAGACGGCCAGCTCGTCGTAGGAGTAAGACAGCCCGGACATGATGCCCGCCAGGCCCTGGATGACGAGGCCGAGGACCAGGGTCCGCTTCATGCCGATCTTGGTGGCGAGCATCCCGCCGGGGATGTGAGCGACGCCGTAGCCGACGATGAACAGCGAGATCAGGTAGCTCAGCGAGGGCAGCCCGGCCTTGAATTCAGCGCCGATCAGCGGGAATGCCGTGGCCACGTCGAACCAGTTCAGGGTCAGCGAGATGAAGCCGAGGCAGATAATGCCGAGCATGAGCCAGCGGGTAGCGCCGTCATCACGGCGGGCGGTCGGGATGGCTGTCATACATCCTCCTCGTGAGTGGCCGCGACGGTAGGACTGAGCGGCTGCGCCGGCGGGGTCTGGTCTGGGGAAGCGAGCTGCGCGCGGAGTGCCTGCTTGGCGATCTTGCCGACACTCGTGCGCGGCAGCGCGTCCAGGAAAACAACCGAGCTGGGCACCTTGTAGGGGGCCAGCCGCTGGGCGCACCAGGCGATCAGCTCGTCGGCGCTCGGCTCGCCGCTGCCAGCGCCCGCCGGGCCGGGGGTGCGCACTGCTATCAGCGCGATCGCCTCGTCGCGGACCCGATCCGGCACTCCGACGGCGGCGCACTCGGCGACAGCGGGATGCTCGGCGGCGACCCGCTCGATCTCCCCCGCTGATACGTTCTCGCCGGCGCGCTTGATCATGTCCTTGGCCCGGTCGACGAAGTACGCGAAGCCGTCAGTGTCCAGCCTGGCGAGGTCGCCGGTGTGCAGCCAGCCGTCGCGGAAGGTGGCCGCGGTGGCCTGGGGGTCGGCGTAGTAGCCAGCTGCGAGGGTTACCCCGGGCGTGCCGGCGACCAGCAGTTCGCCGGCGGAGCCGGGCGGGGCGAGCGTGCCGTCGTCCGCGGCGATGCGCAGCTCGACGCCGGGCAGCGCCGGGCCGATGCTCGCCCACCGGCGCGCCGGTGAGTCCGGGTTGATCGTGGGCGGCAGGACGGTCTCGGTCATCCCGTACAGCTGCAGGAGCCGGGTGCCGAAGCGCCGCTCAAACTCATCGGCCTGGGCATCGGTCAGGTTCTGCGCGAACAGCACCGCCCGCAGGGCGGTGCGCCGCTCCGCCTCGCCGGACGGCTGGGCCAGGATCATGCGGATCGGGGCGGCGAACAGGCTCCCGAGGGTGGCGCCGTGATCGGCCGCCTGCCGGGCCCAGTTCGAGGCGGAGAACCGGGGCGCCAGCACGACGGACGCGCCGACCGTGAGAGCTGACATCGTGCAGTAGTACTGGGCGTTTGCGTGGAACAGCGGCAGCGCGATCAGCCACCGGTCCCGCGGCGTGATGCGCAGGTGAGCGGCTACCGCTGCCCCGACGGCGAGGTAGTTGGCGTGGCTGACCAGCACGCCCTTGGGCCGGCTGGTCGTCCCGGAGGTGTACAGGATGGCGGCGATCTCCGCGCTGGCCACTTGGATGCCCGGCCGGTCTGCGGCGACGGCCGCGGGGCCTGCCCGCGCGGTCAGGTCGGGCAGGGCGCCGGCCTCGTGACCGCTGATGGCGATGACCTGCGGCCGCGCCGCCCTGCCGATGCTCGCCAGCGCGGTCGTGACCGGCCCGGTCAGTTTCGGGTGGACAAGCGACACGGCCGGCGTGGCCTGCGCCAGCAGGTAGCTAAGCTCGTCGACGGTGGACTGCGGCCCGGTTGGCAGCAGCACGGCTCCGATCAGAGCGGTGGCGAACCAGGCGTCGTAGAACTCCAGGCAGTTGGTGGTGTGCACGTGAACCCGGTCGCCGGCCTGCACGCCTAGTGCGGTGAGGACAGCCGCCGTGCGACGAGCCCGGTCGAGCTCCTCGGCATAGCTCACGGCTGTCGTGTTCCGGGCGTCATCCTCGACGACAGCGAATATCCGGGATGGGTCGACCGCGTGCCGGGTCAGCAGCGTCGCGGGCGTGCCATCCAGCGCAGGACCAGCCCGCGACGTCACCTGTCGTGCCTGACGTGGACGGCCGCCGAGCCCTGATAGCTGGCGACCCCCGCTCCCTCACGCCGGGCTTGCGGGGAGCCGACCGGATTGCGGAGCACGCCCACCCCGGAGGCTTCCAGCTCGACGAGATCGCCTGGCTGAATCCAGCGGTCCAGCTCGAGGCCGCAGCCGCCGCCGACGGTGCCGAGCGCGAAGAACTCGCCTGGGTAGACAGTCTCGTCCAGCGACGCCCACGCGAGCACCTCGGCAAAGGAGAACTGCCGGTTCTTGGTGGTCCCCGCCGCCCAGACCTCGCCGTTCACCCGCGCCGACATCTGGATCGCCCACTCGTCGACCTCGTCCATGGTCAGTACGCACGGGCCCATGGCCGTGCAGAAGTCCTTGCCCTTGGACGGCCCGATGGTCAGGCTCATCTCGAAGAACTGGATGTCCCGCGCGCTCACGTCGTTGAAGATCGTCACGCCCGCGATCCGGCTGGCGGCCTCCGCGGGGGTCAGGTCCCGGCCGCCGCCCGAGGTGAAGAAGCCGAGTTCGAGCTCGAAGTCCAGCTGCCCGGTGTAAGAAGGCCACAGCAGCGGCTCGTCCGGCCCGATGACCGTCTCGACGTTGCACTTGTAGCAGATCGGCATGGCCGTGAAGGCAGGCGGCACTTCCAGTCCGGAGCCCGCGGCATGTTCGGTGTAGGTCAGGTAATCGCGGATCCGCCGCGGCCGCGGCACGGGCGCGAGGAGCCGCACATCAGCGGCAGGAACCACGGCGCTGGTGCCGTCCGGCCCGGCGAGCTCATCGCCGCGCTGCCGGTACTCGCCGACCAGGGCCAGCGCCTGCTCCGCCAGCGCGAGCCCCTGGGCCCCGCTTTCGAAGAACGCCACCATGTCGCGGGCCACCAGCGGAGCACGGCCCGCCCACCCGTCGGGGTCATCGTTTGCGCTCCGACCCGTACGCCGCGCCTGGTCGATGCCCAGGACAAGGTCTGGGTCAACCACCGTCTCGCCGTGCAGGACCCCGAGCCGCGGGCCTGCGGTTCCGTTCGTGAAGGTGACAAGCCGCACGCGAACACGTCCTCCGTAGACTCGGATATGATCTTAGACTCGCGTCCATTTACATGTCCGAAACGTTAAGGCCCGCTTGATTCGGCGTCAAGACCCCAGCGCGAGCGTGATGTACTTGGCTGCTATGCCGATGCCTGAGAGCGCCCCTGGCCTGCCTGCGGCCGGTGCAGCTGTCGCGGTTCCCGACCGGCGCGCCCGGCGCCGCGAGGAGGGACGCAGCCGGGTCTACCGCGCCGCCGTCGAGCTGTTCGTCGAACGCGGCTTCGACGCCACGACGATGGAGGACATCGCCGACCGGGCCGATGTGGCCAGGGCGACCGTTTTCAACTACTTCCAGCGCAAGACCGCGTTCCTGGACGAGTGGTCAGCCCAACGCCGACAACGGGCGCTCGCCGCGGTCCGGCGCGAGCACCTGGACGATCACCCCCTACCCGAGATCCTCGCCCGGTACATGATCGAACTGGCCCGGCTCAGCGCCCGGAGCCGCACGGAAACCGTCGCGCTCATGGGCGCCGCCATCCACACCACGAACGTGCTCGGCAACCCGCACCTGGCTCACGAGCTCGCAAAGTTCATCGCCCGATCCCAGGCGGCCGGCGAAGTGCGCGCCGACGTAGACGCAGACCTGGCCGGCACGCTCGTGGCCACCGGATACTTCGCGACACTGAGCCAGTGGATCTCCACCGACCCCATGCCCTTCGACCTGAAGTCGCGGCTGCTCCAAATGGTCGACCTCATCTGCGCCGGCCTGATGCGCACGCCCGACGCTGAATAGGCCCTAGAACCGCACCGGACGACCCACGGCACCGCCTCGGGATCGGCACCGCGGGCACTTTGCGTGCCGGGGCGGCCTACCGACGCGCGAGCATGGGAGCCGGGTCGGCGCTGGCCGCGTACGGGACCGCCGCCCGCTGCTCGGCCTGCCGGCGGAGCCCGCGCGTATAGCCCACCATCCATCGGAACAGGCCGGCGATGACGACGTAGGGCATCAGTTTGACGATAAGCAAGGCGGTGCCAGCTGAGATCGTCTCGACGATCAGCACGCGCGTCGCGGCCTCAGCCAGAAGGCTGACGCCCCAGACGAACGTGATGATCCCGAAGGCGCGCTGGACGGTCGGCTGTGCCCACCGTGCGTCGAGGTCACTCCCGGCCGCCGTGCCGGCGCCGCGCGCCTGCAGCGCGATGCGGTACATCAGCGGCCGGGGCGTCAGCAGCGAGCCGAGGCAGGCAAGGGCGAACACCGCGGTTGGTACCGAGCCCTCCATCAGCACCAGCCGCGCGCTGTGCGTGACGAGCCCGGCGACGGTGCCGACGATGATGCCGAAGAGCACCAGCGAGCCGATGGCGTCGAGCCGGCGGTACCGGATGATCCCGATGGCCACGCCAAGGGCCGGCAAGATGCCGCTGACGATGAGGGCCGCGACCTCGGCGGTTCCGGCTGCGCGCAGCAGCCAGTAGAGCGCCAGCGGTCCGGCGATGTCGAAAACAGCTGTCGGCACAAGCGCGCGCAGCCGGCTGCGGTCCAAGCCGCTGCCCTGTACCTGAATGCCCGTAGAAGCCATAGCCCGACGCTAAGGCGGCTCACGGCTAGGCAGTAGTGAGCCGCGTCCCGACCCGGGCATGACGCCCGTCATGCGTGCGGCGTGATGGTTGACGCCCCGCTAGTTCAGCGGACCGATGCGGGAGAGCACCGAATCGCATGGCGGCAGAAGAGGAAGATTTTCCGACGGGAACGCAGGCTTGGAAACCGCTTGAGCAGTAGTCACCTACCGCCGCGGCAGAGATCGCCTTCTGGGCATACGCGGGACGAAGTCCATGGGAAGGGGTTGGCTTACCAGAACTGGCTGCTTCCCACCATGCGCAGGATCTCGTCGAACGCCTCCACGTTCCCCATCGCGTCGTTGACGGGATTGTGGTCATGGGCTGTACGTCGGAATCGCTTCCAGCCTTGCGTATCGCTCCAGTTCCGGTTCAGGCCGGCCCAGAAGTCACTGATGCGGCGAGCAGAGTGCCCGAATGGATTGTCCATTCCGGCCCGGTCAAACATGCCGGCTATCCACTGCCAGTCGTATGCGGGGTTGTCGCTCACAAAGACAGGCCGGCTGTTGCCGAGGTGGTCGCGCAGCCAGGCCGCAAAGCGCCTGGCTACTTCTTCGTCGGCCGCGATGCGCTTGCCGATGATGGGGATCGCCGGGTTGTCCGGATCCGGCCTCGCGTCGAACAGGCGACCGTGGAAGGTGTCACGCGTGTCGTAGTGAACGGCCCCGAACTCGGTCAGCACGCCGTGCACCGGACTGGTGCCGCGCGCCTCACAGTCAACGAATACCCAGGGTGTCTTCTTGCTCATTGCACCTGCATCATCTCCAAGATCTGACCTGCAGAGTCAAATCGTCGGCGCGTCGGCGTGCGGCGGCTCACTCGCAACAAGGCCCGATTGCAACGGCCTCCGACTTGAGAGCAGGCCGGCGCAGGCGGTGGCGCGGCATCCGCCTCCTAGTTGGACAGCGCCGCGATTAAGCTTCGAGGCGTCAGAATGTCGGCGTGCGTGGCGAGCCGCGGCCTGGAGAATCTGCGCTCAGACGGTTTCCGGCTACCACCATCGACGAAGCGGGCGCGAGAATGGCGCCCGCCCGAGCCTCGGTACAAGCCGTTGCCGGAACTAGGGCTCGTGCCGCGCCCGCAGGCGGTCGCGGGTCGGTGATATCAGCAGACAGGCTGCTCACGTGCTACCACCACGGCGCGGCTTGTCGAACAAGCCGACGCTCTTCCCGCTGCCGTCACGGGGCTTTGTAAACGGGCCGCGCTCGTTGCCGGTTG
>Ga0335075_10012414_pt1 | contig 12866 bp, 15 predicted proteins | sample Lox_Sample_24_FD_206723 | JGI IMG/M metagenome (GOLD analysis project Ga0335075, IMG submission 206723) | Soil microbial communities from Loxahatchee National Wildlife Refuge, Florida, United States - Lox_Sample_2.4 | ecosystem: Environmental > Terrestrial > Soil > Wetlands | place: USA... | reverse complement strand
TAGAATTAATTGGCAACCATTTTTATTAGAAAATTGGCTACTATTTTTCTGTGTAAATTGGCTACTGTTTTTATACGGTGATATCAAAATCATTGCCTCGTTTCCTTTCCGTGACTTATCACCTGACCTACCTTATTTAGGCTGTAACCTATTTAAAAATCCCATGCAAAAGCTCTGCGCACCATATTATAACGCTAACCAGACCAATCCCTAACCTACGACCAACCTACCTACAATCTAGCATGGGTGGGCGCGAAGCGCCCACGGGTCTGAGGCTAGTTAATATTAAATAATAACAACGAGGTTAACATTCCTCCCCCAATTCTTACTAACCGTAATAATAGTTATAGGTCCCCAGGCGTGGGTTATGAGACCTCTCGCAGATAAAATTGATTTTTGAATAGGCGACCATTGTCGAAAAGCAAACTGTGAACTTGATAGTGTCTAAGAGGTCGCCTTTATCTGGATACTATCGAAACTGTCTCCTGCGTTTGGCGAGAATGTTTGCGGATTAGCCAATCTCGGAGACGATCGGATCGAAACCAGATTATCTCCAGCTAAAAGGGACCTGTACAGAGTGCTGTCCCCAAGCAAAATCTCGGGGCCATTTGTGGCTACGAATGAGAGTGAATTCTTGTGTATTTAAATGTTATTGGAATAACTATGCAAACTCGTGAATACTAGAACTCCCGTCAGGACACATTGATCTTATCGTACCAGTCCAAGAACCAAAGAGCCTGCTCTACGTACGACTACATAAACATAGATCTATGGAAGCTCCTGGCCCATTGGTTCCTCTCGTACGGTTTGGATGGGTGTTTTCATTTCAATTGCACCCCACACTCGTGGAGGTTGACTTTCTTGACGCCTCCGTTCAAGACGCGGTACGACATACTTTCGATATATATGGTAAACAAGCATAAGCCAAGAGATAAACCACGCAAGCCTAGCAAGTTAACTGAGATCCCCGGAAGGAAGTTACCAAGAGAAAGCTCCCAATGCAATCGCAGCATCTGTACATTGACATGCCATCATCCAATCATCAGTAGTATCGAAAATACTGTCGAACTCGAAGCCGCCACAACCAAGAATCTCAAGATTCACCGCCACCGCAATGAAGCTGGAATATTAGATCCATCTGATAAGATTACATACCCGGCGAACCAAAAGACAGCGGTTAGCGAAACTGCGCAGACTTCAACAATTAGAAACTGTAGTATTTGGAATGATACAGGCAACAAAGTCACCAATAATTTGGGCTACAATTAACAACAACGCCACGAAACGGGAGGCACATACAGATTTCTGTGGTTAGGAGTGGTGTTATGAGTACCGGCCGCAACAAAAAATAGATGACAAGAAGAACCGACCAGACCGACTGTGCTCATCAACTGCTGTCTAATAGACAAGGATAAATACGCAGAACAATAGGAAGTATAATGCTGGATATGTTATGACACCCAGAACGTTGATTTCCACTATTGTCGCAGCCGCAAGACCGAGCACTGAGATATTAGCTTGAATTTTTCTAATCGTTGGGGTGCTGTGAAAACGGTGATGAAGTGACGAACCTGTTACAGCAAGGCTGCCTTCAACAAGCTGAACAATCAACTCAGCTTTCATTATAATCCTCAGTGCTGTCAGCGATTGCTGAGAATATTTTGCGATGAAGAGTGTTATAAGCAAACGGTGGGGTAACAGCTCTTGCTTTTCCCTTCTTATACGAATGAAGCAGGGAGAGAAGCTAATGAGATTCATTCATTCAATCTTATTGTTCGCGTACGTGTTTGACCCAATTTGGTGCTATTCAAGAAATAGGATTTTTTGATCATTGAACGGAATGAATGGAAGAATGAATTTTCTTGAATGAGGGATTTGTGCTGCTCGCATTACTGGGACAAGGTTGGATTTGCTATAGCGATTTATCGCCGAACGCCATTTTAGGTTCGAGGCCGAGTGGGGTGCGTCCGGAATTTTCCAACCCAACGGGATCCGCCAGTTAATAAAAATAAGCCCGAATGTTGGAGCATTGGGCCAGGGATGAAGACTCAGCAGAACATAATAAGTAGATAACGTGCAACGATGTGAGTGGCTCAGGCATGGACTTTTGCGGAATGAAATAAAGCCAAGCCGAACAGATCCCCGCCTTATTTAACCGCTAATTTTTCTTTGCCTGTAGCGTCGCGTACGTTTTTGTTTCTGGCCTATACGTCCGCCAGATCATTCTATTCTAGTAATGAAATGGAATTCTTTGGGGGTTTCCCAATCATGTCAATTTAAGCGGTATCACGGATGATTATCGACGTTGATGCGAAATATCATTCGCCCAGGGTCGTATGTGCCGAAGGATCATGGACTAGATAAAAGGTCGCTATCCGCGTATAATATGAATTACAAATGAAGCAATGAATCAATGGAAGAATAATCAATGAATCAATGAATCAATGAATCAATGAATCAATGAATCAATGAATCAATGAATCAACGAATTTGCCGGGAGTCTATTTTCCGTCCCCATTTCTGTATCAGCAAGTTCAATTCTGGAAATAAACTTTGGTCATGCGACCGAATTTCCGTGGGGGCCAATTTTCGGGTGGGCGACAAATGCAATCTAACCTTGAAGTAGTTCCGCGGCACGGAAGGGTTTTTGACCTCTGACTACTGTCTGTCTGAAAGTGGCCACATATTTCCTGAAGCTCCTGAGCAAACCCCACGTTTTTAAGTCAGAGGTTCCCGCGGCCACTTATCTCTACCCAATATTGAGTAGAATTCTGGGCGAAACCTTAATAACCAGTCATATTCCCATCAAATCCCTTTCACGCCGACTCGGCAAGTCTCAAGATAATCTCGCGGACAATTGTGGATTCCCATCTCTTTTCAAAATGGCCCAATCTCTGGCGTGGACAACTGACGACTGCCCCGAATTCTTTTGCCGTGCCCAAATTGCAACTGGAGGATTTGGTACCGTGTATGAGGTACAGCCAGTGAGTTTCTTTCTAATGTGCAGATATTTGACACAGTGACTACCAAGGTAGTGCAACCCCTAGACCGCGTCTCCACACCACACCTCTAACGTGATTGCAGAGCTTCGCAAGGAAAATAATATCTTTGAACCAAGCAGCAGACCGGGAAACGGTTAAAAATGAAGCACGTGCCATCGCGAAATTGTGTGAACCCCCGACTCATCAAAACATCGTTTCTGTCCTCCGATGTGGCTCTCTCTTGGATGATGCCTATTTTTTCTACGATATGGAACTCTGCGATCTAAATTTAAAAACCTATATTTCACGCGCCTGGAAGGAACCGGTCCCTAAGCAACTAGAACATCTGACTATTCCTGTAAATCAGAGGGAAAAAATCAAGAGGGGGATACACATCATCCTAGATATTGTTGAAGGAGTGTCGCACATCCATAGCCATGGTGAGGTACATCGAGATTTGAAGCCGGAAAATGGTATGAACCGCGTTACTAACTCCATTGATTAATCGTGTTCGTAGTGTTGTACTCGTCAGAGCACAAGACGTGGAAAATTGGTGATTTCGGACTCACGGCGGCCGGAACATCCAAAAGACCAATTACAACGAAAGAGGCAAAGGGCACCCCAGGATACCGTGCTCCTGAACTCCTCACAAATGATCCCAAGTATAACAACAAAGTAGACATATGGGCCATCGGATGTATTACGTACGAGCTGACAACGGAACAAAGGGCGTTCAGCGATGATCTGGACATCTTCTATTTTACCGATCAAGCAAAAAAACTACCAGAAAACATTGTTATCGATGACGGTCCCAAGGAATTAATCTCCCAAATTATACGCCAATGCCTACGAATTGAACCAAATGAGCGGCCTACAACGAAGACAATCGGAAACTGGCTGAAAGCATATCTGGGCCTGTCCGGAAGTGCCATGAAAATGGAAGACACTGCACAAGGGAGGAGACCACGCATGAACGACTCTCCTTCCCTTGCGGGTATCTCATGCTTCTTTCTGTTATTAATGCTCTAGCTCCAAGGATGGATATGGAGAAAACTCGGGATTCGAGGAACTTCATCGGCAAGGCGGTCCCTTCGGCAACCGACAATGTAGACATGATGTGGGGAATGGCTCGTCCGCACATGCCCCCATGGATGAAGTTTGAAGGCATGAGACCAAAACTTTTGGATGAATTCAAACTCCATATCGAGCTATCAGGTGAAGGCCATTTTGAAAGCACACCACGTGTGATTTCGACTACAGCTTACTGTGTGCTCTTCGCAAATTTGCTCATTTTTTGCAAGGCAACATTTGTTCCGGAGGATGAAACTAGCCCCCAGATGCCATCGCATGCCAGCACTCTCGGGTTCATCTTTCTTCGAAATCTAGGACCACAATCGATGAATCAAAAATTGTCATCAGAGAAGCGCCGAACGTCTAGCGGGATGGCATCATTCTCCCTTAGCGTATCCCCTAGAGACACCATCACTTTCATTCTTCCAATTGAATCGATCTCCATATCTCAATCTTGGCAGGAGGCCCTGAAAAAGTCATCCACATCAAAGCCTGGGCCATGGACTGAGGATGACCCTACTTTCATACAGGTCTTGGCTTCGCATTCCCATTTTCTGATCAGTAGACGCCATTCCATATAGAAGAAATCCCCGGTGCACCGCGCAGATTTCCGCAGACTCTGTTAATGATAAAGCCCTGTTTGGTGCTTTGAAAGAAGTCACTGACCACTAGTGGTGTACGTCGTTCAGCCTACCTCTCCAAAATACACATCCGACTTGGACCATCTGTTAACAGCCGCTCACCGCATAAAGATTTTGAACCTTGTCGTGAAAAAATTCCAAGATGATAGTCAGTTCCATCGCCGAAGTTTTAAGAAATCGTGGACTAGATGGATCGGGTCTGGGGATGGACTACAAGCACTCTCAATTGCTTTTCGCGAGGTCGATGAGCCAAACAATGCACATGAGACCCAACTACATTGGGCAACTTATCTCGGTTTTAGCGAATTAATGGAGTTGCTAGTCAAATCCGGGAACATCAATATCGAAGAAAAAAATTGCTTTGGAGAGACTGCATTGCATTTAGCTGCTCAAAACGGCGCCAAGGATGTTGTGATGGCTATGATGGAAGCGGGGGCAAATCTTGGCGCCAAGGACAATGAGGGCTGTACCGCTCTGCACCATGCATCTGCCAACGGTCGATTGGACGCGATATCGGTATTGCTAGAAGCTCATGGTAGCCTTCTTGAAGTTTTCAATTCACGTGGCTCGACTCCATTCCACTACGCCGCCTACAATAATCAGATTACTGCAATTCAACTACTCCTGGATTCGGGTGTTCAAGTCAATGCCAAATGGACTAACAACGGACCGACAGCTCTGCATTTAGCATCACGTGAAGGACATGTGGAAGCTGTGAAGCTGCTCCTGAAAGCACACGCCAAAGTAAACGAAATCGATTCCTCTGGAAATACCCCTCTTCATCTTGCTGCACAGCAGGGCCATGTCGAAGTAGTGAAGCTTCTCTTGACAGCACAAGCAAACGTCAAAATGAAGAATCATGCTCGCGCTACTCCTAGCGACATTACGACTCACTCTGGAGTCCGGGCCGCGATACACGATTATCGAAGATAACTCCTTCGATCGACGAAAAAGTAAAGTCGGTCGTGCTCCCCCCAAACCTTTACTATTCCTATTCGCAACGCCTCAGTATTATTACGTTTTTGACCTGGAAGAAATGGGTCTTTCCAGAGCCGGAGAAACGTTGGAAGAAGTCTACACAGGGTTATCATAGGAAAGATGGTTCTGTTTTTGCGTTGCAATACACGATCAAAGATTTCGAGACGTTGGACCCGCATCAGAAATTGGAAGACCTCACGAATTTGTAATAGTTGTATCTTACTCCGCTTTTAAATGTATGTATTTATTTCCTTCCTTCTCGATATTATTGCTTCATTGCACCTTATCGTGCGGGCAATTTGGTAGTAAATTTGGTGGCTGCTGTGGTGGTTACTTGTTGGAATGCTGTATAAAGTTCTTTTACCGACTTTTTCCCAATACCTTTTCTAGACTTGTCAGCGTGAGCATACCATCATCCATCGATTTCTTTGCCAGCCTCTAATATTGTCCTTGTCCTGTCTGTGGTTCAAAGGCTTCTTTCGCCTGGCGCCAGTAATGAGTCGTTGAAGTTCGTGGCTATCGACCCCAGGACTTGCGACAATGAATTGAATTCGCAAATACTATTACAAGCAAATCTGCAATTCATCCATACTTCTTTCTAAGCGGTCCCCTTCCAGGGTCATGATAAATGAGTGCCAACAATGGAGCATCCCAGTTTAAGCCATATCACTCCGCGAATGTTTCGTCTTTCAAGCTGCATGACCACGGAATGCCAAGAGATCTATTGTCAGATGTGCAACGCAACAGAGGAACAAACTTGTCTTGTTGAGTTGATTCTTGCGCTACTTAACTCCTAATTGTATTGTCACCAATTAGTGAGAACTAGTGAGAACGAGGATAGGATTTGGATTAGGGCTTAGGGTGTTCTATAGCAAGTTTCCACGCTGGTTTCAATAAATTAGTTTTTACGTCAATCGCGTTGGCGCCGGTGGAGAGACATGCATGAAGTTCCATCGGGGTGGAGGCGTCGCTAGCGGCTATATATTGGCCGGAGGCGCCGCTAGCCATTCCGATAGCCACGTCACTGTCAGCCACTAACCTTAAGATCTCTGCAGGGTGTTCGTCAAAATGTTCATCCAATTTGTGGGTCCACGCGCGGAGACCCTCTCCCAGGCCTATCTGTGAAGAGGGTCGAGGGCCCCAGGTTTCACCACCCAAATTATAATACGGGTGTCCTCACGCAGAGACTTCTTAGCACCGAATCCAGAGAAAGGGCTCGTTTGACACGGTAGATGATCAATCTTGGACAACATCTTTGTACAGAACGTTGCGATACTGGTGTTGAAAGTCTGCGCAGAAAGTAAATTGGATTTAGATTGGATAGTTAATGTTATTTATGTGGAATCATGCACCAGCCGTCCTAATCTTCTCAAACAACTCCCTCCTCCTCCGAGCTTTCCCCAACTCCAGCGCGGCCGCGAACGACTCGATTCTCGACAACATACCAATCTTTTTCCTTTTCGTCCTTGTGAGCCAGAGTTCTCGAGAAGCAGAGCATGCCTTAGCAGTTTTGAGAGTTATCTCCACAGTAAAAAGCATTGTAACAATGGCTGCAGAAAACGCAGCAAGCAAAGTGGTGACAACAACAGTCGTGGCAGCTTCGAGCAAACAGTCTATGTGAGCTATTGTAATTGTTCACCGACGTTTCGTCATTTTTAACGAATGGGGTTGCCGTAGCGCTGAGGATCGTTACCAGGACTAGCCAAACGGATGAGATGGACCGCATATTTGTTAACGCCAACGCTTTAAGTTGAGTGACAGGAATTTGAAGGGCAAGAGCGGACTGCTGATGGACTGGCTACGCTCCAAAGACAAGCATTCTTCTCTCCAGAATCTCCGTTTTATATGGTTTCAGCTTTCCTTATATCCGAGAAATTTCCTTGTCTTGTGACATTCTTCCCGAACTCCTAACCTGCCCCATTGTTGGGATCCGAGGATAAGCCATGAGGCACGTGAATGCGGCAGGGTCGACGGGAAGTACGGAGATCACGAGACGACTGAGATGCGTAGTCGGCACAATTTGATTATTTGTGTAGTTTGCATTTCTCGTCGTCGTATTGTTATCAACGGAATGTTTCACTCGGTCAAAAATCCAAGCAAGACGTCGTTTTAGATAAGGAAGTGGCCTTAGGAGAGAAAGTAGAATCTGGCTCTGTATCATACCCCATCATGAGCTGATCAGATCAATCGACATCGACGATATTTATTTTCATCTGGTGAATTCACTTGTCAAGATAGTTCCACTTTGATTGAAGCTTATGCGTGGGTTAGGGTACAGGCGGCACCTCCGCACACGACCCCCGCATCTTCAATCCGTCGTCGCGCACAAACTAGGCTTGCAGGACCCAGTCACCTTCCCCGTCGACAATTCACTGACATGGCTGATGTTCCACCACCTCCACCTCCTAGGAGATTCGTCACGGGTCATACCCCCAGCGGCTCCTCGACTATCATCTTCGAAGGCAGCGGAACGGAAACAGCCGCCGGTCGTGGCAAAGCAAAATTCTTTATGCTCTGGCACGATGTACAACCTACCAACAATCCTACTCCAACTGAAGACAATGCTGCTATTCCCATAAAATTAACCCGGGATGATGGTTCCCTGTGTCGACTTATCCATATGCAACCACACCATTCGACAGTACTACACCGCACCGTGTCCCTCGATTATGCAGTTGTGTTGGCGGGTGATGTGGAATTGGAGTTGGAGAATGTTGATGGGGGAGCTAATCAATTCCAACCCTTGAAGGTGGGTGACGTCATTATTCAACGGGGCACAAATCATGCTTGGCACAACCGTGGGGACACCTGGGCTATAATGGTCTTTGTCATGTTGGGTGCCGAGAAAATTGAATTGCCAAATGGCAAAACCCTCGAACGGGAGGGAATAGACTAGGTGTTGGACTAGCGCGTCGGGCTATTAGTATTGTACCTTCTTGCTTACTATCTTGAGAACTCAGAATATTATCGCAAATGAAATTGGAAGCCGTTGGTAAATGTACCTTTCTCTTGAGATCTGACGCCTTTTCTGAACGAGTACATATGTCGCTACAATAATTCGGAGCCATTGTTTCAGGCTTTTTGCCTTCCGTTGAATGTTGCATATCTGGAGAAGTTGCCGGTGCATCGCTCGGGTTCCTGTCGAATGGATCGACCGAACGGCTTGCTTAAATGACCTAAGGCAGATTATAAAACATTGTTGCGTTACAAACAAGCTGACATTATATACACTAACTGAGACTAAATTCACAAAGGCCCCAAGTGACTAAAAGTCATTACGCATAGTTCCTGCGTGCTCCAACATTTAGCCAAAGGCGACAGGACCACTCGTCTGCATCCCAAGCATTTGGAAAACATTGTGCCTCGCCCACCAACTTCGCAAACGTTTACCATATATCCAAACCGGCATAGCCAATAGACAAAGAAAGAGTGAGGTACCACCAAAGACGTACAAGATTTGTGCAGGACCATTTGCCTCGACCCATGGATTAGCGAAGTTGCTCAATCCGTAGAACATAAAATTCTTTCAGTCAGCAGGGCAGAATCGAAAGATGGACCTTAAAGAACATATTCATGATAAAGAGTTCGTTACTCGACTCCCGGAATGAGTCTAGAGCATATGCCATTGACGAAATTCCGGCGATAAGCACTCCAAACATCATCCAGCCCCAGAAGAAAGAGCAGACATAAATCGATGCTTGTATCTCCAACATGTGCCCATATACAAACATGCCAACCCCGCAGCCGATGGCACCCAGTCCCATGTGAGCAAGACGAAATTCCGGTTCGCTATTGTTAGTCCCGTGAGATGATCAGAGATACTAGACTCCTTTGTTCCGTGTCGTAAGCCATTTTGCAACTGGGTCACTCGTCGTAGCCATAAGGATGGATGCAATGGATGCTCCGACAAAAGGACCAACACCCACGTTGGCAATCCCGCTAGGACCAAAGTTGTATGGTGGGGCGCTGAATAGCCCTGCTGCAATAATGGCGGTTCCAACGTACCATGCCGTAATTAGGCCCGAAGTTACTGTACAGTAGAGAGCTGCCGGGTTGAGTAGAGTAATGAAGGGTCCAACAATAAATTTCAAGATGTTGTCATTCGTATAGGTGCCCGTATAGATTGCCATTTCTTGCCAAAAGGTCTTCTTTTTCGGAATCGGTTTCAACGGTATTGTAGTCGTGCTAGGAGTCTCTTTTAATCTTCCTTCCTCGTCTACTTGAGGGTTGTCATATCGATGCTCGACTTTGGTCAATTCCTCGAAATTTTCGTCCCTGTTCATATCGATGTCGTATTGACGATCACGAATATAGGTGGTTTCGGGAGCGAAAAAGAGATTCAACAGGAATTGAACGACAAGGAATATCTGGAACATGTGGAAAAGCCATCTCTGGTTATTAGTTGAATCCTGCAAGGGGACGAACCCAACCCAAGCTGGCCGCTACTTGCCCAAGAATGATAGACGTCAGATTAGAGACGGACTGAAGAATCCAGTTAATGATCGACATTCGTAGTCCGCGCTGATGAACAAAGTACATATCACCGATGATCGAAACGATAAGCGACTCATAGGCACTAGTCGAGAATCCTTGGATGATACGAGCAGCAAGGAGATAGTTGTATGAACCCCCGGCCTCACCGACAGCTGTGCCAACAATGTCAAAAAGTGTGGAGGCCAAGAAGCAAGGACGCTTTCCAAATTTCCGGCTCAATGCACACCAGATGGGACCGGATGCGCCAGCAGCAAGGAGGTTATAACCAGAGACAAGAACGACGTCATTAAGGCTATGGCCAACGTCTTGGGCGACGACGACATACACAGAGTTGAGGAAGGGACCGTTAGTCGCGGCGTTGAGTATGGAACCGAGCATGAGGATGTAGGTGACATATTCTTTCTTTATCGCAGACCAGTTGAGAGGATCGTTGGGATCTTCGCTCGGCTGAGGAGCAAGGACGATATGGGCGTTCTTTCCAGTGCCGTGTTTCAACCCGCCTGTTGCTGTCTCTGAATGTGCGGCCTCGTCATTTAAAATGACTGTACCCGGAACATGGGGCATTTTGTGGTCTATGTACATTAGCTTTAGAGTCTATGGCGATGTACCTTGGAGTATTCCGAGACCCATGATCGTGATAGTCGCACAGTTGCCGTAAACGAAAATAGGTTAGATTGGAGATGATAAAGATGGTGAACGAAATTAAATGAATCTTACTGCCTTGAGGTGACAAGAGGTTATCCCCACTTGCCCCGCGTTCCCCACGAAGAACAATCACGGGGAGTGCGCGGGGAAAAAGCACGCAGCATTTCCCCACAAACTTTAATATAAGATTAGCCAATGCAAAAGCCCCGTTAACCAATAGTCGCGGGACTCCGGACTCCGTTGTGGTGGGCACCGTCAGATATTTTGGCTATTGTTCAATTAATCCACTTGATTGTATGCATAAATATCTTTGATGCGGGGAAAGGTGTGACTTGTCACATGCTCTTCGGTCGGCGGTGAGGTCATTAGACCATAGACGTGTGACATATGCGCCAGGAAACCCGAAACTCTGGGGCCCGGGCGGGGTATTCGCACCGCGGTGTTCACGCGGAAAGCGGGGGAGCCACCCCGCCGCCTCAACACAATTCGAGCCCGTTCATACACCCGTTATCTTACCGACATGTAGCCCCACAAACCAATTCTCTCAAATTAGCAAACAACGGAATAACAGCGGGGATTATACTGCTGGTCGGTCCGATGTCCACTCGGAGCACGAGGGAGGCCCCGTCTACAGAAAGGGTGGTGGTTCTTTTTTGTGGGATACCTAATGAGCGCAACAAGTTGGGAACCCCAAAATGCCCACTTTTGCGGCACACTGTTTCTTTGGAGACTTTAATGTTAGTATCATGTAGGAACAGTCGAAGTGCAAGATGGAGAAGGAAAGGAGAGTATGGAATGGAGCCCCAGAATACACAACACTGTTGTAATACTGTCAACAGAATAGCTTAACCCACAATATAGAGCCTGGGATATTTAAAGACACTATGTCTGGATTCTGCTTCTGCATCTGCACTTGTTGAGGAATTAGGTTTGACGGTTCAACAGAATTGATTGCGCTTTGGGTATTTTGTAGCCTCGGATCAGACCTGCTCTGATCGCCAGCCTGGATCAAATATTTACGTAAATTGTACAGAATTACAAACGACGACAAATATTTGATTCCGTTCTCCTTCCGTCTCTTTGTCCATCCTAGACCAATGACAACAAAACAATACCACGGAAGCTGTATATGCGGCTCCATCAGAATCCTCAGATGAATCATGAATCCAATCGGTGCAATTGTACCACTTGTATGAAACTCCGACTTTGGTTCATCCGGGTCAAACCCGACAACTTTCGTCTCCTCACCAACGAAGACGCGCTTACCGATTACGTCTACAAATCCGGTTATCACCAATTATTCTGCAAAACCTGTGGTGTTCACGCGTTTGGGAAACTCAATAAACCTGACGTCGGTAATTTTGTGTCCATCAACGTCGCGTGTTTGGATGATCTATTGCCGGAGGAGTTTTCCGAGTTCAAGATAAAGTATATGGATGGGAGGAATGATCAATGGTGGGTCGAACCCAAGAACAAAGATTTTTTGTGAGTGAACACCTTTTGGGCTGGATTGTCTGGCAAATGTATTGGTGAATTCATTCCTGCGGTTCCTAATGAACCAGCGCCAATTGAAAACTCCCAACACACACATCCCCGCAACTCTTCTTTGAACCGCATTGTGTCATCTCAAAACTCTCCGTTCCTCCATGCCCAGCATTCCTCAGGGAGTGTTTACGATACACTGTACTTGATCGCCGTTGAGCCGGATGCAACCACCGGGGCACGAAAATTGTATCCAAGCTGTGTCAGAGCAGAAAACAGCATTGTTCCCATCTAGACAACATGCACGGTCGTCAGCGGTGCAGCCGCCGCCCACATCTACATTACAATCTTGGGCGTTCGCCGGTCTGAAAACGAAGAGGGAGATGGCGAGAAGGACAAAGACGTTTAGAACTTGGTGCATCGAATGGAAGCGGGGAAAATGTTATCATGTTATGACAGATACGTATTTATACGCCCCCGTTACTACGAATCCGATTCTATTTGAAAAGCTCTACGATAAAAAGGTTAACAGCTACGTGAGATGATCGGCTGAAAGGAGAACCATTCGCTGACA
>Ga0335075_10012413_pt1 | contig 12867 bp, 9 predicted proteins | sample Lox_Sample_24_FD_206723 | JGI IMG/M metagenome (GOLD analysis project Ga0335075, IMG submission 206723) | Soil microbial communities from Loxahatchee National Wildlife Refuge, Florida, United States - Lox_Sample_2.4 | ecosystem: Environmental > Terrestrial > Soil > Wetlands | place: USA: Florida... | reverse complement strand
ACGAACCGAAAGGGGACCCAGCAAATCGTCGTGCTCGCGCCGGAAGTACAGCCATTCAGGAACAAGGTGGAACGGGCCGTAAAGGCTGAGTTCCACGTTTATGGAACGGTCTGCCATATGGTGACTTCCACACAAGTGCGTCCGCAATAGGACGTCGGTTCGCATTACGCCATAAGTGTAGTCATCCCAGCCATCGAATAGCATACTGCGAAAACGTCCTGGCGCCTCCGGGTGGTCAACCGCCACCGGGTATTTCATGGCCTCGACTATCGAGCCATGTGCGTCGATCCGAGCCTCCCAGCAGTGTGCGACTACGACCTCAGGACGTGAGTCCAATGCCTCGATACATTTCTTCAGCAAGTCACGGGCATACAAGTCGTCGTGCGCGGCCAGCTTAAACAATTCCCCGGTAGCCTGGCGCATCACGAATTGCTCATTCCGGCTTAGTCCTATATTGTAAGGCTGGCGGATGTAACGAATCCGCGAATCATCCTTCGCGTACTGCTTGCAGATGTCGGCCGTCCCGTCTGTCGACGCATTATCGGAGATGATAAGTTCGAAATCGTCATAGCTCTGGCCAAGCAAGGAATCAAGCGACTCGACGAGCAGATTGTCGCCGTTATAAACGGGTAGTCCAATTGTCAGACGATGGTTACGCTTCATCTGCACCCTAGGAGTGGTTGGCGGGGCAACTCGGTCCTTAGCTAGTTCTTAACTAGAGTCCGGGTACGGCCGACCTGATACGTTGACGTGCTCCCAGGCCGCGCGGCGATAGCCGAGGCAACACCTTCGCCATTCGGATCGCTGGCGAGGGGTCGACGCGGCGCCCGATCGGGCCGACGGTCGGCGATACCGTGCCCGCCGCCTCAGACTAAGCCGTCTTCTTGAAGACGAACACCTCCGCTTTGCCGGGCGGCAGTGGCGTGAAGAACGATCCCGCCAGCGTGAGCTGGCGATCAGCCAGGTAGCTCAGCAGCCACCCCCTGGGCATTGGATGGTGGATGCTCCCGGTCCGGATCCATGTGCTGACGGTGATCTCGTCCAGGCAATCTTCCGTCACAACATCGAACGCCACTGAGCCGCCCGGTCGCACGACGCGCGCCATCTCTGCGATGTACCCGGCCGACGCGTAAAACGGCAGATAGCTGAACACTTTCTGGGCATGGACGAGATCCACAGTCGCATCTCCTGTCGAGGTAAGGCTGTGGCCATCGCTCGTCTGGAGGACCGCATTGGGCAGTTTTTTCAAGTAAGGCAGCCAGTCCCGTGCCGTCTCGTAGATCTCGTAGGTCTCAGGGTGGAGCGCGGCGATAACCTCTTCGGCGAACCGGCCAGATCCAGCGCCTACCTCGCAGACAGTTTCGCATTTACCCGACAGGCCAGCAATCGTCAGCATCTCTTTTACTACCAGGGCCGTGGCTCCTGGCTGTACGTGGACCTTGTCGATATAGGCGGAAACCGATAGGCCCGCCGCCCGCGCGGCAGCTACTGTCTTGCGGGCAGGGATATAGCCTTTGATAGCCGGGTCAGGCGAAGTTCCTGGGATGAGTTGGACGTTTAGCGGCTGGAGCAGCCTGTTCGTCCGTGCCCTAAGCGCAGACCTAGCAGACACGCTATGCCTCCTAGCGAATCGCAGGCAGTGGTCTCTCCCCGAGCAAGGGATAATGCCCGCGCCTAGAAGAGTCTGGTAGCACGGCGTCTGATACGGTCGCCGACGAACTGTTCACCCCGCCCAGGTGGGAGAGCTGCTTTCCAAAGAAACTAGCTCAAGGAGTCCGGCCACCTTGGCTATAGCTGAATCGAGGGCGCGAAAAGAATCCGCGCTCATCCGCATGGGTGCCGACGCGAACAACAACGTTACCTCGATCGGTGGAAGCCGAGTGACCTTCACCGACTATCCCTTGCCGGCTTTGCTGGCCAGCGGCGACGTATCACTGCGAGAGGTCGGGGCATCTCATGGGTACACAGGCTCGGAAGGGTGATGATCGCGGGCCATGAGGGACTTCACTATGTCCAGCTCGCACGGGTCAGCAGCACACGAGGTGATACCTGGCGGTGCGCATACATATGCCAAGGGTGACGACCAGTACCCGTTCGAAATGGCACCTGTCATCGCGCGCGGCGACGGATGCCGGGTTTGGGACATCGATGGCAACGAGTACATCGAGTTCGGCAGCGGCCTTCGTTCTACCGTCCTAGGCCACGGATTCCGCCCGGTACTGGACCAAGTGCGCGCTTCGATGGCGGAGGGGGTCAACTTCGTACGTCCGCATCGCCTGGAGCTTGAAGCCGCCACGCGCCTGAGGGAGCTTATCCCGAGCGGTGAGATGGTGAAGTTCGGCCTCAACGGCTCGGACGCCACTACCGCTGCATTGCGACTCGCGCGGGCTTACACAGGTCGGGACTTGATCGCGATCTGTCGTGACCAGCCTTTTTTCTCGACTGACGACTGGTTCATCGGCACAACGCCGATGGCGGCCGGCATTCCGGAAGTTACGAGGCGACTTAGCGTTCGCTTCTCCTATAACGACCTCCCTAGCCTCGCTCGCACATTCAAGGAATACCCCGGCCAGATCGCCGCGGTGATCCTTGAAGCGGAGACGGACACACCGCCCGCTCCAGGATTCTTCGACGGACTCCGCGCCCTGTGCGACAGCGAAGGGGCACTGCTGATCCTGGATGAGATGATCACCGGCTTCCGCTGGCACGAGCGCGGTGCGCAGTTCCTCTATTCGATCAAGCCAGACCTGACTACGTTCGGCAAGGCACTCGCCAACGGATTCCCACTGTCGGCGCTCGTAGGCCGGCGCGACGTCATGCGCCTAGGCGGGTTTGCCAACGATGCTGACCGCGTCTTTCTGCTGTCGCAGACGGCTGGTGCCCAACCGTGGGCAATGGCCGCGATGCTGGCGGTCATCGACACGTTTGAGCGCGACCACGTGGCCGCGCGATTGCTCGATATCGGCCGGCAGCTACGCAAAGGCGTAGAGAAGACGGTCGCTGAAGCGGGACTCAGCGCGCACTTCCAACTGCTGGGCCGGGACTGCAATATGGTGTACGTGGCGCGGGACAGCGCGGGGTTGCCCAGCCAGGAATTCCGGACACTTGTGCTACAAGAATTCCTGGAGCGCGGCATTCTGGCGCCCTCCTTCGTAGTATCCGCTGCGCATGACTCAGGCGCTATCGACCAGACGTTGGCGGCGGTCGCCGACCTCATGCCCGTCTACCGGAAAGCACTCGACCACGGAATCGCGACAGTGCTGCGCGGGCGACCGGTTCGCCCGGCCATCAGGCCTCGTGGATAAATGCGAAGGCGTCCGCTGGTTACCGCCGCGCAGCCGCCGTGAAATGGGTGACCCGGAATTCCTCGTTCCTGCTCCCGGTGCTGGATATCTCGAATCCGTAGCTGAATCCGGTCAGGTGAACTCTGCCCGGTAGCTGACCATGTCTGACCAGCCACTTCAGCATCGCCAGCACGTTGACCCTGCCGGACACCATGTTGCCGGTAGCGGTCTCCCAGTACGCCGTGGATCCGCTCACGCACAAGTCCCACCGATGCGCCGGGACCCCTTCGCTGCCGCCGAACTTGACTCGCTTAGCAGTCCAGGACGCGCAGCCCGGCCCTCGCCCTGGCGAGTAGTCGTTCTGGATCATCACCTCGTGCACGACACCGGTGTTGCTGAACCAGATGTCGTAGGAGGCCTCGGCATTCGTCCCGGATCGCCGGGGGATGCTGTCGGTGAACGCGGAAATGAGCGACGAGAACTTGGACAGGCGCCTGTTATAGGAGAACCCGGTGTTGGGGAAGGACACCACCGCCGTGTTGCCAGCCGGCATGTTCGCGACCACATACCAGTGGCCCGGATTTATGGCGTGCAACGTCTGGTGCCAGCCCGAGATCGGATTCCACACGTTCTGATCGACGTACGGGTCCGTGCTGGCTCCGGTGATCTTCCAGTAACGGCCGAATTGACAGTGCCCCATCTGGGCGCTTGTTACACAGACAGCAGCGGCCGAAAGCCGGGCAGACCCCCGCGAGGCTGACGTCAAGGTGTAACTGCTCGCAGCGGGAGCGGCCGGACTGGAAGCACGGGATCCGCTTGCAGGGAAAGCCGAGCTGCTCTGCGCCGAGCAGCCGGCCGCAGCGGCAATTCCTGCGGCGGCGGCAGCGGCGGCGAGGATGACCCGGAGCTGGGTCGGCCTGTTTCGCATACGTGTGTACCTTTCTCGAGCACAGGCCGCTAACGGTACGGTAACAATGTCGGGTGATTCAGGAGTTTCGCGAGATTTCTTGCATGACTCCTCGTCGCTTCGGGTGTCGCTCCCAGTGCTCTGACGCACTCCTCCTCGCGACGTTCATGCCCTCACAGAGGATGCAGGCTGGTAGTCCGCGATTACTATGCCGAGACTCTCATCGCTCTTGTCTGCATCAAGTACCACGACCGAGGCCAGCCGAGTTCCTGAGAGCCGTATCATGTCGCCCACCGCATGGAGCCGCGTCGTTGACTGACCCGCAGTAACCACGGCGACCGCGGCCGTCGCCCAGGTCCTGAGGTAATCACTAGCGGACGCAGGGTCGAGGCTCACTATCGAGAGGACTAGGTCCGCGCGGGAGCATGCTTCGGCCAGCCGTTCGCTCACCTGTACGGCCCCCGCCGGGCGGTTCCCGAAGGGGCCGACAGGCGCGATGTCCTCGGCCTCGGGAACCACGACCACCATGGGAATCCCATCCGGGCTCACCGTACCGATGCCAGAGCCACTGATGCCTAGCTGGCGCGCCGCCGGGGCGCCAGCTGAAAGGTCCGCGAGAACGACTCGCATGCGCTGCTGGGAGCTGGTAACGGCCAGCTTGATGACCGCCCGCGCTACGGTAGGCGCGTCGTCAACTGCGATCACCGCTAGGCCGACGGCCCTCCTAGGATCTGTGGGTACGGCATTGCGCAAGTGATCGACGACGCGGTCCATGTCGCGATTCCGGCGCTTGGACTTTCCGCGCGTATCTAGCTGCCGTCGGCCTCGCAGCGGACCGACGCTTAGCCTTACCGGCGCACCGATAGCGATCGCGATGTCGTCCCTGCGGCGGAGTCGATCCGTGGTGATGGCGCCGATCACGACGATCGCCATGCCCACCAAGAGACCGCAGAGCAGCCCGCCACCAACGTACTGGGCCAGCGCCTTCTTGACCGAGCGCTTGCCGGGCGCAGCCGCCGACAGCACTTCGCTGCCACCCACCTGTTGGTCGGTCGACGTCTGCGCTTGAAGCTGTGAGGAACTCGCGTTCTGTTTCAGCAAGCTGAGCACATTCGTCGCGGAGGCCTGTTGACTCTGCAGGCCGGCGAGCTGGGCCTTTCGGCTGGAGCTGGCAGGCAGTCCCGATATCTGGCTGATCTGACGGTTAATTGAATTCAGGTGTTGCTGAGCCTGGCTGACCTGCTTGTTGAGGGAATCGATTGTCTGATTCAGCTGCTCCCGCAGGTACTTGGCGTTGAACGCGAGGAACTGCCTCGCGATTGCGGACGCCCGCTGTACGGCAACGTCATCGCTCGGTCCCGTCACGGTTATCGTCAGTATCGTGGTGGTTATCCCAGCCACCACTGTGTAGGTCCCGAGAAAGCTGGCGGGCGTTTGCTGTATCCCAAGTTCCTTGACAACGGCCGCCGCGACCGGGGTGCTGTCCGCGATAGCGGCATCGGTTTGCAGCTCAGTGCCCTGGCTAGCCGGAGAAGCGTCAATCAACACGGTGGTCGTGGCCGTGTGGGCGGGCAGCCGAACCGTTACCAGGCCAGCGCCAACGACAAGGCCGAGCACCGTCAGGGCTAGCCATACCCGCATGCCTCGGCGTAGGGCTGATCCAATGAACCCAAGGCTGACAAGTCCCGCTGATGAATCGGTGGCCGATGGCAGGTCCTGGAAGTCTGCGGACTCGTCGTAAGCTGCAAAGAGGTCCCGGAAGCCGTTCTGCCGCGATGACACCGACCGCTGTGGATCGTTCACCGTCTGATCTCCGTTGCTAGTCCGTTAACTCGCGTGGGACGCGCACGCTGCACGGGCAGTAGATGCGGAATCCGGCCTGTCGTCTGGTCACCGGCCTCCGGGTTAGCCACGAGGATGCCATAGATGTCGCGGCCGTCCGCGGCAGAGGCGCTGGCGACCCGGGCCAATTCTTCGGCGGTTGCCCCGCCGGCAGAGACTCCCAGCACCGTCGCGGTTGTCCGGGCCGTGGACGGAAGGCGGGGATCCCGCCCGTTGATCACGACCACGACTACTGTGAATGCCGCCGCCACGCGCTCAACGTGTCCATCCTCCGTGACGAGGAGCCGCAGTGGCTTCCCGTGCCTGGTAGGTTTCTGCGCCCCGGCCGCGCATGCGGTGCATAGCGATGCAGTGACATTCGTGTCCTGCTGCGGCCCGACGATAAGGGCCGTCGGAATCCCGCGGGCCGAGGCGAAGGCCGCGAGTTGCGGCCCAAGAGCAAGCGCCGTTGGGTCGGAGGCAAGGGACAAGACAGTAAGCGACGAAGCGTTTGCTCTTGCGCCGCTCGTGTCGTAGTCAGCCACGCCGAACTGCCACAGCAGCTTGCCCAGCCGATACGTGTGCACCGCGTCCGGCTCGTACTCCTCGAGCAATCTCGCCCAGGACGCGGGATCGGACGGACGCTCAACCGGGATGGACGCAAGGACCGGGACCGCGATCGAGTTCGCTATTTCATCCCGCTGCACTAGCCGACGGTTACTCCGGCCGATCGCTAGACAGATCACAAAACCCATGATTGCGCCGGCGAATAGGCCCAAGACGCCATAAATGCTGATATGCTCTACCAGCTTGGGCTTCGTCGCAGTGGTAGCTGGCACGACCATCTTGGCCACCACGTGCAAGGCAGGGTTGGTCGAGGTGCCCACGTACGCGATGTAGCTATTCGCGACCGCGTTGGCGGTATCCTCCGCCTGGTCGGCGGTCTTCCCAGTCGCGGCAATCGACAGGACATCGCTGCCATCCACGGCGGTGACCGAGATCCTGTTGCCCAGCGCCTGCAGTGAGTTCGTCGGCGGGCTGACTTTCGGCAGTGCGCCCGCGAGCACGGGGTCGCTGCTTGCGATCACTATCTCAGTCGCGAGGCTGGTCTGACCGCTTGGATTGCCGGATGATGCATTCGCCTGGTTGGTCAGGGGTGCCGCCACGCCGGAGATCACTACCTGAGCAGCGCTTGAGATCAGCGGAGGGGTCAGGACCGCGTAAGCGGCACCAGCAAGCAAGCCGAGAGCAGCTACGCCGCCGAATAGCCTCTTGTGCCGCCGAACGATCTGGATGCTCTTGCGCACGTCCAGGTCCTGCTGGCTCATCTAGCCTCCGCATCAGTCTCCAGCACCCTTGCAGAAAGAGGCGCTGGACGCACACGTTGATACAGCCGAGCCAAAATCACCAGAATCTGGGCAAATTTTGGCTTGCTGTAAACTACAGCCTAGTAAAGATTGGATCGCCTGGCGTGCAACGGCCTTGTCCCGATTGCGTCACGGCGGGAACACACTAGGTAAGCCCCGCCGGTCCCGGAATGCGCAGGCGACCTCATCCGCCTAGCCCCTACCACCTAGGGGCCAGGCAAGCTTCGGGGGGCTGGGGCATCAGACCGCCTCCGGCTTGCCGCTCACAAGGCTCTCGCCGACCGCGATCGTCGCTCTAGTCGTCGCGATCAGTGAGTCGACACTGATCGGCATCGGACCGCCGCTCCGAACGGCCTCGACAAACTGCTCCATCTCGGCGCGTTGGCCCTTGTCGCCGCCACGGGACTTCGTCGTCGCCTTCCCGCGGGCCGACCAAACCGTGGCGGTCCTGAAGTTGTCCAGCAATGCGCTGCGCCCGGCGCCTGTGGCATCCATTCGTTCCTTCGGGAACCGGTTGTTCCCGCTGGTGAGATAAGCGATCGTGCCGGATGCCCCGCCACAGAACCGGAGGATCGCCTGAAGGTCGCCCTTCTCGGGGCCCCGAACGGCATAAACCTCTTCGGGAAGGGCGCCGGCCCACCAGGTCAGCGTGTCGATGAAGTGGCCGCCCTCGCCCGCGAACCGCGATCCCTCGGCCTCTTCGTTAAGGTACCAACTGTCGGCGCCCAGCTTCCCAGCGTTGACCAGGTAGCGAGTGCTAGAAACCGCTGCCGAGCCACCGAAATTCTTCCGCATCGCGGTCAGCAGCGGAGCGAACCGGCGGTTGAAGCCGACCATCAGCCGGTCGTTGCCGGTCTTGGTGATGGCGTCGGTAATCGCATCGGTTTCGTCGCGGGTTAGCGCCAAGGGTTTCTCGACGAACACTGCCTTACCGGTCTCCAGCGCCTGGCATACCAGCTTCGCGTGTGTCGCGTGCCTGGTCACGATGAAGATCGCGTCGAGGCTCTCGTCGTTGAACACCGCCTCAGTGTCGGTGCTCGCGGTAGTGAAGCCGAACTTCTGCTGCGCGTTTTCCGCCGACAGCGACTTGGTCGTCGCAACGTGCGCGAGGTTAACCCCACGTAGGCGCGCCAGGTGCGGCAATAGCATGGACGAGGCGTAGTTACCCGCTCCGACGAAGCCGATCCGCAACTCGGACTTCTGTTTCTTACTGCTATTCCGAACGGACAGTGCCTGTGCAGCGGGGAGAATCTTGCTCGTCGCCGGTTTGCGCGCGTCAACGGCGGGCTGCTTGTATTCCAGCAGCACCCCAACAGCCTTGAGGGTGCCGTCCTTAAGGTCGCTATAGACCTTCGCGGCGTCTTCGAACGCGAAAACGCCGTCGATGAGGCTCGCTACTTCAAGGGAATTCCGAGCCAGCAGCTCCAGGAAGGACTCGAGGTTGCGCTTCTCGGTCCACCGGACATACCCGACCGGGTAGTCGATGCCCTCAAGCTCATACCGGTTGTCATACCGGCCGGGCCCGTAGGATCGTGAGAACCGAACGTCGAGTTCCTTCTCGTAGTAGGCATTCCACGGCAGGTCCAGCTTCATTTTGCCAATGTCGATAACTCGCGCGCGGTCGCGGGCGAGCTTCACTGCGGCTTCGACAGGGCCATTGGTGTGGCCGCCGGCGGCCAGGAAGATGTGGTCGGCGCCGCGTCCGCCGGTGATCGCTGCCAGCCCGCTCAGGAGCGTATCGAGGTCGCTGGGTGAACCCGCGAGGGTCGCGCCGGCCTTCTCCGCCAGCCGGCACCGCGCGTCGACCGGGTCGACGCCGACCGCCTGCACTCCGGCCGCCACCAGTAGCCGGACCACGAGCTGGCCGATCAGGCCAAGGCCGATGACGGCCGCGGTCTCGCCAAGCTGCACTTCGGCGCGCCGCACGCCGTGCATGGCTATCGACGCCACGGTCGCGAAGGCCGCGTGCTCCGGGGCGACGCCGTCGGGGACAGCCGCGCACAGGTTAACGGGGACGAAGTTGTACTCCGCGTGCAGCGCCTCCTCGTTGCCCGCGCACGCGACGAGCTGGCCGACATTGAACTCCTCCGCGCCCTTCCCTACCTCGGTGACGACACCGCACAGCGAGTATCCGAGAGGGGTGCGGGAATCAAGCTTGTTCTTCACTTTCTTGTAAGTGCTGACGACGCCCTGCTGCTGTACCTGGTCAAGGACTTTGCGCACCTGATCCGGGCGAGCCCGAGCCATGCCCACCATCGACATGCTGGCCTCGTTCAGCTTCATCATCTCGGTACCAGTCGAGATCAGGGAGAACAGCGACCGCACGAGAACGCCACCAGGACGGCAACTCGGCGCTGGCACATCGAGCACCGCCAGTTCCCCGGACTTGTAGTTCTGCGCAATCTGCTTCATCGAGAGGTTCCTTTAACTAGTGAGCTTCCGCAACGGGCGGCTGCCGGTCACGAGCCACCCGTGCCGAGGCGACCCGGCAGCCAGAAGAGGTGAGCGCCTTGCAATCCGGCAACCCCGCCGACCAAACGGCACCGGAAGGTTCTGGACGATGATGAGTACTCCCCGCCAGGTAGGGGGCTGCCAGCACGCCCAATAAGATCGCGCGCGACCTACAGTGATACCGAACGCGCTAGAGTCACTTCGTACGCGAGGTACGTATCAATCCTGCAGGCGCCAGGATCTTCTGGCCGTGGGATCCACACGGCAACTATGGCTCAATCAGATGGGCAAGCGGGTACAACTTCAGCGCGGCACAAGAGGCTAGCGGGTGGCCGTAGTGGCCCGGAGGTTCCCGGTGAGCGCCTCCTGGCACCAAGTTCGCCGGGTGGGTTCTCGCCTCAGCTGGGGGGTAGCGGATCAGGGCGCTTCCAGCCTGACGAACTTCCTCCTGAACATATTCGTCGCCCGCACGCTTGGCGCTGAACAGTTCGGTGCCTTTACTTTGGCCTATGTAACCTACGGGTTCGCGATCAACGCGTCGCGGGGACTTTCCATCGAACCGCTTCTCGTGCGATTCAGCGGCACGGACATGAAAACCTGGCGCCGCGCCGCCTCCGGCAGCACGGGCACCGCGCTGCTTGTGGGAGTGGTCACTGGAATCTGCGCGCTCGCGGCGGGGATCGTAATGGGCGGCACCACCGGGCTGGCGTTCGTCGGCCTTGGCCTGATGCTGCCGAGCCTAATGCTGCAAGACAGTTGGCGATATGCCTTCTTCGCGGTGGGGCGGGGCTACCAGGCCCTCATCAATGACGTGCTCTGGGCTGTTGTCGAGATTCCCGCGCTGCTGGTCCTGAAGGCAACCGGCCATCTAAACGTGTTCTGGTTCGTTCTCGCGTGGGGTGCCGGGGCCGCGGTGGGCTCCGGCGCCGCAGTGCTCCAGGCCAGGACGGTGCCCAGCTTGACCCGGGCGCTCTCGTGGCTGGTAACACATCGGGACCTCGGCCCGAGGTTCCTCCTGGAAAACTGCGGCGGCAATTCCGCCGACACGCTTCGCAGCTACACCGTCTCCTCCCTCCTGGGCGTTGAATCTGTTGGCTACATGCAGGCCGCCAACGTCCTCATGGGACCTTTCAAGATTCTGAGTTTCGGCGTAGGCATGATCACGATCCCGGACATTGCCGCGCTCATGCACCGGGCGCCCAAGAAGGCGCTCCAGTACTGCGTTGCCGCAAGCATTGGGATGTCAGCGCTGGGGGCACTGTGGACCGTGGCGCTGCTCATGGCACTGCCCCTGGGAGTCGGGCACCTGATGCTCGGCAGCCTATGGGAGAAGGCATATCCGCTGGTGCTGCCCACGGCGCTGACAGTTTTGTCGGGTTGCGCTGGCTCAGGCGCGAGCACCGGGCTGCACGCCATGGGAGCCGCGAAGCGGAGCCTGAGGGTGGCGCTCACTACCGCGGCGATTTCCCTGAGCCTCGCCCTCGCTGGTGCCTTGCTTGGCAGCATGCTGATCACGCTGTATTTCGTCGCTGCCGCCAACTGGTTGGGCGCGGTGTTGTCTTGGCTGCAGCTTCGGGTGGCGATGCACGAAACGGGGACCCTCGGCTCAGGTGGACGACACCGCAAGCCTGGTACCGCCGATCCTCCGGCCTCCGGGTTCGCGGAGAACGCCGCGGACACTCCCGCGACGGGCATCGCGGTATCAGGCCCGGCGCCCGCGGGCTCATATGGCCGTCAGGCGCGACAGGCTACGCCACAGGTGCCCAGACCGGGCGAGGAGACGTCATGACGACCATAACGGCTCGGCCTGTTCCAAGCATGCGGGGAACGGGCGGCAGGCCGGGGATCTTGTTGGATCGCGATGGCACCATCATTATTGACCACGGCTACGTGGGATCGATCGACAGGGTTGATTTCATCGACGGAGCAGCGGAAGCGATCGCGAGCTTCAACAGGGCTGGCATCCCGGTCGCGGTCATAACCAATCAGTCGGGGGTCGCCCGCGGCTTTTACCGCCTTGACGACGTCAGCGATGTGCACCGGTGCATAGCCGAGCATCTCGTCAAGTTTGAGGCGCACATCGACTTGTTCCTCTTTTGCCCGTACCACCCGGATGGAGTCATTGAGGCGTTCGCCCGCACGAGCGAGGACCGCAAGCCACGGCCGGGAATGGCGCGGGCCGCGGCCATCGCTCTCAGCCTCGACTTGACCGCGTCCTGGGTGGTCGGCGACCGTCCCGAGGACGTAGGTCTCGCTCAAGAGGTCGGCGCCTCGGCCATCTACCTGGGACCTGATGACTTGGAACAGCCACAGGTGTGGTCGTTCCCGAGTCTTGCGGTCGCAGCCCCCTTCATCTTGGAGCGCGTTGCCCTATGACTTCACAGCTTGATCCGGCCGTGCAGGCGCCGCCGGAGGCGGCAATGCGACCCAGGTTTCCCGCTGCACCCTTCGGCTCTGGCGCCTCCTACTTCGAGGCCTACATGCTTGAGATGGCGCAGGCGTGGAAGACCATCGACCTCGCTGAGTTTGACCGTGCGGCGGCCATTCTGACGGATGGGTACTTGCGGGGCGCCAAGGTGTTCACCTGTGGCAATGGCGGGTCCGCGTCGATCGCGAACCACTTGGTATGCGACCACACCAAAGGGGTCCGGACGACGACCGACCTCCTACCGAGGGTGGGAAGCCTCAGCAACAACGTCGAACTGCTCACCGCGATCGCCAACGACCTGGCTTACGAGGACGTCTTCGCGTATCAGTTGCAGTCCCAGGCGAACCCTGGAGACGTGGTGGTTGCCATCTCGTCCTCCGGCCGTTCGGCGAACATCGTGCGCGCCCTGACCTGGGCACGCGACAACGGCCTGCATACCATCGCGATCACTGGTTTCGAAGGAGGAGGGGCCAAGATCCTGGCCGACGTCGCAATCCACTTCGAGTGCGCCAACTACGGGATAGTGGAGGATCTTCACCAGTCCGTCATGCACGCGCTGGCACAGTACATTCGCCAGTCGCGGATGACCGCTCAGACGATCTCGACGAC